>OCTW011608361.1_pt1 | contig 64882 bp, 46 predicted proteins | sample 1539671 | NCBI WGS metagenome assembly OCTW01 (sample SAMN02144230, study PRJEB22623) | gut metagenome | biome: sheep rumen | host: Ovis aries | place: New Zealand | reverse complement strand
GTATCGCGTATTCTATCTTTTATGATGCCATCGACATGGTGGGCGAGAAGATGAAAGATTCTGACAAGGCTCCTCTCGATATTTGGAAGAAGGCCCTCGAAAACGTGACCCCTCAGATCGAGGTCAAGTCCCGTCGTATCGGTGGTGCGAACTTCCAGGTGCCGACCGAGTTGCGCCCGGAACGGAAAGTCTCCGTCGCCATGAAGAACATGATTTCCTTCGCCCGCAAGCGTTCCGGACACTCGATGGCAGAAAAGCTTTGCGCCGAGATCGTCGCCGCGTTCAACAACGAGGGTGGCGCCTTCAAGCGTAAAGAGGATATGCACAGAATGGCTGAGGCCAACAAGGCCTTTGCACACTTCCGTTTCTAAAACTGCGTAATCTGTGGCGAAAAGAGATCTTACATACACCCGTAACATCGGCATCATGGCCCATATCGATGCCGGAAAGACCACCACGTCCGAGCGAATCCTGTACTACACCGGAAAGACCCACAAGATCGGTGAGGTCCACGAAGGTGCGGCTACCATGGACTGGATGGTTCAGGAACAGGAGCGGGGCATCACCATCACTTCGGCCGCGACCACGGCATTCTGGCATTACAACGGGGATACCTATCAGATCAACCTGATCGACACTCCCGGCCACGTGGACTTCACGGTGGAAGTGGAACGTTCCCTCCGTGTCCTGGACGGCACGGTGGCCACTTTCTGCGCAGTCGGACGCGTCCAGCCCCAGAGCGAGACCGTCTGGCGTCAGGCCGACAAGTACGGCGTGCCTAAGATCGCGTATGTGAACAAGATGGACCGGGTCGGTGCCGACTTCCTCGCCTGTGTCGAGGAAATCAAGCAGAAGCTCGGTGCCACCGCCGTTCCCGTCTGTCTCCCGATCGGTGCCGAAGATAAGTTCGAAGGCATCATCGACCTCATCGACATGAAAGCCATCTTCTACGATTCCTCGGAGGAGCTGGTGAACTACAAGGAAGGCGAAATCCCCGCCGACCTCAAGGGCGAGGCCGCCCGCTGGAGGGACATCCTCCTGGAGACCGCCGCCGAGTGCGATGAGACCCTGATGGAGAAGTACTTCGAGGATCCCGACTCCCTCACCCGCGACGAGATCATCGCCGCCATCCGCAAGGGCACCATCTCCATGCAGATCGTCCCGGCTTGCTGTGGCTCCTCGTTCAAGAACAAGGGCGTCCAGTTCCTCCTGGACAACGTGATGCGTTACCTGCCTTCTCCGCTGGACAAGGGCGCCGTCAAGGGGACCGATCCCCGGACCGGTGACGAAATCGTCCGCAAGCCCTCCGCGGAGGAGCCCTTCTCGGCCCTGGTCTTCAAGATTGCGACGGATCCCTATGTGGGCCGTCTGGCCTTCCTGAGAGCCTATTCCGGCCACCTGGATGCGGGTTCCTACGTGTACAACACCCGCACCGGCAAGAAGGAGCGTGTGGCCCGCCTGTACCAGATGCACTCCAACCACCAGAACCCGATCGAGTTCGTGGAGGCTGGCGACATCTGCGCGGCCGTGGGCTTCAAGGACCTCCGCACCGGTGACACCGTGTGCGTGGAGGACCATCCCATCACCCTCGAGTCCATGGAGTTCCCGGATCCCGTGATCGGCATCGCCGTGGAGCCCAAGACCCAGAAGGACCTGGACAAGCTCGGCATCGCCCTTGCGAAGCTCTCCGAGGAAGATCCGACCTTCACCGTGAAGTCCGATGTGGAAACCGGCCAGACCGTCATCAGCGGCATGGGCGAGCTCCATCTGGACATCATCGTGGACCGGTTGCGCCGTGAATTCGGCGTGGACATCAACCAGGGTGCCCCGCAGGTCAACTACAAGGAGACCATCACCTCCGAGTACCAGATCCGCGAAGTCTTCAAGAAGCAGACCGGCGGCCGCGGCAAGTTCGCAGACATCATCGTCAAGCTCTCCCCCGCCGACGAAGGCGTACAGGGCCTCCAGTTCATCAATTCTGTCAAGGGCGGTAACATCCCCAAGGAATTCATCCCGTGCATCGAGAAGGGTTTCACTTCCGCGATGGCCAACGGCTGTCTCGCCGGTTACGAGGTGCCTTCCCTGAAGGTGGAGGTTATCGACGGCAGCTTCCACCCGGTGGACTCCGACCAGCTCTCCTTCGAGATGGCGGCCCGGATGGCCTTCCGTCACGCCTATCCCAAGTGCCATCCGGTCCTCCTCGAGCCGATCATGTCCCTCGAGGTCGTCACGCCGGAAGACTACATGGGTGACATCGTGGGTGACCTGAACCGCCGCCGCGGCCAGATCGTGGCGATGGACTCTACCGCCAACGGAGCACGCATCGTCAAGGCATACGTTCCGCTCGCCGAGCAGTTCGGATACGTCACTGTGCTGCGCACCCTTTCTTCGGGCCGCGCCACCAGCACGATGACCTTCGACCACTACGCCGAGGTCCCGGCCAACCTGGCCAAGGATATCGTCGAGAAGAGCGGTTACAGCCGGATGTCCTTTGACGACGAGTAAAGTTTAGACAAAAACAAAAAGTTATAGAAATGAGCCAGAAAATCAGAATCAAACTCAAGTCGTACGACCACATGCTCGTGGACAAGTCCGCCAGCAAGATCGTTGACACTGTGAAGGCTACGGGTGCAAAGGTCAATGGTCCCATTCCCCTTCCTACGCACAAGAAGATCTTCACTGTGAACCGCTCGACCTTCGTGAACAAGAAGTCCCGCGAGCAGTTCGAACTCGACTCCTATGTCCGTCTTCTGGACATCGACGAATCCAATGCGAAGACCGTCGATGCTCTCATGAAGCTCGAACTTCCCTCCGGTGTCGAGGTTGAGATCAAGGTCTGAGGTCGATGACCTGACCTAGTCAAGACAGATGGCCTGGGATGCAGTTGCATTCCGGGCCAATTTTTTTTAAATTTGCGGGTCATAAAACGAACGGATATGGACAGATTCAATCTCGTACGGGAATCCTTCATGAAGAAGGCCAAGCCCGTGGACACCCCCAAGGGGCTGCCGTCGGAGTATTTCGGAGAACTTGTCTTCGACCGGAACAAGATGCAGAAGTACCTGGACTCCAAGACGTTCTATGCGTTGCTGGAGTGCATCGAGGGCGGCAAGCCGCTGGACCGGAAGACGGCCGACGGCGTGGCCGTGGGCATGAAGACATGGGCCCTGGAGCACCATGTGACGCATGTCACCCACTGGTTCCAGCCACTGACCGAAGGGACGGCGGAAAAGCACGACTCCCTCATCGACTACGACGGTCGGGGCGGGGTGATTGAAACCTTTGATGGAAAGGCCCTTGCGCAGCAGGAACCGGATGCCTCGTCGTTCCCCAGCGGCGGCCTCCGGGCAACCTTCGAGGCGCGCGGTTATACGGCCTGGGACCCCACCTCCCCGGTTTTCATCCAGGACGACACGCTTTGCATCCCCACGGTGTTCATTTCCTACACCGGCGAAGCGCTGGACTACAAGACACCCTTGAAAAAGGCCCTGAAGGCCGTCAGCGACGCAGCCGTCCCCATCTGCCGCCTGTTCGACCCGTCCGTGAACAAGGTCTTCTCGTACCTGGGCTGGGAGCAGGAGTATTTCCTGGTCGATGAAGGACTCTTCGCCGCCCGGACGGACCTCATGATCACCGGCCGGACCCTTTTCGGCCACAACTCGTCCAAGGACCAGCAGCTGGACGACCACTATTTCGGCGCCATTCCTTCCCGCGTCGCCGCCTTCATGCGCGATCTGGAAATCGCCGGACACCGGCTGGGCATTCCCATCAAGACCCGTCATAACGAAGTGGCTCCCAATCAGTTCGAGCTGGCCCCCATCTACGGGGAGACGAATCTGGCCAACGACCAGAACCAGCTGCTGATGAACATCATGCATTCAATTGCCCGGAAGCACGGATTCGTCGTGCTCCTGCATGAGAAGCCCTTCGACGGGGTGAACGGCTCCGGCAAGCACAACAACTGGTCGCTGGGAACCGACACCGGCACGCCCCTCATGGCCCCCGGCAAGGACGCCCTCGGCAACCTCCAGTTCATCACGTTCTTTGTCAATGTGCTCGCGGCCGTCCAGAAGCACAACGGCCTCCTGAAGGCCACGATCGCCAGCGCTACCAATGCACACCGCCTGGGTGCGCACGAGGCCCCGCCGGCCATCGTTTCCGCCTTCCTGGGCCGTACGATGACTTCCGTCCTCAGGAAACTCCTGGAAGTTCCGTCCGATACCCCCATCGAAATCGCCGGCAAGAAAGGCTCCCGCATGGGCCTTGTGGAAATCCCGGAGATCTTCCTGGACAACACCGACCGCAACCGTACCTCCCCCTTCGCCTTCACCGGCAACCGCTTCGAGTTCCGTGCCGTGGGCTCCAGCGCCAACTGCGCCGGCGCGATGACCACCCTGAACGCCGCCGTTGCCGAGCAACTCCTTGATTTCAAGACGGCTGTCGATGTAGAACTCGCTGCGGGGAAGACCTTGCAGGTCGCCGTCATGGACACGCTCAAGCCCATCATCGCCTCCATCATCGACACGGTGTGTTTCGACGGAAACGGCTACACGGACGAGTGGAAGGCCGAAGCCGCCCGCCGCGGACTGGACACCGAGACCAACGTCCCGACCATGTACTGCGAATTCCTGAAACCTTCCGCCGTGGAGATGTTCACCCGCACCGGGGTCTATACCCGGAAGGAACTGGAGGCCCGCAACGAAGTCAAGTGGGAGACCTATGCCAAGAAGGTTCAGATCGAGGCCCGCGTAATGGTTCGTATGTCCATCAACCACATCATCCCCGCCGCCGTCGCCTACAAGGCCTCGCTGCTGAAGGAAGTTTCTCTGTATGAGAAGGTTTATGGAGACACCGAGGGCTGCGCTTCCGAACTGGCCATCCTGGACGACATCACTCGGTACGTGGAGGAAGTCCGCCAGCGTGCCCGCCAGGTCGAAGACGCCCGTGTGGAGGCCGATGCCATCGAGGATGCCTACGCCCGCGCCGAGGCCTTCTCCGACATCGCGAACATGCTCTTCGCCCTCCGCAAACCCATCGATGCGCTCGAGGAAGTCGTGGACGACAAACTCTGGCCGCTCCCGAAATACCGCGAACTCCTGTTCATTTCGTAATTTGACGAAAGTTTGCTAATTTTGCATTGCAAAACGGGTTTCATGCCCGCAGGCCGGCCCCTTAGCTCAGTTGGTTAGAGCAGCGGACTCATAATCCGTGGGTCGTGGGTTCAAGTCCCCCAGGGGCCACGCAAAAGCACCAGGTTTGTCGATAAGGCCGTTTTAACCCTTTTTTAAGGACGGGTTAAGGCCTTTGGAAAGGGGTCGTCGCTATCTTTGGCAAAAACCACAGCGACATGAAAGCACTCCGAACACTTTTCCTGGCCGCCCTACTGGGTATGGCGACCCTCGCCGGAGCCCAGACGGTCGGCCGTCGACACGCCCCCGAATCGGCCTACCCGTCCTATCACGGACTGGTCATGGCCGGGTATCAAGGCTGGTTCCACAACAACGGCAAAGGGGTGATGTATCCCGACGAGAACCGGATCCATATCGACATGTGGCCGGACGTGAGCGAGTACGAGCACACCTATCCGACCGGGCTCAAGATGGCAGACGGATCTACGGCGCGGTTCTTCTGCTCCGACGACGAACAAACGGTTGCGACGCATTTCCGCTGGATGCGCGAATACGGGCTGGACGGGGTTTTCCTGCAGCGCTTCTACGGAAGCTGCCGTCCCCGCCGGGGCTCTCGCCAGCATTCCGTGACGGTACTCCGTCACGCCCAGAAATACGCCGTGGAGAACGGCCGGGCGATTTCCGTGATGTATGATCTCTCGGGCCTGGACCCGGATCGGGGCGAGGACTGCTCGCTCCTTATCGACGATTGGAAGTTCTTGGTGGACAGTCTGAAAGTGACGTCATACAGCCAGCCCAACCAGTATCTGTACCATAACGGAAAACCCCTCGTGGTCATCTGGGGGGTCGGCTTTCCCGACCGGCCGTATCATATCCGGAACATCAGGCTGGCAGAGCTGATCGACTTTCTTCATAACGACCCCGAATACGGCGGTTGCAGCGTGATGCTGGGCGTGCCCACCTATTGGCGGGAGCTCTTCAGCGACTGCGTCGAAGACCCGTACCTGCACGATCTCATCCGGAAGGCGGACCTGGTCCTTCCGTGGATGGTCCAGCGCTTTACCCCGTTGTTGCACTTCGAGATGAACCGCTATGCCGACATGATCCGCAAGGACATGGAATGGTGTGCGGCAAACGGGGTGGAATACGTCCCGCTCGTGTATCCGGGTTTCAGCTGGTACAACCTGAGCCGGGGCGGAGACGACATGAACGACATCGGCGGGGAGAAACCGCTTGCGAGCATCCCGCGCCAGGGCGGGAAATTTTACTGGTCACAGATTTATACGGCGGTCAAAACCGGCGCGCAGATGCTGTATGTTGCGATGTTCGACGAGGTCAACGAAGGAACGGCCATTTTCAAGGTGACGGACCATCCGCCCGTGAGCCGGGTGGCCAAATTCGTGGGCATGGACGGGAAGCCGTCCGACCATTATCTATACCTCACCGGCGAGGGGGCCCGGATGCTCCGCGGCGAACGGGAACTGACGCCGAAGATGCCGGAAAGAAAGGGAGAGACCGCACCTTCCAAGTCCTGGGAGCAGATCTATGCCGACAAAGGGTTCACCGTGGAGGAGACCACGATCCGCGGCCGCCGCGCCGTACTCATCGTCCCGCCGGATGCGAACGGACGCTGGATTGCCCGTCCGGCCTTCATCGGTGCCTTCGCCCAGGTCGATGACGCCCTCCTCGCAAGGGGGTGGTCCTTCGGCTTGCTGGACCTGATGGACGAATATGCCTCTCCGGATGCGCAGGAGGCCTTCACGGAGTTTGCGGATTACGCACGGAAAAAATACGGGCTCTCGAAGAAGGTGGTCCTGGAGGGCCTGAGCCGGGGCGGCTGGTTCTCTCTCCTCTATGCCGAGAACCATCCGGACCGGGTGGCCGCACTCTATCTGGACGCCCCGCTGTGTGACCTTACGAAGTTCACGGGCAACCCTCATGTCCGGAAGGCAGCCGCCGCCTGGGAGGCGGCCGGCGTCGCGCCGGAAGCGTTCTATACCTATGCCCGGGACCACTTTGACCGTATCAAAAAGAAACCCATCATCGTCGTCTATGGAGCCGCGGATCCGGTCGTCCCCTTCGAACAGCAGTTCGGGACCTTCGACCTGTCCGGCTGCAAGTGGCTCTCGGTCATCGGCAAGACCGGCTGCGCCCATCATCCCCATTCCCTGAATCCCTGCGACCCCATCGTGGATTTTCTGACGAAATAACGGACACGTGTGGAGAAAAACCGCTATCTTTAGGTGGTGAAACATTCAATGGGATTGATTATGAAAAAGATCGGTATCCTGGTAGCGGTAGCGGCTACGGTAGCCCTGGCGTACTCCTGCACGGCCGGCGACGGCTGGGTACGCGTGAAGGGGAACAAGTTCATCGACCCGAAAGGGAAGGAACTGGTGCTGCGGGGGCTTTGTTTTTCGGATCCGGTGAAGCTGGTACGGGACGGGCAGTGGAACGAGCGGTATTTCGCCGAGGCGGCCGACTGGGGCGCGAACGTTGTCCGGTTCGCCGTCCATCCGACGAACCTGAATTCCCTCGGCTGGGAGGAAACCTTCCAGGCGATGGACCAGGGGATAGCCTGGGCCAAGAAGCATGGCCTGTACGTCATCATGGACTGGCATTCCATCGGCAATCTGAAGGAGGGGAAGTACACGGCGCCGATGTATGTCACCACCCTGGAAGAGACGTTCAAGTTCTGGCGTACGGTGGCGCAGCGGTACAAGGATGAGCCGACGGTGGCGCTGTACGAACTGTTCAACGAACCGACGGTGACTGCCCCGGGCATGGGCGACTGCACCTGGACCGAGTGGAAGGAAATCCAGGAACGGATCATCGACACGGTCCGGACCTATAATCCGCATGCCGTGTGCCTGTGCGCCGGCTTCAACTGGGCGTATGATCTGACGCCGGTCGCGACGGAACCGATTGAAAGGGAGAATATTGCCTATGTGTCCCACCCCTATCCGATGAAGCGGTCCGAGCCGTGGGAGGAGCAGTGGGAGCAGGATTTCGGCTATGTGGCGGATACCTACCCGGTCATTTGCACGGAAATCGGCTACTGCCTGGAAAATGAGCCGGGCGCCCATATTCCGGTCATTTCCTCCGACGTGTATGGCGAGCACATCACCCGGTACTTCGAAAAGAAGGGGATTTCGTTCACCATCTGGTGTTTCGACCCCGATTGGCCCCCGACGATCATCCGCGACTGGAACTTCACCCCGAGCACCCAGGGGCGGTTCTTCAAGGCCTATCTGCAGGGGAAGGATCCCTCCGAAATCACCCCGCCGCCCGTGAATCCGAAGGCGACCGGCGAGGCCCGGGAACTGCTTTCGTTCCTGTATTCCATCAGCGGGCAATATACGCTCGCGGGCGAGCATAACTTTTCCAGCGACCTGGAGCGGTACGACGCCGTGGTCCATGAGATGACCGGGAAGTATCCGGTCGTCTGGGGGAGTGATTTCAGCTTCAGCGCGACGGGGGACGATTTCGCCCGCTATCAGCACGCCGGCCCCCTGAACCTGACGGTTCCTTTCGAAAAACCCTGCATCCAGACGGGCCGGACGGTAGCCGAAGCCCGGCAGGACATCGTGGACACGGCCATCCGGAAGGCGGCCGAAGGGCGGATCATCACCCTGATGTGGCATTGCTGCGACCCGCGCGTGACCGATGGGAACGAGTGCGGCGGCGACAAGGTCTGGACGATGGACAATGCCTATTCGCAGGAGGAATGGGACGAACTTTGCACGGACGGAACGCCGCTCCATGAGGCATGGAAACGCGAAATGGACACCGTGATCCCGTATCTGCGCCAGTTGCAGGAGGCCCATGTCCCTGTCCTCTGGCGTCCTTACCACGAGATGAACGGCGCCTGGTTCTGGTGGGGAAACCATCCGGGCGAGAACGGCTTCAAGCGCCTGTGGATCATGACCTACGAGTATTTCACGGCCCAGGGACTGGATAACCTGATCTGGGTCTGGGATCCGAACGCTCCGCGCATGAAGGAGAACGACGACGCCTTCCCTTACGCCGACTTCTATCCGGGGAACGACTATGTCGATGTCCTCGCCGCCGATATCTACGGCTGGGACTACAAACAGTCCCATCACGACGAACTGGTGGAACTGGGCGGAGGCAAGCCCATCGCCATGGGCGAAATCGGCCAGCTGCCCAAGGACCTGTCGGTTTTCGAGGAACAGCCCGCCTGGACCTGGTTCATGGTGTGGGGCTATTTCATCGACGGTCACCGCGGTGAAGAAGGCCACCTGGACCTCGTCCGCAGCATCTACGATTCCCCGCGCATCCTGACCCTAGACGAGATCGCCTTCGAGAACGGGAAGCACCGGGTCCGGTAAATACCGGGGAGGTGCTCCAATGCCATGATGCCATGGCGCTTTAGAACAGCCCCTTCACCAGGAACCAGACGATGGGCACGAGCAGGGCGGGGAGGTAGTTGAGGGTCTTGCAGTCCTTGATGTTCAGGATGGAAAGGCCGGAGGAGATGATGAGGACCCCGCCCACGATGGCGAGCTCATTCACCAGCGTGCCCTGGAAAATGGGGCTGGAGGAGGCCAGCTTGGCGAGGAGGTAGATCGATCCCTGCCAGCAGAAGAGGATCGGGGCCGCGAGGATCATGCCGATGCCATAGGTCGTCGCAAAGACGGTGGACGTGACAAGGTCCAGCGTGGAATTCGTGAACAGGAACGTATTGTCCCCCTGCAGTGCGCTGAGGACCGGTCCCACGATGGAAAAAGTGCCGATGCAGTAGAGCAGGCAGGCCGAGATAAGGCCCGTTGCGAAACTTTCGCCGCCCCTTTTCGCCAGGGCCCGTTTCACCCGTCCGTCCAGGTCCAGGGCCGTGCCGATGAGCCCGCCGATGGCCAGCGAAAGGATGAACAGGACCGGGAACTCGCTCTTGGGCATGTTGGCCACGAAAGAATTCGCCCCGAGGGCGAGGGAGGCAAGGCCCATCGCGGTGAACAGCGCCTCCGTGTACTTTTCCCCGAGGCCCTTCTTGAACAGGGTCCCGACCAGGGTGCCGACGATGATGCAGCCCGTATTGACAATAGTTCCAAGCATTTCCGGCTGCAAAGATAGCAAGATTTCCGTCTCCTGTTGATAACTTTTTTCGGAGATTCCGCGAAGGTGTGCTATCTTTGTTATCCAAGACAAGTAGCGCCATGGCCTTCGTACACCTTCACGTCCATACCCAGTATTCCATCCTCGACGGACAGTCGTCCATCGAGAACCTGTTCAACCGGGCCGAGGAACTCGGGATGCCCGGCCTCGCCATTACGGACCACGGCAACATGTACGGGGTGAAGGAATTCTTCAAGTATGCGAAGAAGCATCCGAACGTGAAGCCCATCATCGGCTGCGAGATCTACGTGTCCAAGGGTGATCACCGGGTGAAGGAGAAGGGGTATTATCACCTGATCCTGCTGGCGAAGAACTACAACGGCTACAAGAACCTCGTGAAGATCGTCTCCACGGGCCATATCGAGGGTTTCTACAACCGTCCCCGCGTGAGCCATGAGGTGCTTGAGCAGTACCATGAGGACCTGATCTGCAGTTCCGCCTGCATGGCGGGCGAGGTGCCGCGGGCCATCCTGGCCGGGGACATGGGCAAGGTGGACGAAATCATCGAATGGCACAAGAAGGTCTTCGGAGAGGACTATTACCTGGAGGTGATGCTCCACAAGACGGAGGTCCCGGGGCTTTCGCAGGAGGTCTATGACAACCAGATGATCTACAACAAGGTCATCTTCGAGATGGCCGAGAAGCATCATGTGAAAGTCCTTGCCACCAACGACGTTCATTTCGTCCGGAAGGAGGACGGTCCGGTCCATGACCGGCTGATCTGCCTCACGACCAATTCGTTCGTCGATGATCCGGACCGGATGCGCTACACGCAGCAGGAGTTCCTCAAGAGCGAGGAGGAAATGCTGGCCCTGTTCCCGGACCATCCGGAGGCCCTCTCCAACACGTTGGAAGTGCTGAATAAGGTGGAGAGCTATTCCATCGACAGCGACCCCATCCTGCCGGTGTTCGAGATCGATCCGGCCTTCATGGCCGACATCGACGCGCAGATGGAGAAGTACAAGGACATCATCGACGCGGGCCGTTGCGACAAGAAAGGGAATTACCGCGGAGACGGGTTCTGCCATTCGGTGGCGTACCTGTGCCACCTGACCTATGAAGGCGCCCGTATGCGTTACGGAGATACGCTCACGGACGAACAGGCCGAGCGCATCGACTTCGAGCTCAAGACCATCTCCCGCATGGGCTTCCCGGACTACTTCCTCATCGTCCAGGACTATATCGCCGCTTCCCGTGCGATGGGGTCCATGGTGGGGCCGGGACGTGGCTCCGCGGCTGGCTCCGTCGTGGCTTATTGCTTGAAAATCACCAATCTTGACCCGATCCGGTACCAGCTCCTGTTCGAGCGTTTCCTGAATCCGGACCGTGTTTCCATGCCGGATATCGACGTGGACTTCGAGGACCTTACCAAGGCCCATAGCTACGTGGAGGAGAAGTACGGGGCGGACCACGTGTCCCGCGTCATCACCTTCGGCACCATGGCCGCGAAGAGCGCCATCAAGGACGTCGCCCGCATCAGCCACCTGTCCATCGACGAATCCAACCGGCTCACGAAGATGGTTCCCGACCGCCTGTCCGAAAAGAAGGAGAAGGAGTATCCCTTCAATCCCAAGCTGGACGAGCTCAAGCCGGGTTTCAAGATGGTCGAAAAGGAGGTCGAGGAAGAGCATGACGGGCAGAAGGTACTGGTAAAGAAGACCTTCCAGCGGGGCATGGAGGACGTGGACGTGAAGATCAACCTCAAGAACTGCTACCGGCTGGTGCCGGAGTTCATCGAGGAGCTCAAGAACGGTCCCGATATCAACAAGGAAGTGCTCAAGTACGCCCAGGCCCTGGAGGGCAGTATCCGCCAGGTGGGCGTGCATGCCTGCGCCACCATCATCGGCCGGGGCGACCTGACCAACTTCCTGCCCATGTGCCTGTCCACCGATAAGGAAACCGGCGAGAAGGTCCGGACGTCCCAGTACGACGGCCACTACATCGAGGACGTGGGCATGCTCAAGATGGACTTCCTGGGCCTGATCACGCTCCAGATCATCCATAACTGCCTGGACCTCATCAAGGAACGATTCGGCGAAGACATTGATATCGAGGCCATCCCCATTGACGACAAGCCTACTTACGAGCTCTACGGCCGCGGCGACACCGTCTCCGTGTTCCAGTTCGAATCCGAGGGCATGCAGTCCTGGCTGCAGAAGCTGCACCCGGACCGTTTCGAGGACCTCATCGCCATGAACGCCCTGTACCGGCCGGGACCGCTGGATTACATCCCGAACTTCGTGAACCGCAAGCTGGGCGTGGAGGCCATCGAGTACGACCTTCCCGAAATGGAAGAGTATCTGGCTGATACGTACGGTGTTACGGTATATCAGGAGCAGGTGATGCTGCTGTCCCAGAAGCTGGCCGGCTTCACCAAGGGCGAGGCGGACAAGCTCCGCAAGGCGATGGGAAAGAAGCAGATCGACATCCTGAACTCCCTGAAGGACAAGTTCATGACCGGCGGCATTGCCAAGGGCCATCCGGAAAAGATCCTGGACAAGATCTGGAAAGACTGGGAGAAGTTCGCCCAGTACGCCTTCAACAAGTCCCACGCGACGTGCTACGCCTGGGTGAGCTACCAGACCGGCTGGCTCAAGACCCACTATCCGTCCGAATTCTTTGCTTCCTGCCTCACCAGTGCGAAGAGCATGGACGAAATCAAGAAGATCATGGACGACTGCCGCAGCCACGGCATCAAGATCCTGAATCCGGACGTGAACGAGAGCGGCGCCCATTTCTCCGTCAACAAAGAGGGGAACGTCCGTTTCGCCCTGAGCGGTATCAAGGGTTTCGGCGGAAACATTGTCGATGCCATCCTCAAAGATCGCGAAGAAAACGGCTGGTATTCCGATATTTACGATTTCGTCGAGCGGATGTCAGGCACGGTGAACCGGAAGGCGTTCGAGGCGCTTCTGTATGCCGGCGCCTTCGACAGCCTGGGTATCCAGCGGCCGCAGTTCGAGCTGCCGGGCCGGAGCGGACAGCCTTTCATCGACGAGATCGTCCGGTACGGAGAACTGTACCGGAACGACACGGTGGATGCTGCGGCGTCGCTGTTCGGCGACATCGAGGAGATGAAACCCGAGCGCCCGGCCATCCCTGAACTGAACCCTGATTTCGAGATCCTTCCGCTGCTTCAAAAGGAAAAGGACCTGGTGGGCATGTATCTCTCGTCACATCCGCTGGAACGCTTCAATTTCGAGCTCAAGACCTTCACCAACTGCGGAATGGCGGGCCTCCAGGACCTCATCGCCGAGTGCGAGAATGAGAAGAAATCCGCGAAAGTGAGCGTAGCCGGCCTGGTCACCAGCTACAAGCAGCAGCTTACCAAGAAGGGGACGCCCTATTCCCGGACGGTGCTGGAAGACTATTCCGGCAGCTATGAACTGGCCCTTTTCGGGCGGGACCACGAGAACTATTTCCAGTACATGCAGCCGCACGAGGCCCTGTATCTGGAAGGCGTCGTGGAGGAGAAGTTCTTCCTCAAACCGGAAGAACGGGCCCAGGGCAAGACCTCGCCCTATGTGTTCAAGGTGCGCAAGGTCATGATGCTGGGGAATGTCACCAGCGAGTACCTGAAGAGTTTCTCCATCAGTATTGGCACACCCATGCTTACCCCTGCATTCCGGGAGGACCTCCTCCGGGTGGTGAAAAAGCATCGCGGCGGTACGCCCCTGGAGATGTTCCTCTACGATCCCAAGACGCGTTACCGGATCCAGTTCAAGTCGAACAAGTTTCAGGTATCCGTCTCTTCCGACCTCATCACGGACCTCCGCCGCATCGGCGTGGACCATTATGAGGCCGTGAGGAAGTGATTTTTCGCGGGTTGCAGGACGGCTAGAGACTCTCCGCCTCCCGCCAACCCTGCGCTTTCACCGGCAACTCCACTCCTTCCGGAGTCACGAGGACCGTGCCCGCTTCGGGCTGGGCCAGGTGGCCGATGATGTCGAAGGTCTGGAAGTCTCTTCTGAACTTTTCCATCTGCAGGATTGGAACGGTAAAGAGCAGGCGCATGTCGTCGCCGCCGTTGAAGGCCGCCGAGACCGGGTCGATGTCCAGTTGCTTTCCGAGCTGGAAGGTGTTCCCCTCGAAAGGAAGGCGGTCCGCATAGACCTTGGCGCCCAGGCCGCTGTCCCGCTGCAGGCGCTTCAAGGCATCGCCCAGACCTCGCGTAACAAAGTATCCGTAAGAAGGATAGATCTCCGCATCCTCCAGTTTGGAGACGACGCTGCTGTCCAGTTCCGGGCGCAGGTAATCGCCCACCAGCATCCGCCAGGAGGTCATATCCGGTTGCCGGCCGGTCTTCTCGAAGTCGCGGCGTCCTTTCTCCAGCACCTGCATGCCCAGATAGGCGGCGCCCAGGCTGCCGGACACGCACAGAAGGTCCTTCGACTTCGCCGCCATCCGGCGCTTGTCGGTCAGGAGCGAGGTCTCGCCGGTGGCCGCCAAGCTGATGAACAGGCCGTTATTGGACGGCTGCAGGTCCAGGTTCACGGCCTCGAAACCGTGTTCCTTCGCGGCGACGGTGATGCCGGTCCAGAGTTCCTTGATCTGCTCCAGGTCCAGCTTGGAGGAAATCCCCAGGATGACATTCAGGAGTTGCGGATGCGCGAGGGTGGCGTACAGCTCGCCCACGACGCCCACTACACACTTGTATCCCAGGTGCTTCAGCGGGAAGTAAATGAGATTGAAGTCAATCCCTTCCAGGTACATCCGCGCGGCCGTATGCACTTTCCCGCCCTTTTCGGCGCTGTACGTAAGACCGGGGACGGGATGATAAGCAGAGAGGCGATAGAGCTGGTCTATCGCCTCTACTTTTCCGATGTCCGAAAAACTTTCGGCCATACTTAGCGGAGCTGGAAGATCACCGGGAAGGTGTAGGTCACCTTGACGGCGCGGTCACGCTGCTTGCCCGGCTTCCACTTCGGGGAGCTGGAAACGACACGGACGGCCTCCTTGTCCAGGGAATCGTCCACGCCACGGAGAACCTTCACGTTGGTCACGCGGCCGTCGGCTTCAACGGTGAACTGGAGGGTGACACGACCCTGCACACCGTTCTCCTTCGCGATTTCGGGATAGACGAGCTTGGAGTTCACCCACTTCGAGAACTCGTTCGCATCGCCGCCGTTGAAGGACGGCTTCTGTTCCACGAGCTGGAACGGGATGGCCTCTTCCTCGACTTCCTCTTCCACGACCTCGGCTTCCTTATAGTCCATGATCTCGACACCGGTGTTGTCGTCTTCGAGGTTCATGAACATGTCGTCATCGAGCTTGATGTCATCGTCCACGATGTCGATCTGGTCGGAAAGGACGGGGATGTTCGGGGCCTCGGGCGGCGGCGGAGGGGTCTCGTTCTGGATGGCGACCATCTCCTCTTCCACGAGGACCTGGGTGGTGTCCTCGAGGACAGCCACCTGCTGCTCCTTGGAGGAATACTCGAAAGCTCCCCAGGTCACCAGGAGGGCGGTCACGAGACCGATCTCGGTGAACAGGAGTTTCTTGTTCTCCAAGCTGGCTTTTTCGGATTTCTTGATTTCCATATTGCTTGTGTTTTATGGTTTTTCACTGATGCAAAGGTCGGCATTCCCTCGCAAGGGCGCAAATAATCCCGGAAAAACCATCTCGCAAACGCGCCGTAAATATGTATTGATAATCAGACAGTTGCAAGAGTCCCTCTTTGGAGAATTCTCGCAACTGCCCGAAAACATGCCGTTGACCACTGAAATCCGGTCGTTCACTAACGCAGCCGATAGATGACCGGGAAGGTGTAGGAGACCTTGACGGCGCGGTCCCGCTGGCGGCCCGGCTCCCACTTCGGGGAGGAGGAAACGACCCGGACCGCTTCCCGGGCGAGGGACTCGTCGGGGGAATTCAGCACCTTTACGTCCTGGAGCCGGCCATCTTTTCCGATCGTGAACTGGAGCACCACGCGCCCTTCGACGCCGTTGTCCTTGGCAATCTCCGGATAAACCAGGCGGCTGTTCACCCACTTCGCGAAATCGTTCGCATCACCCCCGTTGAAGGTCGGCTTCTGCTCGACCGTGACGAAAGGAAGGGTTTCTTCCTCTACATCTTCTTCGACGACCTCCTGCCGGACATACTCCTGGATGTCTACGGGCACGTCCATATCGTCCAGACTCTGGAAGTCCAGGTCCACGGTGATGTCATCCTCGACAATCTCCAACTCGTCCGACAGCATCGGCAGAGCCGGCGCTTGCGGTGCAGGCGGGGGCGTATCCAGCGGGATTGCCAGGATATCGTCCTCATTGTCAATCTGCGTATTACCCTGCAGCAGGGCAACTTCTTTAGCGCGGGTAGAACTTTCAAAACCCGCGAGGACCGCGAGAAGGGCTGCGATGAGTCCCACCTCGGCAAAGATCAGCCGCTTGTTCTCGAGGCTGGCCTTCTCAGTTTTCTTGATTTCCATGGCGCTGTGTTTTAAGGGTTTGACTTGGTGCAAAGTTACCCCGGGAAAAGCGCGGAATCAATGACAGACGGCCGCGGCGAACTCGCGGCAAATAACCGCAGACCGCTGACAATCAGCTATTTGGAAAGTGCGAGAACCCCTATTTCTCCAAGCACGCCAGGAAATCCTCGCTGTCGGGAGAGGAGGAGGCCTTGATGCGCTCCTTGAGGCGGTAGAGACGGTTGTAAACGTAGGGTTTGTCTTTCTCCAGAAGGGTGGAGATGGTGGTGGCGGAGAAGCCGGAGGCGGTGAAAAGGTACAGGAGGAAGTCTTCGTCCTTCCATTTGGGGAAAGCGGCGCGGAGGCGTTTCATCACGCCGCCTGCACGCTCGTCCAGGGCCTGCTCCAAGTTCTTCTGAGCTTTCGTGTCGCTGCGGAGTCCTTCCACGATGGCCTTCACCTCGCTCAAGATACGTGGCTGCAGGTTGGACGTCCCCTCGAACACATAGTACTGTTCGCACAGGCGGTCCAGCGTATCGATTCCGCCCAGGCGCGGGCGGTCCGCCTTGAGGGCGGAAAGTTTGGACTGCAAGTCCTCCGCGGCGGACAGGTAGCGCTCGTTTTCCGCCTGCTTTTCGGCGAGGAGGCGTTCCGTCTGGATCTTCCGGGCCCAGAAATACAGGACAAGGGTGGAGAGGATTGCCGCAATCAGGAGGGCCATCATGGCGAGCCGGCTGCGGGAGCGTTCGATTTCCCGTGCGACGGCACCCGCTTTCCGGAAAGAGACCATCCCGCTTCCGTATCGGCCGACGGCCGTCTGGACCGTGCCCATCAGTTCCCAGGCCCGCATCCGCTCCATGTCCGGTCCGTTTTCTTCGAAATGGAAGCAGGCACGCTCCAGCCCCGCTTCGGTGGCGTCGTCCAGGAAGAAATACGTGCGGTAAAAAGCTTCGGCGGTCAGGTAATCATACTCCGCTTTTTCCCGGTCAGTCGCGAGGTCCACCCGCCGGAGGCCGTCCAACAGGTACAGGGCGCTGTCCGGATGGTCCTCGATGATCCGGGCGGCATCCCGCAGCACGGGATTCCGTACGCCGCAGGAAAACACCAGGAACACGGGAAGCAGGTATGGCAGATACTTCTTCACTTCACAAAGATAATGAAAAATGTTATCTTTGCGTGTCATGCCCAAGAAGTTCATATCCCTCGTCGGCCTCCTTCTGTGTACCGCCCCGCTCCTCCGGGCGCAGGCTGTGATGGACGACGGATTGTCCTCCTGGGTTTTCCGGACGGCCAAGAAGGTCTTTCACCTGCTTACGGACCCCAACCCGAAACTGGATACGACCTGTATTTACCAGATGCCCCTTCCGTGGACGGCCGGTCTGGAAACCGCGCACATCACCTCTACCGCGGACCTTCACACGGATGTGACGGAATCGCCTCTTCCCGGAACGACCGGTGCAACCTCGGAGTACGGGATGGATTTCAATCTGCAGAATCACTTTTGTCACAAAGTGGGCGCCAGTTTCGGATATGGCGGACTGTCAGCCGGTTATGGTATCGAGGTGGGGGCTCGGAGCGAGGAGAGGAATACGTATTTCTCCCTGGGACTGTCCGGAGACGCCTATGGTATCCAGGTCCAGAATTACGTGATCAGCGACTATATCGAAAAGACGGGCGGCCCTTATGGCCGAAGCGCCGTATCGGGCTATCCGGGTTGCCTGCGCGATTTCGCCGTGGACGCGTACTATGTGTTCAACAACCGCCGGTTCGCCTATTCCGCCGTCTATAAAGGGCAGAAGATCCAGCGTCGCAGCGTGGGCTCCTGGATGCTCTCCGGCCGCTATCTGCAGGGGGATTTACAGGTCGATGACCGGGATGCCGAATTCCTGGAAATCACTGACGGACTGAGCCGTTACAAGACGGATCAGGTTTCCCTGGGGGGCGGTTATTCCCTCAATTGGGTGCTGCTGCACCGCGATCCCGTCGAGTGGGCTACGGCCAGGGGCCTGCGGAACCTTACGCTGAATCTGACCGCCCTTCCGATGATGTCCTTATACACCGACGTGGATTCGTATCACAACCTGGCCGGCCGGGATCCCGCCAGGACCCGGAACGAAGGAAAACTGTCCATTGCTTTTCAGGCGCACGCCGCCCTGGGGTTCTGCTGGGACCGCTATTCCGTGAATGTCCAGGCCCATTATAACCGTTTCGGGTTCTATGGCGCCAGCCAGAGTCTCTGGGACCGGGACCGCAGCCTGCAATACGATATCAATACCCGGGCCTTCTTCCAGGACCTCACGGCCAAGGTGCAGTTCTACGTCCGTTTCTGAATTCCGTCCCGGGAACGTTTCAGTTCCGGTGCCAGGAAATCCCCAGGCTTTCGTAGTACGGATATTCGTGATCCACGACAATGCTGAAGAACTGGTCGAAGTCCTTCAGGAAGGCGGGATCGTCCGCGACGGTCGTTCCGCTCCAGACCGGATCCGAGTTCCAGCCCCGTTCCACGAGGCCGGCGGCCTTCGGGAAGAGGTAGTAGGTCACGTGGTCGAAGTTCCGGATGGTCTCGCCCCAAAGCTGGCCCTGAACGCCGATGATGAACGGTTTTCCGGCCGGGGAGAGCGCGGGTTTGCCTTCATCGGCATGGGAGATGTCCACGATTCTCCGGTGGTCGTCCCACCGTACGGACCGGTAAAGATTGTACGGGAGGAACGAGAAGCAGCGGCGTTCGTCCACGATGCCGCCCCAGGAAAGGCCGCGCTCCAGCTTGGAGTCGTTGTATGAGAAGTCGAAATAATAGTTCGGTGCTTGGGAGAGGACCACGGGAACCCCTGCATTGGCAAATTCATAGGCGAGGACGTCCTGTCCGCCAGAAACGGTCCAGAGATTCGCGAAGAAAAGGTTCTTCTTGAGCCGTTCGGCGGTGGCGGGACTCAGGTGCAAGGCCACTTCCTGCCAGCCGGCGATCTTCACCCCCTTGGCCTCCGCGATATCCAGCACATGGGAGATGAAATATTCCTTCAGTTCAGTGATTTCCGTCATTCCCTTCTCCTTCATCAGGGCCTGGCAGGCGGGAGAACCCTCCCAGGCGCCGTCCGGTACCTCGTCGCCTCCCACATGGATGGCTTCCAGCGGGACGCCGGCTTCCTGGTGCAGGGCGATGATTCCGTCAAACACCTTGTCTATGAATGCGTAAGTGGCCGGGAAGGCGACATTCAGGACGTTGTCCGAGAAGTCCTGGGCGGAAACATATTGGGAAGCGTCCTCCGGTTCGGACAGCAGATAGGTCCGATCGCCGGTCGTCCGGGCGCGGTAGTCCATCGCCTTGATGGCGGCGCGGGAATGCCCCGGGGTGTCGAACTCCGGAATCACCCGGATCCGGCGTTCCCAGGCATAGCGGAGCAGGTCGATATAGTCTTCCTTCGTATAATACCCGTTGGCCGGCGAGCCGGTGTCATTCCGGTCCAGGGAGCCGCAGAAACCCGACATGAGGGCCTCTTTTTCGTCGATGGAACCATCCTCCTTCAGCTCCGGAATGCCCCGGAAGGCGCCATAGGACGTCAGTTCGGGAAGACCGTCGATCTCCACGCGCCAGCCTTCGTCGTCGCCCAGATGGAAGTGCAGGTAATTCAGTTTGTAATGGGCCATGATGTCCAGAAGTCGCTTGACATCCTCCTTCTTCGTGAAGTTCCGGCTCACATCCAGCATGATGCCGCGGTAAGGGAGGTCCGGGCAGTCTTCGATGACGGCGGCGGGGATGGCCTTCCCGGCCGCATTCCGGCGCAGGTTCTCCAGCGTGACGGCCGCCCAGAAGGCACCGTCCTCATCGGCCGCCTCCACCTGGATCGGGTCCGCTACGGCAATCCGGTACCACCCCGGCTTCTGTCCCGGGACGTATGTCGCCTGGGGGACATCGACCTGGCCGATTTCCACGGTCCCGCTGCCCGGGGTGACGCTTTTCAGCCGGGGGATCATGTCATAGACATCCGTTTCCACGGGATTGTAGGTAAAGGAATGGATGGGCTCGACGGGCTGGAAAACATACTCCAGCGCCACGGGGACGGGCTTTTCCCCCTTTTTCTGGAGGTAGAAGGCCTCCGGCGCCCGGCCTTGGTTCACCAGACCCGGTGCTTCATAGCGGAGCGTCATCGTCTTTCCCTTCGTATCCGCGGTCGGAACCACCCGCAGCAGCGTTCCGGCGACGTGTTCGAAGGTGGCGGGAGCCCCCTCTTCCATCCGGAACGGTGTGCGGAACTGACAGAACCACAGCGTCCAGTCCGTTCCGGTGGGCGGGTTCTTGATCTCCAGCTGATGGACGGCGGTCCGGGTCTCCGGATCCACGGCTCCCTCCGTCCAGACGACGGAACAGGGTTTTGCACAGGCACCCGTCAGGAACAGGGCGCAAAGAAGATAGAAGAGGGGTTTTGCCTTCATGGTCAATCCGTTTCGGTTTTCAAGTTCAAAGATGGGATTTTTTCCGGTGTAAAAGAATAACTTGACGCAAATTGTTCTCTCAATTGCGCAAATTTGTGAGTAAAAGCACCCGAATGTCTTTATTTTTGCAAATTACCATATATTGACGCTAAAACCATTCCCACCCATGACGCTCGGCATTGATATCGGTGGCACCAACCTTTGTTTCGGCCTTGTCGAAGCAGGGAAAATCGTGCAGGCTTTTTCGGTCCCCTCCTTTCCGCCCGGGGCCTCCCTGCAGCAGACTCTGGACTATCTGTCGGCCCAGATCCGCCGGATCATCCGCCCGGAAGTGAAACGCATCGGCATCGGCGTACCCACGGTGGTGGACATCCACCGCGGAATCGTGTACGACACCTTGAACATCCCCTCCTGGAAGGAGGTCCACCTGAAAGAATACCTGGAGAAGGAATTCGGGATCCCCGTCGCCGTGAACAACGACGCAAACTGCTTTGCGATGGGCGTCTACGGAACTTATCCGGCGGATGACAAGCCGGAAGTCCTCGTCGTCATCACCCTCGGAACCGGCGTGGGACTCGGAATCGTGCACGAAGGCAAGCTCTTCTGCGGGGCCAACTGCGGTGCCGGCGAACTGTGCGCCCTGCCCTATGAAGGGTCCATCATCGAGGACTTCACCAGCAAGAAGTTCCTGACGGACCAGGGCTGGGACGGTGTCGAGGCCGCCAAGGCCGCCCGGGAAGGGAATCTGGACGCCCTGGCGATGTTCGACGCCTTCGGCCGCCATCTGGGCGCCCTGCTTCATACGGTGATGCTTGCCTACGACCCTGACCGTATCGCCCTTGCCGGCGGCATTGCCAACAATGCGCCTTTCTTCCGCTCCTCCATGGAAGCGTATCTCCGGGAGCATTTCCCGTACGCGAAAGCCCTGGAGCGGCTCCGCATCGACATCTGCACGGACGGCGACCTGCCGGTCATCGGTGCTTCTATGATTTAATGACTGCAAGATGAAGAAAACGTTTTGGCTGATCATGATCTCCATGGCAGCGACATTCGCATGCACGAAAGTGACGCCGGTTTCCGGTGAGCGCACGGATCTCTCTTCAGGTTGGACGCTTTCCCGTGAGGGTGCCTCGGAGCAGTATGCCGCCACGGTTCCCTCGACCGTGGCGGGGACACTGTACGACAATGGCTTTTTCGGCCAGGACCTGCTGGAAGGGAGGAACTATGAGCAGGTGGACAAGAGCATCTTCGACGAGGTTTGGACCTACCGAACCACCTTTGCCGGCAAACCTGCCCGAGGCCAGTACACGGAACTTGTCTTCGACGGCCTGGGCTATTATGCCGACGTTTTCCTGAACGGAAAGCAGATCGCTTCGTCCGACACGACCGCCGGCGTTTTCATCCGTCGTGCCTACGATGTAACCGGACTTCTGAAAGCCAATAACAAACTGGAAGTCAAGCTTCGCCGGGCGCAGAAAGGGGACCTGAACATCGGTTTCGTGGACTGGAATCCCCGGCCGCTGGACGAGAGCATGGGCATCGTCCGTCCCGTCACCCTGCACACGACGGGGGCCGTGTCCATCGAGGATGTCTATGTCATCCCAGACCTGGATGTGGAGACTTTCGCTACGGCCGACCTGAAAGTCCGCGTGAGACTGTGCAACCGGGAAAGCCGGCCGGTGGAGGCCGTCCTGGGCCTGGAACTCGAGGGAGAGAACGCTTCCGTCCCGGTGACCCTCGCTCCCGGAGAAACGAAGGATGTTACCCTGACTCCGGCGGAGGCAGCCCTCCTGCATATCGACCAGCCCCGGGTCTGGTGGACCTGGGACCTGGGCCTTCCCGAGTTGTATCGACTGGCCGTGAAAGTGGAGGAGAAGGGCACGGTTTCCGACTGGAAGGACGCGACCTTCGGCATCCGCCGGATCGAGAGCCGGCTGACGGAAAACGGATATCGGCAATTCACCCTGAACGGCAAGGACATTCTCTTGAAGGGAGCCGGCTGGACCGACGACATCTTCCTCCGGGACACCCCGGAAACTCTTGCCCGGCAGGTGAAGTACGTGAAGGACATGAACATGAACCTCATCCGCTTCGAGAACATCTGGGGCAAGGACGATACGGTCTATGACCTGTGCGACGCCCAGGGCGTGCTGGCCCTCGTGGGCTTCAGCTGTCAATGGGAGTGGGAAGACTACTGCGGTCTTCCCGAAGTAAAGGGCTACGGCTGCATCAATACGCCGGAATCTGAGGAACTGGCTGTCAAGTACTTCCGCGACCAGGTCGTGCGCTTGCACAACCATCCGTCGGTCATTGCCTGGCTCACCGGCAGCGACCGTATTCCGAATCCGGGCCTGGAGAAACGTTACCTGGAGATCTTCGCACAGGAGGAATACCGTTCCTATATCTGCTCCGCCAAGAATCTGGAGAGCCTGGCCGGCCGGTCCGGCACCAAGATGGAAGGTCCCTACGAGTATGTGGGCCCGGATTATTGGTACAAGGACATGAAGGGTGGCGGCGCTTTCGGCTGGAATACGGAAACCGGTATCGGCGCGAACCTGCCGCAGTTGGAGTCCCTGCGGAGAATGATCCCGGAGGATGCCCTGTGGCCGCTTTCCGATGTCTGGGACTACCACTGCACGGCCTCTTCCTCCGCGATGAACACGACCAAGGTCCTGCAGGAGACCGTGAACGGCCTGTACGGTGGCTTCGACTCCCTGGAGGATTTCGTCCGGAAGGCCCATGCCGTGGACTACGACGGCACCCGCGGGATGTTCGAGGCGTTCCGGGTGCGGGTTCCGAAGACGACCGGCATCGTCCAGTGGATGCTGAATTCCGCCTGGCCGTCCCTGTATTGGCAACAGTATGATTATTATGGAGTTCCGACGGCTGGCTATTACGGCACGAAGAAGGCCTGCGAGCCCCGTCAGCTGATTTTTGACTACGCGACGCGGAAGGTCTGTGCCGTGAATGAAGGTACGGCAGAACAGCCGCTCCAGGCGACGGTGAAAGTGTATGACGCCGCCTCCCGGCTGATCGGTCAGGAGACAAAGGTCGTGAAAGTGGGTTACCGTGAAGTGGTTCCGGTCTTCGACCTGAAAAAATACGACGGCAAGCCGCATTTCGTGGCCTTGAGACTGACAGAAACGGACGGGACGCCCGTTGCCGACAACTTCTACTGCCTGGGTGCCCGGGACAACACCTATGACTGGGCGAACAAGAATTGGTATCTCACCCCCATCACGGAGTGGACCGACCTCCGCTTTGTTTTCGACCTGCCCAAGGCCGATGTGGAAATGACGGTGGAGGGCGACAGGATCACCCTGGTGAACAAGTCGCAGACCATCGCTCCGATGATCATCCTCAAGGCGAAGGACGCCGAGGGCAACCTCGTCGTTCCGGCCTTCTGGTCCGACAACTTCTTCCCGCTGCTTCCGGGAGAGACGAAGACCGTCACCTGCCGGGTGGAGAACTTGGAAGGGATCCGGTTAGAAGATTTTTCGTAACTTTGCGCTTCATATGAAACGCAACCTTCTTATTTCCATGAAAAAACTCGCGGCACTGTTTGTCCTCACCGGTGTTTTCTCCCTGAGTGTGAGCGCCCAGATACTGCCCAGTGCGACTCCGGAGGCGGATTCCGTCGCCTTCGCCAAGGTCCGCGCCCGGATGGACTCTATCCGGCAGTACCGGCCTACGGTGGGCCTCGTTCTCGCCGGCGGCGGCGCCCGCGGTCTCGCGCACCTGGGCGTCATCAAGTATATGGAGGAGCTGGGTATCCCGGTGGACCTGGTCACGGGAACCAGCATGGGCGGCCTGGTGGGCGGCCTGTACGCCCTGGGTTACAGGCACGACCAGCTGGATTCGCTGGTGCGCGCCATCGAGTGGCCCATCATGATGTCGGACAAAGTCCCGAATCAGTTCATCGGCTACAAACTCCGGAAATACCGGGACAAGTACGTGATCCGTATCCCGCACCACTACGACGACAAGGATCTGGAGGAACGCATCAAGAATGAACGCATCGCCGAGAAGATGGCGTCGGAATCCGGGCACGACTCGGCCGACATGCTCGATGAGTCCATGTCCCGGTTCGGCGTGGGCATGCCCGACGGCTACCTGTTCGGCCTGAATGTCCGAAACATGCTCAGCAGCGTGAGCGTAGGTTACCAGGACAGCCTGAGCTTTGCGAACCTGCCGATCCCCTATGCCTGCGTCGCGACGGATATCTATGCCATGACGCCCAAGTACTGGACTTCCGGCAGCATCACCGACGCCCTGCGTTCCACGATGGCGATTCCATTCTATTTCAGGGCTGTGCGCGAGAATGGCGAAATTCTCCTGGATGGAGGCATGCGGAACAATTTCCCGGTGGATATCGCCCGGGAAATGGGAGCGGACATCATCATCGGCTCGGACATGGCCATCCACCGCGAGCTGAACCAGCTCAACTCGCCGGCGGACTTCCTCATGCAGACCATCACCCTGTTGGCTTCGGGTGCGCAGGGGCCGGCCCTGGAGATTTTGAACGAGAAGCTCAAGGACAAAGACGGCGTCCATGTCCATCATGACCTCGAAGGATATACGATGTTGTCCTTCGACTCCAAGAGCGTGGACGATATCATTGACCAGGGATATCAGAATGCCATCGCCCACAAGGAAGTTTTCGAAGCCATCGCCGCGAAAGTGTCCGGGAAGCCGATGCCTGCGGTGGAGCACCGTCCTGCCGCCGTCAACCTGGCCCTCCGGAAAGTGCGCGTCAAGGATGTCCGGTTCACGGGCATTTCGGAGAAGGAGCAAAAAAATCTCCTGATACCCAGCGATTATCCGGACGACGGTCTGTATGACCGGGAGACCATCGAAAGGTTGCTGAACGACATCTATGGCACCAATGCCTTCGAGTCCGTCACTTATCACCTGGAAGGCGGTGAAGAGCCCTACACCCTGGTGTTCGAGTGCCAGAAAGGACAGGTGAACGACCTGGCCGTCGGAATCCGTGCCGATACCGACGAAACGGTGGCCGCCATCCTGCATTACGGACTGGGTACCCGGCGCCTGGAAGGACCGCGCATGGAGTTGGATCTCAAGCTGGGCACCAATCCCGCCTTGAAATGGGAGAACTCCTTTAAATTCCAGCATGGGCTGCCGACGGTCGGAGTCGCCCTTCGCTCCCGGTACATCAACACGACCTCCGGGTATGCGCAAAGCGCGGAACAACGGCTTCTCACCGCGGCGGCGGACCTCTTCCTGGAGGATTCCCGGATGCGGAGGGGGTCGATGCGGTTTGGCCTTACGGCCGAGATGGATCCCTATGAGCGATATCTGGAGTATGGGGAGGAATGGCAGGGATGGGACTGGAAAAGCTATTGGCTGTCCGGATTCACCCAATTCACGTTCGATACTTTCGATGACGGATACTTCCCGACGAAGGGTGTCCGCCTGTCTTTGAAAGGACGTCATGTATTCAAGGGATACACCATCGACCTGGATCCGGATAATTATGAAGTCACAGAAAAGGAGGTGACGACTCCGGGCGGAAAGGTCCCCCAGTATATCACCACGATGGCCAGTGCCGAGGCCGCGTTCTCCCTGGGATCGGGTTTTGCGATCCTTCCCAAGCTGTATGCCGGTTATTACCATCCTGTCGGGGTCGATGAGAAGCCGTACGCTTACATGAACCCCAAGCACGTCGTGACCATCGGGGGATTCATGCCCAACCGCTATACGGAGAACCAGATTCCCTTCTTCCTCTGGTCATCCGGTTACCGGGACACGATCCCGATCAGTGTCCTGGGCCAGCTGGATCTCCGGTACTGCATCGCCCGGAAGAATTTTGTCACGGTCCGGGGAGGACTCTTTATGGAGGCGTACGATTTGCGGGATTTCCCCTATGCGGGCAAGATCTGGGCCGTCGGAGCGGAATTCGCCCGCCAGACGATGGTCGGTCCTTTGCGGTTGGCCGCTTCCTGGGCGCCGATCTTCGGCTTCTCCCTCTATGCCGGCCTCGGCTTTGATTTTTAATGAACAGAACGGTGAAACAACCGCTTGTCTCCTGCATGGCCCTGATGCTCCTTCTCGCGGCCTGCAGTCCCAAGATTTATCCCGTGCAGTCCGGCGATACGCCGGAGACGTTCATGCCCCGGTCCGCCGGTTTCGACGACCGCTACACCCGGGATGAAATGGTCGTCCTGAGCCGGCACAACATCCGGTCGCCCCTGAGCGGACCCGGATCCGTGGTGTCGCGGATCACGCCGCACTCCTGGTTCGCCTGGTCCTCCGTTCCCGGTGAGCTTTCGCTTCGCGGCGGCGCGCTGGAGGTGGAGATGGGCCAGTTCTTCCGGGAGTGGCTCATCGGCGAGGGTTTCATCGCCAAAAATACCGTTCCGGAGGCGGGGACGGTCCGGTTTTATGCCAATTCCATCCAGCGCACCCGCGCCACGGCCCGTGCTTTCGCCGCCGGGATGTTCCCGATGGCCGATATTTCCGTGGAGCAGCATACGCCGCTCGGAACCATGGACCCGGTGTTCAATCCGGTGATAACCAAGATTACGGACTCCTTCGTGACCCAGGCCCAGGCCGAGATTGCGGCGATGGGCGGACTGGACGCTCCCGTGAAGGCCAACTACGCCCTGCTGGAGAAAGTCCTGGACATGCGGAAGGCCCCTGCAGCCGCGCATGACACGCTGTCCTTCAGTCAGTTCCCGTCCTCCATCCGTTTCGAAGTGAACAAGGAGCCCATCATGGGCGGCGGCCTGAAGATGGCGACATCGGCCTCGGACGCCCTGACGCTCCAGTATTATGAGGAATCCGACGCCCTGAAGGCAGGATTCGGGCATAAGCTGTCCTTCGGGGACTGGGTTGCCCTTTCCGGCGTCAAGGACTGGTACCAGGAAATGCTCTTCGGCGTCCCCTCGATCGCCGTCAATACCTCGCATCCGCTGTTGAAGGAACTGCTCTCCGAGCTCCGCACCCCGGGGCGCCGGTTCGCTTTCCTGTGCGGCCACGACTCCAATATCGGCGGCGTTCTTGCGGCGCTGGAGGCCGAGCCGTACAGCGCTCCGAAGGCCATTGAAACGAAAACCCCCATCGGCGGAAAGATCGTCATCGAGAAGTTCCGCGGTGCCGACGGACGCCTCTATGCCGACCTCTGGCTCGTTTATGCCTCCGCCGCCCAGCTGCGCGGTCTGACCCTCCTGACCCCTTCCTGTCCTCCGATGGCCCTTCCCCTGCGTCTTAGCGGCCTCGCCCTCAATGCCGACGGCCTGTACCTCCTGTCCGACCTGGAACAGCGCTTCGAAAAGGCCATCGCAGCCTACGATCGCCTGTAAGACCCTGTAAGACTGTCCGGTCCGGATCAAAAATAATCGATCAGCTCGATAACGGCGCACGCCGCTACGATGACTGCAACGATGGTGGACAGGATGGAGTACTTCAACTTACGGTTTCCAAAGATACAAATATAAATTTTAATTCCGACGGGGTGTAAAGATCGACTTTACACTTTGCTTTACAGTTTTTTTACAACTTTACAGTCGGGTGCTCTGGCTATTTGTTTGAATGTCAGTGTGTTAAATGGTTTGGCACGGAAGGTGCTTGTAGCCGTGGTGTCCGGCCGGGGCCGGGCCTTGGCATGAAAAAGATTACCTGAAATGAGGATACGGCTATGAAATCATACCTGAAATTCTTGTCCCGCAATAAGTTATATACCGCCATCGAGGCGGTGGGGCTCGCCGTGAGCCTGGCGTTTGTCATCCTGATCGGCTCTTATGTGGTGCAGCAATATGAGGTGGCGCATGAGTCGCCTGAATGGAAGCGCACGTTCGTGTTGGGATCCGATGAGTTCCTTGGGCTGACCTATTGGGACAAGGAAGAGCTGGAGATGAACGTCCCGGAGGTGGAGGCCGCCACCATCATGACGCTTCTCTGGCAGCCGGTCATCCAGAACGGGGAGCAGGTCATCCAGGTCACCGGGATCGATGCCGACTCCGATTTCTTCAAGGTATTCCCGGAATATCGGCTTCTGGAAGGCAGCCTGGAGGATTTTGTAGGCAAGGACGACATCCTCATCAGCGAATCCCTCTCCCGCAAGATCGCCGATCCGACCGGCAAGGCCCTCATCGGCCAAACGATCCAGGTGGACAAAGTGGACCGTACCATTAAAGGCATCTTTGCCGATTTTGACAATGCCTTCTTTATACCGGCGGACATCATCACGAACATCAGTTCCAGCTGGGCGGCCGGACAGCGCAAGGAGTTCAACAGCATCGGCAATTACACCACCTGGTTCCGGGTGCGGGAGGATGCGGACCTGGCCGGCGTGCAGGCCAAGGTGAATGCGCTCCTGCATAAGAACTACGATGCCTCCTGGTCCGCGGAACGGGTGGAGAAATGGCACGCCTACCGCATGGATGAGGCCTTTTTCTTCACCGGCAACCACAACGGGCTTACCCGGACGGGCAATGCCCAGATGCTCCGGCTTCTGACCGTCGTCGTCCTGCTGCTCCTGCTCTCGGCCGTCTTCAATTATGTGAACCTGAGTCTGGCCCTTACCGGCAAACGCGCGAAGGAGATGGCCACCCGGCGCCTTCTGGGGGCCGACAAGGCCGTCATCCTGTGGAAGTATATCGGCGAATCCGTGGCTTTCACCGCCGTCTGCTTTGCCGCGGCGCTGCTGCTGGCCGACCTGCTGGTGCCCATGATGAACAGCCTGGTTTCCACCGCCGATCCGGACGAGATGATGCTGGGCCTCGGCGACACCAGCGTACGGCTCTCTTTCATGCTCACGCCGGGGTATCTCCTGGCCTACCTGGCTGGAATCCTGGTCCTGGGCGTTGTCAACGGGCTGCTTCCGGCCTTTGCGGCCTCGCGTTACCAGCCCATCGACGTGATCAAGGGCACACTCCGGCGCCGGAACAAGATGGTCCTGAGCAAAGTCTTCATCGTGGTGCAGAACGTCCTCTCCGTTTTCCTGATTGCCCTGGCACTGGTCATGGAAGTGCAGATGCGCCACATGTTTACAAGGCCGATGCATTCCGCCGTGGAAAACCGCTACTACATCGAGTATTCTGCCCAGAACTACGACGCCATGAAGCTTTTCAAGGACAAGGTGGAGCAACTTCCCTTTGTGACAAAGGTCGGTGTCGGCCGCGGAATCCCCGGAATGATCAATATGACAATGGGCATCACGGTGGACGAAGATCATCATGTCAATATGCCCGTCATCGTCTGCGACAGCACGTATTTCCAATTGCTGGGGCTGGAAGTGGAGGAAGACTTCGGTCATCCGCTGGTGCATTCGCTCTGGATGAGCCGGAGCGCCTTCAACGCCGCGGCGGTTTCGGATACGTCCACTGTCTTCCCCCGGAGGATCAACATGAACAGCGCCCGGCCCGAGTTCATCGGCGGCGTGGTGGCCGATTATCCCACCCGGCCGGCTTCGGAAATCGCCCAGAATCCCAACGGCGGAGTCATCATCACCCGGGTGGAAGAGCTGCGGTACTCCAATTGCCTCCTCATTGGCACCACCGGAGAGGACAAATCCTATGAAGATCAGATCCTTCAAGCCTACCGGGAATTCCGCCTGGAAACTTCCGGCGTGGAGGAGCCCGCCTGGCGGTACGGCTTTATCAGGGATATCAGCCGGAAGCAGCTGGCGCCCGTGCAGCGCACACTGCGGTTGGTGGAACTCTTCGCCGTCCTGGCCGTTCTCATCTCCCTGCTGGGCCTGCTGGCCATGAGCACCTACTTTGCCGATGAAAATACCAGGCAGATCGCCGTACGGAAGGTATTCGGCAGCGATATTTCGCAGGAGACCTGGCGGACGGTCCGCAGCTACATGGTGCTGGTGGGCGTGGCTTGCCTTGTGGGCATTCCGCTGGCTGTCTGGGCCGCCCGGCTGTATCTGGAGCGCTTCGCCTATCGGATTGAAGGCTACGGCTGGGTGTTCATTGTGGCTGTCATCATTTTGCTGGCCATTGCCTTCGGCACCGTCCTCTGGCAGACCCTCAAGGCCGCAAAGACCAATCCAGCAACCGAGTTGAAGAAAGAGTAAGATGAAAACAAAAAGCGACATTTGGATCAAAGTCCTGTCCCTGGGTATGGGGTTGGCGGTGGGTATCGTGCTCATTGCCAAGGTGTTCTTCGAACTGAGCTACGACAGCTTCTACAAGGACATCGACCGGGTATATACCATCAACACCTGGATTTCCATGCAGGGGAACGAAAAGGATTATGGACAGGTGAGCGGCGCCGTGGCCGTGGGCTTCATGGAAGAGGTCCCGGGCGTCGAGGCCGGCACCCGTACCACCTTCGTTTTCAACGGGGACACCTACCTGGACGAGGACGGCAACAAGCTCAACGCCACGCTCGTCTGTGCCGATACCTGCTTCTTCCAGGTCTTCGACAGGCCCATCCTGGCCGGTGATCCGGTGAAAGCGCTGGGGACATGGGGCAGCGTGATGGTCTCGAGGTCGTTTGCCGAGAAGTTGATAGATTCTTCGGTGAGTGAAGCGAAGGATCTGTCCTCCGTCATCGGCAAGCAGATTGCCAATGAGGATATGGCCGGGTTGAAGCTGACCGTCGAGGGCGTGTATGAGGACTTTCCGAAGAATGGAAGCCTGGACTACGACATCCTGCTGTCGATGGACACCTACGGCAAGCAGAGTACCGACAACTGGAACGGGAACGACCGGTACAAAGGTTATGTGAGGTTGATGCCGGGCGTTGATCCTGCTACGCTGGCCGATGCCATCCGCAAGATGCAGGAGGCGCACCAGCCTCTGGAGCAGATAGAGGCCCAGGGATCCACCTTCCGCTATTTTCTGAAGCCTTTCAGCAAGATGCACACTTCCGACCCCGAGGTGAAGTCGCTGGTGATCCTGCTGTCCATTGTGGCGGCCCTGCTCATCTTGATCAGCTTGCTCAATTATATCCTGATTGTGATTTCCTCCCTGGTGAAGCGTTCCAAGGAAGTGGGTGTGCGAAAGTGCTACGGTGCTGAGGGAAAGCATATCTATGTCATGCTGACAAAGGAGGCACTGCTGCATATCATCCTTTCGCTTGGCCTGGCCTCGGCCATCATCTTCGCCGGGCGCGGCATCGTGGAAAACCTGCTGGGCGTACCCTTCACGACGCTGCTGGTGCCGCAAAGTATCGTGGCCATCGGGGCGGTAATCGTTTTCGTCCTCATCATCTCTATCGTCGTTCCGGCGGAGTTGTACCAGCGGATTCCGGTCTATGCCGCCCTGAAGAACTACTCGGAGAATTCCCGGGGCTGGAAGCTTGGCCTCCTGGGCGTGCAGGTGCTGATCAACGTGTTCCTGGTGGTGATGATGCTCATCATCGGCCGGCAGTATCAAAAGGTCACCCATGCCGATACGGGCTATGATTACGATAACCTCTACTATATCAGCCTCTTCGATGGTGACCGCCAGGCCATCACCCGTGCCGTCGGCGCGCTGGAGCGCCTGCCGGAAGTGAGTGGTGTGGCAACGGCCTACAACCTGCCTTTCCAGGGCTCCAACGGTGACAATGTCTATCTTCCGGACGACGACCGGGAACTGTTCAACATTGCCGACCAGTATGAATGCTCCGACGGCTTCTACGACCTGATGGGCATCGAGTTCCTGGAAGGCCGGGCCCCTCGGGATTCCTCCGAAATCGTTGTGGATGAGAAGTTTGTGAAGAAGATGGCCGAGTTCACGGACTGGAGCGACGGCGCCGTGGGCAAGCAGGTGTTCATCACCGGCCACGATCGTTCACGGGATGCGGAACGGAGTTATTTCACCATCTCCGGCGTGTATAAGAGTTATATCATCGGCAACCTGACCGGAGTGGACCAGCGTCCGAGCGCACTGTTCTATGGTGAGATCGAGAGCATGAGTTCCTGGATGCCGCATGTGCTGTTCAAGGTGCAGCCGGAGGCATTGACCAAGGTGAAAGAAACGCTGGAATCGGCCCTTGAGGGTCGGAAGATCAATATTGTTTCCTATGAAGAGCAGATGCGGGCGGCGTACGACGACAGTCGGAAAATGCGAAATACGATGGCCGTCGGGGCGGTGTTCTCGCTGCTGATCGCGCTGCTGGGCCTCATCGGCTTCATCCGGGATGAAAGTCTCCGACGCAGCAAGGAAATGGCCGTCCGCAAGATCAACGGTGCCACGACGCAGGACATTCTGGGCATCTTTGCGCTGGATATCATGAAGTTATCGACCGGGATGGCCGTGATCGCCAGCATCGGCGCCGTCTTCGTCGCCCGCAAATGGCTGGAGCAGTTTGCCGAGAAAATCTCCCTGCATCCCCTGTACTTCGTTGGCGGCGCGCTGCTGGTGCTGACCATCGTGCTGGGCATCGTCGTCCTGAACTGCCTGCGGATCGCCCGGGAAAACCCCGTGGAATCGTTGAAGAACGAATAGGGTCCCTCCCGGGAGAATCGTCCGCCATGGGCGAAACCCTGGGAAAACCGTCTGCCATGGGCGATCCCCCCGCGGAAACCGTCCGCTCGATTCGCTTTTCTAAAAGTGCTTTTGCGAGTAAATTTCACTTTTACAAAAGTGTTTTTGGGAAATCCCATCGAAACAGACCCCCTCTTTCTGCACATAACTGGCTCCCGTTAACTCTTTCTTTCGTCAAATATTGAAATGCAGGCTGTGGCGATGAGTTGAGTAAATAACAACATTTTTACTCGCTTTTTACTTACTTGTTTACTCCAAAAACGTCATCCTACGCAGATAGAATGCCGTTTTTTTATTATAAAAATTACTTGCACTTTACTCGCTAATGTAGACCATTTCCTTGAACTTTCTAAAAGTGTCAACCTAAATCAGGGAAGGTTACTTTCATGTCGAAGCAAATAAACAGAACAATCTTGGAAGATTGAAATTATGCTGAAATACAATCTTGAAAGATTGATTATGAAGATAGCCACATTTCACCACTTCTCCAAAGCATGGTGTGGCAACGGTGCGATGAAATGACACAGAAACAACCCCTTTGGCGCAGGTGGGGGCCCTGTGTGGTGCAGGTCTCATGATCTTTGGGCGCAGGTATGGAAAAAGGGTGAGGACCTGCGCCACTGGAATGCACGGACGCCTGTTTTGCGGAGCAGGTCCCAAGGGAAATACCACACCTGCGCCAATAAACCCCTATACCTCCGCTGGTTCCTGAACTGGGCAACCGACCGGGGCTACAACACCAACCTGGACTATAAGAAATTCCGCCCGACGCTCAAGATGACACAGCGCAAGGTCATTTACTTGACCAAGGATCAGATCGCCCGCGTCCGCGACCTGGAACTCTCCGAGGCCCAGGCCTGCCTGGATCCCATCCGGGACATCTTCCTCTTCTGCTGCTTCTCCGGTCTTCGGCACTCCGACGTCAACAACCTCCGCCGCAGCGATGTCAAGGGCGACCACATCGAGGTCACGACCGTCAAGACGGCAGACAGCATTTCCATCGAACTGAACAAGGTCACCAAGGCCATCCTGGAGAAATACAAAGACACTTCCTTCAAGGACGGCAAGGCCCTACCGAACTACACCAACCAGGCGATGAACCGCGACATCAAGGAGCTGTGTAAACTCGCCGGTATTAATGAGGAAATCCGCGTCACCACCTACAAGGGCAACGTCCGTACCGACAAGATCCAGCCCAAATGGGAACTCGTCGGCACCCACACCGGCCGCCGCACCTTCATCGTCAACGCCCTGTCCATGGGCATCACCCCCAACGTCGTCATGAAATGGACCGGCCACTCTGACTACAAGGCTATGAAGCCCTACATTGACATCGTGGATTCCATCAAAGTGAGTTCAATGACGAAGTTTGATGGACTATTATAGGTCTTTGTTTGAATAAGGAGAAAGATGTTTCTTGTATAAAGCACTATTAATACGTCGGTTATTCATATAATCATTATCTTTGATTTGCCCTTTCTAGACACAAGCATGATAGAAAACCGTTATCTTTGTATCTATAACGATTATAAATGGAATAATCTATGAAAAAGGATTTCGCTAAAGAGCTGGAGAGCGTTGACCTCACAAAACTAATCGCCGATTATGCAGGCGTCAATAAATACTCTGATAGAGATGCGATAATTGTTCTTACTTCAATACTGGAAGAGTTGATCGAGCGTATTCTTCGAAAAGAGCTGTGTATCTCTAATCAAAAAATAGATGATAAGTTGTTCTCTTTTAATGGAGCTCTTGGTACTTTCTCTAATAAAATTACCATGGTGTATTCTCTTGGGAAAATATCAAAAGAAGCATACGATGATTTAGAGCTATTGAGAAACTATAGAAACGAGTGTGCACATAATATCTCTCTTAGTGAAATAGAGTCAAAACAGTTTAACTCTACCATCCACAACTTTTGCCTTTTAAAAAAGTCTAAAGCGAAAGACGTTGAAGACTCTGAAGGGAAAGCCACGAATAGGTTTCGTTTAGTATTTGAAGTATTGTTACTGTGTTTGATTTTAAACAAAGTTTTGTCCACTACAATAAGTTGCTTGCCTCCAGAGAACGATTATATTAGTATAGATGCGGATTGGGATTATATGATGAGGGTATTCGAAAAAGAAAGAACTGCGACAAATACGACAGCAGAGAGCAAGGACGATATGCCCTCATAGGCTTCTATTGGATCTACACATCGTGGACCCCATTTCTTTATGACAGGGTTCAGGATCGGTTTAGGATAACGGGCTAAAAAGGTGAATTATTGATCTTTTTAGCCCGTTATCTTGGGTGTTCCATGATACTATATGACCCCGACGACATCAATCTTCCCAAATAACAGAGAGGACTGTATTATACTGTTCGGAAATATAGCAATACTCGTGGCAAATGGACATTGGCTTGTCGTCACTTTCACGGGACCAGCTCATATCAAACCACACATTTAAGTCCACATCTTGAATGTCGTTCTTATCATAACGAATGTGTTCTTGAAACCACTCTTCGGCGACCGAATAATGCGGAACGGTCAACTTCGTATAATCTATTAATCGACGATGATATCTCGATGACTTCTTCATGAACATCACTCTCCCATTACAGGAGAAGACGGCAGCGACAGGGTGCGGCCCCGCGTCAATATACCGATATAGTATAGAAGAAATGCTTGTCCCGAATTCTTCGGCAAGAACTTCAAGTAATTTCGGAGAGAAAGGCTTCCCCGCTACCGCCGCATTAAACCGGAGTCCCGGGATGAGTAACTCTGCTGCAAACTCATTCGCTTCAGTTTCCTGGTTCCCGTTTTTGTAGTAATCTAGAGTGGCTACATTATCGAAATGAATTAGGTTATGCTTGAGTTCATAATGTCCCAACTCATGGGCAATCGTAAAACGTTTCCGAGGAAGATATGTGGTTTCAGAGTTAATCGTTATTATGGCACGCCCCTTATTTCCAAATACAATGCGTCCCTCACACCCTCCTAAGAGCGTTTCACGGTATAGAATGTTTCGGGCAAAAACAAGATCCTGGAGATCGACATCAATGATGTCGTCCAGGCCAAATTCATCAAGGAGTTTTCTTGCAGCTTGTTCCGCCCGGCTACCTCTCATCTTCCTCCTCCAAGATTTGCATCACCGTTTCATCCGATAGAATCTGAGAAACTTGTTCATCAGATAATTTATCCAGATTTCGGAACTGAAAGGCGGGCATTCTCTCTTTCAAAGTAGCCCGAAGGTTTTCAGACTGCTGACCGCCCCCCTGAAATAACTCTTTAAAACGCGCAATTAAACGAGTATTTCGTTCTCTGCCAGCTGCAGCTTTTGCAAGAAAAAGCTGCTTTTTCACCTGCTTTAATGCACTTTCAAGATACTCTGCTTCTGTTGTTCCCCATTCCGCAAAAATCTCATCGGCAGTCTTTGACTCAGCATCTATCTTGTTTATTTTATCTTTAAAATTCATCTCTTTTGTAGTCTTTTTATTCTACGTACTAGTTTTCGTTGCAGATTATATACCTGTTGTTTATCTGTAAAGCCCAGATCAGAACAGATGTCGTCATATGAGTTATTATCATGAACAGCTTGAATGTATAACTCTAGTTCTTCATCTCCTTGGGCAACGCTCATCAACTCTTCATAAAACTCTTTTGATTCGTTTTCTTCATCAAAGAAAACTAATCCATCTGCTTTTTCGAGAGATTCGATACTTGTTATTCGTTTCTTTTTTCGTTTATAATGATCCACCTGCATACTGATCTTGCTACCAGCGATTACTTTCAATTGCTCCGCTAAAGAAAGATCCTCCTTCCATTCCCATTCACAAGAACATAATTTCGTCACAGCTTCTCCTTTGTAATAATCTAAAGCGGTCATTCCTAATTCGGATTCCGAGTGTGCTCCATACTGACATCGACCTCCGACTTTCCATGTAATATAAATAGCGAGCTCTATGAGAGCTTTTCGCCATTCGTCTTCAGTGACACACTGAAGACGTTCTAATTGATGATTGTTGTCCATAAAACCACAGTTTCATCTATAGATTACTGAAAGTTTATTTTTTTTTGCCACCACTTGGCGAAAAAAGGCATTAAATCAATAAACATAGGATGAGTACTGCTCAAAAAAGATAAAACAGACTCACTTACAAAGTTATGAAAAAGAACTATCATTTTAGAAGGATTCCTGATTACATTGACCAGGAACTCAGCAGAATCCAATCGCAATATGTAATCGTTGCGGCTGTTATTGACGTGACTAAAACAGACATCGCAAGTGGGAGATTTCGCCACGTCGGCATACAAATGAATGAAGGTAACATCTACGTTCCAGAAACTATTACGCCAGATATGATGAAAGGCATCTATGCTCGCCGGAATCGTAATGGCATTATCTGGATACTAAAAGATCTTCCGAAGGTTACTAAGACGTATTGGTGGGAATCTCCCAATTTTGGAGATCCGACCAAAGGATACCATAGTAACTATAGAGATATCCAAGTGTATCAGCGTCAACTGGAACCTCCTCGCGATTGGGAGATTACCTTATCTATCCTTGTAGAGAATGAATCCCATTTAAGAATCAAAGCCGAAATTGCCACAGTCCTGAACCGGCAAGACAACTACTTCAAAAAAGACCTTTTCTTCGCAATCAATCTTTTGCAAGAGCAATTCCGGGATTGTCATGTCTTCGCTGCCTCTACGACTGATGAGGATATGGCGAGAATAACCACTGTTGGGTGGGAAATCTTCCCTCCTGGTACCTTGGATAGAACATTAGCTGTTATTACTGGAAAAATGCGAACTCAGAGTCCAATCCGACAAAGAGAGATTCAGAATAGGGCAGAGGCACTAAGTCGGCTTCACCCGAGCGAGTACATCGTGGGTACCGGAATGAACTCCCGATATTTCGGCGCGAAATTCGGTGACAATGTTGTTGTATTTGAAAACGTCGATTATGGGAACGCCCTCTATATCCTATTTGACAACTGGCAAGAAATCAGTCAAATGAGCCGAATCGATATTCTAAAACGACATGAAAAGGATTTCATCCGAATCATTCACAAGAACGGATGGGAGAAAGTCCTCGTGCATCATATCAACGATTTAAAAATAAAGTAAAAAATGGCAACTAATCCACCGGCCGGAGACGGCCACAGAAACGGCGCGGTAAGAAAACGCAGTCAGACTTATAATCCCAAGACCGGGTTATGGGTAAAACGAAACAAAGACAACGGTCAGTTTATGGATAACAAAATGGACGGCTCACCTTTCAAAGGGGTGAGAAAAGAGCATTAGTTGTTTGTAACAAACTACAGTTTCCCATTCGGGTCAGATTCGCGTTAGAAACTGGCCCGAATGATAGGTTAAATGGCCACGCTCCTATAGGAAGAATGTCAAATAAGCCGGTATATACCGAACCGACTCTTCATGGGCATAGTCTTTTGTGTATATCAGGTAACGGTCATTAGTGATGCGAGAAGAGAACTTCTTGCAGAATGCATCCAATGATACGTGTGTCTTGTAGGACGAGGACTTAACTTCGATGGGCATAATCTTAGTTCCACGAGACAGAAGGAAATCCACCTCGTAGTTGTGCTTGCCACTCTCCGTGGGCCAGACGTGATAGAACAGTTCGTTACCAGAGGCCGTGAGCATCTGAGCTACGATGTTCTCGTAAAGGTAGCCCAGATTGGTCGCCAACTTGTCGCTAAGCAGGCGCTCATAGATGATGTTCTCTGTGAAGGCCTTATCTCGGAAAGCAAGTGTCACGAAGAGCCCCGTGTCGCCAACAAACATTTTGTACTGCATCAGATCTTCGGTACTGCCTAGGCCCACATTAGGATCGTCGCTGTGATGCGAGATATTGACGGTCCTGGATTTCTCCATTTCAGAAATAAGTTCGACGAAGTCTTCTGCATGGGCTCCGGGGATGACATTGGATATCTGGTAGCGAGAAGCATTGCTGTTGAGCTGGGCCGGTATGGCCGCGAATATCCTGGCTGCTTTCCCCGTAGGATCAATCTTGCCGAAATCCTCATCGTATAGGTCCAGAATCAGGCGTTTTGCGTGATCCACGACCTCGAAGTTATTAGACTCAATATAGGCATCAACAGCTTGGGGCATTCCTCCCACGAGCATATAGAGCCGGAAGTCCCGCATGAGTTTGCGATGCACTTCCTTCAACGGTTGGGGATGCTCCCATATGGAGCGGAGCAGAGGAATGGTGGCTGTATCTCCCAAAGCCCAGCGAAACTCTTCATAGTCCATAGGATACATACTGATACGCTCCTCCTCGCTGGGGATGAGAATATTTTCCGTGTTCTTACGTATGGAAATCAGCGAGCCGGTTTCGATGTAATCGTATCGATGGTCTTCTACAAATGACTTGATTGCCTGTCGGGCAAGGGGCTGGAACTGCACTTCGTCGAATACGATAAGGGACTTGCGTTCCACGAGTTGTACCCCATAAGCGAGTTGTAGCCGGAGAAAGATGTAGTTGAGATCAGAGACATCGTTAAACAGGTTCTTTACCTCTTGAGAGCACTTGGTGAAATCAATAAAGATGAATGATTCGTATTCGTTTCGGGCGAACGCTTTCACAATGGTAGACTTGCCGATACGGCGAGCTCCCTCAATGAGGAGAGCGGTCTTCCCATTACTGCTTTCCTTCCACTGAAGAAGGCGGTCATAAATCTTGCGTTTGAAGAGTCTTTCAGGTTCCATATCTTTTATTCTAGCAATGCGAATATAGCGGATATTTCGGCCTCCTCAAAATTTTATTTGAAGTTTTTCTCAATTTCCTCAAAATTTGAAACGGCATTTTTCTCAAAATCCTCAAAATATTGATGTTTCATGGCGATATATGGAAAGGCTGCAGAATAGCAAAACCCAGGAGTTTTCCTTAAGCGGCTGAATAATATCGACTTAGGTGCGGCCGGCGCATTTTTTTCAACGACTTTTCATGGTCTCGTCGCACTTTTTCCAACGAATATTGGGTGTTCCAGCGCTTTTTTTGGAACGAATCATCCGATTTGCTACGTTTTCACAGGCGATGAAAATGTAGCAAAAGGAGTGATAATAACCTCATCGACTGTGCCCTCGGACATTGTCCGGGGGATTTCTTTTCCCCTTTAGTTCATGCGGAAAAGAAGGTTGTTTACTAAACAACTTCACGAGTGGCGAAGAAAAGCGAATCTGCCCATCTTCTTGCCGGGACGCTATTCACCTTGGCGGCCGATGACGGTCCGCGACCGCCCATGCATGAAAACTTGAAGCGCACAGACCTGCCCTGGAAGGGTGTAGAAGGCCGATGGGTGCTCTTTAGCCAGCTTTCCCCAAGTGGGTAAAGACCGCGAATCGACGATATACTGCGCACAGGGTCGATGGGTGCGCTTTAAGTTTTCACGGTTCGAGCGGAAGGAATTATAAAACAGCCTTGAAAGATTGTTGAGACAAACCTACTTTTCAATCCGCAATGAGCCATCGTCGTCACGGACAATGGTATCACCTTCGTTCACAGAGACGAATCCTTCTCCCGTGTCCACGGACAACATGGAGAAGCCCATGCAGAAGTACGGCGCCAGGACTTTGTCCCCGCAGAGCTGCTTGACTTCGTCGTAGTTGGTGCCGGTGTAGGTGATATGTTGCATGTTTATAATTCCTTGATACCTATGCTTTTTAAATACTCATAGGTGCCATCGTAGAACTTGGGTAGTCGAGTGGCATCTTCGGGGAAGCCTTCAGAGTTCAGCCTGGAATTGCCTTCCGGAACACAGATGATAATACCCTGGCGGGCGCGGGTAAGGAGAACGCGATAGGCATTGAGCATGTATTTTCGCTGCTCCTCGTTTTTCTCCGGATTCCACTTGTTTTTGCCATTGAACTTGTAGTAAGCCCATTTGCCATTCTCGCAACGCATATCCGCATCCCAAAGAACGCAGGCATAATCCAGTTCCAACCCTTGCACCTGAATCTCCGTAGCAGCTTCTTCCAGATAATTCGAAGAGCGAATGTCAGTCTTGTCCTCCAAGAACCAGTGGACGGCATTCTCGTCGCCCTGGGCGAGGACGATCACGGCTTGCGGTTTGAAACGGGCGGCGACCTTCGTGACTAGGATACCTGTTTGCTGCGAACCGCGCGCCATGTGGCGCAGCCACGTCCGCGCTTTGTTGATATCGCGGGTGAGCAGGACAGGATAGCCTTTTCGGGAAACATCCTGATATAGAGAGACGGCCTCTGGTGAGAAATTGAGACAGGCATGAACAAAGGACGAGAGTGTCTCTGCCCGGAACGACCGCAAACTCACGGCGAGATGCAGCGAGTCTGAATATACGACATTCGGATTGTTCTGCAGCAGCTGATTTACCTTCCCTTCCGCGTATTCTGCATCCGTTAACTTATTGGAAATATAAACCTTCCAATATGGGTAATGGTTATTGAGCGCATCGATCCACTCCGCAATTCCGGCCTCTCCCGTATTGATTTCCTGTCCGCCGCCAACCAGGCAAATAATGACCGCCCAGTCTTTTCGTTGATCCAGAGACCAGATGAGGAACGCCGCCTCGGAGACGGGGAAATTAGGCACCTTCAGTTTGTTTCCATAAGTCCCGCCTCGCTTGAGGTAATTCGCCAGGCGTTCATGTGTCCATGTCCGTTGTGCTTCATCGAAAATGGCGACGTGCTCCACCTCTCCATATCCCGCATGCTCCATTTCGACAGCTTTGGTGGGATCGATTTCAAGGACTCCATTTTCGACCGGATTCTTAATCTTCGCGAGCATGTTATCCCGATAACGATGGATGATCTGGAGGAATTCACTCACCTCCCGCCGAGAATCAGAGAGATTTTTCTTCTCTCCCTTATCCTTGCATTTCTTCTGATTGTCAATGGCCAGAGCTTCCGTCAGGACAGCAACGAGAGGACCGTTACCAGACAGATATACGGCGCCGTTCTCCTTGTCTTTTTCTCCGTCCTTATAGCTCTGTTTGATCGCCACGTCCAGCCCGACCAGCGTCTTTCCTGCACCGGGAACGCCTGTCACGAAACAGATGCTTTTCTCACCTCGCTCCTTGCTTGTCCGGATTACCTGGAGGAGGTAATCAATGGTCGCATCCGTGGACACTTTATCCGCCTCGTGGCGCGTAATATCCTCCACGGAATGATTCTCATATAGGGTACGAGCCGCTTCGATAATGGTTGGAGTAGGAGAATAGGGGCTGATGGTCCATTGCCTCCCCCAAGACTCTGATGTCCAGCTTGTTGCGGCGACGGTTAGAGTCTTCTTTAGGATTTCTTGTAAAGCGTTTGCACCAGTGATGGAGGGGTTCAGGATTCCATCGTCATAGGCAGAGGCCCGAATTACCTCTGTTGCACGGGTGTATTGTGTCGGGACCAGTATAGGCGCAATCGGTTTGTCAGCACTGTAGAGATGGAAATTTTTTAGGTCCAACGCATAATCCAAAACCTGCTCCAGATCCTCTTGCTTGGCATCCTTCTTCCCAGCCTTGAACTCGATGCAGAAAACGACGCCCTTCAGCAGCAGCACCACGTCTACGCGCTTTCCCAGCCGAGGGATGGAGTATTCGAATATGATGTATGCATCTTCATCCTTCCATGGCAGCAAGGTGTCCCGCATGACACGAATCTCTTCTTCCCAGGCTTCAATAGTTGTGGTCAGTTCCGTCCCATGGTTTGCCGATACCAGATCTCCCAGTACAGCGGAAGGGCCAGTCTGGAGAAACTCCGAGAAGGAAGCAAGATAGTGGCAGCGTTCGGTTTTCATGATGAGGTTGCTGTTGAGGTGTACAAAGTTAGGAATATAATCCAGAACTACGGGATTCCTTGTCATAAAACAGCGACGATACTTTCTATCTTGCATATCAAGAGCGGCATACAGCATTTCAAGAAGATCGAGAAAAGATAGTTTCACTGTCTGCGCGTGGAAACGTACATGTCGTTTGCAGACACAAAGACGAATCGCATTGATCACCAAGGCTGTCGAAATCGAACTTAATGAAATCAGCCGCCAGGCAAAGGACCAGAAAAATGGCCAATAATCAAGTCGAGAAGGGCTTGTGCACGATGTAATAAGTTGATAATCAATGTTGAAAAGGGCCAAAAGTTGTTTGATAATTGCTTCGTTCACTGTGGTGACCAATGTTGCCCGTTTAGTAGCCAAGAATCTTCGGCCTATTTGCCGAAAATGTGATTATTCGCGGTTTTATAATGACGAAAATGTGATTTGCCACAAGAATATCGGACCAGACAGGCAGGGCGGTCTTTTTGCACGACTATTGTAGCAGTGCCGGTGGAAACAATCTTGGTTATCAAGACAAAGAATCTTCAGATGAAAAGAATCCTCTGCTTTGTATTTGTAATGGCGGTCATTGGACTGTCCGGAGGCGACCTTGTGGCCCAACCGCTTCCGGATGGTTATGAATGGGTTTACGGATGTTGGGAGAATCCGCGGACGGGAGATTGCTACATCATCGGCAAAGACGGGATCCGGGAAAATATGACCCGGCGCTGGGTTGGTTTCTGTTTTCTGAAGAAGTATCCGACCTTGGATGTATGGGGTGAACCGCTGAAGCCGTATGAGTTCTCGTCTTTTCAGAGGCATCTCTCATTTGTTGGTCCGTTCGAGTGCGATACTTTTCTTTGTGTCGACAATCATGTCCTCCGGATTCCGGGAGAAAACGGGGAGATTTTGGTGAAGAGGCAGGTCCCGCCGGAAAAAGGCAAGACGGGAATCGGAAATCGTGCCCTGGGGGAATGGGAATTGGCCGAGACGGATGACTTTATGCTTGAGATTTCCCCAACCACCATCAAACGGAAAGCACCTCGCGGAATACATGAATCGACCTATTCCGTCAGCGAAGAAGGGTATCTCATAACGGATTTGGATATCTTCGTCGTCGATGAGTATGTGCTTCATCATCAATATTCCAATACGGACTCTTACATCATTTCCACATACGTCCGTCCTGCGGGTACGCTGATTCCACTGCTGGACTAGTAATATATATCGACCTTCCCGTATCTGTGCGATGAAATGACACAGAAACAGCCCCTTTGGCGCAGGTGGAGGCTCTGTGTGGTGCAGGTCTCATGATCTTTTGGCGCAGGTGTGGAAAAAGGGTGGGGACCTGCGCCATTGGAACGCACGGATGTTTGTTTTGCGGAGCAGGTCCCCAGGGGAAAAACACACCTGCGCCAATATACCCCTACACCTGCGCCAATGCGGGGAAGAGCGGATGACGTCTGAGGACGAGATTCCGCGGCCGGGGGCCGTCGCTATCTCGATGCCGCCCGCGGGGGTCCAGGCAACCCATTGATTTACAGCCGCCGGGCCTGACGGCCCTTGTGGCTGTTTTCGTGTTCGTCTTCCGGTGAGCAAGCTCCCCGTCCGCCGTACACGAAAACAGCCAACTGCTAACGCAGTCGGCTGTGAATCAATGTGTTGCGGAGAGGACGACCCCAGAATGGCAAGTTTTAGATAATTTTATGGAGTTTCATTAAGTTTTTTATCTAATTGATAATAAGCCGATTATTTGCGCTTTTGTTCAATTGAGTTTTACTCAGTCCTGTTTGGTAATTCAAAAAATGGGTGTAAATTTGGGTGCAAGAAACCATCTTTGTTATGTCCATTGTTATTACTCATCGCATCAATAAAGGGCTTGTTCCCAGAAAAGAGCGTGCTGACTGGCAAATACGCCTCCGCATCACATATTGCGGAAACCGGATGGACCTTTACACTGGCTTGACCATTGCTCCGGAAAAATGGATTGATACTGCAATTGTTGATGGCGAGAAAGTAGTTGTCCAACAAGTTAAAAAGAATTGCAAGTCATCACAAGGATATACAGCCAGCCAAATCAACGAAGCCCTGGAAGAGCGTGTTCGGTTCTTGGATAAGCTCTTTGAGGATTATGGTGAAGAGGAATACACGCCGACACCCGAAGAGGTGCGAGATAGGTTCAATGTTCGTTTTGGAGCTGTAATCGTGAAGAAAGAGACATTCTTCACAATCTTTGACCAGTTTATGCGGCGGCAAGGGAAAGATGCTTCGTGGCAAAGCACGACATACCAGAAGTTTCGTACCGTCAAGAAGCACCTGCAAAACTTTGACAAGCAACTAACCTTCCAAAAGCTGGACGCAGATGGGCTTGTCAAGTATCGTGATTTCCTTTGGGAAACGGAAAAGCTTAACAACGCCTCAACGAATAAGCAATTGGATTTCGTTCATCAGTTCCTGGCTTGGGCCGAAAAGAATGGCTATTGCAACACCAATTACAAGGAGTTCAAGGCAAAAATGAAGACCCTGGAAAAAGATATCTTCGCTTTGACAGACGAGCAGCTTCAAGCAATAAAGGATTTTCAGTTCAATGACAAGTTGGACCGGTATCATACACTTGAATACACCCGTGATTGCTTCGTCTTCTCCTGCTATACAGGCCTCCGTCATAGCGACATTTATCGCTTGACAAAGGTCCAGGTTGATTGGGACGGCAAAACGATATCCGTGCCGGTTAAAAAGACCCGTGATTTCGTAAAGATACCTTTGCACGAGACTGCAATGAAAATCTTGGAGAAGTATAAGGATGAAATCTTTGATAAAGACCGGGCATTGCCAATACTGACAGACCAGAGATGCAATGTCAATATTAAGCAAGTGGGAAAGCTCTGCGGCCTGGTTGAGCCACGAACCATTCACACGATGGTAGGAATGACGGAAAAGACAGAAACAAAGGAGCTTTATAAGTATCTATCTTTTCACTGCGGTAGAAGAACCTTCATTAGCCGGATGCTTTCTTCTGGGGTTGAAGCTCCCGTTGTTATGTCAATGACTGGGCACAAAAAGTACGAAGCAATGCGTCCCTATATTCGCATTCTTGACCCGGCCAAGCGTGATGCTATTGATAAGTTGAAATAGCAAACTATTTATTGACGAAGCAATTAAAAGGTAGTCATACTAAAAGGATTATTTGAGCCCTCGGCTTTTTTGCCCAGGGCTTCTTTCTTCAATCCCTCATAAGCAATCACGGCCGCAAGGGCTATAAAGTCGTTGATGGTCTCTACCTGCTCATCGGTAAGGTTCTCGCCTCCTTCAACGAGCTGCCTGACTTCCTCGGCTGTCAGTCGGCCTTCTTCTGGTAAGTCTATGTCCATTATTGTTTTGATTGTTTGATGCTAAAATCTAATCTCTTTCCAAGCAGGTGAATGTCGCTCCGGTTCAATAACTCATAGTCAATTGGCGGCTCCGTACCTTTCTTCCAGCAGTTCCGGCAGATGGTTAGTATCTTCCCCATTACATTGCACCCTTTGAAAATGCCGTAATCCGTGAAGCTGTTGAAGGCATCAGCGATTTTCCTCTTCTTCGGGGCTTTAACTGGGGAGAGTTCTGTCAGCTCAACATATTTCTTGACCTTTGCTGAATATTCTTTCCGTCCTTGGTTTCTTGCTCCCCAAAAGACAGGAGTATCTTTGGGCTTATGCACCTTTTGAAAAGTAGTGTCCTCAATGATAATGGCTCCGTCTGGAACAGCAAGCAGCAAATCCCGGAACTCTTTATTGTTGCAGACCTTTTGCCAGACAACATATAGCATCCAGGCAACATTGAAGTCATACCAGTCCTTTCGGGCTATTCCTTCGTTATGGAAACGAATGTCTCCTTTGGCGGTCTTTCCGTTGGTGTGATTGATAAGTTGTTGCTGGACCTTCCTTTGTTCCTGGTCGTCATTGCTGAACATTCCACAGATGTATGCCGCTTCGCTATTGTGGAAATGAACACCCTGGATGTCAAACTCAAATCCACTATTCATATTGCCGAAGGGTATCCAGTCCTTTCCTTTTCGCTTGTCTTCCCTTTTCCGGAACGCATAACACAAATACTTGGAAGCATCATACTCTTCCCATCTTGTAAGGGTCTCTATTCCAGGAGCCGGATAATGTAGAAGACATTTCGTATTTTGCTTCTCTGTCTCTTCCATTGCACTAATAGCCACATCAAGCTCCGCTATCTCATCTGGTATCTCATACCGCAATGCTCCGTTGTTTGCGAGTTCCTTGTCAAACCGCACGCCATTCTTTGGAAAACGCTTGTCTATCTCTTCCGCATTGTAATTTTCCGGGGCGCAAGGGTTGATGCCAAGCCCCTTCTCTTCATAGTCAGCCAGGAAGACATTGGACTTGATGAGAAGGTCCAGAGTGGCACGGGCATCGTTGTACTTGGTCTCAATGAGGACTACCGGCGTTTCCTTTGCAAGAGCTTTCTCACGGATATCCTTCACCAATCCCTTGTTCCTGGGAGTTATGAAGAGGATAACTGCGACATCGCTTTCCGTCAGTGTGTGCTTCTTGGTTGTGTGCCTGGTGTGATTTCCAACGAAGATGAACCTCCCGTGGCAATAGTTCCTATAATCGCAGACCTGGGTGGAAGCAATGCCGGTCTCCACGAGAACACTCTCAAAATCGTGTGCGGCGGGTTCTCCATAATCGCTGAACAGGGCAACAAAGTGGTTTATTCTGCGTAATGGGGTCAATGTCGCAGCGGAATTGTTAAGCCGGTACTGGTAGCAAGCCAATGAAGATGTATCAATCCGTATTTCACTCGCATTGTTTCCGGTGAAGGCCCGATATAGAAGGGCATCCCGGTAAAACTTTTCTTCTACGGAAATGAAACCATCCCATTTTTCAGGCGTTTTGAAGCAGAATACCCTTCTTGGGTCAATGTTCTTGAAAGCATCTCCCAATGAGTAAGAGAAGCTGGCCGTGTTCTCTGGATTGACTTTCAGCAGACGATTGGCTGCATACTTGATGTCCATATTCCCTCCACTGGCGGAAAATAGAAGGCATCGGCACCCCTTGATTGTCTCATCGCTCATAGCAGCAAGTTCAAGAGGTGTAATGCAACGGGCTATTCCGCAATTCATTTCGTACAGGAGAGGGGCGACATAGCTCATCATCCCTCCGTTTCCAATGAAGAGCATCGGTTTCCCTGGTTCCAGGAAGATGAAATCGTGAAGCCCACGGATGTCCTGCAAGTCTGCCTCCTGGAAAAGTGCCGGAAGGTTCATCAGGCGTTTGCTCATAAGGGTCCGCTTCTGGTTCTTGGGCTCTGGAATACCTTCTTCCCATACCAACGGCTTTATCTCCCTTCTTGCACGTTTGAAGCCGGTATCAGTATTGCTTTCAATCGCCGGTAAGTACTTGGAGATGGTCTTCACGCTCAACCCGGTCAGTTTCGCTATTTCAGCTTTGCTCGCATCCGGATTGGTTTTCCTGGCTTCCCGGATGAGAGATATATTATGAGCTTGCCGGTCTCCCTCCCGGTCAATTCCCCTGGTCTTGACGAAATACTTTATCGCATCAATGGAGACCTGGTTCTTCTCGGCGTTCTGTTTGAGGGTCAGTGCAGGGTCGTACTTGATTTTGCTTTGGCGTGGCATAACTATTCCTTTGGGGTAAGAACGATATCTACACAAAGATAGACTTTTTCTCTCTTCCTACGAGTATTTCCCTCTTCCTTTCACTATTTATCTCTTGTAAGGCCCTGGGAGTTTGCTTTTCTCACTAATTTTTAGTAAATTAATGATAGGGGTAATGCTCGCCGACTTTTCCCCAGAGAAGATAGAAATATACTGCAATTGCCCATTTGTCTTTGACCCGAAAGCGAGCATCGGGGAAGTGCGACAGATGGGCATTGCTTTAAGAATAAGCGATAGAGTTATGAAACAAAGTGCTCGCAAACAAAGATTTTTCATTCAACCTGAATGTCAGTACGGGAAGCTATCCGTACAAGAAACCAGAGAAGGCTTGGGCTGTTCAGTATGCCACACAGACGCTGACCTTGCCCAGTCTCAAAGAACTGCAACAGAGAGGGAAGGCTTTCTGCTACAACTTCAAAGATGTTGATGAGAGTGGTCTTATCACAGCTCACCAGAAGACGCTGAACGGGTTTGACTACACGAACATCGTCTTCTATGACATAGACAAGATGCCGTATCCAATGCAGGACTACATATCCTGTCTCCCTTACAAGCCCTCATTGGCCTATACAACGATATCAAACGGGAAGGATGGCAAATACGGCTATCGTCTCCTTTACGCATTCCAGGAACCTCTACAATCCATTGACGAGTTTGATGCCATCTACTACGCCATAGCAGCGGCCAACGGCTTCCAGCAACGCACTTACGAAGATGGAACCAAGTATGAGTTTGACTACCGCAAGGTAAATCAGCAATACTACGGAGGCGGAGAGAATGCGGAGACTTACGAAACGGATTTGGTCTATTCCACACAGGACTTTTCCTCTTTCATTGACGATGGTGAGACCTTGAAGCAGCAGATAGGTAGTAAGTCCTCAACGAAAAAGAAGTTTTTTCCAAACCAGAACAATATAGGGGAGGCAAGAGAGGAGAAAACATATTGTTCTCAATTGGAAAACCCCTTCTATGCAGACCTCTTCACCTTACCTCCCAAGGATTTCCTGTTCAAGTACGATGCAGAGCTCATTGACCTTTACAACGCAGCGATTGCGACCAGGCTGACATTGAGTGAGGACGGGAAGTACTGGATTTATCCGGAGGATTACCAGGAAGTGAAACGGAATTGGGGAACAGGCAAAGTCTATGGAAGGGATTGGAGAGTGAAGGAAGAGAATAAGCGGTGCGTGAAGAAGTGGCCTATCGGTTCCAGGAGGAGAAGGCGGCTTTACATCACGGCCCAGATAATGAAGCACAATGTCCCCGATATCACCAAGGAAGAGCTGATTTACTGCCTCGTCCGTGAAAGGTACTTCTATTACGAGAATACGGATAACAAGTTGAATAACAAGGAACTTATCCAAATTGCAGGAAATGCGTTGAAGTATAGCTTTACTCTATCTCCTTGCAAGCATCCGCAGTGGTCAATCAATAAGGATTACTGGCTACGAGGCGACATAACCGCTAACGCTGCCAAGAACATCGTGAGAAAGGAACTCAATGAAGAGAAAATATTGTCCCTTTACGATTTCAATCTTTCTGTCAAAGACAACCTATCCTTCTTGCGAGAGAATGGGATTAAGGTTGGAAAGAGTACTCTCTATGCTTTGAAGAAGAAATACTCAAACAATCAGGATAATTCCAATCCAGAACAAAAGTAAGGAGAAGCAGACATATTATTCTCAATTGGAAAATGTATGACTTCCGTGGTTTCTATTACGATTTTTCTGTAATCTTGACTAAATCAGCACTTTAAGTGTTTAGAAAAAAACCCGGGAACCCCAGATGTAAGACTTTAATACGATTTCTACAAAAGTCATATAGTTATTGCTTATTCCAGTTCTTCTTCGCTATAATAGCCGGTCCCTTCATCCTCTAAACATTCATATAAGGTTTTCCCGGCTTCTTCCTCTATACCAATGATGACAACTTCTCGTTTATCTTTCTTAATCGTAGTGATATCGCCAATTCCCAATTTCTTTTTTGACGGGGTTTCCTGCATTTGTGCAGCGGTCGTGTTCTTCTCTGTAATAATCCTTAAAACACCTTCAATACGAGCAATATTTTCCTTTTCCGGTAGGATTAAGTCAAGGATGATGGCTGGCTCACTCAAAGAGTTCGTGAAAATAGTGATTGTCGTTTTACTTTCATACTCCGTATCAGTTTTAGCCGTACTTGCACCTATGAGAGCGCCAATGCCACCAAATAAGGCACCACCGAGAGCCGCACGACCTAATGCACTGCCCAAAGATGTCTTTGTTGTAGAACTATCAACTTGATTTACAGAGACTGAATAACCTGTGAGTTGGGAGAAATCATATATCTTCCCTTTGAGAGAAATCTTCTCCAAGGGTTCAAAAACCAAGACATAGTTGCTGATATCTTCCAATGACGAAGACTTGGCATAAGTAGAATAACACGGAGCCAAGACTTTGATGGTTGGCTCTCCGTATGTGTTATCAAAACGAGCGGGCATATTGAAAACGACGTTATCTGCACAAAGATAGCGATTTTGATAAAGTCTCTTTCAAAAAATGCTAACTTTGTATGATAGCAAGAACACAACACCCAACACAATATGATTACAGGCGAGATTAAAAATCGCATTGACGCTATATGGGATACCTTCTGGACCGGAGGTATCACCAACTCATTGACCATCCTGGAACAGATGACCTACCTGTTCTTTATGAAGATGCTGGACGATGCCGAGACAAAGCGAGAGGCGAATGCTGCTCTGTTCGGCGGGAAGGTGAGTAATCCTGTATTCCCGGAAGGCAACTGGCATAACCCGGAGACAGATAGGGATGTTCCTTACCAGGGTCTCCGCTGGCATATCTTCAAAAACGATGAAGCGACCTCAATGTTCAACACCATCCGCAATGATGTGTTTGTCTTCATCAAAAACCTGGGGACCGGTAAGGCATCGGCATACTCCCGGTTTATGAAGGATGCTGTGTTCCTTATTCAAAATCCCCGTACCCTGGTGAAAGTCGTGGATGGGGTTGATGCCCTGGATATGAATGACCGGGACGCAATGGGTGATGTCTATGAGTATATCCTGGGGAAGATGGCAGCTTCCGGCAACAATGGCCAGTTCCGTACCCCAAGACACATTATCCGTATGATGGTGGAACTGATGAAACCCACGCTGAAAGACGAAATCTGCGACCCTGCTATGGGAAGTGCCGGTTTCATCGTAGAAAGTGCCAAGTACATCACGGACCACTACAAGAGCGAACTTCTCAAAAAGGAGAATGCGGACCACTACAAGAAGGGTATGTTCCACGGATTTGATACCGATGCCACTATGCTGCGTATCGGTGCGATGAACCTGATGCTGCACGGAGTTGATGAGCCGGAAATCGCTTGGAGAGATAGTCTTTCTTCCAGCAACACCGATAAGGACCGCTACACGCTCTGTCTTGCCAATCCTCCGTTTGCTGGTAGTGTGGATAGTGAAGATATCAGTAAGTCGCTCCTGGCTATCGCTAATACCAAGAAGACGGAACTACTCTTCGTGTCGCTCTTCGTGAGAATGCTGCAACTGGGCGGAAGATGTGCCTCCATTGTCCCGGACGGGGTTTTGTTCGGCAACTCCAATGCTCATCTTGCCGTAAGGAAGCAACTGATAGATAACCAACGATTACAGGCGGTGATATCAATGCCTTCCGGTGTGTTTCAGCCCTATTCCGGGGTTTCCACGGCCATCCTCATCTTCACCAAGACCAATGCCGGAGGGACGGATAAGGTATGGTTCTACGATATGCAAGCGGATGGGTTCTCTCTGGACCAGAAGCGTACAGAAGTACAGGAAAACGATATCCCGGATGTTATTGCCCGGTTCAACAATCTTGCCGGGGAAGAGACCCGGACCAGGAAGGATAAGAGTTTTCTGGTTCCCGTGGAAGAAATCCGTGAGAATGACTATGTTCTCTCAATGAACAAGTACAAGGAAGTGGAGCGAGAGGTTGTTGAGTACGATAAGCCGGAAGTCATCCTGGACCGGATTGACAACCTGGAAACTGAAATCAGTGCTGCTCTTGCGGAGTTCCGTGAAAAGTTCTTGTAGGCGATGAGAGAAGGTTGGGAAACAAGGAAACTGGGTGATGTCTGTTCCAGCGACCTTGGCAAGACATTGAACCAGGCAAAAGATACAGGCGATTATATGCCGTATCTATGCTCAATCAATGTCCAATGGGATAGAATAGATTTGACCACCATTAAGCAGGCACGCTTTGAACGAGACGATTTTAAAAGGTTCTCGGTGCGTAAGGGAGATTTACTCGTATGTGAAGGTGGAGATATTGGAAGAGCAGCAATATGGTGTAATGAAACCCCTATGCTATACCAGAATGCATTACACCGGATACGCTTTGATACAAGTGTTCTACCCAGGTTTTGCCTACGATATCTCCAACACCTTAAACATACAGGCATATTGGACCAGAACTATGGTAAGGGCGTGACGATTAAGCATTTAGTGAAGTCGTCGTTGTTCTCTATCCCTATTCCCGTTCCCCCAGTCCAAGAACAGGAGAAGATTGTTGCTGAATTGGATTGTTTAAGCGGCATCATTGAGAAGAAGAAACAACAACTGAAAGAACTGGACAACCTGGCTCAATCCATCTTCTATGATATGTTCGGGGACCCTATCACCAATGAGAAGGGATGGAAGGTGAAGAAACTGGGAGATACCTGTTCCCCCAAAAAGGAAATAGCACGAGCGAATAAATGCTTTAAGAAGAGCGACACTATTCAATACATTGACATTTCATCTATTGATAATAGCCAGGCAATACTGATGGGGACCACGCCTTTCATTTTTGAGGATGCTCCTTCCAGGGCACAACAGAAAGTAAATAAAGGAGATGTTCTTGTTTCTCTTGTCCGTCCTAACCTCAAAAACATCGCGATGGTGCATTTTGAAGATGCGTATCTTGTTGCGTCCAGCGGTTTTTGTGTGTTGCGTGGTAAGTTGTGCAATCCTCTTTTTATCAAATCTCTCGTTCTTACCGACAGATTTACCAAATATCTTACAGAACGGACCTCTGGGGCAAACTACCCTGCGGTGCGAGAAGAAGACATAAAGGAGTGCTCTATCGGTGTTCCTCCACTTGACCTCCAAAACACCTTCTCCCAGAAGATAGAAGCCATAGAGAAACAGAAAGAACAGATAAAGAAATCAATACAGGAAACCGAAACGCTCTTCAACAGCCGGATGGATTACTGGTTCAACTAAATATACTTGCAGAGATGAACATTGTTGAAAAAATCAAGGAAGACATCAAGCAGCCTTACTACAAGACGAACTATCCCAACGATGGACAAAGGTTCGTTGCTTGGTATATGCGGAATATCCATCTACTTGACCAACTGCAAACGAAGGATGCTATTACTGATGGTGCCAAGGATAAGCAGATTGACGCTATCTACGTTGATAACGACAATGCCAAGATATTTGTTGTCCAGGGAAAGTATTATATGGGCGATAGCATCAATGCCGAGCCAGTCCGTGAGTTGATTTCCGTTCATTCTCAACTGCACGACATAGAGAAAATGCAAGAGGATGCAAATCCCCACCTGAAACATAAGCTATGCGAACTATCCAACGCCTTGGAAGAGGATGGGTATTCCATCTGTTATGAGCTCATCACTACTTCGTATCTCACTGATGAGGCTCAAAACGATGCAGCTGCTTTCCAGACCAAGCTGGCACAGGAGGATGACACTGCTCCCTTCACTGCCGATTTAGAGATAATTGACCGGGACGGCCTTGAAATGGCCTATGAGCAAGCTGTCCTCAAAGATAATCCCGTGGTCAATAACACTATTCACTTGGAGGAAGGAAAGTACTTGATAACGGAGCTCAACTCTACCAAGGTCGTAGTTTCTGCCGTATCGTTGAAGGAATGCATCAAAATCAACGGCATAAAGGATGGCTCGCTCTTCCAGAAGAATGTCCGCCAGAGTTTAGGCATCAACAATAGCATCAACAAGAAAATCAAGAAAACCATCACAGGAGACAATAGCGGAGATTTTTTCTTCTTTCACAATGGTATCACTGCGATTTGCCAAAGGATAGAAGAGAAGGAAAATGGCGACTTGGTTCTTCACGGGATGAGCGTGGTGAATGGTTGTCAGTCATTGAACACCATTTTAAGTTGCAGCGAAAGTATTAAAAAGAAGAATGATGCTTACGTTCTGTTCCGCTTTTATGAAATCCAGCAGAAAGATAGGGCCGAGGCAATCAGCATCAACACTAATAGCCAGAGCGTTGTCAAAGCGAGAGACCTTCATAGCAACGATAAGCGAGTGCTATCCTTGAAGAAGGCCTATGAGAACCACTACCCACAGGGTTTTTTCGCAACCAAACGTGGCGATATTATCCCGGCTGATAAGAACAAGGATTATGTCATTGACCTTTCTTCCTTTGGTAAGTACTTGATGGCGTGGTATTCCCAGAGACCGAATATCTCATACGGAGAGACGAACATTTTCAGTAAGTATTTCACAAAGCTTTTCAACCCCGATTATAAGCCGGAGGACGTATATGCCTTGAACTATTTTATGAGGAAGATAATGGAGAACTGGACAGAAGCCAATCCTCTTTCCATTGATGAGACAATCCTCACAATGAAGGCGTACGCTCCTTATCACTTCCTGTTCGCTATCTCATCTATCGTTGCCAAATGCAATGGAAATAGCAATGTTCCGTTCCCTTCTGCCGTGTTGAAGGTCGTAGAGCAGAATAATCTTGCGGACCAGCTTGTCGCTTTGGCTGCGACTTGTATGAACAATGCCTTCTCTGCCGCAAAAGACAAAGCCCAAAACGAAGGTAAAGACTTCATTCCGCAGAACTGGGTAAAGAGTAAAGCCAGCATTGATGCAATTCGTGCTGCGATAACGAATATGATTTCCTTCTTGCCGATGATGGGAGAACCGCAAAGAGGCTTGAAGGAGAAGCTGAAAATGGACGCATCTAATTTCCGGTACGTCCTATCGGCTGACTAAATTGACAACGTTATGCGGAACTTTGATTACCTGAAAGGCATAGATGCCCTGAAAGACCTGTATCGCTTCTGCTCCGCTGCGGAAGAGATGCAGAAGGCGAACTATGAGATGTCGGCTCTCAACGCCCGTAAAGCCCTGGAATGGGTAGTCAAAGCCATCTACAAACTCAAACACATTGAAATCAGCGACCGGGATAGTCTCTACGAGTTGATGACCGGCGAACCTTTCACGGGGTTCATTGACGATGACCGGCTGATGATGGCTGCTCATTATGTCCGCAAGGTAGGCAACAGGGCGGCTCATTCCAGCGAGGTGAAAGGCAGTGAGGCATATTTCTGCCTCCTCAACCTGTATAACCTGGTAGGAGGTGTTCTTCTCAAACTCCGTGTCCTGGAAACTCTGGCTCCGTTCAATAGAGACCTTGTACCGGATAAGCCCGAGACCGCTCCCATCACACCGGCGGAAGTCCCTACTCCGGCTCCGGCATTTGTGTCCAGCGTAGATGAAGAGGCGGTAAGGAAACCGGCTACCATTGAAGTCCCTGGGGATTATAGCGAAGCCCAGACACGCAAGTTCTTCATTGATTTGATGCTGAATGAGGCAGGATGGGATGTCCTGGATGTTGAAGGAGCCAAAATGCCCTCCAAAGCCGGGATTGAAATCAAGGTTCTGGGAATGCCGAACAATGAAGGCGTGGGATATGTGGATTATGTCCTGTTCGGTGCGAATGGCAAGCCCCTGGCGGTCGTGGAAGCGAAGAGAACCACCAAGGACCCGCTCGTAGGAAAACACCAAGCGGAGCTCTATGCCGATTGCCTGGAACGGGAATACGGAGTACGCCCCATCATCTACTACACCAACGGATACGAGACCTACATCATAGATGGACTGGGATATCCTGCAAGACCGGTATTCAGTTTCCATACGGAAGATGACCTCAATGTGCTGATGCAGCGTAGGACCCGGAAACCGATTACGGACCTTCGCATTGACGATAGCATCACCAATAGAGAGTACCAGAAGAGAGCCATCCGGTCCATCTGCGAACACTTCAATACGCTTCACCGGCGGGGCTTGCTGGTAATGGCTACCGGAACCGGCAAGACCAGGGTATCTATCTCCCTGTGTGAAGTGCTGATGAGAAACGGCTGGGTGAAGAATGTTCTTTTCCTGGCTGACCGCATCGCCCTGGTTAAGCAAGCCCGGTCCAACTTCGCTAAACTCCTGCCCAGTGCGACCAACACGATATTGAGCGAGGACAAAGACCCGGACCTCAACGCCCGTATTATGTTCTCCACCTACCAGACGATGATAAACTACATTGATGCCGATACCAAGGTGTTTTCGGTTGGTAGGTTTGACCTCATCATCATAGACGAAGCCCATAGGTCCGTTTTCGGCAAATACACGGCTATCCTGGACTATTTTGATGCCTTTATGGTCGGTCTTACTGCAACTCCCCGGGAAGAGGTGGATAGAAGCACCTACGAACTCTTCCAAATGGAGGGAGGTGAGCCGAACTTCGCTTATGAGCTCCAAGAAGCAGTTGATGACGGATACCTGACATACTACAATGTTCTGTCCCGGAGTACGGAGATAATGACGAAGGGCATCCGGTACAATGACCTATCCCCGGAAGAGAAGAAGCAAATGGAGGGGATATGGAAGTACGAGCAAGCGAAGCAGGACCTGGGAGGCACGGACCCGGAGAAGGATTACCACCGGGATATCACAAGCAAGGAGATTTTCAAGTACATCTTCAACACCGATACCATTGACAAGGTTCTCAATGACTTGATGACCAACGGCTTGAAGGTGAATAGCGGAGATACCATCGGCAAGACCATCATCTTCGCATACAATCACCAGCACGCAGAGCTCATCGTCAGCCGGTTCAAAGCCCTGTATCCTCAACTTGGAGACGACTTCTGCGTCCTCATTGACAACTACATCAACTACGCCCAGGACCTCATTGAAAAGTTTGAAGTCCGGGGACAGATGCCGCAGATTGCCGTTTCCGTGGATATGCTGGACACTGGAATAGATGTGCCGGATATCCTCAACCTGGTATTCTTCAAGCAGGTTCATAGTCTCATCAAGTTCAACCAGATGATAGGTCGTGGAACCCGCCTTTCGCCCAACATCTTTGATATCGGTGAGGATAAGAAGGAGTTCTACATCTTTGACTGGTGCGGGAACTTTGAGTTCTTTGACAAGCACCCGAAAGGCAAGGAGCCGCTGCCGATGATGTCCCTGACAGAACGGCTATTCGGGCTTCGTACTGACCTGGCGGCGGCATTACAACACGCCAAGTACCAGGAAGACGCTTTCGCCAAGTCCCTGCACGATGAGTTGAAGGATATCCTCTGCGAGCAAGTTCAGTCCCTGGGAGACACAAGTATATCCGTCCGGCAGCATTGGGAGGTCGTGGATAAGTTCCGTAAGAGAGAGAACTGGACCTATATCTCCAATGTGGATGTCATTACCTTGAAGGAAGAGATTGCCCCGCTCCTGGTATCCGGCATAGAGAGTGAGGCGGCGAAGAAGTTTGATGTCCTTATTCTCAACATTCAACTCTCTATGATTGATGAAGAGGTGTCGGCGGAACGGAGCCGGGCTGTTGTTGTGAGGACTGCCCAGAACCTCCAAGAACGGGCATCCATCCCCCAGGTAGCAGCCAAAATGGGGCTTATCAATGAGCTGGCAGAAGGACGCTTCTTTGAAACTGCGAACCTGGAACGCCTGGAAATGGTGAGAAAGGAAATCCGGGACCTGGTTCAGTTCATCCTGGGAACGGACAACAGGACTTTCACCATCAACATTGCCGATGTGGTTGATGTCAAAGATGGTGTTCCTGGGATTATGCCGACAATGACCTACAAGCAGCGTGTCATTGATTACCTGGCCAAGAACCGAAATCTGCCGGTCCTGCGTAAGATATTCAACATTGAGCGGCTGGATAGCAAGGATATTGACGAACTGGAAAGGATATTATGGAAGGAACTGGGGACCAAGGAGGAATACGACCGGTATGTTCAGCGTGGTAATATGATTTGTGGGGATAGCGTGGCGGCATTCATACGGAGCCAGATAGGTGTTGATAGGATTGTAGCCGTGGATAGGTTCAGCAAGTTCCTGTCCGGTGCGAACCTCAACTCAATGCAGGAAGAGTATTTGAAGACCATCATCACCTATGTCTGCGAGAACGGCGATATCACCAAGGAAACACTCTATGAAACCACTCCTTTCAGTGAGTATGATTGGTATGCCGTGTTTGGACCATCGGCGATGCATATAGGGGACTTCGTGGATAACATACATTCCGTCATCACCCCGGAACGGATGCGGATATCATCATAAGAATAACGGCTCCCAGGGTAATTCCAGGAGCCGTTTTTCGTTAGAGCATATCGTAGGTGTCCATCATAACTTGTTGAGTAAGGCCTATATACCTACGGGTAATCGCCGGGGACGAATGCCCAAGTAGCTCGCTTAAACGAACGAGAGCGTCTTCACTCTTATCCCCGGCCATCTTGTAAATCCTGGTGGCGAAAGTTTTACGGAGGGAGTGCGTGGAGAAGTGGGTGATGTTCAGCCGGTACTTGTACTTGTATGTCTTGAACATAACATTGAGCCGGTTCGGTGTGTAGGGCTTCTTCCATTTGGAGATGAATACCAGGTCTTCCGGACGCTTGGGTCTCATCTTCTCATAGCATTTCTTTATGTGCCGTTTGAAAGAAGGATTGATTTTGATTATCCTTCTCTTTCCCGTCTTCTTCTCAAAGAGAATGAAGGTATCCCCGGAAAGGAGGTCGCTCCATTTAAGTAGCAACAAATCGCTGACCCTCAAACCAAAATATATCCCGCAGCCGACCAGGAGAGAAATGGTAAAGTTTCCGTCCTCATAAAGCCGGTTCATAAAGGAAATCGCCTCGTGCCATTCAAGGGGTTCTGCGGTCGTATAGCTGCCTTTTTTGCTCATAAATCGTATGACTTTTGAAGATATTTTCTTAATACACTATAATTCAATACTTTACTTGTAATAGCTCTGCGGTTAGTCTTACATTCGGCTAATTATGTGGCCTACGGGAGCCCTGGGAGTTTCTTGCCAGGTCCCAAATGAGCGAGGCGAGAGGTTGGGGGAAGGAAGAGAAGAATTGATACAGCCAGTTCAGTTCTTCACCTCCAAATCCCCATCTCCTTAAAGAGTGTAGCAGCTTCGTGTCAATCCTCGTAATCATAATCCGTACTGGCTCCGTACCCTGGAAGAGTAGTCATCAGTCTTCTCCACAAGCCGGTCAATGACATTCACCAGGCAGTCCAAGTAGATGCCTTCTTCCTTCCTGGTCTCCTTGCCGGTCCGGTCCAGGAGGATAACGCTGAACAAGTCGCTGCCCTCATCGTACTTGACCTGGACCTTCCCCTTATGCTTGTATCCATTTACCTGGAACTGCAAGCCGTTATTCAGGGCGACCGGATTGTGGAAGCCCCAGGATAAGACAATCATCAGCTGGGAGCGAAGGATTGCGAGGATGTATTTTGCCATTTCCATAGCGAGAAGAGATTGTGGGGGCCACCGGGGCAGCCCCCTGGTTGAACATTTAGATAACTGCGACCAGATTTTCCCAGCGGAAGGACCTAAATCCGCCCTTCTCCATATCCCAGTACGGAGTGCAGCCCCAGTTCTCCGGACTGATGCCCCTGCCGTTAATGTGCTTGCCGCAGAGGGAAGGATTGAGAGTGCCGAAAGCTTCACGGACCTCGCCGTTGGCCTTCTGGTAGATGAAGTGGCATCCGGAGGTGGAGCGCATCTGGCGTTTTGCCTCCTCAATGAGAAGGGCCTTGCTGGTTCCCATAAGGGCGGAGCCGGTCTTGGCGGTGATGGCGGAGATGTGGCGAGCAACGAGAGCGTTGTTGGTGGCAGTGATGATGGTAGTCATATCCAAAAAGTGTTATGAGTGAAACAATCTAAATCAATAAGGGTTTATTCTTAATTCCAAGAGCAAAGTTAAGCATTTATTCTTAATCTGCAAAATATTTTTAGGGTTTTATTCATAATTTTTAGCAACTTTTTTGATTATTCTTATGGGTTTGGGCTTAAAATGACTATCTTTGCCGAAAATGGAGAAATTATGCCGCTAAAAATCAAGGATGTCGCCAAGTCCAGGGGAATGACGATGGCACAAATCGCAGAGAAATTAGGGATAAACCCTATCACTTTGTCCCAGAGCTTAAACGGGAACCCTACATTGAGCCGCTTGACGGAAGTAGCCGATGTTCTGGGTGTTGATGTCAGCGAGCTCTTTGTCCAGCCCAAGGGGAAACAGGACATTCACGGGTGCATTTTCATTGATGGGGACCCGGTTGTCTTGAATAGCAAGGAAGAGTTGCTGGAACTTGCAAAAGCATTGGAGGATAAGTCGTGATGATACCGAAAGCGGAACTTAAACGGATTGCTTATGAACAAGAAAAACGCTTGAAACTCATATACAAGTACAATCCGTCCCTGGAATACCTGGAAGAGAACATCCCAGTCCTGAAAAGTCTTGGATTGGAAGAGCGGCATATCAAGGAAATCATTGTCAAGGGCTATATTCCGGTTATCAACTCTATCAAAAATCCCCTCACTGGCGAAGATATGGCAATCATTGTTGAAGATATAAGCATCAAGGAAGAGGAAGACGGGAAATATGGAGTGTTCATCGGCAACATCCCGTACAAGGAGTTCTTTTCCAGTAAGACACTACTATCCACGGCAAGGATTGAAGAACTATCCAAGGACAATCCGGAGATAAGGGCGCTATACGAAGAGAACCGGCGATTGAAGAAACTCCTGTCCAACCTGGGGCTATAATCAAAAGGGACTGGCTGTTGAAGTCAATCCCTTTTCTTTTGGTTCCGTTTTCCATACTCCGCCACTCAACTCTATGCGACAGCTCTTGTAGCCAGTGCTGGGGCTCTCCTGACATAGCCGTGTTTCTGGAAGCCTGAAATAAAGATGAGCTTATGCTCCTTCCAGCCTTTCCCACAAGCTTGTAGCCGCCAATGCCCTTTCACGCCGAAGCCATTTGTGCGGATAATCGTTTTGAACCACGAGCCATCAAGCCTATGTATGGGGAAGGGCGCTTTATTTACAACATAGTTGTTCCCGACCCTTCGTTGCTCCCTGCCTTCAATTGTATAGGTCTCTACTTTTCCATATCTCTTCATTATCAATACTTTAAGCGCCCTGTTGAAGTATTCCTTATATTCGTCATCAGGAAGAGAGCGGAAAAAGCTGTTCTCAAAACTATACATAATCCGTCCTCTCTTGTAGTCGTTGTAGATGAACCTCATATAGTCCCCTTCCTTTGTGATGACATATTCCATTATTCCCTCTGGAAAAGCCAGAATGCCGGAACACTCTCCCACCAGGTCATACAATGTATTCCACTCTATGCTCCCGTACAAATCATTGCCCTCCATACAATCTGTGAAAGATGAAGAGACCGAATAAACCTGCCATCTGTTGTAGAGTTTGGAAAAGGCTCTGTCTTGATAACCAAGAAAGGCTTCAAGGCGTTCCTGTTCATTCAGTTCAGTTAGACCTGCTGAACGGCAATAGCTTGATGATAGCCCGGCAATGGCCTCGGCTGAATTGGGGACTTCCTCAAATTGTATGTGAAGTATATCCATCGTGGAGATTTCATTTCGCTTGTACTTCTCTCCCAATTCATATTCGTGGAATAAGGCTGGACAGGTGTTCCTTGAAAGCCTTGTTGTCCGTTTGTCTTCCGCCTTTTTGTCCTCTGTCTTCTTTATTTTCTCTCCCACATAAGTCAGGTATAGAATATAGACACCTGTTGAAAGGAAGTTTTCATATTCAAAATGGGCATCTTCCACATTGTTAAACTCCCGTATAATCCTCTTTTCAAGGCTCTGGAAAAAACGCTTGTGCGAAAGACCATACCTATTGAGGTTGTTTTGAAGTTCCGTTCCGTTTGTGCTCGTAAATTTAGGAGCGTTCTCGTTCTTAATTTGCGAGGTGAAATAGTTGATATAGATATCCCCCAATTCGCGGAGACCAAACCTCTGCACTGGCGAGAGGTCCTGTTGCTTGTGTATTGACTTCTTCCTCATTTCAAAAGAGTTTTTATGGTAATCCTATTAGGTTGTATTCTCCTGCCCTGTGCCTCCTATGCCGATATCCGTCCAAACCCACAGGAAACACACACTTCAATCGCGTGTTTCTTCATCTCCTTCTCTCCCTCTTCGGTCAGTTCGTTGTTATCGTAGAAGTCAAGTTCTTCTGCCATTTCTATGGAGGTAATGCCCAGCAGTATAAGGTTTTCCGCTTGGTCATCAGTGATTTCCGTGATAGATACCGCCAGCTGGTGCTCTGCGACAACTTCTGCGAGGAAGTATGGCAATAAACGCTTATCAAAGGCTTGCGAACCGAGGACAGAAGCAATCACACTCGCATTGTGTTTCCCACTTGCGGCAATAGAGAACACCGGCTCGTAGTATTCACCTTTGTCCTTTCTCTCCTGATTGTTTCTGTCAAGAAGGCAGATGGAAAAACTTTTATCGTTGTCAATGAGCTTCTTAACGGCTTTCATAGTTTCAAACGGCGCAATACAATAGTTCAGTACCTGATTGCGAGTGCTCTTATGTGATGAACGATGACGCTTCATAGCTAAAAAACCGGTTTAACCACCCACCGGGAAAGGGTTATTGTGAAACATATTACATTCTGGACCGGGCGCAGTTCTCCCGTATGGGGTAGGTATCATTCTATCCCAAAATTTCCGGTTTCATAGGACATTAGAGCTCATCGGCCCAGTGGAACCTCGTGTATGTTCGTGGCAAAAAAAAGAGCCACACCCGATTGGTATGACTTAATATACGAGAGGACGGAATGCCCCCGCGGATATTTAGCTCTATTTGTATTCCGGAGGCAAGTTATACCATAAATCCCCGGTCAATGGCCCATCCCAGCGCCATTATTTGTATGTCGCTTATACTATGTGCAATTTCCGTGCCAAACTATTGCGAAACCAAAAACAAATTACTATCTTTCGCGCACGAAAAACTGCAAAGTGCAAATTATCAGCACTTTGCGTTATTATTAAAATACAAACTTTTTTTGAGAGAAACAACAAAAACGCAAAAATCACGAAAAATCGCTCTGGCTATCCCCGTTGTTTTGGTCGTTTCCCTGGTTGCTTCTCTGGTCCTTCTGTCTCTCCTGCGGCTTGGCTTGCATCTGGGCTTGGGGTCTTCGGCGTGGAGATGGTTGCGGCTGGGATAACGGCGTGGTGAGTGTAGAAGGAGATAGGGCTATCGCTCTCTTCCTGGGGCGTTGCCTTCTCCTTCTCACACCTCTCCTCTTCCTCTGGCCGCTTACTCCATCAAGGGCGTGTGCTTGCTGCTTGGACGCTACATAGGCGAAATAGGTATCGTCCATCCACTTCAAAACCAGTGGGGCCATAAGCAATACGTGCTTGTAATCAGGGGAAAGGAGGGTCCAAGAGCTACTCTGTTTCAGGTAATTGACTTCCAAGACGCTGACCCCATCGTTATCGTACTGGAAACTAACGGGAAGGTCATAGTATTCCCCTTTGTAGAAGTGGTCCTGGGCGTTGATGCAATAATGCCAGATAAGCCCTGCAAAGACTTGTGTGGGGCTTATTCTCTCCTCAACCTTTTTTACTGCCTCCGTAATCATCTGTTGCAGTTCCTGTTGGTTCAGCTTGACAATCATCGTTCGCCGCCCTCCCACACGACATTGCTCCAATAGCGTTTGAGGCCCCTGGAAATAGCCTTCCTGGTCTGCGCATCCTTCTTCCTGCCTTTCAGGG
>OCTW011609562.1_pt1 | contig 64943 bp, 50 predicted proteins | sample 1539671 | NCBI WGS metagenome assembly OCTW01 (sample SAMN02144230, study PRJEB22623) | gut metagenome | biome: sheep rumen | host: Ovis aries | place: New Zealand | reverse complement strand
TAAAGGCTTTGGAAAAAATATCAGGCATAGGTGATCGGCAGATATCAGTATAGCGTTAGACAAAATGACGATGGTCTAAATTGAAAATCAGGGCCTGTTTTAGACCAATATTTAGACCATTTGAAGGAAGAAACATACCGAGATAGGCCGAAATAAGCCGAGAAATGGAAAAAACGCCGAGAAACCGGAAAGCCTGCAAATAAGCCGAAAACCGAGATAAATCAAGGTAAAACCGAAATAAATTAGGAGCTGAATTTGATGATTAAAGTGTTATTCGTTTGCCACGGCAATATCTGCAGGTCTGTTTCCGCCCAGTATATCCTGCAGGAGATGGTGGACAACAAAGACTGCGAAGAGGATTTTTGGATTGATTCGGCAGCTACGTCCATGGAGGAAATCGGAAATCCAATCTACCCGCCCATGCGGAAAACGCTGGAAAACCACGGGGTTCCGGTCGGAGACCACCGGGCCAGGCAGCTGAAGAAAAAAGATTACGGAAATTATGATCTGTTCCTTGGCATGGATGAAGAAAACATGTACTATATGAACAGAATCCTGGGCGGCGATCCGGAAGGAAAAATACATTATCTGATGGAATATACGGACATGCCGACGGCTAAAATTGAGGATCCGTGGTACACCAGAAATTTTGAAAAAGCATATCAGGATATTTTCCTGGGCTGCCAGGGGCTTCTGGAATGGTTTGTCCGGCAGTGACGGGGAACCGACAGGTGGGGCTGGCAGTTTATCGGACATGAAAGGGGAATTCGGATGTTCAGACGGAAAGAGAAAACTTCAGATAAACGGGAACTTGCAGCAGCGGCAGGTTTTTTGTTTTTTGTATCTATCTGTACTGCTTTTGCGGCGGCTGTGAACCGGGAGTGCAGCAAGGCAGAAAAATTCCGAAAGTAAATCCTGTTTTGGTGGAGAAAAAAGAGGCCGTCAGGAAAGCACCGGCAGATGCTTTGGTTGGCGGTCTCTTTGTTAAGGAGAATTTACCGGCCTTTCGCCGGTTCTATGAGAAAAAACGAAAAGACATACTGGCTTGTATCTGTCTTTTTGTTTATAACGGTATCATACAGATGAAATGTGATTGCTTTCTGGATAAAATGTGAACATTTTGTGCAGAATCATGCGGAGCACTGCCGGAAGCTGATGATATGCGGAGTCCGATATGCATCGGACGATAAACAGTGGACAATATACAGCGCGGCTATAAACAACTGCTGATAAGCAGTGTATACGGAAAGGGTGGAAGGGTTTTGAAAGAGATCAATAAGGTTTGTGTATCGGAGAGCAGACTGGTTCGGGAATTCACGGAGCTTACGGCGCTGGATTCCCCCAGCTTCGGGGAACGGAAAGTGGCAGACTTCCTGACTGCAAAACTGAAGGAGCTTGGCTTCTCCGTGGAAGAGGACAGGGCATGGGAGAAGGCGCTTTCAAAAGAAAACGGTATTCCGGAGGAGGAAAACAAGAAAGGGAAGGTGGATCGCACGGGAAATTTATACGGATTTTTAAAGGGATCAATACCGGGAGATCCGGTGCTTTTTTCCGCACATATGGATACGGTAGAGCCGTCCAGAGGGAAAAAAGCCATCCTGGAATCGGATGGCACGATTCATTCCGACGGCACCACTGTTCTCGGGGCAGATGATGCAGCCGGGCTGGTGGAAATTCTGGAGGGTATCCGGGCGGTTCTGGAATCCGGATATCCGCATCGGGATATTGAGGTGTTGTTTCCGATTGCAGAGGAACTCTATACGGTTGGAACAAGCTCCATGACGGAGGAAGAATTTGGAAAAATCAAGGCGAAGGAAGCATATGTACCGGATATGAGCGGCAAGCCCGGAACCGCCGCGAACCGGGCGCCAAGCCTGATTTCTTTTCGCGCCACGGTAACAGGCAGAGCCTCACATGCCGGTTTTGAACCGGAAAAAGGCATCCATGCTATCCAGGCGGCGGCAGAAGCTGTTTCAAAAATAAAAATGGGTCACATTGATAAGGAGACCACCTGCAATATCGGCGTGATTCGGGGTGGAAGCGGAACGAACATCGTTCCGGAAACGTGTACGGCGGAAGGAGAAATACGCAGCTATGTACACGAAAAGGCGCTGGCCTGCATGGATCGGGTGACGGAGATCTTCCGGCAGACGGCAGAAAGCTGCGGAGCGGCTGCGGATGTCCGTTATACCATTCATCTGCATGCTTACGAGACAGATTTGGAGAGCGTTCCGGCCAGACGGTTCCGGCGAGTTTGCCAGAGTCTCGGCCTGGCAGGGGATATCATTTCTACATTTGGGGGAAGTGATAATAATACTTTTGCGGAACACGGAATCAAAGGTCTGGTTCTTTCCTGCGGAATGTATCAGGCACATTCGGTAAAGGAATACACCAGAACGGCTGATCTTGCCGCCGGGGCGAAGCTGATTGCGGGATTGATTCTGGATGCGGAGTGAGCAGATAGCGGTTTATTATTTCTGCGTCTTCTTATTTTTTTGTTTCCACATCATCCAGATGGAAAGAAACCATGTAGTAAATGGTTGTCAGAACCAGGCCATCTGTCAGTCTATTTCGTCATTTTGGAACCGGGACAGATGTTCATAGGGAAGAATCAGCCGCCCGTAGTACAGACCGCAGCCGTCGTTTATCCGGTATTTGTCCAGTGCCGTAAACATGTTGACATCAATTTTTGAGAGGTCGAGGTTCTGAAGGTTTATGATCCGGTCATATGCCTCATCGAAGTAAAGGCATTCTCCACGGGGAATCTCCATCCGGCGGGAGCGTTCGCGCTCCTGCCTTTTTTCGTAGATGCTGTGATTGGCTTCTCCGATCTCGGCAAAATCATCCATATCTTTTGTCCGCAGCTGTATTTCCGTATAGCTTCTGGCCATATTGTCAAAAAGGGTCAGGTGAAGGGAGCGATAGCCTCCCTCCTTGGGATTGGCAATATAATCTTTATAATACGGCCGGACATTATCGTTCAGAAGAGGAGAGCTGACAGGCTGTTCCTTTTGTGCCAGCTGTGCGCTGAAGCCACGCTCTTCCAGAAAATCCGGCAGAAGGTTCGCAATTTCATAAAGCGTTTTTTCTTCCAATTCCGTCCGGTTCACTCCGGGCTTTATGTGGCATGCCGGCAGCGAGAGAACAATGCGGTAGGCAATGAGATCCTTAAAACGGTTAATCTGCCCGCGCAGCTCTGAGACAGGCGGCCAGGTTCCGTACTCCGAGTGATAGGAATATATGCTGTTGACAATATATCCATTGAATTTTTCCTCCGCGCGGATCAGCGATTTGATTCTTCCGCGGAAGGTAAAGGAGTACATGCCGTAATGCTCCGCCATGAATTTATAGAATTCGCGGATTCGTTGGGACTGAGAGGTAAGAAAATTGTTGTGCTCCAGCAGCTCCTCCATCTGAAGAAGAAAATTTGCGTGTGTCCGGTCTACGGGGTTGTTGGTTTTCGAGGCATGCTCACGAAGGGCGTCGGAATAATTCCGTATTATATGCAGAACCGTGTCGCCGGAATAAAGATAATCCGTTAATTGAATCATAGTTTCTCCCAAATGCAGTGCGTACGGAAGCCGGAGCTGTGCAGGCTGCAGATTTAGATTACAAATCAGAAAAGTCTGTAAAATCGTATAACCCAGTATATGCTCTTCCCCCTGCCCGTGCAAGCGAGGGATGAACAGAGCACCGCATTGTAGAGCAGATGAAACAGTCCCCTGCCCGTGCAAGCGTGGGAATGCAGGGAGGTTTGCGGCTCGCAGGTTCCGGCTTTGAAATGGATTTGTGCATTACATTTACGTTGCACTTTGCGGAGATGTCCATTAAAATAGCCAGTGGAACCAGTTATTATCCGAGATTTTAACGGATTATTATATAAGCGGTGCAGTAAGGATGAAGGAGGGAAAATATGTTAGAGGAGTTAAAACAAAAAGTATACGAGGCAAATATGATGCTGCCGAAATACAATCTGGTTACTTTTACGTGGGGAAATGTTTCCGGAGTGGATCGTGAAAAGGGGCTGTTTGTCATCAAACCAAGCGGTGTGCCGTATGAGGAGCTCCGTCCGGAAGATATGGTCGTTGTGGATTTTGAGGGGAATAAAGTTGAGGGAAAGCTGAACCCGTCATCGGATACGCCGACACATGCATATCTGTACAAAAACTGGGGTAAGATCGGCGGCATCGTACATACGCATTCCAGCTTTGCCACCAGCTGGGCGCAGGCGGGACGCAGCGTTCCGTGCTATGGAACAACGCATGCGGATTATTATTACGGAGAGGTTCCCTGCCTTCGGACATTAACAAAAGAGGAGATTGATGAGGCATACGAGAAGAACACGGGTGTGTTAATTGTTAACGAATACGCAGCGAGAGGACTGGATTATGAAGCGGTTCCGGCGTGTCTCTGCAAGAATCACGGCCCCTTTGCGTGGGGCAAGGATCCCGTGGAGGCGGTTCACAGCGCTGTTGTGCTGGAAGAAGTGTCAAAGATGGCATTTCGGACAGAACTCATTAATCCGAAGGTGGATCCGGCTCCCCAGGTGCTGCAGGATAAGCATTACTACAGAAAACATGGGGCAAATGCCTATTACGGTCAGGGAAAGTAAGACCTTTGCCTGTAATTCCGGATGCGTTTTCCGAATGAGCTTATCGTTATTGCGGTGCCCTGTCTGAATGGCGTGGGAGTTTAGGAGATCAGAATGGATTATTCTCTTGGATTATATGAAAAGGCTATCCCGGTTGGTCTGGGATGGCCGAAAATGTTTGAAATTACCAAAGAGGGCGGCTTTGACAGACTGGAGATCAGTATTGACGAGACGGACTGGCGGCGTGCCCGCCTGGATTTATCCTCGGCGGAGCAGCATGAGATCGGAAATCTTTCGAGGGAGATGGGGGTCGGCATCCGCACGATGTGTCTTTCCGGGCACAGGAAATATCCGCTGGGGTCCCATGATCCGGAGATTCGGAGAATCTCTCTGGATATTATGAAAAAAGCGATCCGTTTTTGCGTGAATGCGGATATTTCGATCATTCAGCTTGCCGGCTACGACGTTTATTATGAAAAAGGAGACACTGACACGGAAAAGTGGTTTGCGGAAAATCTCCTGAAATCCACTGAATATGCAGCGGAACAGGGGGTTGTTCTGGCGTTTGAGACTATGGAGACGCCGTTCATGGATACCTGCTTAAAGTCCATGAAATATGTAAATCTGGTAAATTCTCCCTGGCTTGGGGTTTATCCGGATATCGGAAACCTGAAAAATGCCGCTGTCCTGTATGGAACAGATGTTGTGGAGGATATGAAAACGGCAGCAGGGCATATTTTTGCCGTGCATCTGAAGGAGACAAAGCCCGGTGTTTATCGGGACATGAACTTCGGCTGCGGCGGCCATACCGAGTATGAGCGCTGCATACGGGCTTCTCTGGACATGGGTGTCCGCATGTTCACCGGAGAATTCTGGCATCAGGAAGGCCAGGATTATCGGAAGGTCATTGCGGATGCAGGCGCTTTCCTTCGGGATAAAATTGAGACGGCGGGAAGTAACACGTAAGCGGCACAGGCGTGCAAAATGGAATCGCGTGGCGGGAACTGCAAAGCAGCAAAGCCTCGCGGAATCACAGAATATCAGATATCGACGGCAGAATCTGAAAAACAGGGAGAACCCGGAAACGTATGGCATCATACGATACGATCCGGGTTCTCCTTATTTGGTGCGCCCGGCGGCGCACGTTTCTTACCGGTGAAAGTCCGGAATCCGCCCGGTAGTGGGAAGGATATAGCCGAAGGCAAGGGTGTCCATCACGAGGTGGAATCTGAAGGAAGCCGGATTCGGGGAACATACTAACCCGAGGGCAAACCTCTGGCCTGACGTACAGAAATCTCATATTGAAGGCAGAGAAGCTTCTCTGCCACAGAACAGAAGGCTGCAGCTGAAAAAACAGCAGGTATGCGGTATTATCATGCCAGAGCGGCAGCAGGAGCCGTCAGGGAGGTTTTTTGAATGTGCTCCCGGTAGGCAGGGGAATCCAGATACTGAATGGCGGCCAGGCGGCAGTTCTCTATATGTTTACGCATCAGGCGGCATGCGACTTCAATATCGTTTTCCGCAATCAGGCTGTCCAGAATCCCTGTGTGTTCTATGACGGCATTGTGAATTTTGGCTTCATTCTGTCCGGTTCCAATGACGACGCGGGTGTTGTCGTCAAATACTTTGTGCATCATATTGACCAGATAATTGTTTCTGCAGTTATCAATGAAGTACAGATGCATCTGCATATCCCATTTATAGGCGTTATAAATATCGTGTTCGTGCTCCAGAATACTGTTCCGGAGGGCAATCAGCCGCTCCACAGATAAGTAGGGCTTGGCCATCCGCAGTGTAATCGGCTCGATTTCCGCGCGGGCTCTGAAAATCTGTATCACATCCTCCAGAGTTATTTCCGTGACATAGATTCCTTTTTTAGGGAGGATTTTTACATAACCATCCATTTCAAGCTGTGTCACAGCCTCTCTTACGGGAGTCCGGCTGACGCCGTAGGTCTGTGTCAGTTCCAACTCATTGATTGTTGTGCCCGGAGCGTAGACACAGTTGATCAGCTTATCCCTCAGATCACGGTAGACAGCCTGCTTCAGACCGCCTCTTTTCTTTTCCTGTGTCGCCATGGATGCTCTCCCCTCTTGTATGTAACAGCGTATTTCTTCACGATAATGTAAGGAAATAATAGCAGAAATCCGCCAGAAAGTAAAGCGCATAGAGTGGATGGACGCAGAGATGTATACATCTTAACGGGCGTTGAATCGGACAGAGGAGGCTAGAGGAAAGGGAAGAAAAATGTTCAATAACTGCATGGAGGTGTGGATAATACAGGCAAAAAAGCGTCTGACAAGGGTGACAGATTGAAAAAAATAATAACTAAAAGTCAGGGAAGATATTTGGATAAATACGCTAATTGATTGTGATGTATACATCATGCTATAATGCGTGCACAAGACAAGACGGAGGGCGCTTGGAGAGGCAAGCCCCAAAGAAGACACAACGACAGTCAGGAAAGGAAGGGAACAATGAAAAAAAGAATTGTGGCAATCGCAATGACAGCACTGATGGCTTTATCGCTTGGAGCGTGCAGCGGACAGAAGACGACCAGGGAGGACACCGGAAACACAACCGTTCAGTCAACGTCAGCAGCCGCTGCTCAGACTGCGGATCCGACAGCCAGCAAGCAAAGGAAAAACCCGTATACCGATGATATCAAGATTGCCTATGTTGCCCACGACCTCAGTACACCGAACAACCAGGCCTGGCTGGAAGGTATTGAGAGGGAGTGAGGTTCCTGGAGCAACATTACCGTAGATTCTTTTAATGCGGAGAGCTCTGCGGAGAATCAGGTTCAGATTATGTCGGATGTGGTCAACCAGAAATATGACGCTGTTATTCTTCAGTGCTCGGACGGAACGGCTCTGGCTCCTTCTGTGCAGGAAGCGGAGGAAAACGGCATTCCGGTCATTACCCTGAACCTTGATGCGGCTACCACACACAGCGCGCTGGTTATGGCTGTGGATTATGATGGCGGACGTATGATCGCGGATAAGATCGCGGAAGAAATCGGAAATTCCGGCAAGGTTGCCATTATTCAGGGAGTTGCCGGTGTCTCAAGAACAGATAATATGGAGCAGGGCTTCCGGGATACCATAAAGAACAATTATCCGGATATCGAAATCGTGGACGCGCAGTCTGCAGAGTTTGAGAAAGAAAAAGCCATGACTGTCATGAACAGCTTCCTGCAGAGCTACTCTGACCTGAAAGCGGTATTCTGCATCAATGACGCTATGGCAGAGGGCGCAGCCCTGGCGTGCCAGTCTGCGGGGAAGAACGATATGATCATCTGGGGAGCGGATGGCGAAAAAGACGCTCTGGAAATGATCGAAAAGGGACAGATGACCGGAACGATTTACACAAACAGCTGGGATGAAGGGTCTACCGCAGCTAAAATCGCTCTTCTGATGATCGGCTCAGAATACAGCTATAAGGTGTTGTCCGAGACTCCGGAGGTTATTATGGAACCGGTTGTCGCAACAAAAGATACAGTATCTTCGATCGCGGAAGAGGATCGCTGGTAAAGATAAACCGGGAAGGGATTTTGCGATAAAAGCAGTTCGTTTCTGGCGGTTGGGGCTATGGAATCCACCAGGGATTCCATAGTCCCGAACTGTAAAAAAGGAGAGCGGTAAGCATGAAACAAACTACATTAAGACGGTTGATTTCGCTGGGAATGCTGGCAATTCTGTTTATTTTATTTACAGTTATCAGCGGAACCGGCTTTTTCAATGCCGACAACCTGGTCGAGCTTCTCCGGGATGCCTCGGTGGTAGCCATTGTCGGAGTCGGCGTTACTTATGTCATCATTACATCGGGAATTGATCTTTCCACCGGCAGCATCATGGGAGTCTGCGGAATGGTAATGGCCAATATTTATGCCTATACCCTGATTCCTATTCCGCTGATGATCCTTTGCGGAATTCTGGTCGGAGTGGTATGCGGAATCATTAACGGCTTTATTGTCGGCGAACTTCACGTTCCGGAATTTATCGGAACGCTGGCAACTCTGAGCCTTTTCCGGGCTCTGACCTATGTATTTGCCATCCGGGATCAGAACGGAGTTATCCAGAGCCAGCCCATGACGGTAAGCTCTTATACCGTTCTCGGCACAAAGGCCGGTCCACTCTATATTGTTACATATGTCATGATTGCGGTCATCGTTATCGGACAGATTATCCTGCGGTATACCCGGATGGGGACAAATCTTTATGCGATCGGAGCAAACAAGAAGGCGGCAGTCCTTTCCGGTATTCACATTGACCGGACGCAGATTTTTGCTTATGTGGTCACCGGCATCTGCTGTGCGATCGGAGCCGTGTTTACTACCGCAAGACTTCAGAGCGCTACAGCGCTCCTGGGAGATGGCTTTGAGTTTGATCCGATTTCCGCGGCGGTTGTCGGGGGCGTTTCTCTTGCCGGGGGTTCCGGAGATATTCTGGGTATGCTGATCGGTGCCCTTTTCATGGGAACGCTGGAAAACGGTGTCCGTAAACTGGGAATTAATTCGGCCATGCAGTATGTCATTAAAGGAACCATTATCATTCTGGTTGTGATTTTTGACGGCTGGAACAGAAAACGTTTGGCGGACAAAGCGGTGGAAGAAGGAGAAAAGGAGGAAAAAACGGCATGAGTGAAAATGAAGTTATTCTCCGAGCCAGTAAGATTTGTAAAAGCTTCTCCGGCGTTCCTGTGCTTCGGGATGTTGATTTTGAAGTAAGAAAAGGTGAAATTCATGCCCTGATGGGAGAAAACGGCGCAGGGAAATCAACACTCATTAAGATGATTACCGGCGTGTATACCATGGACAGCGGTCAGATTTACTGGGATGGGAAGCCGGTAGCCATTCATAACTATCAGGACTGCCAGAAGCTGGGTATCGCCTGCATTTACCAGGAACTCTCCGTCATCCCTCCGCTAACGGTGGCACAGAACATTTACCTGGGGCGGGAGCCAAAGAAGTTCGGGCTGATTGATTATAAAAAAATGAACGAGATGGCGGAAAAGCTGATCAAACAGTATGATTTTCCGCTGAAACCGACAACCGTGGTGGAAAACCTGGGAATCGGACAGCGGCAGCTGATTGAAATCCTGAAAGGACTCTCGGTTAATGCCAGACTGCTTATTATGGACGAGCCGACAGCGTCTCTTTCCGGAAATGAGGCCGTTCGCCTGTTTGAAATTATCCAGACCCTGCGGGATAAGGGCGTATCCATTATCTATATTTCTCACCGGCTGGAAGAAGTATACCGCCTTTCGGATCGTCTGACCATACTGCGAGATGGCAGAAACGCGGGCATTCTGGAGAAAAACGAGATTGTTCCGGCTGTGGTAATCAAGACGATGATTGGCAAAGAGGTCGATGAATCTTCCGGATCGAGGAAGATGCTTCATTCCGAGGACACCGATGTGAGGCTGGACGTAAAGGGGCTGACATCAACAACGGATCGTTTCCGCAATATCAGTCTGCAGGTACACAGGGGAGAGATCCTCGGAATCTCAGGACTGATCGGAGCAGGAAGAACCGAACTGGTCCGTGCGATCTATGGAATTGACAAAGCCCAGAGCGGTGAGATCTGGCTGGACGGACAAAAGCTGAATCCGTCTCCCCGGAACAGCATCAAGGCCGGAATTGGGTTTGTGCCGGAGGACCGGAGAAATCAGGGCTTTATTCCGCTGCTCTCCACGACCCGGAATGTCGCGCTTCCCAATTATGACATTGTGAAGATGCGAGGCACTACCATTTCCGACGCGGATGAGCTCCGTATGGGGAAAAAGGCTATTAGTGAAATCGATATTCGCCCGGATGACCCGGAGAAGCAGGTGGGGCTGATGTCCGGCGGAAACCAGCAGAAGGTAGTTCTGGCAAAATGGCTGATGCGTGATCTGAAACTTCTGATCGTGGATGAGCCGACGGCAGGAATTGATGTCGGAGCAAAAAACGAAATCTATCATATTCTGGAAGAATTAGCAAAGAAGGGTGTGGCTGTTATTGTGGTAACCTCAGACCTTCAGGAACTGATCCGGGTTTCTCACCGCATTCTTGTTATGCGAAAGGGCGATATTGTCAAAGAGTTTAAGAATGTTGAAGTCACACAGTCCAAAGTCCTGGCGGCAGGACAGGGCGTCGGCGAAGAGGAGGGGTAATGATGAAGAAAAAAATCAATTTCAGCCGTTTCAGCAAGCCGATTATTCTGGTGGCATTTATTATTATCCTCACCATTCTTCGTCCGACAACGTTTCCGACGGTCAGCAATATCGCAAATGTGCTGTGGTCGGTTTCTGTGATCGGCATTATGGCATGCGGCGCAATTTTTGTGTTCCTTCTTGGTGGCATTGATCTTTCCATTGCTACGCTGTGCGGTCTGTCGGCGGTGGTCTGCGTCACGGTCATCCGGGCGATGAATTACTCCGGAGGCAGCGTGGTTCTCGGCATTCTTCTGGCCATGGCAATCGGATGCGGCGCGGGTCTGCTGCATGGATTTTTAATCACCACCTTCCAGATACCTGCGTTTCTGGTAACTTTTGCCACCTCCATGGTGTTTCAGGGATTATCGATGCTGATTACCAATAATAAAATTATCGGATGCACGGCACCGGAGAGTTTCACTGCGATCGGTTCTGTAAAGCTTCTGGGATTCCCGCTGCCGATTTATCTGATGATTCTGATTGCAGTTATCGGCTGGTATATTCTCCGGAAAACTGTATTCGGGAGACAGGTGTACGCCGTTGGAGGAAATCAGACGGCTGCCGAAATCTCAGGAATCCGTGTGCGAAAGGTTTCTGTTGTGTGCTATATGCTCTGCAGTCTTACGGTTGCGGTCGGAGGGATTATCCTGGCATCCATGACGCAGCAGGCGGCAGCAGCCACCGGTTCCGGATATACCAATGATGTAATTACAGCAGCGGTTATCGGCGGCGTCAGCCTGCTGGGCGGCGAGGGAACCGTACCGGGTGCGATTTTCGGTGCTGTTCTCATGGGACTTCTGAATAACGGAATGAATCTTATGAGTGTGCCGTCTACACAGACAGGGCTTGTAAAAGGACTGGTAATTATTATTGCGGTTGCATTTGACGCGGCTCAGCATGCGGATCAGTCCCGCAAAAAAGTGAAGAGACGTGCGGCGGCTAAGAATTGACGGCAGAAAAGGAGAACTTGTCTGATGAAAAAAATAGATGCGCATTTACATTTGGCAAAGGTACTTGCGGGATACTGCAGAAGAGGAGAACTGCGTGCGGTCGGCGGCGGAAAAGCGGCGTGGGGGAATGGAGAGGTTTTCCAGCTGCTTCCGCAGGAAGGCGGATACGGAGAGGATCATTTCTACGCGGAAGAAGCAATGGCGATCATGGATCGGAATCAGGTGGAGCGTGCGGTTCTTATGAACGGAAGCATGTATGGATTCCAGAACCTCTACCATGAAGAAATCCTGGAGAAATATCCGGATCGTTTCTGCCCGTCCTGTACGGTAGACCCGTTTATGACAAATTACATGGAGGTTATGGAGAGGTTTTTCGGAGAGAAACATTTTCATCTTGCCAAGTTTGAAGTCAGCTGCGGCGGCGGACTGATGGGATGCCATGACCCGTTTGATCTGTCCGGAAGCAGAATGATGGAAATTTATAAGCTGGTTGAAAAATATCACGGCGTTGTCGCGCTGGACATCGGAGACATTACGATGGAAAGCCATCAGCCGGCCGCCATTGCGAGAATAGCCATGAGATGTCCGGATCTGAAGATTACGGTCTGCCATTTATTGGCGCCCATGCGGGAGCACAAGAAAGAATGGAAAGCCTGTCTGGAATTGCTGAAGAGCGAAAATATTAACTTTGATTTCTCTGCTCTTCCGAAGATTATGTACCCGGATGTCTATCCGTATCCGGAAACGGTCGAGTATCTTGCAGAGGCGAAAGAAATTGTCGGATCCGGTCATCTGATGTGGGGAACGGACGCTCCGTTTGCAGCGACGCAGGATACCTATGAACATCTTGCGGACTATCTGGAAAAATCCGGAGCTTTTTCCGAAGCTGATCTTGAAAATATGTATTACAATACCGCGAAAAGAATCTATTTTCCTCAGTAAATTAACGGCCGCATGCCGCAGACAGAGAGCTAAAGCGTAATCCTGTCGGGCGCAGGCACGAGAGTTCCGGGACAGGGGGATGGATTTTGAAAAATTGCCAGGAGGGGTAAATGAAAAAGGTTGTATGTCTGTACGGTACAGCATCGGAAATGACAGAAAAAATGAATAAACGTGCGGAGCAGTATGCCGCTTCGCGGAATTTGAAGTATGAATGGGTGCCGCAGCAGCCCTGGAGCGTTGAGAGTGCCGTGGAAGCGCTTCAGGAGGCGGATGCCGGCATTATTGATGTAGAGCCTTATGATGAGAAGATTTTTTCCCGGATCAAGGATCGGTGTCATCTGCTTGTCCGGTATGGAGTCGGGTTTGATGCGGTCAATCTGACAGAGGCTTCCGAAAATCATATCGCGGTTGCCCGTACAACAGGGGCAAACGCGGAGAGCGTTGCCGAGATGGCGTTCGCCATGATTATGGCGGCAAAAAGAAATTTTCTTACCAATGACAGAAATGTCCGGGAAGGCAGATGGTGCAGGACAATCGGGCAGGAAATGCTTGGGAAAAAGCTGGGCATTCTGGGTTTTGGCGCTATCGGAAGAAAACTGGCGTCGCTGTTTTCTGGTTTTCAGGCCGAAGTTGCTGTATATGATCCGTTTATCAGCAAAGAGCAGGCCGAAGCGGCAGGGGTGAAAGCAGAAGATCTGGATACTATTTTTTCTACTTGCGATGCGATCAGTATCCATGTACCATATACGAAAGATACACATCATCTGATTAACGCGGAGAGGCTGGCGCTGATGAAGAAGACGGCTGTTGTCGTCTGCACCTCCAGAGGAAATATTGTAGATGAGGAGGCTCTTGCCGAAGCGCTGAAAAACCATCAGATTCTGGGTGCCGGGCTGGATGTGTTTGCAGAGGAGCCGCTTCCGGCAGAATCTCCGCTGATCGGATTGGATAATGTCATTCTGACGCCGCATGTGTCTGCGCAGACGGAAGACGCGCTCTGGAATATGTACAAAAAGGCCATTGATATTTCCGCGGATTTCCTGGAGGGGAAAGAGATCGGAGGCGATCTGTTAAATCCGGAGTATAGAGGCTGAGCCTGGCATTTGGCAGAGCAGGTGGCGGAAGAAATGATGCCGGCAGGCTGCAAAAGACAGGAGGAAAGAAATGCATTATTATGTCGGACTGGATAATGGAGGAACCGCTACAAAAGCTGCATTGATTGATGCAAATGGGATGGAAGTGGGAGTATGTACCCGTTCCACACGGTTTTTCACCCCAAAGCCAGGGTTCGCCGAGCGTGACATGGACGAAATGTGGGAGATGAACTGCGAAGTGATCCGCGGAGTCATCGAGAAATGCCAGGTGGATCCGGCGGATATTGCCGGCGTGGGAATTTCCGGCCATGGCAAGGGATTGTATCTCTGGGGGAAGGATGATCGTCCGGTCCGGTACGGGATCCTTTCAACGGATAACCGCGCCTATGCCTATCCGGTTCGTTGGCGGAAAGACGGAACAGAGGCAAAAGCCTTTGAATACTCGCTGCAGCATATTATGGCCTGTCAGCCGGTAGCTCTTCTGGCATGGCTGCGGGATCATGAGGAGGAAAACTACCATAAAATCCGCTATATTTTTGAGGCGAAGGATTATGTACGTTTTCGTCTGACCGGAGAGGCCAGGGCAGAAATGACGGATTATTCCGGCTCCGGGCTAATGAACCTGCGAACCTGCGGGTTTGACAGGGAGCTGTTAAAGCTGTTCGGACTGGAGGAGATATACGAAGCCCTTCCGCCGCTCTGCGGCTCCATGGAAATTGCAGGAACCGTTTCCGAAGAGGCGGCTGAAAGATGCGGACTGAAAGCGGGTACACCGGTTGTCGGCGGAATGTTTGATATTGACGCGTGTGCCATCGGCTGCGGTGTCGCAGATCCGGATACTGCCTGCATGATAGCAGGAACCTGGTCGATCAATGAGTATATCCGGAAACAGCCGGTTACCGACAATACAGTTCTGATGAATTCTTTGTATGCCATGCCGGGATATTATCTGATCGAGGAATCCTCCGCGACTTCAGCGGGGAATCTGGCGTGGTTTGTAAATCAGCTGCTGCCGGAGCTGAAAGCTCAGAGAAAAGAGGTAGGAAGCTCGGTTTATGAAGATATTGACCGGTGGGTAGAGGAAATCCCTCCGGAAGAATTTGTTCCGGTTTTTCTCCCGTTCCTGTTAGGGACAAATGTACACCCGAATGCCAAGGCTTGTTTTGTGGGGATGACGGAGAGCCACACAAGAAAACATCTGGTAAGATCCGTGTTCGAGGGAATTACCTTCTGCCATCGCTATCATTTTGAGAAGCTGCTGCGGACGCGCCCGTCTGCTCCGAATGTAATCCGTCTGGCGGGAGGGGCGGCAAGGGCCGAGGTATGGGCGCACATGTTTGCGGATGTCATGCAGATTCCCGTGGAGGTTGTCCGCACAGAGGAAACCGGGTGCCTGGGAGTTGCCATTGGCGCCGCGGTGGCGGCAGGAGAGTACGCCTCCGTACAGGATGCCATGGAGCACATGACGGCAATCAGCACAAGAATCGATCCGGATCAGAGTAAAAAGGATATTTACAATAGGAAGTATTCTCTTTACAAACAGATTCTGGAGAGCCTGGATCCCGTGTGGGAGAATATGCAAGAGCTGGTTGAACTGCAAAAATAACAGAACGAACCAGAAGAGCCTGTGGATCAGAAGGCGGGGATGTTTTACATTCCCGCCTTTTGCCGCCCGTTTATGTGCGTTTCCAGGAAGAAAAAGCCACAAAAAACCACGAAAAGAAATGAATGCTGTTGTTGATTCTTTGCTCATATTATAGTATAATTTCGGATGGTTCAGTGTAGGTAACTTGTGGGTCTCATAAATGACAGCATTGGTTACGCATTCTGCCTTTTGTGAGTTTTTTATTTAGGAAGGGGAAAAGGATGAGCGAGTATATCCTCGAGCTGAAGGATGTAGTAAAGACATTCGGTGGTGTAACCGCGTTGAATGGCGTACATTTTCAGCTGAAAAAGGGTGAAATCCATGCCCTTATGGGAGAGAACGGCGCCGGAAAATCTACTTTTATTAAGGTAATCACCGGTGTGCATCAGCCGAATTCCGGCAAAATGCTCCTGAACGGAAAAGAGGTAACGTTCAAGTCAACAGAGGATTCCGCAAAAATGGGTATTGCGGCTATTTATCAGCACGTTACAGCATTTCCGGATCTTTCTGTGACAGAAAACATTTTTATGGGCCAGGAGATTAAAAACAAACTGGGATTTTATAACTGGCCTGCCATGCGGAAGAAGGCAAAGGAGCTGATTGAGCCGCTCAGCAAAGAAATTGATGTGAATAAGCCCATGTCTTCTCTGTCTGTTGCGCAGCAGCAGCTGGTAGAGATTGCAAAGGCTCTCTCCCGGAATGCGCAGATTCTGATTATGGATGAGCCGACAGCATCTCTGTCCAGTAACGAATGCGAGCAGCTGTATCAGATCGCAGAAAGACTTCGTGACAACGGGGTATCCATTATCTTCATCACACATAAATTTGAGGACATGTATCGTCTGGCTACCCGTGTGACGGTTTTCCGTGACGCACAGTATATTGGCTGCTGGGATGTCGATAAGATTTCCAATGCAGATCTGGTAAATGCCATGGTAGGACGAGAGCTTACCGCCATGTATCCGGAAAAGACAGCAAAGCCGGGCGATGTTATTATGGAAGTGAAAGGGATTTCCAAGGAAGGATACTTTAAGGATGTTTCCTTTAATGTAAGAAAAGGTGAAATCCTGGCACTTACCGGACTGGTCGGCGCGGGACGTACCGAGGTCTGTGAGAGCATCTTTGGAATTATGCCTCCGGACAGCGGATCCATCGTCTATGAAGGAAAAGAAGTACATATCAAGAGCCCGATCGACGCACTGAATCTGGGAATCGGACTCCTTCCGGAGGACAGACAGATCCAGGGACTGGTCAATGAACTTCCTATTTATCAGAATGTATCGTCCGCGGATATGAGCAAGTTCATTAAACACGGAAAGGTAGATACGAAGGCGGAAGAGGAAAACGCGATCAAGCTCTGCAACAAGCTTGCCCTGAAGGCGTCGGATATCAGCGCTCCTCCGAGCTCTCTTTCCGGTGGTAATCAGCAGAAGGTCGTTTTTGCGAAACTGCTCAACTGCAAACTGAAGGTTCTGATTCTGGACGAGCCAACCAAGGGTATTGATGTCGGAGCCAAGTATTCCATTTATGAGATTATGAATGAACTGGCGGCAAGCGGTTATGCCATTATCATGGTATCCTCCGAGATGCCGGAAGTATTCGGAATGGCAGACCGGATTGTGGTTATGCGGACTGGCCGGGTTGCCGGAGAATTTGATCCGAAGGAGTCCACGCAGGAGATGATTCTGAATGCATCTCTTCAGGTTAAATCAGAAGGGGGTGCGGAAAAATGACAAAGAAGGAAAAAGGATCATTTCTGGAGAAACTGACAAATAGCAGAAACTTCGGCCTGGTCGTTGTTCTGATTGTGATCCTGATTGTGGCGGCAATCATTACTCCGTCCCTGTATCAGGCAAATACCTTCATCGGAATGATACAGAACAACGCAGTGTTTGGACTTCTGGCTATTGCAGAGATGCTGGTCATTATCACGGGCGGCATTGATATTTCCATCGGGGCTCTGCTTGCTTTTGTCGGCGTCGTGACCACCCGTCTGCAGGGAGAAAATCCGAACGTTCCGTCTATCGTCTGGGTGCTTCTGGCGCTTCTGGTCGGAGCTGCCTGTGGTCTGTTAAATGGTATCCTGGTCGGATACCTGAACATTGTGCCCATGATCGCAACACTTGGCACGATGTACATCTTCCGCGGACTCGCGTTTCTGGTTTCCGGTGGAAAATGGTGGATGCCGCATCAGTTCCAGGAAAGCTATCTGAACTGGGCCGTTAAAAAGATAGCGGGGCTTCCGAATATTATCTGGATCCTGATTATCTGCTTTATTATTTTCGGTATCTTTCTTTCCAGAACTGCTCACGGACGCAGAATTTATGCCATTGGTACCAGCAGAGAGTCATCTGCAGTTGCCGGTATTAAGGCGTCCCAGGTTATCCTGAGGTCTATGATTCTCTGCGGTATGCTGACAGGTCTGGCGGGAATGCTGTACACAGCAAACTATGCGACCTGCGTGTATACCATCGGAAATGGCTATGAAATGACCGCCATCGCTATCTGCGTGCTGGGCGGAGTAAGTATCACCGGCGGCCGCGGCAGCATGGACGGTGTAATCATTGCGTTTATTCTGATGTCCTTTATCACACAGTTCATCAGTCTGCTTCCCGGACTGAGCGTCTGGTCCGATGCTATCCAGGGCGCTATTATCATCGGTGCGGTAGGTCTGAACTTCTTTACCATCCATCAGGGTGAAAAGAGGGCTCTGAAAGAAAGGAGTGAACTGATCTGATGAGTGAGAATAAAACCATTCAGGCTCGTGATCTTACCGTAAGCCGGGGATCCAGAGCTGCAGCCATATTTAAAAGCTGGGAGATGATCCTGGTTTATATTCTGATTGTTATCAACATTGTTCTGATGATTTCCAGGCCGGCGCTGTATTTTAAAGCCGGAACGATTCAGGCGATCATTCAGTCCGGCATGGACGTTTCGCCGCTGGTTCTTGGAATGATTTTGATTCTGATGCTGGGAGATATCGATGTTTCCTGTGCGGCGACCATGATTTTTGCTTCCATGTGCACCGGTCTCGCCTGCCAGTCAGGGGCTCCGTGGATCGTGGGAGTGCTTCTTGGTCTGCTGGGTGGAACAGCCTGCGGACTGTTTAACGGTTTCCTGGTTGCCTACATCGGAATGCCGGCAGTTATTGTAACCATTTCGACATCCATGCTGTACCGTGGTATCGTGGAGATTGTTCTGGACGTAAATTCCTTAAAGGTATTCCCGTCCTTCTACACCAACCTTGCCTGGGACAGCATCGGCGGAGTCGTACCGATTGCACTGGTCATCTTTTTGCTGATGGGTCTTGCGTTTATTTATCTTCTGCAGATGTCCAGATTCGGCCGCTCTCTGTATATCATCGGAAACAATCCGGTCTGCGCGCAGTATTCCGGTATTGATGTAAAGAAAACCAAAATTAAAGTGTTTATGCTGATGGGCTTTATGTCCGGAGTTGCTTCCATTTTCTTTGTCGGACGTATGGGAGGTTCTGTTTCTTCCTCCATGGGTACCGGTTATGAAATGACAGCCATCGCTATCTGTGTGCTTGGAGGAGTTTCCACCAACGGCGGACGCGGAAAGGCAATCGGACCGATCATTGCAACACTGATTATGGCAAACCTGACCTATACACTGGGTCTGATGGATGTGGACGCAAATATCCGTAAGATTGTAACCGGCGTGGTTCTGATTGCGGCTATTCTGATTTCCAATGTCCGTGAGAGCGCAGCGAAGAAAAGCAAGAAAGCAGCGAAATAAGCTGTCCTAACGCAGATGAAACTGTTAAAATAACATGCTGAATTTGATAAGATCTTGCTATTCTCGTCAATTAGGCGTAATATGTTAAATATCCGTTGGCTTTCTTCGTCAGAATGACGAAGAAACAGCGGGTAAAGAAACAAATAAATGTTTTTTAAAGGGAGGAACATATCAATGAAAAGAGTGAAATCAGCAGTTGCACTCGGACTGAGTGCATTGATGACGATGTCTCTTGCAGCGTGCGGCGGAAGCTCTTCCAGCACATCTGCAACAAGTGCGGCTTCCAGCGCAGGCAGCACATCTGCGGCAAGCAGCACAGCAGCGGCTTCTACAAGCGCAGCAGCAGCAGCGGACTCCACCGCGGCAGCACCCAGCACGACTTCTTCTTCTGCAAGTGGAGAGGCTGTAGATGACGGCCCCGGCGAAGGCGTTCATGTATTCATGTTCAAATCCACCGGAAACTCCTTCGGTGATCTGATGTATGAAGGCTTTTCCGAGTACATGCATGGCATTGGTGAAAAGACCACTTACCAGAGCCCGGCAGAGACAACAGTAGCTGCTCAGGTACAGATGCTCGACGAGCTGATTACCCAGGGTGTTGCTTCTATTACCATTTCCACAAACGGCGACTCCGGTTATGATCAGGTGTTCAAGAAAGCTCAGGATGCAGGAATCCCGATCGTTTCCATCGACTCCGCTGCTTCTCCGGATTATCGTGTGACCCACATTAATCAGGCAGAGACAGCTGATATCGGATCCTATCTTGTACAGGCAGCGGTTCTGATCAAACTTGGCGTTGATTATCCGGGCGATGGCAAGATGGAAGATACTCTGAAGACCGAGCTGGAGAAATATGACGGAGATGAAATCAAGATCGGTGTTCTTTCTGCCGGAATTGATACCCCTGTTCAGAACGGCTGGATCGCAGCTATGGAAGATGAACTTGGAAAAGATATGTATTCCGGAAAGGTAAGCCCTGATCTGGACAAGAAATACGGAAACGACGATCTGACAGAGTCCACAACCCAGGCACAGGCTTTTGTTTCTGAAAACAAAGACGATGTTATTATTTCCCCGACTACCATCGGTATCGTTGCTGCAGGTCAGGTTATCAAACAGACCGGAAGCGATATCTGCCTGACAGGTCTTGGACTTCCGAGTGAGATGCAGTCCTTCATGCCGACCAAGAGTTCTGACAACGCATTCGATTATGTATGCCCGTACATGATGCTTTGGGACGTTATTCATCTGGGAGCTGTAGCTGCAGCTGCACAGAAAGGTCTTGAGGATGGTACTTTTGACGGAAAGACCGGTTCTACATTCCAGATGGAGAAATTCCGTGACTATGATGCTCAGGAGTACTCCGCTTATGATTACAGTGACGGCGGCACAGCAGTACTTGCCGGCACACCGTATGTATTCTACAAAGACAATATGGCAGATTGGGTAAACGTTCTGTAATAAGACGAGAAAGCCCGAATGGCATATAGAAAACGAGGGAGAAGGCAAAAGCCTTCTCCCTTTTTGTTTTAAGCGCAAAAGTGGAAATAATATAGAATATATTTGCGAGCTATTTTGAATATCCAAATAAGCATGTCAATTCCTAATAAGAAATTCATTACGCATTGCAGTTTCTTGCTACGTTCTTAGCAAATTCCAGAAGTGAAAAACCGTTCAATATTACGTATTGAGACACAAGAATATAAGTGATAAACAGGGATCATCGGATTGAAAATTAAATGAATGAACGATCATATAAAATGAAACAGACAAGTCATAAAGCACAATTTAGAAGGATATATATTGATTAAAATTCACAAAATGAATAATTAATCAATATAAACGATCATATAATTATAAAATAATCGTTTATGACTTTGGAAAACAGACATATCAATGTTATCTTTTTATCAAGTTAAAGGCAGCAGTGAGCTTTTTGGTGGAGGAAAAAGTGATGTTATTACGTGAGCTTGTGGAAAAAGGAAGAGTGAGCTTTCAAGATGGTTTTAACACCTGGGAAGAAGCAGTACAGGCATCATGTGAATTGCTTCTGAAACAGGGAGTAATTGAGCAGTCGTATGTGGAATCTATCATTGAATGTGTGAAGAAATATGGCCCATATATTGTTTTTGCGCCTAATATAGCGATGCCGCACTCACAGGAAGGGGCAGTCGGTGTTCATGAGACAGCGGTAAGCTTTATGAGAGTAAAAAATAAAGTCTATTTTGAGGAGGGCAATCCGGATAAAGATGCCGCAATTTTCTTCGTCCTGGCTTCAAAAAACCACGAGGAACATATGAACAATATGGAGCAACTGGCACAGTTATTGGTCGAACCGGGCATAATTGAGAAATTAATGCAGGCAGAAAATGAAAAAGATTTGTTACTGATTGATCAGCAGTTGTCTTCATATTGATTTTGTAATTATTCGGCACCCCCAGGAAACTGATGAGATCCGGACGGAGAGCTTGCTTACTGGACGACTTCAGAAGTTTTCTGAGGGACGGACAAGCGGCGAAGCCGCTCTGACCGCTCAAAACGAGAAACGTAAAGCATTCCGAGTTTGGGCACTGCATAGATACATGATTTTTTAGAAAAGATATTCCTGCATGCAAGTGCACAGCATGTAGAAATAGTATCAAAAAGATTAGATGTAAGAATCCTGCAGGGAATACAATCGATTTTTAATGATAATGCAAAGCAAAATGAAGATGGAGATGAATAAAGGAGAAAAGAGATGGGGAATTATTTACTTGATTTATTTATGAAGCAAATTTTCGGTCAGCCCTTCCTGCTGATGGCTATTATTGTTTTCATTGGTTATATGGCAATGAAGGCCAGTCTTTCAAAGGCTATTATGGGGGCAGTGAAGGCGTCTATAGGAATTTTGGCAATGGGAGTCGGATCTGGAGCTCTTATTAAAAACTTCGGCTTTCTGCTCACAGCTATTAACAATGCGACTGGTCTCCAGGGTGCCGGGCTAAACACCTATCCGACTATGACTAACGCATATGAAAAAATGGACGCTGTGTTAGGAGATGGAACAGGTGCTTCCTGGGGAATCTATGTATTACTTATTGGCTTTTTGTTTAATTTGGGATTAGTCGCATTAAGAAAGTATACACATATCCGGGCTGTTTATCTTACAGGCAATGCCATGATCGTCCAGGCGGGAATTTCTACTTACATTGTTTGGAGGTTCCTTGGACTGGGTATGGTTCCGACAATTTTAATCGCGGCGGCTATCACTGCTTTATATTGGGGAATCTGCTCTACATTGCTGATCAAGCCGACCCATGAAATTACCAATGCAGATTTTACCGTTGCGCATCAGCAGATGTTTATGGACTGGGTAGCATATAAAGTTGCGCCAAGAATCGGGGATCCTAAGAAGGATGATATCGAAAAAAAGAAGATGCCTAAATCCCTGAATTTTTTACAGGACAGTATCATTGCCACTGCGCTGGTTATGTTTGTGTCAGCGGCAATTATTATGATCGTAGCGGGACCGGAACAGGTTGCATGGCTGCGCGGCGAGGAAGCTTTTAATGTTGCCGGCTATAAGAACTTTGTGGTGCTTTTGATTTATATTGCTTTTATACTTACGGCAGACATTGTTATTCTTTTGAATGGAGTGCGTATGTTTGTCGGAGAGTTAATGGCTTCTTTTAAGGGTATATCAGAAAAGCTTCTGCCGGGTGCAGTTGCTGGTGTAGATTGTGCAGCGATTTTTGCATTTGCCCCTAAATCAGTTGTTCTCGGACTTATTTTTGGAGCTATCGGACAGATCATTGGAGTTGTAGGACTGTTAGTATTCAAATCTCCGATTTTCCTGGTTCCGGGCTTTATTCCGTTGTTTTTTGATAATGCTACAATTTCAATTTTTGCCAATAAATTTGGAGGGTGGAAGGCGTCTGCTGTTATTTGTACCTTAAACGGGTTGATTCAGATACTGGGTTCTGCACTTGCAGTTGCCATGATGGATATGAGCTGGTGGCAGGGATCTGCTGATTACGCGACCATTTGGGTTGGAATTATCGGTATCTTCAAGCTTATCGGTAAATTATTCGGCATTCCGATCGCAGGATAATCAGTATGCTTTTGAAAACTGTTTCTCAATAGATCAAAAAAGGAATCTATTCAGCACCCCAGACTCAGAACGCTTTGCGTTCCTCGGTGTGAGCGGTCAGAGCGGCTTCGCCGCTTGTCCGCACCTCAGAAAATTTCTGAAACCGTTCGGCGAGCAAGCTCTCCGTCCGGATTTCATCAGTTTTCTGGGGGTGCTGAATAATTACCAAAAAAGAAAGAAGGAATTAGATATGCTAAATGTTTTATGTGTGTGCGGTAATGGGATGGGCACAAGTACTATATTAAAAATCAATGTAAAAAAGATTTGCGATGCCAATAAGATTGATGCCATCGTGGATTCCTGCGCATTTTCCGAAGCAATGACGTATTTGTTTAATACAGATATTGTTCTTACAAGTCCGGAATGGGCGGAAATGCTCCCTCCAAGCAATGCGCATATAGTTAAAATGAAAAATCTGGTTGATATGCAGGAAATATCTGACAAGCTTCTGGCAGAGGTAAAGGAAAACTTCCCGGAAGAATGGAATGGCTGATTTCTATGTCGGAATAGCTGGAGGATAAGCGATGACAGGTTATGAAATCATTAAAAAGAATGTAAATTTTGATCACCCGGAGCGCATAGGTCTTCGATTCGACCGGATTGCCGGCCCGGAAAAAACAGATGTGTTTCGTATTTTTGTTCTCCCGCCGGAAAACAAACGGGCAGAGGGAACATACAGCGTCAAGAAAAAAGTACGTCCGGTTAGCGGGGAATATGACGAATGGGGAAATTATTGGTTTAGCGAGGATGCTTCTGGCTCAGATATGGGGCAGCCCACAAACATACCAATAAAAAGTCTTGATGAAATTGACCATTATCAAATGCCGGATCCGAAAGCAGAGGGTCGATTTGACGGACTTGAAGAAGCCCTTGCAGAGGCGGAAGAAAAAAAACTGTATGTTCAGCTGAACAGTCCGCATTGCATGTTTGAAAGAATGCATTTCCTTTATGGTTACACCAATACGCTGATGGATTGTGCGGCAGATCCGGAAGGCATGTCCGCTTTTGCGGAAATGCTGGCAGATTACCAAATCGGTATTATTGAAGAAGCGTATCGCATTGGAAAGGGAAAAATACATTGCTATGACACGACCGATGATTGGGGAACGCAGAATAGCCTGATGATCTCTCCCGCCATGTTCCGTGAGATATTTAAACCGCAGTACGAACGTATTTTCAATAAGGCTCACGAATGCGGAATGGATGTGCGCTTTCATACGGACGGCAAGGTAAATCTGCTGATACCGGATTTTATAGAGATGGGAGCAAACATTATAAATATCCATCAACCGCGTCTTCTGGGCATTGATGAAGTGTCAGAAATCGCCCAGGGAAAAGTCTGCTTTGAAGTTGCAGTGGATGTTCAGAAAACTCTTCCGTCTGGAAATAAAACTTTGATTGAGGAAGAGGTGAAAGAATTGATTGATAAATGGGCAACACGAGACGGAGGCATGATAGGGGTCGAATATGGGTATTTAAAAGCAATCAGCACCTCACGAGAATCCATGCTGTTTGCATTGGAATGCTTTGAAAAATACGGAAAGCTGTAAAACCCTAAGGGGAGGATATTCTGTGATTTGGAATTATATTATTTGTATCTTGTTCATAGCTTTCATTTGTTATGAGATTTTGCTGGTCATTAAACGAAACAGACAAATCCAGATTTCCGGGAGTGACAGTTTGGTATTTTCGCTTCTTGTTATGATAGCTGTGCTTTTGGTGATGCCGCTGCAGGAGAACACAGAATATATCACAATGATAAGAAATGTTCTGATTATTGGAGCACTGTTAGGCACCTTTGGTATTAAACGGGGACTCTCCACACAGGGAATAGAAAAAGTATTTTTTACCGTTCCCTGGAAAAAAGTAACAGGCGTGGAAATATCAGAATATCAGGGAACAAAGATACAGGTAGTATTCTTACATGGAAAATGGCGATTATCGCTAATTTTCCACAAATATCAGATGAAGCAGGTATCCGAATGCCTTTCATCGCACATGCAGAATATCAGGGTAAACAGGGAACTGATAGATAATATACAGAAGAAAAAATAAAGGAAGTAGTTATTACATGGTTGAAGAAATTGTAAAGGTAGTTAATCCTTCAGGGCTGCATCTCCGTCCTGCCGGAATTTTATCTAATCTGGCAAAAGACTGCGATTCGAATGTTGAAATTACAAAAGGCGATAAGCACATTAATCCCAAGAGCGTTCTGAATATTATGGCGGCAGGCATTCGCTGTGGCGAAGAGATTCAGATTCGCTGTACGGGGGAGACAGAGCAGGAAGATTTGAAAAAACTTGTTGAGGCAATCCAGAGCGGACTTGGAGAGTCTGTTGTGAAATGAGAAGGATAGACAGAAAATGAGTAAAATTGATAATCTGACCAGAGAAAGCTGGATAATGAATACGTTTCCGGAGTGGGGAACCTGGTTAAACGAAGAAATTGAAGCGGAAAAGGTAATGCCGGGAAATGTTGCCATGTGGTGGCTCGGCTGTACCGGAATATGGATAAAAACGCCAGGAGACTGTAATATTTCTGTTGATCTGTGGTGCGGCAACGGAAAACGCACCCATGGCGATAATAAAATGAAGCCCGGACATCAGATGGCAAACATGTGCGGTGGAAGAATGATGCAGCCGAACCTTCGGGCGATACCTTTTGTGTTAGACCCGTTCGGGGTGAAAAAAATAGATGCTGTGTTGGCAACGCATTATCATCACGATCATATGAGCGAAGAACTGGCAGCGCATGTAATTCATTCTAATCTGACGACTACGGATAATCATGGAAAAGAAATCCCGGTTCCGTTTATCGGCCCTGAAAAATCGGTTGAATTATGGGAGCAGTGGGGAGTTCCGGCAGACCGGTGTATTGTTGTAAAGCCGGGGGATTCTATAAAAATCAAGGATATTGAGATTATTGCACTGGATTCATTTGACCGTACATGCCTTGTAACGACAGACTCCACAGGGGCTGACAGAGAAGAACTGACAGGCAAATGTCCGGTTGACATGGACGAAAAAGCAGTCAACTATCTGATCAAAACACCCGGAGGAAACATTTATCATAGTGGAGATTCTCATTACTCCATTTATTTTGCCAAACACGGCAAAGATTATGATATTGATGTTGCTCTCGGATCATTTGGAGAAAACCCGGTTGGGATACAAGATAAGATGACTTCTGTTGATATTCTCCGCATGGCAGAAGCACTTCGCTGTAAAGTGGTAATACCTGTCCACTATGATGTCTGGAGCAATTTTATGGCGGATACGAATGAGATAAACTTGCTCTATCTCATGCGAAAAGATCGGCTGGATTACAAATTCCATCCCTTTATCTGGGAAATCGGAGGCAAGTATGTATATCCGCAGGATAAAGAAAAACGCATGTATCACCACCGGAGAGGCTTTGAAGATTGTTTTGAGATGTCGCAAAATATCCCGTTTCGCTCTATGCTTTGAAAAGGATTTTTGATAATATAATTACATGATGGAATCGGTTGCTGCGACTGTATCAGCCGATTGTATTTTACAGAAAAACCTTCTTCCTGTAATGTTTGCCTTGTATAATATCCGGAAAATTGCTGCGTCACGATAATAACTGCTTCAGATTTCTTTTCCTATTGTCCTTTTGGCTTACTAAGCGGTTTATCCAAATGGCTGCATGCATAACTGCTTGTAAGATAAAGTGTTTGTTTATTCCAAAATCAAAATAAATTTTGTTTGAAACAGGAGAAAAGATGAAACGGGAGCGGGAGCTTATAAATGAGAGACGGAGACAGATACTGGTTCGCGCAAAATGTCAGGGGAAGGTTTTTGTAGATTTGCTGTCGGAGGAACTTCAGGTTTCACCGGTCACAATCCGCCGGGATTTGGCATATTTGGAAAAGAAGCAAAAGGTTGCCCGCTTTTACGGCGGAGCAGCCTATTACAACGAAGAAGATAAAAAAGAATCGGAACTCGACATCTCCAGAAAAAGGATTGCAGAGTATGCTGCCGAGCTGGTTAATGACGGAGATTCTATATTTATAAATACAAGCAACACAGCGTTAAAAATGTTAAACTATGTGACAAAATCACATGTGACGGTAATTACCAATAATGGGAAGGCCATTCAGACCCGGCATGGAGATGGGGTTAGTATTATCCTGACGGGTGGGGAATTGCGGCATCCCAAAGAGGCGATGGTTGGAGATTTTGCTCTCCAGAATATTCAGAATGTATTTCCGAATAAGGCGTTCATCGGCTGCAATGGTATTTCCGCTCATTCGGGCATGACCACTCAGAATGCATCTGAGGTTAAAGTGAATCAGATGATGATTCAGAATGCCCGTGAAGGAGTTTATGTCCTGGCTGATCACACGAAAGTGGGAGTTGACGGAAGCTTTACGAGCGCACCTATTACCAGCATTGATGTTTTAATTACGGATGAGTTTGCTTCCGAGGAGGCTTTGAAGCAAATCCGGGCTGCCGGAGTAAAGGTGCATATAGTCAGGCAGGAGGATTTTGAATATTGAGTGAAATCAACACGATTTTTTTTGACCTGGACGGAACGTTATATGCTATGCACTTACTGCACAAAGAGGCTATGCAGCGGGTAGGCGTTTTTTTTGAAGAGACATATCATATTTCCAGAGAATTGTTATCCGATTGTATCGAAGAAGAACAACAAGCGATTGAAAACCGGATAGGACAAAGAGCTCCCATACACAACAGGCTGATACGTTTTCAACAGGTATTTCTGAAGTTTGGATTGCCTGTATTTCCGGGAGCCGGTATCATGTACCGCTTATACTGGGATTTCATTTTGGATAATATGAGACCCGAAGAAGGGATTGCCTCTTTGCTGCAAGCGCTCAAATCCGATGGCTATCATCTGATTATTGCAACGAATATGACGGCAGAAATGCAATATAAAAAAATAGAAAAACTTGAATTGGGATGTTTTTTTGAGGATTTAATAACCAGCGAGGAAGCAGATAAAGAAAAACCTGATTCGGGTTTTTTTGAATATTGTCTTAAAAAAAGAAAAATCAAGCCGGAAAATGCGATTTTTATTGGGGACAGTTTGAAAAATGACGTGATAGGTGCTCAAAATGTGGGAATAAAAGGGGTATACTATCATCCTGGGCAATTAAGTGAAGAGCCCTTGTTTCCGGTAATAAGATCTTACACAGAGCATGAGGCAATAGCGGCACTTTTGCGTGAGGATTAAGGCGGATATATTTGTGGGGGAAAAGGCATGAGAGCAGAGAAAAAGGTAATCGCAGAATTAGAGAAGTGCTATGCACTTACAACGTTTGAATATGATGGAGAAAGACATCTTGTTGCGGCAGCGGAAAAAGATCAGCCGTGCATCAGCTTTTCGCTGGATGGGGATAAGAGAGATATTTTATGGACAAATCCAGGCGGCGTTATGACAATGGTTCAGTATCCGGGAAGGCCGATTTTGCTTGCAACTAAGCAATTCTATTCGCCCAATAATTCCGATGAAGCCTCACTTATTTATTTAACAAGAAAAGACGGAGAATGGGTCAGAACCACTTTTTGCAAGCTCCCGTTTGTTCATCGTTTTGGAATATTAAGAAGTGGAGAACAGTATTTTCTGATTGCATGTACTATAAAATCTGCTAATGCATTCAAAGATGACTGGACATGTCCGGGAAGAGTATGGACTGCTCAATTGCCGGATAATATTGAAGATTATAACGAGGACAACCCATTGGTTATGGAACCTGCTTTCAATGGGCTTTATAAAAATCATGGATTTTCTGTTATCAGAGATACAGAGGATGGGCGATATACTTCGGCGGTAATCGGAACAGACAATGGTATCTTTCATATTATTCCCCCGAAGGTACCGGGAGAAAAATGGAACTGTGAAAAATTAATGGATGTAGCAGCCAGTGATATGCTCTATATGGACTTTGACCAGGATGGAGAGCGGGAGTTGCTTGTGCTATCGCCCTTTCATGGTGATAATCTTTCTGTGTATAAAAAAGAAGGAGAAGATTGGAAAGTTGTTTATCAGCACGAGGGTAAGCTTCCGTTTCTTCATGCAATCTGGGGAGATGAAATGCAGGGCATACCCTATGCGTTTGTGGGAAATCGGGAAGTGACAAAAGAATTATTGGCTATACATTATGATAAGGCTGTTGGATGCTATGTAGAAGAGAAAATAGATGAAGGTGCAGGACCTGCAAATGTCATGATGTATCATACAAGGGAAGGAGACTTTTTACTGGCTGCCAATCGTGAAACCAATGAAGTTGCAATATATACGTTGAAAATTTAAAATAAACGGATGTAAAAAATGTTTCAGCTGTCTTGCCTGTGGGGCATGGCAGCTTATTGTTTATCGGATCTGTATGGTTTACAGGTACTTACAGCAGCTTCACATGCTTCCGGAAAGGGAGGGGTCAGGCTCATGGCGGCTTTTGAGAGAGTGAAATCCGGTATTCCCGAAATGGACGGCAGGCTGGATCATATTCGTCTTGGCGACAATGTGGTCTGGCGGGTTTCCGGACTGGCGGAATTCCATCTGTTTCTGGACCCTTTTGTAAATCAGGCGATTGCGGACCACCGCAATCTGATTTACGTGCGGTTTGCCAGCCACCCTCCGCTGGTCGAGGCCCGGCCAGGAGTCAAAATCGCGCAGATTGAGCTGTCCCACCGGTTTGAATATTTTACGGTGGAGATCCACAATCTGATTGAACAAGAAGGATACGATGCTTTTTATGTGTTTGACTGCCTGTCGGAGCTGCAGACGGCATGGGCGACAGATATGATGATGAGCAACTTTTTCCGTGTAACCTGTCCGTATCTGTTCAGCCTGAATACGGTGGCTTATTTTCCGTTGATTCGCGGAATGCACTCTTTCCAGGCGATTGCCAGGATTCGTGATACAGCGCAGGTATTTCTGGATGTATATCCGGACGGAACGGAAAGTGGAAAATCTTTTTCGGAGAAACCGGGTGGGGGCTCCGGTGTGTATGTTCGCCCGGAGAAGGTGTGGAACCGTTACGCAGAGACCATGCTGCTGCCTCATTACTATAATCCGAAAAACGGGATCTTTGCTCCTATTCTGGACGGTGTGCAGGCCAGCCGCTTTTATCAGGCTATGAACCGGAAGCAGAGAAGCGGAACTGATCAGAATACGGATGCCTGGGATCGGTTTTTTAATCGCGCGAAGGAGAAAAACGCCGCGGGTCTGGATATTACGGAAGAGTGCAGCCGTATGTGCGATATTATGATGTCCAGAGATGAGCGGCTTCGGAAGATGATCAAGGCGCATTTCCGTCCGGAAGATTATTTCAGCGTGCGGGATCACATGATCGGAACCGGTATGATTGGCGGAAAGGCGACGGGGATGCTGCTCGCCCGCAGACTGGTGGAAGACGAGGATCAGGAGCTTGCTTCCCGGCTGGAGCCCCACGATTCTTTCTACATCGGGTCGGATGTCTATTATTCCTATATTGTGGAAAACGGCTGCTGGGATCTCAGAGTAAGGCAGAGAACAGAAAAGGAATATTTTTCTCTGGCAGGAACCTTTGCGGAAAAGCTTCTGACAGGGGAATTTCCCAGAGAACTGGAGGAGGCGTTTACCTATCTTCTGGAATACTACGGGCATGATCCGATTATTGTCCGGTCCAGCAGTATACTGGAGGATGGCTTTGGAAATGCTTTTGCCGGCAAGTATGAGTCTGTTTTCTGCGCAAACAGCGGACATCTGGAGGAACGTCTGGAGGACTTTAAGAAAGCCATACGCACTGTATATGCCAGCACGATGAGTCTGTCCGCGCTGGAATACCGGAAACAGAGAGGGTTGGACGGGAGAGATGAGCAGATGGCAATTCTGGTCCAGCGGGTCTCCGGCTCTCATTATGGACGGTATTATATGCCATGTGCGGCGGGAGTCGGTTATTCCTGCAGTACGTATCGTTTTCTGAAGGACATGGATCCTTCTGCCGGAATGCTGCGTCTTGTTATGGGCCTTGGCATATCCGCTGTAGACAGGACGGAGGGCTCTTATCCCCGGCTGGTCAATCTGGACAGGCCGGAGGAGGCAGCCGCAGTCACGGTGCAGGAAAAGCATCAGTATTCCCAGAGGGGAATTGAGGTTGTCAATAAAGAGAAAAAGGAAATTGAGCAGATAGAGCTTCGGCAGATTGAAGACAGGCTGCCCCTGTTTCTCCAGAATCTGCTTCTGGAGCATGATACGGAGGCCGAGCGTCGTTTTGCAGACCGAGGCCAGAATCGAATCATACGGTTTATATCCTGCGAAGGGCTGGTACGCCGGAAAGACATTATGGGGGATATGCGCCGGATGCTTCATCTGATTCAGCGGGAGTATGGCTGCCCCGTCGATACGGAATTCACCATTAATCTTTCGGAACGAGGGGATTATGTGATCAATCTTCTGCAGTGCAGGCCGCTGGAGGTTTTTCATGATTCCGGAGCGGTTCATATTCCGGATAATATCCCGGAGAAGGTGTGTCTGCTGGAGACGGCGGATGCATCTATGGGTCTTTCCAGGGAGGAAAAGCTGGATTGGATTGTATTTGTGCATCCGCAGAGATATTATCAGCTTCCTTATTCGGAAAAAACAAGGATTGCGCAGGCTGTCAGTTCCTTTAACTGGAAGTGCAGGGGAAAGGGGCTTCACATGATGCTGATGGTTCCGGGACGTATCGGAACTTCGTCTCCGGAACTGGGGGTGCCGACGGCGTTTGCGGATATCAGTGCGTTTGACGCAATCTGTGAGATAGCAGATTCCCGCGCCGGTTATAACCCGGAGCTGTCTTATGGAAGCCATATTTTTCAGGATCTGGTGGAGGCGCAGATTCTGTACATGGCTGTCTTTGAAAATTCGCACACGCGGGTCTGGCAGCCGGAGCTGCTGCAGGAATTTCCGAATCAGGCCGTAAGGTATCTGGGAGAAGGAGATTCTGCGCCTAAGTATGAGCGTATTATCGGGATCTATGATGTCAGCAAAGCGGACTGCCGCCTGTATCACGATATGAAGACGGGAGCGGCTGTGGTTGCTTTTTTGCAGAAAACCTCTTGACTTCTTTTTTATCCGGGTATAAGATTCCAATATCAGACGAGGGTGTTTGAAGATTTTCTTCTAATACTCTCGTTTTTTTCTGGCCACTGCAGCATTGTCACACTTCATGGTGGCCGGAAATCATTTGATATTCAGCAAGGGCGCTGGCCGGAGATTCCATAAGAAACTCCGCCCGGCGTCTTTTTCTTTCCCGGAGCAGCGCCGGATGGAGAAAAGGCTGAATACAGTTGTTAACCCGGAAGGTAACCATAAAGGAGAAGGAGGGGAATTTTATGGCTAATATTGATATACCTACCGTAATATGGGTCTTATTGTGTGCAGCGCTTGTTTATTTTATGCAGGCCGGTTTTGCACTCTGCGAGGCAGGACTTACCAGGGCAAAAAATACAGGAAACATCCTTATGAAAAACATGATGGATTTCTGTATCGGCACACCCTGTTTCTGGCTGATCGGCTTTGGCCTGATGTTTAATGGGACGGGGGCATTCATCGGAAAACTGGATCCGATGATTCTCGGAAGATACACGGCGGAAAACAGTGTGGTTCCGCAGAATATGCCTCTATGGGCATATGTGATTTTTCAGACAGTTTTCTGCGCCACGGCGGCTACCATTGTTTCCGGTTCCATGGCGGAGCGGACAAATTTTAAGGCGTATTGCTGCTACTCAGCAGTAATTTCTTTGATCGTCTACCCCATCAGCGGCCATTGGATCTGGGGCGGCGGCTGGCTTTCTCAGCTTGGCTTCCACGATTTTGCGGGAAGTACCTGCGTGCATATGGTGGGCGGCCTGATCGCTATGCTGGGCGCATGGATGCTTGGACCCCGTATCGGCAAATACGGGAAGGACGGAAAGCCCAGGGCTATTCCCGGCCACAATATGACAGCGGTTGCTCTTGGCGTCTTTATCCTCTGGTTCTGCTGGTTCGGATTTAACGGTGGATCCACGGTATCTATGGCGGATGCGGATGCCGCGTCTACGGCAGCCCTGGCCTTTATGAATACCAACCTGGCGGCGGCGGTTGCCACGGTAGTGGCTATGATTTTTACCTGGGTTCGTTACGGAAAACCGGATGTCTCTATGACATTGAATGCGTCATTGGCCGGTCTGGTAGCGGTTACTGCTCCGTGCGACTGCATCTCTCCGCTGGGAGCCTTTTTCATCGGCCTTGTTTCCGGATTCCTGGTTGTATTCAGCGTTGAATTCTTTGATAATGTCGCTAAAATTGATGATCCGGTCGGAGCGGTCTCGGTTCACATGGCAAACGGTATCTGGGGAACCATTGCGGTCGGCCTGTTTTCCACAGGGGCAGACGGCGTAGGGGTCGGCTTGTTCTACGGAGGCGGAGTAAAACAGCTGGGAATTCAGCTTCTGGGAATTGTATCGGTTGCTGTGTATGTCCTTGCCGTTATGTTTGTTGCCTTTAAGATTATTGATAAGACAATCGGACTTCGTGTTCCGGCAGAGGTTGAGATTGAAGGACTGGATATTCATGAGCATGGTCTTGCATCCGCTTATTCCGGATTTGCCATCAGTGATGTCACCGATATGACAGTAGATGCCAATGAAAACACGGATCTTGGTGTGGACAGCTATGAGGAAGCCTCTCAGGCGGCAAGAGATGCGGCAGTTAAGGTGCAGAAAGCACCCGATGTCGTGGCAGAAGCAGATACCGGAATTCACAAGGTGGTTATTATCTGCAGGCTGTCCCGGTTCGATAAGCTGAAGAAGGCACTGAATGAGCTCGGCGTAACCGGAATGACCATGATCCAGGTCATGGGCTCCGGCATTCAGAAGGGAACGACAGAGAAGTACAGAGGAGCTGTTGTCGATTCTACGCTCCTGCCTAAGGTAAAGGTAGAGGTGGTAGTGTCCAAGATCAGTGTAGACCGCGTGATTGAGACGGCAAAGAAAGCTCTGTACACCGGACACATCGGAGACGGAAAGATTTTCGTTTACAATGTGCAGAAGGTTGTAAAAGTACGGACAGGAGAGGAAGGATACGCCGCAGTGCAGGACGTAGAGTAATGCTCGGAATTTAAGGCCGACGTTATTCAAAAATATAAAATGACGGCAGCCGACAGAGAAGTTTTTGTATTTCCTCCGATAAGAAGTAAAGCTCCGGGTACCGGCAGCTCCCCATAGGGGTGGGCTGTCCGGAACCCCGGGCTTTATTCTTTTTATGCCAGAAAGAAGCCGGAGGCCGTTAAAATCAGCTGACAATTTGCTGACCGTAGACATGGTAAAAGCCCGGAAATCTGCATGAATAAAGGAAATTTCCGGGCTTATTTCATGGAAGATACAGGACTCGAACCTGCGACCCTTCGCACGTCAAGCGAATGCTCTCCCAGCTGAGCTAACCTTCCGTGACATACGGATATTATAACTGATTATTCCGGCAATGCCAACGATAATTTTATAGATTGTTTAGAAAAAAATTAGCACTCTTTCATTGCATCTGCTAATGCATTATGGCATTATGTAGTCACGGTATCAAAAAATCGATGCCACGCAGGATAAAACCGACAGACAGCCCAGGAATACAGGTAACAACATCCTGACGATGTATAAAACAGAAAGAGAGATTATATTTATGAATACATACAGAACAGAGGTACAGACAGATATCGCTACTTACATTGGTGACTATATCCGCCACTACAGAGAGGTTCCGGCGGTTACTGATCTTATCAGAGAATTTGGCCTGCTCAAGACGATGTCCGTATATGGATACCTGACAGGACTGATGAGTGCCGGAATGATCCGCCCATTCGGTTTTTCCAGATCGGGAATTCCTGTTCTGGCTAAAAACCGTTAAAAATATATCTATTTTTCTCTATCTCCTGAGAAAGCAGGCTGCGGAGATTGCCTTCGGGTAGTTTCCGCAGCCTGTCTTTACTTCTGGGCGCAGATCAGATTTTTGTAGAAGTCCACGCATCCCGGAAGGCAGTTACACTCGATATTCTCATTGACGCCATGCATTCCCCGCATCTGCTCCGGGCCGTAAATAACGGGCGCGAAGCGGATCACGTTATCACAAATTTCCTGATAGAAGCGGGAATCGGTGGCGCCGGTCATAACATACGGGTTTCCGGTCATGCCGTCAAAGGTCTGTGCTATGACATCCTGAACCATGTGGAATGCATCTCCGTGAATATCAACGGGCTTTGTATAATCGCTCTGATACAGGACAGACATGGACAGACCGTATTTTTCCGCCCGTTTCCGGATGATCTTCAGGCTTTCTTCCATTCCCTGGTGGGGAATGAAGCGCATATTGGCAGAGACGGATGCCTCCTGGGGGATAACGTTTACGGCGTCGGATCCGGACTGCATGGTGAAGGCAATGGTTGCCCGGAGCATTGCCGCGCCCTGTGCGGAGATAGCCGGCATGATATGGGTCAGGAGCCCTTGAAACAGCCACAGGTTCTCAAAAAGATAACGAAGCCCAAAGCTGGCATAGGGTCCCAGCGTGCGGAACATGGCAGAGACCTCCGGAAGCATTTTCACGCGGAACGGATTGTGTTTCTCCACACTGTTTTCAAAAGCGGCCAGGCGGGCAATCGGAGAGCCCGGAGACGGAGCGCTTGCGTGTCCGCCGTTCCCCTTTGCGGTAAATTGTACATCGGCCTTTCCCTTTTCAAAGACACCGACCATGGCAAAATTTCCCTTGATGCCTCCGATGGGATCGGTGATAATGCCGCCGCCCTCATCGCAGACGAGATACGGACGGACGCCCCGCCGTTTCAGTTCTTCGACCAGCTTCGGGCATCCGTCTCCGGCCCATTCCTCTGTGCAGGAGGAGGACAGGTAGACGTCCTGTTCGGGCACAAAGCCCTCCGCCAGAAGTTCTTCTGCCGCCTGGAAGAATCCCATAACGGAGCATTTTGTGTCGGAGGCGCCCCGTCCCCAAATCTTCCCGTCTGCAATATCACCGGAAAACGGGTCATGAATCCATTCTCCCTCTGCAGGAACGACATCCTGGTGGCTCATCAGGACAATCGGTTTGTCGTGGTTTCTCCCCTCCCATTTGAAAAGAAGATTTCCGTCAATTTCTGTTTTTTCCATTTTTTGATGTACGAGCGGGAACAGCTCCGTCAGCAGCCGGTGGAAACCGAGAAATTTTTCCGAGTCGTGGATTCCCTGATGAGAAGTGGTATCATACGCCACCATGCGGGAGAGCTTTCCGGCATACTTTTTCGAGCGCTTTTCATCCGGATGCGGCTTGTAATCAGAGACCTTTTTCGGAATACAGAGTGTATGAATCAGTGCGGCGATCAGAAGTGCCGCCAGCACTAGAAAAACAGTTATTAGAATGGTCAGAAAAATTTTCATGATGATGATTCCTCCTTTCTGCCTGGATTTTTCTTTCTGTATTCCGCCCATGCCAGCAGAATGGAAAGCGCGCCGGAGGGCAGGATCATCATACTTGTCTGGGAGGTCAGGGAGGGAAGCAGGATAAAGAGCACAGTCATAACAGCCAGCGGAATCAGCGCCAGCTTCAGATTCCGCCGGTAATACTGCCATGCCATGGCTCCGAACAGGGCGGGAACGACATTTTCAAAGGCTGGAGTGAGGACTTTACTCTGCAAAACCGGCTGCAGGGGCTGCAGAAGCAGCACGCCAAGCGCGAGAATCAAAATCGTGACAAGTGATGATGCGGCTATGGAGAGTGTCGAGATAATTTCGTTCTCCGGGGTACCGGCCTTTGTTCCTGCAATGTCACGCGCGTTCATGGCGCAGGGGATCTTCATATTGATCAGATTTCCGGTAATAAATGCCAGGTAACCGCCGCCGGCGCCTAGCATGGGTGTGTAGACCAGAAATTCCACAACGCTGGAAACGGTCCAGATCAGGCCTACGGAGAGGAATCCCTTTGCGGCAGCGGACAGATCCGGCATGGCCTGCAGATACAGGCCGACCAGAAAAGGAGCGCCGACCAGAAGAAACAGCGTAACGGCGCTGCTTATCCTGCCGATCCGGTGGGTACTCCGGTTAAAACGCTCCACAGAAAAATTTTTAGAATTTTCTTTGTTTGTCATATCAATCATCCTTTTCCGGTTTTTACTTTTATCTTTTCACCATTGATGCGCTCCGAACCTCGGAAAGAAACTTCTGCCGGAGTGCAAGTTTTGTCTCTGTGGCGGCTGCCTGTCCCGACTATCCCAGGAAAACAGCGGCTGCCATTCCGATCAGCATGCTGCCGGCCACAGAGAAGTTTTCCAGCCAGCGGGCGTTTTTCTTTTCGGAAAAATAGGTAAAGATTCCCATGGAGGCAGCGGAAACCGCGGCGACAAGCAGAGGAACGGCATTTCCGCGAAAGGTAAAAGTGCCTTTGCCGGAAATAATCTCTCCTATGTAGCTTCCGATGTAGGCACTGACCAGGCCGATAAACATGGCGGTCATTGCGGAATCTCCGAAACCGGATCCGCTTTTCTTTGCGGCATTTTTACTGCCCAGACGGTCTGTGTAGCGTTTGTTGAAAAAAATGGAGAGGATCATGCCCCACATAATACAGATGCTCATCAGCAGCGCGATGGTGGTGAAGGCACGCGGCGTCATGTGGGAGATGGAGAGGCTTCCTATGCCGACGGCCTCGGAAGCGGCTTCTGCCACCTGTGTCTCATAGTGCAGGGCGCCGATGACGGACAGGCGCAGCCAGGGCCAGGGAGTTCCCAGGCTTCCGGACAGGGCGATAACGCCCAGAAGAATGCCCACGGCGGGCAGTGCGGAAAAGGTAGCGCTGGAAGTAATGGCACGCTTCAGCACCCTTGGATCCATGCCCATGGCCTTTCCCGCGCGGTAGGAACGGACAAGAAAAATGACACACACGACGGCGACAAAAAGAATAATCAGGCCGCAGACCGCATACATAAAAGGACTGTTCAGTTTTTGAAGCATACAATACCTCCTGTAAAGTTACAGGGGCTGCCGACCGGGACAGCCCCGTCCAAATGGTTTTGTTATTTCTATTATGCATCCGCAGGCCCGGCAAAGAAACCTGTTTTCTGTCCTGCTTATGGCTGAAAAACTTCTTTTTCTTTTGCCTGCGGGAGTGTCAGACGGGAACGTCCCGGTGCTCCACCGATGTGGAAAAGGCAATCAGTGTTTTGGTCTTGCCGAAGTGCTGAAGCTCGTTGATAAAGTGATCCAGTTGTTCGGTGGACTGAAAAGCTGTTTCGATCAGCATGGAGTAATCCCCGGTTACGCAGCTGCACTCGATGACATTGCCGATCTTCTGAATATAAGGATAAAACTCCTTCTTCTGGTTCGGCTCTACCTCCAGATTGATAAAGGCCTTGATGTGGTAGCCGAACTGCCGGTAGTCCACCTCCGCGTGATAGCCGCGGATCACGCCGGCCTTTTCCATCTTTTCAATGCGGGCAGAGGTGGCCGGGGAAGAAAGGAATACCTTTCTTGCGATATCCTTGACGGAAGCCCGCCCATTCTTCAGAAGTATCTTTATGATTTTTTTATCTATCGCGTCCAGTTCCATCGTATGGTTCTCCTTTTTGTCTGAATTTTCCTGAGATTTCTCTTCTGGCGCCGGAGGAAGGCTTCTGCTCCGGAACTCTTTTTTTCTCTGTTTTATTCACGCATACTCATTTTTAAGCATACCCATATACTGAATATCGGGAATGATTAAAAATAAGTATATTAATTAAATAAAGAATAAACGCTTTATAATTAAATATATTAAGTTGAAATCCCGAAAATTCAAGGATTTTTTTCGTTCTGCCCGAAAAATATTTACAAACCGGCGGTATGGGTCTATCCTTCGCTCATACCTGCAGGGAAACAAAACGAGATGGACACAGGCCAGATAAATCGGCGACCGTGTGAGAGTTGGAAACAGAGAGCAGTCAGCGGATCAGAATCAGGAAAAGAGGAGTATAGCATCATGAGAACACGTCTGGAAGCAGATTCTATCGGAACAAAAGCAGTACCGGAAAACGCCTATTACGGCGTGCAGTCCCTGCGGGCACAGGAAAATTTTCAGATTACCGGGCACCCGATGAACCCTGTTTTTCTGAAAAATCTGGCGCTGATTAAAAAAGCGGCCGCGGTAACCAATCTTGCGGCCGGAAAACTGGACGCGCAGGTCGCGGAAGCGATTATTAAGGCAAGCGAAGAGGTGATGGACGGCTCCTTCCGGGAGGAATTTATTGTAGATGCCGTCCAGGGCGGTGCCGGGACAAGCGCTAACATGAACATGAATGAGGTGATCGCCAACAGAGCCTGTGAACTCCTGGGCGCCCGGAAGGGCGACTACAGCACGGTGCATCCGAATGATCACGTCAATATGGCGCAGTCCACGAATGACGTTATTCCGACGGCCGGAAAGCTGACGGTTCTGGATCTTCTGCAGCCTCTGGAGGAAGAGTTAAAGCGGCTGCACAGCGCTCTCATGAAAAAGTCCGATGAATTTGATGATGTCATTAAGATGGGGCGCACGCAGCTGCAGGACGCGGTTCCGATGCGCCTGGGTCAGGCGTTCCATGCCTATGCGGTCATGGCAGAGCGTGACAGAAAAAGAATTTCAGACATCAGCCGCGAGATGCTGAGCGTCAACCTCGGAGGAACAGCAATCGGAACCTCCATCAACGTGTCTGAAAAATATCTGGACAACATTGTTCCGAATCTGGCTTCGCTCTCCGGATATCCGCTGGTGCAGGCCGACGATCTGTTTGATGCGACGGAGAACCTGGACGGTTTTGTGGCTGTTTCCGGAGCGCTGAAAACCTGTGCTATGGATCTCTCCAAAATGTGCAATGATCTCCGTCTCCTTTCCTCCGGACCGAAAACCGGTCTTGCGGAGATCAGCCTTCCGGCGAAACAGAACGGCTCTTCCATTATGCCGGGCAAGGTAAATCCGGTCATTCCGGAGGTTGTCACACAGGTGGCCTATCTGGTGGCAGGGCATGATGTGACCATCGCCATGGCGGCGGAAGCAGGACAGATGGAATTGAACGCGTTTGAGCCGGTTGCCTTCTACAACCTGTTTGAGTCCATAGAGGCCATGGAGGGAGCGATCCGGACTCTGACTGACAACTGCATCGCAGGAATCCGGGCAAATCGTACCCGATGCCGTGCACTCATGGAGAGCAGCGCGGGCGTTGCAACCGCCCTTTCCCCGTATCTCGGCTACAAAAAATCCGCGGAGATCGCAAAGCAGGCCGTCCGGGAGAACAGAACCGTCCGGGAAATCGTTCTTACGGATGGCCTGATGACCGAACAGGAACTGAGCCGCGTCCTGGATCCCTGGAGTATGACAGGGGTGCGCGTCGGCACCAGACAGGCCATGTAAGCCCCGTCTGATTACCTGCCGCAGATCTCGGCCATATGGTTACTGTTCAAACGTTTCCTTGCGCAGCCAGACCCCCATAGCTTAGACTGAGCTTAGTCAGATGGCGCTGCGGCGGAAAACCGAAAACCTTCCGAAAGCGTTGAAGTGCTCTAAGCAGATGCGATATGATGATGTCAGAGCAAGAAGTCAATGCAGATGCAAAGAGGTCTGCGGAAGCGGGTCGCCTGCGGACATGGAAAAGCAGAAGAGCATGAAAAAACGGGAGGGCTTTATGATGAATCACTGGGTCAGAGCGAGATTTACGCCGAATCTTCCGCTGGGAAAGGACGGAAAGCGTGTGACGGCGTCTGTGGAGCACCGTTTGGCGGCAAGGGAAGCCGCAAAGGAGGGAATGGTTCTCCTGAAGAACGAAAACGAGGTGCTTCCGCTGCGTCCCGGCGCAAGGGTGGCGCTTTTTGGAAAGGGGACTATTGACTATGTAAAAGGCGGCGGCGGTTCCGGAGACGTCGCTTCTCCTTATGTACATAACATTCTGGACGGCTTTCTGGCGTTAAGCAGAGAGGTGTCTGTATTTCCGGACAGCGCGGAATTTTACCGGCATTATGTGCAGGAGGCATACAGCCAGGGAGGAATTCCTGGTTTGATTCCGGAACCGGCGGTTCCCGGAGACCTGCTGCAGAGAGCGGCGGCGTGGACAGACACGGCGGTTGTCTCCTTCAGCCGCTATTCCGGCGAGGGGTGGGATCGCAAATCGGATTTCGGCGGTCCGGAGTATGAGCCGGAGGACGGATTTACCCATATTCATCTGGCGGACACGATTTTTCAGCACTCGGACTTTTACCTGACGGAGGCGGAGAACCGGATGCTTCAGGATGTGACCGCGCATTTTCCGAAGGTCGTTGTTCTCCTGAATGTGGGCGGCATGGCAGATACGCGCTGGATCCGGGACAATGACGCCGTTTCCGCGGCTCTGCTTACCTGGCAGGGCGGCATGGAGGGCGGCGACGCGGCGGCGGAGCTGCTGATGGGTCACGGCAGCCCTTCCGGGAAGCTGGCAGATACCTTTGCCGGAACGCTGGAGGATTATCCTTCCACAGAGGGGTTCCATGCGTCGGATGGATACGTGGATTACACCGATGATATCTATGTGGGCTACCGCTATTTTGAGACCATACCGGGCGCGGTGGAAAAGGTCGTATATCCTTTCGGATACGGTCTTTCCTATACATCCTTTGCCCTTACGGATGTGACGGGATGGATTGGACGGATAAAAGAAAAAAGCGGAGGGGAAAAGGCGTTTCCCGTGGAATTCCACATCTCTCTTTGTGTCATCAACACCGGAAGTTATCCGGGAAAAGAGGTGGTGCAGCTGTACTACAGCGCGCCGCAGGGGCTTCTCGGAAAGCCTTCGCGCGTGCTGGGAGATTACCAGAAAACGCGGCTGCTGGAACCGGGAGAAAGCCAGCGGATAGAGTTCGTGCTTCCGGCGGAGCGGATGGCCAGCTATGACGATCTGGGGAAAATCTGCAAATCCGCCTGGGTGCTGGAGGCCGGAGAATATCATTTCTATGTGGGTACGGATGTGCGTGGACAGATTCAGCCTGCGGCCGGACGCTGGGAAGCGGCGCAAAATGGCGGCGGATGCGGAAACACCGGGAAACCAGAGCGCCCGGATGCAGGCTGGAAAATCCCGGAAGGGGAGAACTCCGGCACCGGCGTATTTACGTGGAATCTGAAAGAAAATGTTGTGACAAAACAGTGCAGCGCGCGGCTTGTTCCCGCAAAGCTGGAAAAGCGCATGCTGGCGGACGGATCCTACGAAAAGCTTCCTTTCCGGGAGCAGCCTGATCCGGACGAAAATATTTTTACTCCGCTGAAATATCCGGATGAGATAGAGTGCATAGCCCCGGAGGTTCGTTACCAGAAATCCCGCCCCGCCTATCAGGTGCCGGAGCGCCCGCAGCTGGCAGCGGTTGCGGAAGGGAAAATGACACTGCAGGAATTCATTCAGTCGCTCTCGGACGAAGATCTGACCTGGCTGCTGTCCGGAACACCGAACACCGGCTGCGCTAATACCTTTGGATGGGGAAATCTTCCGGAATCGGGGGTTCCCAATATCATGACGGAGGACGGGCCGGCAGGAGTCCGGTTTGCGGAGGAGACAGGCGTGCGTACCACGGCCTTCCCCTGCTCCACGCTTCTGGCCTGCACATGGAATCCGGATGTGGTCTATGAGGTCGGACGAGCCGGCGGAGAAGAGGCGCGGGAAAACAACATCTATGTGTGGCTTACGCCTGCCGTGAACATTCACCGGAGTCCGCTGTGCGGAAGGAATTTTGAGTACTACTCGGAAGATCCGTTTCTGGCGGGGAAACAGGCGGCGGCCATGGTACGCGGTATACAGAGCAGCCATGTGGCGGCCAGCCTGAAGCATTTTGCGCTGAACAACAAGGAGACAAACCGCAAGGATTCGGATTCCCGTGTTTCGGAGCGTGCGGCACGGGAAATCTACCTGAAGCAGTTTGAAATTGTGATCCGTGAGGCCAACCCCTGGTCAGTCATGTCCAGCTATAACCTGATTAACGGCTGCCGGGCTTCGGAAAACCATGATCTACTGACCGGAATTCTGCGGGAAGAGTGGGGATATGACGGTACGGTGACAACCGACTGGTGGGGACTGGGAGAGCAGTACAAGGAGTGCGTGGCCGGAAATGACGTAAAAATGGGCTGCGGATTCCCGGACCGCCTGCAAAAGGCAATGGAAAAGGGGGCAGTGACCCGCAGCCAGATGGAAACAGCGGCCAGGCATATCCTGACCACTATCCTGCGGCTGGATGACTGAAGGAGTCTCTTTGCTTCACAATGAAGTCTTCTTTTCAGTGCTTTTTCCTAAGTTGCGTTCTTTCGACTCCGGTCGGGAAGATTCATAAAAAACCGGATGACAAAGGGCATGGTGATGGCCGCCGTAAGAACTTCCGCTATGCCCTGGCTCCATTCCAGACCGGTAAGCCCGAAAAGAGAGGTCAGAAGAATTACCAGAGGAATCAGCAGAATGCCGCGGCGGAGAGAGGCCATGAAGGAGGCGGTTTTTGCCTTTCCGATGGATTGAAACATCATATCTCCATAGACGGAAAGAGGGCTGATGAACATGCCGATGCATTGGATCCGAAGCATCTTTCCGCCGATACGGATTACCTCCGGATCGTCCCGGAACCATGCAATCAGCTGTGGCGCAAAGACCCATGCCAGAACACTGAGGGCGGCCATCAGAAGTAAAGCGGATTTCAGAGAGTAAAAAAAGCCTTCCTTTACCCGCCGGTAGATTTTGGCGCCGTAGTTAAAGGCGGAAACCGGCTGGAAGCCCTGACCGATTCCAATGGTGACGCAGTTCAGGAACATGACAATCCGGGTGACAATGGAGACAGCTGCCACGGCGGCATCTCCATAGACGCCGGCAAAATTATTTAAGACCATGGTGGACAGGGAGTTCAGTCCCTGCCGGAGCAGAGAGGGAGTTCCGGTCATCACAATGTTATGGATCAGACGGCTGTTCCACACAAAATACCGGGGTGCGAAGCTGCTCTGTGTTTTTCCCCTCAGATAAGGAAGGAGCAGGATAAAGAAGCTGACGTACTGGGAGACGGCTGTGGACAGACCGGCCCCTGCAATTCCCATGTGAAGAACCCGGATCAGAAAGGCGTCTCCGAAAATATTGAGAATCCCGCCGCTTGTCAGTCCGATCATGGCATAAAAGGCCTTTCCCTCGTAGCGAAGGATATTATTCATGACGCAGGAGGATGTCAGCGCGGGTCCTGCGATCAGGATATAAAAGGCATAATCTCTGGCATAGGGAAGAATGGTCTCGGTGCTTCCCAGAAGGCGCATCAGCGGATTCATAAAAAGAAGCCCCAGAATCATGATGAGTGTTCCGGCACCGATGGAAAGATAAAAGCTGTCGGCGCTGAAGTTCCGTGCGTGTTCAACATTTCTGGCTCCAAGGAGGCGGGAGATATTGCTTCCTGCCCCGTGACCGAACATAAACCCGAAGGCCTGCAGGATAGCCATCAGTCCGAAGACCACGCCGGTCGCCCCGGTTGCGCTTGTGCCGATTCCGCTGACAAACCAGGTGTCCGCCATATTGTAGATATTTGTCACAAGCATAGAGACAATCGTCGGAAGAGACAGGGACAGAATCAGGCGGCTGACCGGTTCCTGTGTCATTTTCCTGTACTGTTCCTCTGCGGATGATAGTTCCTGTTTTTCATCTGATCCCATTGCTGTTACTTCCATTTCCCGTAAATTTCTTTTTTATGCTTCTTTTTTTATTGCTTTTTATATCGAATGCCAGGAGGCGCCCGGATTTTTCCGGCCTCTTTAGATTTACTGTTATTTTAGCAGAAAAAGCAGCTTTGATCCACGGAGACCGCTGAAGCATGTCCCTGCCCTGAGATATTCACCGGCGGTTTTGCCAATGGTGCACAAGGATACACATGTCTTGTCGGGTTTCCGGCAATTTTTTCCGCCGGCAGCTTTAGGGCGGTGCGTAAGAATGGCGCATAAGAATCCGCAGGGGAAATGTTTCCCGGCACTCAGGAATATGGTAAGATAGGTACGGTTCTGCCGGAAGGGAGAACGAAACCATGATTGATCGGTAACAAACACTGCAGACTCCGGGGAAGTTCGGATATTCCGGATAGCTTCCGCATGGGAAAAGTCTGCAGAACAGAATGGCCGGGAACGCAAGGAGGTTAAACTTATGGGAACACCATCACCATCTGCCTGTATGGAAATCAAAGACGGAACACATGTCGCAAAGGTTGTGCTGATGCCGGGGGATCCGCTCCGCGCGAAATATGTGGCGGAGACGTATCTGGAGCATCCGGTCGTATTTAATGACGTCCGCAATATGCTGGGATTTACCGGGACCTACGAGGGAAAAGAAGTTTCCGTTATGGGAAGCGGAATGGGGATTCCGTCCATGGGTCTGTATTCACATGAACTGTTTCATTTTTTTGGTGTCGAGGGAATTATCCGGATCGGAAGCGCCGGCGGCGTCGGTGAAAAGGTGAATGTCCGGGACGTTGTGCTTGCCATGAGCGCGACAACGAATTCCGCCTATCCATCCCGTTATGGTCTGCCGGGACAGCTTGCCCCCACGGCGGACTGGGAGATGCTGCGCACAGCCGCGGATATTGCGGATGAAATGGGCGTAAAGACAGCGGTCGGCAGCGTGTATTCTTCTGATTACTTCTACTATCCGGATCCGGAGGTCAGCGAAAAAGAGCGGAAGGCCGGACTTCTGGCAGTGGAGATGGAGACGGCCGGACTGTATACAGAGGCCATGTACGCGGGAAAGAAGGCACTTAGCATCCTGCAGGTGTCTGACCATCTTTTCAAGACAGATCACCTTACGCCGGACGAGATCCGCACCTCCTTCCATGAGATGATGGAAATCGCCCTGAAAACGGCGGTCCGCATACAGGGCTGACAGGCGGCGGGAACAGAAACAGACAAAATCGGAGGCATGAAAAATGAGCAAACCGTTGGTATGGGCGCACAGAGGCGCCAGCGGATACGCGCCGGAAAACACACTCCCGGCCTTTCAGAAGGCGGCGGATCTGGGGGCGGACGGCGTAGAGCTGGATGTCCAGCTGACAAAGGACGGGGAGATTGTAGTCTGCCACGACGAGCAGATTGACAGGACCGCAAGCGCAAAGGGCTGGATAAAGGATTATACGCTGGAAGAGCTTAAAAAAATGGATTTCTGCTGCGGGCAGATGGCTTACGAGGGCGTGCAGATTCCCACCATGCAGGAGGTGTTTGATCTGCTGAAGCCGACCGGGCTGACCATCAATATCGAGCTGAAGACCGGGGAAATCTTTTACCCGGGGCTGGAGCGCAGAATTGTGGAGCTTACCCGTGAAAACGGGTGGATGGACCGGGTGATTTTTTCTTCCTTCAACCATTATTCCATCATGGAAATCCAGAAGCTTGCGCCGGAGGCAAAGACAGGGTTCCTGTATGCGGACGGCACGCTGGACATGCCGGAATACGGCAGAGATCACCATGTCAATGCCCTGCATCCGGCTCTTTACAATCTGCAGTACCCGGATTACATGAAGAAATGCAGGGAATTCGGTCTGGACGTCAATGTATGGACGGTCAACCGGGATGAATGGCTGAAGATGTGCTGCGACTTCGGCGTCCACGCCATCATTACCAATTATCCGGATAAGGCAAGAAAGATCATTGACGGCTGAATCCGGGGCCGATCAGGAGACACTGTTGGCGGGGGTCAGGGCAATATTCATGTCCACATCCCCGTCAATGCCATCTACCGTTCCCGTGTTCGAGTACTGCCAGTAGTCAAACCGGTAGGTGGAGGACGGGGTGGTCTCATAGCTGCTGTACCAGATCGGCAGGTTTTCCAGCCTGCTCATGTTCAGGATCAGAAGCTCCCATTGCAGGTTGGCATACAGCATGGGCGTGTACCCCGCGTCCGCAATCTTCAGACTGAATGCCTGTATATTAGAGGTAAACTGCTCTCCGGACACGTTGTCCGTCCTTGCGGCGTCATCCGAAATATTTTCCACATCATAAGTGACGGGAAGATCCAGCGTTCTCCCGTCCAGCTTCTTTAGAACAAAGTCAGCTTCTTCTTCTGCTTCTGTCTCGTTGACAGCCTGGGAGAAGAAGTAAACGCCGACCTTCAGCCCCGCTTTTCTGGCATTTTTATAATTTTCTTCAAAATTGGCATCTTCCTGCAGCGTGCCTTCCGTGCCATAGCCGCGGTAGCCGATCCGCAGAAACACAAAGTCAATGCCGTCAGACCTCACCTTATTCCAGTCCACGGAACCGTTGTGTTCGGAGACATCAATTCCGGTACTGTAGGAGTAAGAGCCGGTATCGGTGTAGATCATTCTTCCGTTTTCCAGTACGAACGCGGCCTTGTTATAGTCGTTGTACAGGTGGGAAGAACCGGATACAAACAGCTGGGAAGCGGCAGAGGATGCCAGATTTCCAACTGCCGTTTTGGTCCGCCGGCTTACGGACAGCAGAATACATATCAATACAAGGATGCCGACGGGTATCAGCAGATACCGCCGGCTCCGTCTGGATGATTTTTTTCTTCTTTTCATAAATCTGTGAATTCCCTGTTACATAATGACCTATATTATTACACGAAAGAGCGGGAATGCGCAATAAAGTTTATGCTTTTTTAAATAATCGGAACCCCCAATCCGTGGTACACTGATTATTGCATGAAGCTATGACTGATTTGTGAAAACATCCGGGGATCTGGGGAGATATCCGGATGGCTAAAAGGGGTAAGAGTATTGAAAAAAATCACACAGGATTTCCGCACCGGCGCGAGCAGAGCTGCGCTGATGCTTTTATCCGCTGTTCTTCTGGCCGGATCGCTGTCCGGCTGCGGGCTGCGGGAGACGCTGGAGAAACTGGCCGGGGAGGGCGGCACAGGAGAAAACGGACAGACGGCTGCCTCCGCTGTACCGGAAGGGGATCAGAACGGAGGCACTGCGGATTCTCCGGCGGCGGTTTCGGCTTCCTCCGAAGACTCCGAAGAGAATTCCGACGGCGGGTTTCTGGAGCAGCTTGCGCGGAACCCGCTGAATGCGGACAAATATCAGGATAATATTCCGGATGAGGAGAGCCTTTTCCGGAATGCAGCCACGGATTATTTCTTTTATAATCAGCTGACGGACGAGGAAAAAATCATTTATGATGCCATGAAAACGGTGGCGGGGCATCCGGAATCCACGGAGTATCACAAGCGGATGGAGATTGCGGCAGATCCGTCCTCGGATGTGTTCAGGCAAGAGGTGAACCGGGCGTATGACGCTCTGATTTACGATCACCCGGAAATGTTCTGGCTGCGGGAGGGAAGCGGAAGCTTTACCTATTATTATCTGGATTCCTTTCATCTGGGGGATCAGTACGCCGTGATGCTGCAGCTGACGGAGCCATATCAGAATTATCAGGCGGAGATGACGGCTTTCAACAGTGCGGTGGACAGCTTTTTTTCCGATATTGACACGACACAGGCTGCACCCTGGCTGGCTCTGCGTATTCATGACAAATTGAACAGCCTGGTCTCTTATGACTGGGAGCTGGCGGATGCCGTAACGGATACAGGCTCCGCGTCCTTTGACCTGTCGTATTCCGCATACGGAGCCCTGGTGGCTGACAGCAGGGGCGACGCCAACACAGCGCTCTGCGACGGGTACACCTATGCCTACCAGTATCTGCTGCAGCAGGTGGGCATTCCGGTGGTACGGGTAACCGGACAGGCGGGAAAATCTGCAGATGATCTGCAGCCACATTCCTGGACGGTTATTTCACTGGACGGAGAATGGTATGAGACAGATCCCACCTGGGATGACATAGAACCGGATCTGAATTCCGGGGACGCAGACCAGATGATTGTCCAGGCGGCGGTCAGTGACACGGCTTACTGGAACAGGGTGCGTCATTATATGTATGACCTGACGACAGAACAGATTTCCAATTACACTGCGGACGACAGCTACACCTACTACATCACGACAGACGAGTACAGCGGCTATGCGAAATTTCTGGACGATTCCGTGCATATCCGCACCACGCAGGACGAGGGAGAGGCACAGGGAGACACGCTCTCCTGGCTGGCGCCCACCGCCACAGGAACGACTTACACGTATGATTATCTGATTCAGAACGGGGGATGATAGGATCCTCCGTTTATTCTGTCTGTCTGTTGCTGGTGTATCCGATCAGTATCTGATGAATGCTCTGGTGCAGCCAGGGCAGATAGGTGTTCAGGTCGCATGGGGACTCATAGACAATGCAGCTGTAGCCGGTGGAACCGACCAGCTCGATAATGGTAAAAAGCAGGAGATTCGGATGCCCGCATTCCAGGTGGTCCGCCTTTAACGCCTGCAGAAAGCCCTCGTAGAATTCTGTCAGCTGCGGCACATCGTCCGGCTGCGCAGAGGCAAAACGAAACAGTCCCCAGGAAAGATTCTTGGAGATGAACCTCAGCAGCATGGGATTTGCCTGCAGATAATTCAGAATATAGTCTGTGATGCCGAAAATATAATCCTCCAGCGTCTTTGGCTTCTCCGGGCGCAGCTCCAGGGCCTTCAGCGCCTCCTGCATCAGCTGAGCGGATTTTCTGGCCACAAGCTGATCCCGCAGATCATATTTATCCTTGAAATACAGATAAAACGTTCCCTTGGCCAAACCGGCTCTTTTGGATATATCCGATATGGTGGTTTTGGAAAAACCCTGCTCCACAAACAGATCGAACGCGGTCTGAAGAAGGGACGTCCGTTTATTTCTTTTATTCACTTCAACTTTTCCCATGGCTGCTCCTCCGCTGCCTGTGCATCCTGAATCCGGCCGTCTGCTTCGGTCTTCTGTAACATCCTTCGTCCGGTACGTTTAACTGTTCCAGGCCGTTTGGGTCACAGAGAACCACGCAAAGGCCTGCTGGTATTACTAGTCTACCACTGTTTAGGGGGAAGCGGAGAGAAAAATAATGACCAAAATTCATTTTAATTGTTTGAATTTATTGTGAAATATAAACATTGACCAATGGTCATTTGTGAAATAAGATGAGAGAGGCGTTGGGAGTAGTCCCTGTGTTCTGGTCTGTACCGGTTTCTCTCTGTGATAAAAGATGAGGACAAAAGGGTTGGGACGCTTCCGTATTACAGATAAAGATATGATTACAGTGTCGGAAGTTATGCCGCAATCATATTTTTGGCAGCTATATCAAATTGTATCTATTCAGCACCTCAGAAAACTTCTAAAACCGTCCGGCGAGCAAGCTCTCTGTCCGGATTTCATCAGTTTTCCGGGGGTGCTGAATAATTACATCAAATTATTATAAGGATAGGGGTTGATTAGTTTGATTAAGGTAGGAAAGTGGATTGCCAGACACAGGGTTCTGATTCTGGTCGTGGCGGTTATCCTTCTGTTCCCGTCTATGTATGGCTTTGAGCATACCCGGACGAATTATGACCTTCTGACTTATCTTCCGGACACCCTGGAGACCGTAAAGGGACAGGACATTCTGGTGGATGATTACGGAATGGGAGCGTTTTCCATGATTGTGGTGGAAAACGAGGATCTGAAGGATGTCGCAAAGCTGGAAAAGGATATCGAGGCTATCCCGCATGTCAGGGATGTGCTCTGGTATGACGACGTGGCGGACATCAATCTTCCGGTGGACATGATACCGAAAAACCTCCGTGAGAAATTTTTTAACGGAGATGCCACTATGATGATTGCCCTTCTGGACGATTCCACCTCCGCGGATTCCTCTATGGAGGCCGTGGAACAGATACGGCAGACGGTTAAGGACGATTGCTACGTCTCCGGAATGACTGCCATTCTGAACGACCTGAAGAGCCTGACCGATCAGGAACTTCCTATTTATGTGACCATAGCCGTTGTCCTTTGCCTGGCTGCGCTTCTTTTACTGACAGATTCCTTTGCGGTTCCGTTTTTGTTTCTGATTGATATCGGAATGGCGATTATCTACAACATGGGAACCAACATGGTGTTCGGCCAGATTTCCTACATTACCAAGGCTGTCGCCGCGGTTCTGCAGCTGGGTGTGACTACCGACTACTCCATCTTCCTGCTGGGAAGTTACCGGGAGAATAAAGAGAGGTTCCCCGGCGATAACAACCGGGCCATGGGACACGCAATTTCCAACACGTTCAAGTCTATCATCGGAAGCTCTGTCACGACAATCGCCGGATTTATCGCCCTCTGCTTTATGAGCTTCAGCCTGGGCTTCGATATGGGTCTGGTTATGGCAAAGGGTGTCCTGTTTGGCGTGGCAAGCTGTGTGACCATCCTTCCGGCGCTGGTTCTTATCTTTGACAAGCTGATTACCAAAACCACGCACAGACCGCTTCTGCGGAATACCGACAGGTTTTCCGATTTTATTACCAAACACTGGGTGATCTGGCTGGTTATCTTCGCGGTAATGTTTGTTCCGGCTCTGTACGGCAATAACAACGTTAAAAACTATTACGATATGTCCGGTTCCCTTCCGAAAACGCTTCCGTCCAGCATTGCGCAGACAAAGCTGGAGGACGACTTCGGCAGCAGCACCATGCATGTGATCCTGATGGACAAAGATCTTTCCGCGAAGGACCAGAAGGCTGTCCTGGATCAGATTGATGATGTGGACGGCGTAAACTACTGCATCGGTATCCGATCCCTGGTGGGTTCAGAAATCCCGGATTCCATGATCCCGGCAAAAGCTAGGAAGATGCTGGAGAGTGATAATTATACGCTGGCCTTTGTCAGCAGCCAGTACTATACAGGCTCCGACGAGGTAAACGCGCAGATCGACGAAATTAATAAAATCCTGAAGCAGTATGATCCCAACGGCATGCTGATCGGCGAAGCTCCGCTGACCCATGACCTGGTGGATGTCACAAATGTGGACTTCATGCATGTAAATACGGCATCTATCGGAATAATCTTCTTCATTATTTTGTTTGTGTTCAAGTCCTTCTCGCTGCCGGTGATTCTGGAGGCGACCATTGAGTTCGCCATCTTTGTCAACATGGCTATTGAATTCTATACGGGTACACCGGTTTCCTTTGTAACCAGCATTGTTCTGGGTACTGTTCAGCTGGGTTCCACCGTTGACTATGCCATCCTGATGACAAGCCGGTTCCAGAAGGAAAGGCAGAGAGGCCGTGATAAAAAGACGGCTGTCACAATCGCTCACCGCGCGTGCATGCCTTCCATTATAACCTCCGGGGCAGCTTTCTTCGCCGCAACCTTCGGCGTGGCTGTATATTCGGACATTGATGTGATTCACTCCATCTGCATGATGCTGGCACGAGGCGCGCTGATCAGTATGGTGACGGTTATCTTTGTACTGCCCGGCTGGTTTATGCTGCTGGATGGCTTTATCGAAAAGACGTCCATTGACTTCCTGGGAACAAAGAAAGCAGCCCGCAGGGCAGCCGCCCAGGCCAGAAGAATCGGCACCGCATCTGCAGCGGCATCCGCAGGAAGCAATCAGACATCCGGAACCTCTGATGCGCCTGGAGTGGAAGCAGCCGCAGGAAGCAATCAGACTTCCGGCTCATCCGGCGCGGAAGCAGCAGCAGACGGAGCAGAGAACGTTGTGAAAAGCGGTAGTAAACAGGAAATCTGAAAAACAAGACATTGCCGAAAACGGAAAATTAAAACCTGGTAAATAAATTAACAGTAATGAAATACAACTAATTACACCTGATTGTACTGTCCGGGCTTAGCCGGGAATCTAAGAGAATCGAGGAAGAATATGAACCGCAACAGAAAAATAAAGGTAAAAAAGTTAAATAAGCCACTGGCAATCGGAATGGCAGCTCTTATGGGCGCTGTTCCCATGGTGACAGCCGCGCCCGTATTCGCGGACAGCGCACAGACGTCTGATTCTGCGGTAACCAAGGATGAGACGGTCTATGTCAATGCAGATCCTTCTGGAAAGACATCGAAAATTACGGTATCTGATCAGCTGACAAACGCGGGTTCGCAGAAAACGGTAGAGGACGCCTCCGATCTTTCCGACATTCAGAATGTCAAGGGGGACGAGACCTACAGCGGCTCCGGCAGCAACATGACATGGACCACAGATGGAGAGGACATCTTCTACCAGGGAACATCCACCAGGGAGCTCCCGGTAGGCGTCAGCTTCACCTATCTGCTGGATGGTAAGGAAATTGCCCCAAAGGATCTGATCGGAAAGAGCGGGAAGCTGACTATTAAAATCAAATATACCAACAATACCAGCTCGTCCGTGGACATCAACGGGAAAAAGCAGGATGTGCAGACACCGTTTATGATGATCACCGGGCTGATTATGCCGGCCGAGACATTCTCCAATGTGACCGTGGATAACGGAAAGGTAATCAACGACGGAAGCAGAAACGTGGTCGTGGCATACGGAATGCCCGGCCTCCGGGAAAGCCTGAACATAGACGGTTATACCTCGGATGACAGCAGTGATTCTGACAGCAGCGACAGCAAGAAAACATCAGAGGGAAGCAGTACAACAACTTCCGAGGAAAGCGTGAGCAGCACATCTTCAGAGGACAGCAGCAAAGAGACTTCCGATACGAAGGGCAGCAAGAGCACCGAAGATAAGATCGACGAGAAAACCCAGTCGGTGAAAGACAAAATTGCGGACATCAATATTCCGGACACCGTGGAAATCACCGCGGATGTGACAGATTTTGAGATGAGCTCCACCTACACGGTTGCCATGGACAGCATCTTTGATGACATCGATGTGGATGATATCAAGGACTCTGACGATCTTCGCAACTCCCTGGATGAGCTGAAGGACGCTGCTGTAAAACTGGCAGACGGCAGCAATGAGCTGAAGGACGGCACATCCGAACTGGCCACTAAATATAAAGATCTGGACAGCGGCATCAAGCAGCTGAAGGAAGGACTGGACACCGCGGCAAGCGGGGTGAATGCCCTGGCTTCGCAGGCACCGGACGCGGCAAATGGCGCCAAAGCGCTGGCAAACGGGACAACAGCGCTGAAAAATGCAATGGATGGTTTTTCCAGTGATGCAAAGACGCTGAACGGTATTTCTTCTGCCGCGTCAAAGCAGGCCAGTGATGAAGTCGGAGCTCAGCTGAGCAATAGTGATGCCTTAAATAAACAAGCGGAAGCAGTAGGAAAAACTGCGGCCGCCTCGGCAGTGCAGACAATAAACAGCCAGACTAAAACAATCGGCGACACGGCAGTGGCAGGAGTTAACGCGCAGCTTGAGGACAAAGCGAAAGCGGCGGGGGCAAACGCGCAAAGCACCGCTGAAGCAAGCGTAGATGAGAAAGAAGTCGGGGACGCGGCTGTAAAGGTGGTGAATCAGTCGCTGGACAATGCGGCAAAAAATGCATCTAGTCAGGCGTCACAGATGGCAGCCGCAGCAGTGACAGGAGATGAGAATCTGAAGGCACTGGCAACACAGGCGGGAGCAGCGGCGAAAAGCATGGCTCAGAAAAATGCCGATCAGACTAAGGCAGCTGCCAGCAGTGCTGCGGCAGGATCACAGGCGGTCACTGACGCGGCGAATGCCTTGTCCAGCGGTATCGGTTCTGCTGTGTCCGGGACGGTTTCTTCCAGGCTGCAAGGCGCAGCTTCGGGCATCTCTTCCAATATTACAGCAGATCAGATGGCAAAAATATTGGAAGCATCCGGTATGTCACAGGATGACGCAAACAAGTATGCGGCAACAGTGGCTTCAACTGTTAACAGCAGTGTAAACAGCTCGATTTCCTCACAGCTCAGTGGTATCTCGGTCAGTGCAGATGAGATTAAAAACGCAGTTTCCGCTTCTGTAACCTCGACGCTGCAGCAAGTGGCAGGCAGCGCGGCGGGAGAGGCCGCTGAGGCTGCGGCAGAGAGTGCGGCAGAGCAGGCAGCTTCCGGAACAGTTACCCAGATACCGGCATCTGTTGTCGGAGCTGCAGCAGGGAAAGCAGCGGAAAGTGCGGTAAGGACAGTAGCTCCTGAAACCGCAAGAAAGACTGCGGTAGATACAGCAAAGGCAACAGCCGGGATGACCGCATACAATGTTGCGTATAACACAGTAAAGAGTACGGCACCTGAGGTGGCAAGGACAACAGCTACACAGGTTGCGCCTCTGGTGGCATCTTCTGTCGGTGAGAAAGTTGGCGCGGAGACCTTTAAGGCTGTCGCAAAGCAGTCCGGTCAGGAAGTGGCATCCCAGGTGGCAGGCAAGACATCAGTATCTGTGGCAAAACAGGTTGTGTCAAATTTCCTGAATCCGATTGCCGCGCTTAATACGGGTGCGGTTACGTTAAGCAACGGACTGTCAGCGCTTCCCTCCGGAGCGCAGCAGCTGCAGACCGGCATGAAACAGCTCAGCAGCGGCGCGGAGCAGCTGCAGTCAGGAAGCAGCCAGGTGGTGACCGGTATTGACAAGCTGAACGACGGCGCAGAGGAGCTTTCCTCCGGCATGAACGAGTTCAAGGATGACGGGATTCTTCCGCTTACAAAGGCGATGAATGAGCTGCTGGATACCACAGATGACATCCAGTCCAGACTGAAAGCACTGGCATCCGACCAGGTTTCCTACAAGAACTACAGCGGCATTTCGGACGGAATGACCGGAAGCGTGAAGTTTGTCATTGAGACAGACGAACTGGAAAAAGACGAATAAGTTCTTTTTCCGTAAGTAATACCGGAAAATAACATACAGGTCATTTCATACATATCAAATATAGAAGAAAAATGGGAAAACAGGCATTGTGGAAAAAGATCTGCAGTGACTGTTTTTCTTTTTTCAGCCCGGAGCCATTTGGATGGGAATATAGCAGTATCTATATCGTTTTTCTTGTATCTCATGCAGCGGATCGCATAACATAAAAAATATTTAGATTAAAGATTGGTGGAATTTTGAAATTCCATTCACGTGAATTTATCGATACATCATAGATACATCGGAAAAGGATTGAATATTTGCATTGCAAAAATTATAATATAGTTGGAGGGAAAAGAATGGCAAATGTAGGACGCCCAAAAGGCGAGAATAACAAGGATTATAATTACACGCTCCGGATAGACGAGCAGACGAGAAAAAGATTAGAAGCGTACTGTGAAAAAATGAAAGTCCAAAAATCAGAAGCAATCAGACAGGCGCTAGAATTGCTGCTGGTGGAAGAATATAAATAATAGGATGTATCAAAAAAAGCGCTACAGGTGACAGGATATTTACAGATGGGAGCACAGAATAAGCGATTTGGACTGACATTGCGCCTGAACAGCAACTGATGGGACTGAGGGGCATTCACAGCTCTCTTCCTTGTCATAATTAAGAAAAAATGGTAAGGTGCAAACAGAAGACACAGATACAATATGGGACAAGAAAAAGATTTATCAGAAAAAATACTGGAAGAATATAACGATGTCTTCGCAGACATAGTAAATGGTATTGTCTTCAAAGGTAAACCGATCATTCAGCCAGAGGAGCTTCAAAACACAATGCTTGAGGCAATGTACCGTTCTGTCGGAAATGGTAAAATCCGAAGCCAGGAACGGGACGTGGCAAAAATATGGAAGAAAAACGGTATAAAAATCGCTCTTTGCGGATTGGAAAACCAGACAATGGTGGATAAATACATGCCTCTTCGGATCATGGGGTATGAAGGCCTTTCCTATCGGGATATGTTAAAAAACGGAAGTGCTGATGTATACCCTGTCATGACATTAGTTTTGTACTTCGGGGACGAGCATTGGCAATCGCCAAAAAGTGTCAAGGGTATTTTTGCGGATAAACCATATTCGGAAGAGATGGACGGATACCTTAATGATGTCAAGGCTAACATCTGTGAGGTAGCATTTCTGACAGAAGAAGAAATCAATAATTTTCAAAGTGATTTTAAAATTGTCGCCAACTTTTTCGCCAGCAAACGGAAAGATCCGGACTACGTTCCAGACGATAAACAGATAATGGGACATGTGGAAGATGTCCTGTGGCTTCTTTCAGCTGTTACGGGTGACAATAGATACCGGGACATATGTTACGAAAAAGATTTTGAGGAGGTACATACGATGTGTGATGTGGCTCAAAGATTAGAGGACAGAGGAAGAGTTTCTGGATTAAAAGAAGGGAGAAAAGAAGGCGGATTGATTATGTTGTATCGTCTGGTCTCAGAAGGCACAATAACTATCGATCAGGCAGTAAACGCGGCGCTTTCTTATGGCGTTAAAGATGCGGATGATTTCCGAAAGAGAGCAATGCTGGCCGGATATAATCTGAAGTAAGCGGACATACGCGGTCAAAACAGCAACATCCCTCCCAAGGTTATAGACGGGCTGGGAAAGACAGAAGGAAATATGCCCCCAAATAGCAGCATCTTTCCCAGGGTCATAGACGGGCAGGAAAAAGTATAGAGAAACATGACGTGGCTGGCAAGAATCCCCAAATGGATTGCAGGCAGGCAAGGCGGGCACCTTTCTCTTTGCTTCTCCCTGCCTTCTTTTGCGTCTTAGGAAAATATGCTAGAATATGCTGGGCGAAAATGAAAGTCGGCTGTTTTAAGGAGTGTTATGGGCTGGAGAGATTTTTTTTCAGAAGTTATTCTAAAAAAAGGACTGGATCTTTATAAGAAGAAAAGAGTCCTGGGGTTCAGCCGGACGGATGACTCTGCCATTGCCAGGGTTGCAGACGGAAGAAATTACCAGGTGACGGTCTGGTACCGGGATGAGAAGCTGGCCGGAAGGTGTAACTGTGAATCCGCCCGGAATGGCCGTGTCTGCAAGCATATGGCTGCCGTTCTGTTCCAGTGGGAGGCGGACAAATACCAGTGCGTTCCTACCTTGCGGCAGAAAAAAGCGCTGCAGCCGGAAGTCCTGCGTGTGGGGGACGCGCTGGATCCGGCGGACAGAAAAGAGCTGTATTTTAATCTTGTCCCGCTTTTGCAGGATTATACAGTCAGTGCGGACAGTGTAAAAAATGCCATGGAGCAGATCAACAGTGGGGAAATAACGCCGGATAACCAGGAATTTTTCTATGCCGTCGGGCAGGGGTACCAGGCCTGCTTTTACGGGCACATGGTTTACCGGATTCAGGAGAAGAGCGGAAAAACCGGCAACGTAGAACTGCAGTTTACCAAAAACGCGATCTCCATTCTGCAGTGTTCCTGCTGCAACCGGAGGTATCACGATTCTTACTACTACAGCAACTCGTCGCGGCTCTGCTCCCACGCGATGGCGGCAATCATTGACACAGACCGCTATCTGCTCCTGTATAATCCCGGGGACGCCACGGATGTATCGGCGGCACAGTTCCTGGACAGAGTCGGAAGAAAGCGCGCAATCGAAAAAAAGGAGCTGAGCGGAGATCGTAAAAAGACGATTGTTCTGGAACCCCGGGTTTTCATGGAATACTCCGGTCTGGAGCTGTCCTTTAAGATCGGGAATACCAAAATGTATGTTCTGAAGGATATGACTGATCTGGTGGATAAGGTGGAGAAGCACGAGACGCTGCAACTGGGAACCAAAAGCGCGATCTCCTTTGCCACGGACACCTTTGTGGACAGTTCTCTGCCCTTCTACCGCCTGATACGGAGCGAGGTCCGTCTGGGAGAGAAGCTGATGGACCAGATGATGAGTAAGCAGGCCTACTATTTCAGCGGCAGGGATCTGCTTGTCAAGAACCGGATTATCCTTTCCGGCAGCGGGCTGGATCGTTTTTATACCCAGGAGCTTGGAAAGGATGTGCCGGTGGCCGGCGGGGATGCCGCCGTGTTCCAGAAGCTGAAAATCCGGGAGACAGCTGTCTCTATTCCTGTTGTGATTTCTGCATCGGGCAAGGGGAAGAATTTTGACGGGGTTCTTCTGAAGGCGGACACTCCGGAGCTTCTGCAGGGGGAAAAGGAAAATTATCTGCTGGATGGGGATGTGATGACGCGCATCCCGGAAGAGCAGTACCGGGAGCTGGAGCCGCTGCTGGAAATGTCTGATGAGGATGGGATTCCCCAGATGAAGATCGGCAAGAAGAAAATGCCGGAATTCTTCTATCGCGTGCTGCCGGAGATGGAGAAAAATCCCTGTCTGGATATCCGGATTACCGATGAGAAGGAAATACAGAAGCATCTGGCGCCGGAGGCGCAGTTCATCTTCCGGCTGGACGCGGAGGACGGACAGCTGCTGTGCCGGGCGGAGGTGGACTACGGGGACAAGAAGCATGCGCTGCGGCTTCCGGAGCCGCAGGAGCTTCCACTGCCGGCCTACCGGGATCTGAACCAGGAGCAGGACGCGCTGGAACAGGTGCACAACTTCTTTCCGGAGTACAGCGGACAGAAGGAAGCCTGGTGTTCCGACAGCAGCGCCGATCAGGTGTTCCGCGTGCTGACAGAGGGAACGGACACCCTTCTGGAGTACGGAGAGGTGGAGGGAACCGAAGCCTTCCGCAGGCAGAAGATCCGCACAATGCCGACTATCCAGGTCGGCGTCGGGGTGGAAAGCGACCTGATGAACCTTTCCATCACCACCGACGATATGTCCCTGGAGGAGCTGGCGGCCCTTCTGGACAGCTATCGGAAAAAGAAGAAATACTACCGCCTGAAGAGCGGGGAATTTATCCGGCTGGAAGAGTCCGGGTCGGTGGATGTTCTGCAGGCCATGATGGACAGCATGGGGGTTTCGGTAAAGAAATTTACAAAAGGGAAGATGCACCTTCCGCTGTACCGGGCGCTCTATCTGGACAAGATGCTGGAGGAGCATGACGAGCTGGCCTCCGACCGCGACCACGCGTTCCGGGAACTGGTAAAAAATTTCAAGACCATCAAGGACTCAGATTTCTCTGCCCCGGCCTCCCTGAAAAAAATCATGAGAAACTATCAGGTCTACGGCTACAAATGGATGCGCACGCTGGCCGGGGTCGGTTTTTCGGGCATTTTGGCGGACGATATGGGACTGGGAAAAACCCTGCAGATGATCTCTGTCCTGCTGGCCGACAAGTCGGAGCTGGCAGGTGAGTTGGAGAAGGCTGACAGTTTAGGAAACTGTCAGGATACAGAGGAACCTGCAGGGGCTGCGGAAAGCGCTGCGTCACAGGTTGTCTCCGCGGCAGAAGCGGGGAAACGAACAGGGGCAGTGCCGCACACCTCGCTGATTGTCTGCCCGGCCTCCCTGGTGTACAACTGGCAGGAGGAGCTGCAGCGGTTTGCGCCGGAGCTGAAAACGGTTCCCGTGACGGGAACAGCCGTGGTGCGCAAGGACATCATCGAAGGCTGGCAGAGCTGGGATGTGATGATCACCTCCTATGACCTGCTGAAGCGGGACATCAGCCATTACGAGGACAAGACCTTCTTCTATCATGTGCTGGACGAGGCGCAGTTCATCAAAAACCCGAAGGCCGGGGTGAGCAAGGCGGTAAAAGTGATTCACAGCCATCACCGGATGGCACTGACCGGAACGCCCATAGAAAACAGGCTTAGTGAGCTCTGGAGCATCTTTGATTTCCTGATGCCCGGATTCCTGTACGACTATGCGGAATTTCATAACAGATACGAGAATCCGATCACAAAGGAAAAAGACGAAGAGGCGGCAGGCCGCCTGAAACGGATGGTGGGGCCGTTTATTCTGCGCCGCCTGAAGGGAGACGTCCTGAAAGACCTCCCGGAGAAGATCGAAGAGGTGCGCTACGCGAAATTTGACACGGAGCAGCAACATTTGTACGACGCGCAGGTGGCGCATATGACATCCATGCTGGAATCGGGAGAGCTAAACAGCGGAAAGGACAAAATACGCATTTTGGCGGAGCTGACGAAAATCCGGCAGCTCTGCTGCGATCCGTCACTGATTCTGGAAAATTATTCCGGCGGCTCCGCCAAGCGGGAGGCCGTTCTGGATCTGATCCGGAGCGCCATGGACGGTGGACACCGGATGCTGCTGTTTTCCCAGTTTACCTCCATGCTGGAGCTGCTGGAAGAGGATCTGAAAAAAGAAAATATTTCCTATTACAAAATAACCGGATCGACGCCGAAGGAAGAAAGAATCCGGCTGGTGCATGCCTTTAATGAAAACAGCACACCGGTATTCCTGATTTCTCTGAAGGCGGGCGGAACCGGACTGAATCTGGTGGGCGCGGATATGGTCATTCATTACGATCCGTGGTGGAATCTGGCGGCGCAGAACCAGGCCACAGACCGTGCGCACCGTATCGGACAGAAACACAAGGTTTCCGTCTTTAAACTGATTGCGAAAAATACCATCGAAGAAAAGATTCTGAAGCTCCAGGAGGCCAAAAAAGACCTGGCAGACGCCATCATCAGCGGCGAGGGAGAATCCCTTACTTCGCTTACAGCGGAAGAGTTGGTGGAACTTTTGCAGGGATAAGGAAATCAAAGTGTACTTCCAATCAGGCTGTAAAAAAGGCTGAGACAAAGGGCGAGGCAAGCTTCCGATAAAGCTGTGAAAGACAAGGACGGAAACAGGGACACGCGGAGGGGGACAGAAATGGCCGAAGAAAACCGCAGGAAAAGAAAGGCGGGAAAGGAAAAATGGACGGCGAGGCACGCGGAGATGTGGAAGTTTCTAAAGTTTCTGTTTGCCGGAACCGTATCTTCCGCTGTGGAGCTGCTGGCGCATCTCCTGCTGCTGAATGTCATTCTGACAGGAGTCAGCGGGGAGGTGCACAGCAGGATTTTTGAATTTCTGCACATGAGCGATCAGAGAATCATTCTCGCTTACATGATCTCCACGGCGATCGGATACGCCATCGCCTTTATCATGAATCGGAAAATCTCTTTCCAGGCGGATGCCAATGTGGCACTCAGCGTGTTTCTGTATGTTCTCATGGTGATTTTTACGATTTTCGCCAACGGGTGGATCGGCGACAACATCAACACCCTGTTCATGCATCTGAATCCCGCGCTGGACGCCGCCTCCAATACCACCAGCGCGCTGCTCCAGAAAATCGTCTGCATGATTATCCCGACCGCGTGGACCTATCCCTGCAACCGGTTTATCATTCACCGGAAGAGAAAGGAAAAGGTTTCCTGAAAAAGAACGTCTGCCATCGTCTGCCGATCACAGGGGCACCCAGCCCTGCCTACTGCCCATTATCACTGCAGGAAAGGAAAAAAGGGCAATCCTACAAGGGCGCTCAGCTCTGCCCCAGCGTCTCGTTCATATAGCCGCGCTCAATTTGGATCTCGCAGGTGCATTTGGGATCCAACTCCTTCAGGAGCCCTTGGCACTGGCTGACAACCCGCTCCTCCTGTTCTTTTTTGTAGGAGTACGGCACGTGAAGCTCAAACTGCAGGTGCGTTTTTCCGTCACTGATAGTCGAGCTGAAGTCGTGAATTTCCAGATCCGGATCCAGAAGCTTAATCAGCCGCTCCATCTGGCTCCGCAGTTTCTGTGTCTCCGCGTCGCATACATCCGAGGGATCCACATGAACTACAAGCATCACACCAAGCTCTTTCCAGACGGCACTTTCCGCCGCGTCTGCGATGGCATGCGCCTCCGCGACTGTCATTTCCTTGGGAAGAAGCATGTGGATGGTGGCGAAGTTTTTACCGGGGCCGTAATTATGAATGATCAGGTCATGGGTTCCTTCCGCTTTTTCCTGGCCGGAGACCAGTTCCTCTATTTTATCCCGCAGCTTCGGGTCCTCAGACTGTCCCAGAAGCGGAGAAAGCACATCCCGCACGATGCCGATGCCCGCCCAGACAATCAGCAGGGAGACAAAGATCCCGGCAAAACCATCCACGTGGATGCCGAGCAGCCGCTCCGCCGCGACAGAAAAAATGGTGATGGATGTCGTCAGGCAGTCAAACAGAGAGTCCATCGCCGTGGCATGAAGAACAGTGGAGGAAATTTTTTTGCCGATTGCGTTGTAGAAGAAATACAGCCACAGTTTTGCCAGCACGGCAATGACCAGCAGCACCATCAGCACCGCGGAAAAACCCAGATTTTTCGGGTGAAGGATGTTCTGAAAAGACTCGCGGAAGAAGCTGATGCCGACCTCCACAATGGCAAAGGCAATGATAAAGGCCGCAATATACTCAATCCTTCCGTGACCGAAGGGATGTTCCTGATCCGCGGGCTTTTCAGAAATTCTTGCGCTTACCAGGCTGATGCCGGAAGAAACCGCGTCGGAAAGGTTGTTTACGGCGTCCGCCGTTACCGCCATGGAAGAGAGCAGGATGCCGATGACCAGTTTGACCGCGAACAGAACCAGGTTTGTGCCGATTCCCACAATGCCGGCGGCGGTTCCGTAGGCGGCGCGCACGCGGACATCCTGCACATCAGAGCTGTTTTTAATCATTTTATCAAGAAATTTCCCCATAGAAAGAACCCTCTTTCAGATTTTCCGCCGGATTCCTATTCGGTCTTTACTGTCCCCGCGCGGTATCCTTGTTTCCACCGATATTTTTCAGATAGAAAGAATCCGGCGCAGCCTGTTCCTGCCGCTCCGGATTCTCTGTATCTTATCACAGGAATCGGATATGAGTCCAGCCTAACAGCGATTAGATGGCAATTTATTCTGCCTGTGCTATACTGGCAGAGACGGTTTCCGGAGCTGCCAAGGCCAGGCCGGATCAGACCGTGACGGAAATTTGATGTGGAGACGGTTTCCGGGGCTGCCAAGACCAGGCCGGATCAGACCGTGACGGAAATTTGACATGGAGACGGTTCCGGGGAACAGTCGGAAATGGAAATCTGCCGTGCGCATTAGGAAAGGAGCAGCAGGAGAGAAATGAGCAGATATATACTGGAAAAAGGAAGGCCGACATCCATGGAGGGAAGGCTCGAAAAGGAAATCAGGGTCTATGACCTGCTGGACAGCCTTCACATGGAATACTGGCACACGGATCATCCGGACGCCCAGGCGTATACCATGGAAGCCTGCCGGGATATTGATGAGGTGCTGGGAGCCACCGTCTGTAAGAACCTGTTCCTGACGAACCGTCAGCACACAGACTTCTATCTGCTGATGATGCCGGGAGACAAGGTGTTTAAGACAAAGGAACTGTCCGGACAGATCGGGTCTGCACGGCTTTCTTTCGGATCGCCGGAGGAAATGGAGGAGATGCTGGACTGCCATCCCGGCTCGGCCTCTGTCATGGGACTGATGAATGACAGGGACAACCGTGTCCGGCTGCTGGTGGACAGGGATGTGCTGAAAGGGGAATTTGTCGGCGCCCATCCCTGCATCAATACATCCAGCCTGAAGCTCCGGACGGAAGAGGTTTTCGGAAAATTTCTGGAGGCGGTGCACCATCCCATGACAGAGGTGACGCTGACCGGGGAGGCCTGAGCGCCCGAAGAAGCCTGCACTGCCGGTCAAGAAGAGGGCTGTTCCGTCATCCAATGTCAATAGAAATCACTGGTTCCTTAAAGAAAATACCTTAGATTTCCCAACTGAATGGGGCTGGAATTTCCACTCACTTGTTCCTTATTTCTCATAGTATTATATTATGTGTAATGGGAGAATAATAAATATGAATATTAACGGATATATGCTAGATACTATGAACACATTTAATCCATTTTTCCGTGAAAAATATGGATTCGAATGCACACTGAATGTGGTACCAGAGATCCGTAAGGTAATGCTCTTCAAGAAGGTCCCTGTTGACACGGTCCAGGTTCTATCCATGGGAAAGGTACTGTTCTCTTACGATCACGATCCCAAGCAGTATCCCAATGAGGGAGAACCAACTCCAGATGAGGATGATATCGGATT
>OCTW013422109.1_pt1 | contig 65009 bp, 43 predicted proteins | sample 1539671 | NCBI WGS metagenome assembly OCTW01 (sample SAMN02144230, study PRJEB22623) | gut metagenome | biome: sheep rumen | host: Ovis aries | place: New Zealand | reverse complement strand
TTTTGAACCTTCAATACCATCGATATTATAGGTCTTACCATCTTCCTTGACGCTGATGGTCCAGGTATCGGTAGCTTCACCACGGGTGATGGTCCAGTCACCGAGGTACTTGGAATAAGGATCGTCGCCGGGGTTGTCACCGGGCTTTTCCTTTGTAAGGGTAGCAGGAAGTGCCAACACTGCAGGCTCCTCCGCCATCTTATAGAGTTTTCCTGCGGCAGGATCCAGCCCATAAACAATAAGACCGCAAATAACCTCATCATAGGTTGTTCCGCTGTATACTGCCTGGTATTCGGAGCCGGTGATTGCAATGTTGGAGCCGTCAATGGCGCCGGTTGCAAGGATGTAAGGATCTGCTTCATTCTGGGAAGCGTCTTCGGCGTAACCGTCCTGGTCAAGACCAAACAGATAAACCTCAAGTCCGTCTGCGGTTTCACCCAACTTCTCCTCACCGGAGAACTTGATGCCCTTGTTTTCATAGAGGACAGTGATGTCTACGTCAAGACCGGTCATGGTAAAGGTAGCGTTGACATCTTTCTGAGCGATGGTGTATTCATTACCATCTGCATCATACCATGTGCCGATGTAAGCAAGATATTCGGCCTCAGGGTCCTTGACGGGCTCTACGGTGAATGCAGCCTTTGCATATTTAAGTGTAGGCTGGAAACCTTCGAGTGCATCTGCATCTTCCTTAAAGCCAACTGCATAAACTACGTAGTCGGCGGGCTCAAGTTTGCTCCACTTGCAATTTGCGTTGTCGGCCTCAATGACAGCAAGGTCGTCGATTGAGTCGAACAGGGCGTTGAACAGTTCCTTCTCATTGGAAGAATAGCTGTCTGCTACTTCCTTGGTGACAACAGCATAAGCTGCTTTGCCGTCTACGCCGGAAATGGAGAAGACAGGAGTCTGTGCAGTGATACTTGCAACAGAAACTGCAAGGGAACCAGTAGTATAGTCTCCTGTGGTGGCGATGTCTGCTACAACGGGCTCGTTGTAAGTTGCGCCGTTGGCAAGAAGACCTGTTACAATATAACGATACTTCTTACCACCCTGACGAAGACCTTTTTCTTCAACAGTGTTGGTTCCGCTTGAAAGGATGTGACGGGTTACGTTGATAGTGCTTAATTTAGCATCCACCACATCACTTGCTTTGGATTCCATATCTGCAGAAAGGAATCCGTAATACGTGGCACCGGGGAAACCGGTAGAGGTAATCTTGAAAGAAGCAGTTGTGTTTTCAACAGATACTGTCTCAATGGAGAAAGTAGCTTCGTCGAAACCGTGACCGTTACCCTCAATGGCCTCTTTGTTTGTACATGCAACCATACCGGCTAGCATGACAATTGCCGAGAGATAGATACCGATTTTTTTCATAAGCATGAAAAAATTAGTTAAACATAAATATTGATACAAAACAAATTTTCTATACCTATACACTACACGTTTCCCTCCAAAAGAAGGAAATACGGGTGCAAAGAAAGAAAAACAATTTCAAAAAAACAATAGCTAACTATCTGCTTTAAAATACTTTAAATACGGAAAAATTTTAATTTTTTCTTCTTATTTAAACTTTTTATTAATTGTTTTGGTTATGATTTAACACAAAAATAACCAAAAAAATCATAAATCCAAACTTAAAAAATTAATAAAAGTTTTTATGAATTAACAATAAAAAGGGCCTTGGATAGTTCCGAGGCCCTTTTTACAATAGAATATTTATTATTTTACTACTCTGAAAAACGGGCCTTAAGGTATTCCCTGTTAAGACGTGCAATGTGATCTATGGTAACATGCTTAGGACACTCCATTTCACAGGCGCGGGTGTTGGTGCAGTTACCAAAGCCAAGTTCGTCCATCTTGGCAACCATGGCGCGGGCGCGGCGTGCAGCCTCCGGTTTGCCCTGAGGCAGAAGAGCCAGGGAACTTACACGGGCTGCCACAAACAGCATGGCCGAGCCGTTCTTGCAGGTTGCAACGCAGGCACCGCATCCTACGCATGCTGCAGCATCCATTGAAAGCTCTGCGGCGTCGTGGGAAATGAGAATATTGTTTGCATCCTGGGCGCTTCCGGTACGTACGGTGATAAAGCCGCCGGCCTGGAGAATCTTGTCAAATGCACCGCGGTCTACCACAAGGTCCTTAATCACAGGGAAAGCACCGCTGCGCCAGGGCTCTACGGTAATGGTTGCACCGGGTTTGAAATGACGCATGAACAGCTGGCAGGTGGTTACCTGGTCGTCGGGGCCATGTGCACGGCCGTCAATGTACAGGGAGCAAGCTCCGCAGATACCCTCACGGCAGTCATGGTCAAAGGCAATGGGATCAATGCCTTTACGGATAAGCTGGTCATTGAGTATGTCAAGCATTTCGAGGAAAGAAGCATCTTCCTCCACATCCGTAACGTGGTAGGTCTCGAAATGGCCTTTTGCCTTGGCGTTCTTCTGACGCCATACTTTTATATTATATTCCATAACGGGGACTAGTCTTTATAGTTACGGGTTGCTATCTTGATATTCTCATACTTGAGTTCTTCCTTGTGAAGTTCAGGCTCCTTGCCTTCGCCCTTGTACTCCCAGGCGCCAACATACATGAAGTTTTCGTCGTCGCGCTTGGTTTCGCCTTCCTCGGTTTGCATTTCCTCACGGAAGTGACCGCCGCAGGATTCCCTTCTGTGAAGGGCGTCACGGGCCATAAGTTCTCCAATGTCAAAGAAGTCCACAAGACGGAGAGCCTTCTCAAGCTCCTGATTGAATTCCTCGTTGCATCCGGGAACGCGCACGGTTTTCCAGAATTCCTCACGGAGTTTGCCGATTTCTTCAATTCCCTTCTTAAGACCAGCCTCGTTGCGGGCCATTCCAACGTACTCCCACATGATGTGGCCAAGCTTCTTGTGAATGCTGTCCACGGTTTCCGTGCCCTTGACGGCAAAAATCTTTGCGATGCGCTCCTTGACGGCTTTTTCGGCGGCGTCAAACTCAGGGGCGCTGGTGTCGGTCTTGGGCTCTGCAAACTTATGTGAAAGGTAGTCTCCAATGGTGTAAGGCAGGATGAAGTAACCGTCGGCCAGACCCTGCATAAGGGCCGAAGCACCCAGGCGGTTTCCGCCGTGGTCTGAGAAGTTGGCTTCACCAATGGCATACAGGCCGGGGATAGTGGTCTGGAGGTCATAATCCACCCAAAGACCGCCCATGGTGTAGTGGATGGCAGGGTAAATCATCATAGGCTCTTCCCAAGGTGAAGAAGAGGTAATCTTCTCATACATCTGGAAGAGATTTCCATAGCGCTCCTCAACCCTCTGGTGGCCAAGACGCTTGATGGCATCGGCAAAGTCAAGGAATACGGCAAGGCCGGTTTCATTTACGCCGAAGCCGGCATCGCAGCGCTCCTTGGCTGCACGTGAAGCAACGTCACGGGGAACAAGGTTGCCGAAAGCAGGATACCTGCGCTCAAGGTAGTAATCCCTGTCTTCCTCGGGAATCTGGGAAGGCTTGATCTCATGCTTGCGCAGTTTCATCACATCCTCCATCTTCTTAGGAACCCAGATTCGGCCATCATTACGCAGGGACTCACTCATGAGGGTGAGCTTGCACTGCTGGTCTCCGTGAACCGGGATACAGGTGGGGTGGATCTGGGCAAAGCAGGGATTTGCAAAGAAAGCGCCCTTGCGGTATGCCTGCATTGCGGCCGAACCATTGGAATTCATTGCATTGGTGGAAAGGAAATAGGTGTTTCCGTAACCGCCGGTAGCAAGGACAACGGCATGTGCGCCGAAGCGCTCAATTTCACCGGTAACGAGGTTACGGGCGATGATACCCTTTGCCTCACCGTTAATTATCACAAGATCAAGCATTTCATGCCTGGGATAACTCTTCACGGTACCTGCTGCTATTTCCTTGTTCAGGGAAGCGTAGGCACCAAGGAGGAGCTGCTGTCCGGTTTGGCCCCTGGCATAGAAGGTACGGCTCACCTGCACACCGCCGAATGAACGGTTGGCAAGGTATCCGCCGTATTCACGTGCAAAAGGAACACCCTGGGCAACGCACTGGTCTATGATAGAAGCACTTACTTCGGCCAGACGATACACGTTTGCCTCACGTGAACGGTAGTCACCGCCCTTGATTGTGTCATAGAAAAGACGGTAAACGGAGTCGTTGTCGTTTTGGTAGTTCTTTGCAGCATTGATACCACCCTGTGCGGCAATGGAGTGTGCACGGCGGGGAGAGTCACTGATGCAGAAAATCTTGACATTGTAGCCCATCTCACCAAGAGATGCAGCTGCAGATGCTCCGCCAAGACCGGTACCTACAACAATCACTTCCAGTTTCCTCTTGTTATTGGGAGAAACTATCCGGATTTCGGCTTTACGCTTGGACCATTTGTCCTTGAGGGGACCGTCCGGAATCTTGGAAATTAATTTAGGATCTGACATATAATATTATTGATGTGTTTCCAATTTGCAATAATAAGCATTTTTCGTGAATAAATTATCACTTTTTAGAACAAAGTATTGTCTTCAGGGGTATATTTTCTCTGATTCAGCAAACTTTGCATGCCCATATGCTCATATGCAAGTTCCGTTGCAACGCGGCCCCTGGGCGTACGGATAATGAATCCCTCCTTTATAAGGAAAGGCTCGTACACCTCCTCTATGGTGCCGGGATCCTCGCTCACGGAAGTGGCCAGGGTGCCAACCCCAACGGGCCCGCCCTTGAAATTCTGGATGAGCGTGCGGAGAATCTTGTTGTCGATGGAATCCAGGCCGCGTTTGTCAATCTTCAGTTTATTCAGCGCAAAACGCGTGATATCAAGGTTTATGCGCCCGTCTCCAAGCACCTGCGCAAAGTCACGGACACGCCTCAGGAGCGCATTTGCAATACGCGCCGTGCCGCGGCTTCTGAGCGCAATCTCATAGGCGGCATCGGCATCAATATCCAGGGAAAGAATACGGGCGCTTCTGAGGACTATATTCCTAAGGTCCTCAGTATCATAATATTCTAGCGCACAAGTTATGCCGAAACGGGCACGCAGCGGAGCCGTCAGAAGGCCGCTCCTGGTGGTTGCCCCCACAAGCGTAAAAGGGCTCAGGGATATTCTCACGGACCGTGCTCCTGGCCCCTTGTCTATCATGATGTCAATCACATAGTCCTCCATGGCCGAATAGAGGTATTCCTCAACCTCCGGTGAAAGCCTGTGGATCTCATCAATGAAAAGGACATCCCCCTTTTCCAGGGAAGTGAGAAGGCCGGCAAGGTCTCCGGGCTTATCCAGCACCGGGCCGGAAGTAACCTTCATGTTCACGCCCATCTCATTTGCAATGATATGCGCCAGGGTGGTTTTTCCAAGGCCGGGAGGGCCGTGGAAAAGAACATGGTCAAGCGCCTCCCCGCGCATCTTGGCAGCCTTTATATATATATCAAGGTTGGACACAATCTCCCTTTGACCGGTAAAATCGGAAAGCCCCTGCGGCCTTATAATTCCGTCAAATTCACTATCTTTGTGGTCAATTGTGCTATGCGGGTCAAAGTCAGTCATTGCGTTAAGGTTCAATTCAAATACAAATATAGTTTATTTATTTTTATAAATGATGTTTCTTATAAAGCTGTGGATAAGTTGATAACTATATAAAAATACTTATAAATCAATTATTTACGGCAAATAAAAACTGTTGAAAACCACTTGATAAAATGTTTATGTCCTGTTGAAAACAAGTGAACCTCCTGCCTGATCCGCCAATCAACAAGTTATGAACAGGGTTATCAACAGCTTATGAACAGGTAAAAAGCTCAAAATGTTAATAAGTCAAAAATCCACCGCCAGCCTTCAGGAAAAACTTCTTAAAGCAAGGGAAATATACTGTTCCGGGCTTTTTCTTTCGGCCAGGTGGGTTGTGCTTTCAAATGCCGCAAGGCTAAACCTGAACCTGGTTATCCTTCCCACTACGGAGTCGGCCGAATATTGCTCCGCAGACCTTTACAACCTCACTGAAGGAGACTGCGTATTCTTTCTTCCCATATCCGGAAAAAACGTAGAGAGAAGCAATTACAAGTCCTCACTTGGAGTCCAGAGAACCGCAGCTATAGGTAAGATACTGGAACATCGGCCAGACCAAAAAGTATTCATCGTAACCTATCCTGAGGCCATTGAAGAACTTGTTCCCTCAGAGAAAAAACTAACTTCGGCACATCTTGAGATAAAACCCGGCGACAGACTCCCCTACGAAACCCTCAGGGAAACCCTTAACGGAAGAGGCTTCGAGAAAGTGGATTTTGTGTCCTCTCCCGGCCAGTACGCCATAAGGGGCGCCGTCATAGACATCTTCTCCTACTCCCTTGATAAGCCCTACAGGATATCCTATTTCGGCAATGAGGTTGAGAAGATAAACACCTTCGACTGCAACACCCAGCTATCAATAGAGAAGGTGGACAAGGCCGATATCTACTCCGACATTGCCGCCGGCGGAGAGGAGGGAGGCGTTTCCATAATGGACCTTCTCCCGGAAGACACCACCGTCTGGATGGATTCCTCCGACATGTATAATAATAAAGAGCTATACAAGAAGGCACTTGGGTTCCAGCACGTATTCATGGACATACCCCTTAAAAAACAGGGTGTGGAAGCCGTGGAATTCAATATTGCCCCGCAGCCGGTATTCAACAAGAACTTCGAGCTCCTTATAACGGATATACAATCAAGGATAGAAAGCGGCTATAAAGTATATATTATAGGTGAGAAGGAAAGTCAGCTTGAAAGGCTAAGGTCCATCATGACGCAGGAAAACAAGGTTATCCTTCCAGAATTTATAAAAGGGAAGAACCTTCATTCCGGCTTCATAGACAATGAAGACAAGATATGCCTGTACACGGACCACGAGATTTTTGACAGGTTCCACCGTGTCCGTATACGCCGGAGCGTAGACAAGACGGAGCAGCTCACCCTCAATGACTTAAGTGCTTTCAACATAGGAGATTACATAGTTCACATAGACCACGGCGTGGGTGTGTTCGGCGGCCTTGTAAAGATGAAGGACGACTACGGCCGCGTTAAGGAAGTGGTCAAACTGATGTATGGCGGATCGGACGTAGTGTTTGTCTCCGTCCACTCCCTCAACAAAATTTCCCGCTTCCGCTCAAAGGAAGGAGAGGCTCCAAGGATAAACAAACTTGGCTCCAAAACCTGGCAGAACCTCAAGACTTCGGCCAAGTCCAAGATGAAGGACATAGCCAAGGAACTTATCCAGCTCTATGCCTCCCGCCGCGCTTCAAAGGGATTTGCCTTCAGTGCCGATACTTACCTCCAGGAGGAACTTGAGTCTTCCTTCATGTATGAGGACACTCCGGACCAGGAGAAAGCCACAAAGGCCGTCAAGAGGGACATGGAAGACAGCTGCCCCATGGACCGTCTGGTGTGCGGAGACGTAGGCTTCGGCAAAACTGAAATTGCCATCAGGGCGGCCTTCAAGGCCGTTACGGACTCTAAGCAGGTGGCGGTGCTGGTCCCTACCACAATCCTTTCCCTGCAGCACTTTGAAACCTTCAAGGCACGCCTTCAAAACCTCCCATGTACGGTTGAATACGTGAGCAGGTTAAGGACCGCCAAACAGATTTCGGACATAAAAAAACGCCTCAAACAAGGCACCATAGACATACTCATCGGCACTCATAAAATCCTTGGAAACGGCTTTGAGTTCAAGGATCTGGGACTTCTGATAATTGATGAGGAGCAGAAATTCGGGGTATCGGCCAAGGAAAAACTCCGTCACATGAAAAACACCGTGGACACCCTTACGCTCACGGCAACCCCCATCCCCAGAACCCTCCAGTTCTCCCTCCTTGGCGCCAGGGACCTTTCAATCATACAGACACCTCCGCCAAACAGGATTCCCATCCAGACAGAGATAGTGCTTTTCAACCAGGAAGAGATAAAGAGCATAATAAACTACGAGCTCAACCGCGGCGGACAAGTTTTCTTCCTGCATAACAAGGTAGACGAACTTCCTTCCATAGAGGAGATACTCCACCGCCTGGTGCCTGACATGAAAATATGCGTGGCGCACGGCCAGATGGAATCCCGTGACCTTGAAGACCGCATGCTCTCCTTCATGAGGGGAGACTACGACCTCCTTCTTTGCACCACCATCATAGAAAACGGCCTGGACATACCAAATGCCAACACCATAATCATAAACCAGGCGCAGAATATCGGCCTCAGCGACCTCCACCAGCTCAGGGGCCGCGTGGGAAGGTCCAACAAGAAAGCTTTCTGCTATCTGATTGTTCCTCCGCTTGTGACAATAACGGACGACGCCCGTCGCCGTCTCAGGGCCATAGAAGAATTCTCGGACCTTGGCAGCGGATTCAACATAGCCATGCAAGACCTTGACATCCGCGGAGCCGGCAACCTCCTTGGGGCCGAACAAAGCGGCTTCATCGCCGACATGGGCTACGAAACCTACCAGAAAATCCTCTCCGAGGCAATGGACGAGATAGGAATAGAGACTGGCGTAACCCACAGCGGAACTCAGGAAAAATACGTTGAGGACTGCACCATAGAGACAGACCGCCCGGCGTTCATCCCAGACTCCTACATAGATATTACCGCCGAAAAAATACGCATCTACAAGGTCCTGGACTCCCTCACCGAAGACCGTGAGATAGACAGGATAGCCGCCCAGCTCCAGGACCGCTTCGGCCCTGTCCCCGAAGAGGTCAAAAACCTTGTCAATGTAGTGAAAATAAGGAATTTAGGGGCTAAGTTAGGCTTTGAAAAGATTATCATAAAGAACGGCATGCAGATTATGTTTTTCGTGTCCAATCCAATGTCGCCGTTCTACAAGTCCAAACTCTTTGAAAGGGCCATGGCCGCCGTCAACTTCAACCAGGCCGATTTCAAGCTCAACCAGGACGGCGGAAAACTGCGTACGGTAACCCGTGGGGTGGATTCACTTGACAAAGCCCTTTCAATTTTGAAAAAACTGCAATAATTGTTAATTTTGCAGGCTATGTCAAATCTGCTCATAGAAATAGGAAATACAGCGCTCAAGGCTTCGTGGTCGGAGGGCATGACCCTTGGGAAAACCTTCCGCTACCAAGGAGAGAAGTTCATTGACTTCATCCTCTCACTTACGGCCCGCGAAAAACCTGCCGTAATGGTGGTGTGTTCCGTATACTCTATCTCAGAGCAGGATGAAAATACCCTTAAGGCCGAATGCGGAAACCTCCTTATCCTTGACCGCAATCACCGTGACCTTCTTCTCAAAAACGGCCTTCCCTCGTATCTTTCCTACGACAGGGCCGCATCGGTTGCCGCAGTAAGATACCTCTTCAAGGGCCGCGGCTGCACCATAGTGGATTTCGGCACCACCCTTTCCACAGACTTTGTATCCCCGGATGGCACTTATGCCGGAGGCAACATATCCCTTGGTTTCCGTACGCGTTTCAAGGCCCTTCAGCGCTATTCAAGGTCCCTTCCGCTTGTGGATATTCCTGAAAATCCGGATACAATCGGCCAAAGCGAAGTTTCTTCAATTGAAAGCGGAGTTGTTTCAGGCATTGTTTTTGAAATTGAAGGCTACCTGAATCTCCATCCGGAAAATATCGTGGTATTTACCGGCGGAGACGCAAATTATTTTGCCAAACGGATGAAAAGTTCCATCTTTGCAATTTGCAATCTGGTTCTTATGGGTTTGGCCATAATGGCAGACGAATATGCTAAGATCATACGCAAATAGAATACTTGCGGTATTTGCCGTTGCGCTTGTCTCCTGCTCACTCCTCAGTGCGCAGACAGAAGGCACGTACAGCGGGTTCTCGCCTTATTCGGTTTATGGAGTTGGTAACCTCCATACTCCCGGTACGGCCTGGAACCGCGGCATGGGCGGCGTTGGCATCGCGGCGCGCAACCACAGGTTTGTGAATATCCTCAACCCCGCTTCCGTAACCGCCAGGGACACCCTTTCCTTCATGGCCGATTTCGGCCTTAGCGGGCGTATTTCATTGTTCTCAGAGGCCGATAAAAAAGCCCTGAACACAACCTTCAACATAGACGACTTCGCCATTTCGTTCCCCATGTGGAACCACACGGCGTTCTTTGTGGGCATAACTCCTCTCTCTGATGTAGGATACAAGATTTCCTATTCCGAGCTCAATCCCTCAAATCTTGCAACCGGCCGCCAGACATTCACTTCTACCGGAAGCGGCGGTCTGTATCAGTTGTTTGCGGGTGCTGGAGCAACCTTCTGGAACAGGTTGTCGGTGGGTGCTCAGGCCAACTACACCTTCGGCAACATAAACAAGAAGGCAGCCATGACTTATGAGGACGAATCTTCCCGCTCATGGTCTTCCGGAGACTCCCTGCAGGTGAATAACATCACCGCCAAGCTTGGTATTCAATACGAACAACCAATCGGCCGCGGCCGAAGCTTCATCCTTGGTGCCACATACAGGCTTTCCACGGCTTTCGGCGGGTATTATACCCACTATGAGCAAAGGGGCTCCGTAGACAGAACCAGAAACTCCTCGCTCCTTTCTTCGGCCGGAATCCGTATGGGAGACGAACTTGGAGTTGGCCTCAGCTACAAAAAAGGCGATGACCTCCTCATAGAATTCGACTATTCGCGCACGGACTGGAGCCGTTCAGGCCTTGACAACGCAGCCGGATTCTCAAATAACGGGCAGGTTGGATTTTCTTCTTCCGTTGGCCAGACTTTCCGCGTAGGCGGTGAATTTACCCCCAACAGAAACGACATCCGTTACTTCCTCAAACGTTGTACATACCGTGCCGGAGCCTACTACGACAGCTCTTATTACACGGTAGACGGAGCACACGTAGACGCCGTTGGAATAACGCTTGGAATGACAATTCCGGTGTTCCGCTGGTACAACGGATTATCAATTGGCCTGGATTTTGGAAGAAGAGGGTTACAGACCTCCCAGGTGAAGGAAACCTATTTTGGTTTCAATGTTGGGATGAACATATTTGACATTTGGTTCCAGAAACCTCACTACGAATAAGTTGGACAAAAAATAAAACACAATACCATGAAAAGATTAGCTATCATCACCGCCTCACTCCTTATGGTTTTCCAGGGACTGAACATGAGCGCACAAACCTCAAAGTACGGTCACGGAGAGGACAGCCTCAACTGCCTCAAGTACCTGTCTTTCTACACAGAGCGTTTCAATAAGGACGAAAAAGACCCTATGGCCCTTTCCAACTGGCGCCAGGCCTACAAGTACTGCCCTGCAACCGCCTCTGAGAACATCTTCATCAATGGTACCAAGATGATGACCAACCTTTATCGTTCCACCAAGAACGTAAAGGGCCGCGCCGCAATCGCAGACACCATCCTCATGCTTCAGGACCAGCGTCTTGCAGCCTACCCTAAGAAGAAGACCACCATCCTCAACAACAAGGGTCAGTATATCATCAACTACAAGAGCTCCGATGTCGATTTCATGTATGAGAACCTCTCCGGTATCATGAATGAACTTGGAAAGAACACCAAGAGCAACATCCTCAGCGCCCTCATGCAGTCTGCCGTAGCCCAGTACAGGGAGGAAAAACTTTCGGCCGACGACATCATCGCCCTCTATGAGAAGGTGAGCGGAATCATTGACCAGGCACAGCCCCGCAATGAGAAAGAGACCGCATCCCTGGCAGAGGACAAGGAGAAGATCGAGTCCATCTTTGCAGCCAGCAAGGTTGCTTCCTGCGAGAACCTCATCGCCATCTTCTCGCCCCGCTTCGAGGCAGATCCTGAGAACCTCGGCCTTGTTACCAAGATTGTCCAGCTTATGAACAACGCCGACGACTGCGCCTCCAACGACCTCTACCTGAAGGCCGCCACCGCCAAGTACAAACTGGATCCTTCACATGGCAGTGCCTTCGGCCTGTACCGACTCAATGCCGCACGCGGAAACGTTGCAGATGCCGGAAAATACCTCCAGGAGGCCATTGACTCCCCCGAGTCAGATGAGGCCACCGATGCCCAGTACTACTATGAAATGGCAACCTTCTGCTACAAGAACGGACTTCGCGCAAGGGCATACGACGCCGCCCGCAAGGCTGCAGACCTGGATTATGGTTATGCAGGAAAGGCCTACATGATCATGGGTAACCTCTGGGCCAGCGCAAGCTGCGAAAGCACCGAGGCCAAGTGGGCCCGCTACTGGGCAGCCACCGACTGCTACCAGAAAGCCCGCAGCATTGACGAATCCCTCTCCGAGGACGCCGGTTCTTCAATCGCTACCGTCAGCCGCTACTTCCCTGAGGCTTCCGAGGCCTTCATGTACGACCTCACCAAGGGACAGAGCTACACCGTAAGCTGCGGCGGCATGACCGCTACCACAACAGTACGCGTACAGTAAGCAGTGAAGGCTCCCGTCATATTTAACGCGATTGCAAGCACCCTGGTGCTTGCTTTCGTGCTTTATTCATGTAAGAGCAACCTGGCCGAAGCCCAGAAGTTGGACCTTTCCGTAACGCCCATCCAGGTGGTGGATACCATGCTTCTTATAAACTCCGACAACGGGCGCCTTAAAATGAGAATCGAATCTGGCCGGATGGAGGTGTACGAGTACGACACCCTGTCCTACAACTACTTCCCTGAGGGTATAAGGGTCTTCGGCTACAATATTGACAACGGGCTTTTGGAGACAACCATTGTGGCCGATGAAGCCCGTCACGACAAATATGCTCACGGAGGGAACGACGTTTGGTCGGCATACGGGAACGTTGTGGTTACAAATATCCTCAAAAGGGAAAAGATAGAAACCGACACCCTTTACTGGGATGCCAAGAACAAGGAAATATGGACCGACTGCTACGTCAGGTTGTCGTCCGGAGACGGTGTAATGCAGGGATACGGCATGCGCTCGGACGAAATGGCCCGAAACTCCATTCTCCTCAAACCCTTCGACAATGAGTTCTTTGTCAGCTCCGATTCCACTAAAGTGGTGATAGATACGCTTAATTTTATCGGCCCTCTTCAAAAAAAATAGTGGTATTTCCGCGGAAAAGTGCTATCTTTGCAACCCTTATACTGATTATAATTAAAAAATCACATAAAAATGGCAGCTTTAGAGACCATCAGAACCAAATTCGGCATTGGTGCATCGCTCATCATTGCCTTCGGTCTTTTACTCTTCCTTGTAAATCCCTCGGACATTATCCAGACCATCCAGTCGGCCTCCACAAAGTACGACGTAGGTAAGATCAACGGCAAGCGCATCACCTACACAGACTTTGAGCAGAAAGTCAAGGAGAATGCCCAGGTACGTGAAATGCTCACAGGCCAAAGCGCCTCCAGCGAGCAAGCCCAGAAGCAGGTCCGCGACATGACCTGGCAGGAGCTTGTGGAGCGCTACCAGATTATCCCCGCCATCCAGAAGGCTGGCATCCGCGTAGGACAGGCCGAAGAAATTGACATGTTTGTTGGTGAGAACCTTTCTCCCATCGTGGCTTCTTCCGGTATGTTCATGGACGAAAACGGCGAGTTCTCTCCCGCACGTGTCCGTGACTTTATGGAGCAGACCTCAGAGGACTACAACGGCCTTCTTGTGCGCAACTACATCCAGAACGCAGTACGCACAAACCGCTTCACGGAGAAATACAACTCCCTGTTCACCGCATCGGCCTACATGAACAGCCTTGAGCTTGGCAAGGCCGTGGCAGAGGGCAACACCGCCGCCACCGTAAGCTTTGTCATGCAGCCCAACACCTATTTCCCCATGGACTCCTCAATCGTGGTTTCAGACTCTGAGATCAAGGCTTTCTACAATGCCCACAAGGAGAACTACAAGCGCAAGGCTTCCCGCGAAATCGAGTACGCCGTGTTTGAGGTTACCCCTTCGGCTTCGGATATAGCAGCCCAGAATGAGGAATTTGTGAAGCTCTACGACGAATTCGCTTCTACAGAGTCCGTGCGTGCATTCCTGCAGCGCAACAGTGACCGTCAGTGGGAAGACCGCTGGTACAAGGACGGCGAACTCCGCAGCGTAAACCGCGACGTCGACGCCTTTGTAACCGCCAACAAGAGTGGTGTTTCCCCCGTTTACCAGAGCGGCAGCACCTTCTTCGCAGCCCGCATCATGGAAACCGGCAATGTTCCGGATTCCGTGTATGTGCGTCACATCATGTTCCAGGGTGCAAATGCCCGCCACCTGGCCGACAGCCTTCTGCCCCTTGTGAACAATAGCAACTTCGCCACTATGGCCACCCTCTATTCCGCCGACAAAGGCAATGCCTATGACGGAGAGCAGGGCAACCTCGGCTGGATGACCCAGAACGCCGTTATCCCCGGCTTCGAGCCCGTCCTTACCGCCGCTATCGGCAAGCCCATGATTGTGAACACCCAGTATGGTGTGCACATCGTTGAGGCCGTGAAGGCTACAAAGCCCGTTGCCAAGAAGAAGGTTGCCGTATTTGAGAAGGCCACCCTTCCCAGCAAGGAAACCTATTCAGCCGTCTACAACAAGGCAAACGTCCTTGCAGTGCGCGCCGCCGGCAAGTACAGCGCTTACAAAGCCGCCTGCGACTCTACCGGCACTTATTCCCGCAGCCTCACAATCAACGAAGGAACAGATACTTACGGTTCCATCAGCCACGCAAAGGAAGTAACCCGCTGGGCATTTGACAACAAGCCCGGAAAGGCTTCCGGTATTATCACCGTAGACAACAACTACTTCTTTGTCGTAGGTATCAAGGACGCTCACAAGGACGGTTATGCTTCTGTTTCAGAGGTTGCAGAACCCATCCGCTCTGAGCTCTATCGTGTAAAGTGCTCTGAGAAACGCGCCCAGGAGGTTGCCCAGAAGATTGCAGGCCTCACCTCCCTCGATGCTATCGCAGAGGTTCTTGGCACCACCGTTTCCACTCTCTCGGATGTTACCTTCTCCACCAATTCGGCCCCTAGCACAGAGCCTGCATTCGTTGGTGCTGTAGCTTCGGCCAAGGAAGGTGTCATCACCGGCCCTGTTGCAGGCGTAATGGGAACCTATGTGCTTCAGGTAAACGGCCGTGAAACCGCATCCTTCTTCACAGAGGATGACGCCAAGGCCGCCCAGTCACGCATGGAGAGCTATCACGGCCAGATGCTTCTCCCTCTCATGACCCAGAAGGACGTAGAAGACAACCGTGCACGTTTTTATTAGGCCGTTGTCATTCTGAACGCAGTGAAGAATCTATGTCACTTAAATGTGGAATAGTAGGCTTGCCCAATGTGGGCAAGTCTACTCTTTTTAACTGTGTAAGCTCGTCCAAGGCCCAGAGCGCCAACTATCCGTTCTGCACAATTGAGCCCAATGTAGGCTCCACAAACGTGCCGGACAAGCGCCTGGAGGTGCTTACGGAGATATGCCAGCCCAAGCGCACCATCCCCGCAACTGTGGAGATTGTAGACATTGCAGGCCTTGTAAAGGGCGCTTCAAAGGGAGAGGGCCTGGGCAACCAGTTCCTTGCCAACATCCGTGAAACAGATGCCATCCTCCATGTGCTGCGTTGCTTCGACGACGGCAATATCACGCACGTAGACGGCTCCGTAGACCCTATCCGGGACAAGGAGATTGTAGACACCGAGCTCCAGATCAAGGACCTTGAAACGGTGGAAAACCGTATCAAGAAGGTGGAGAAAATGGCTACAACAGGCGGGGACAAAGAGGCAAAAAAACTTCTTGGACTGCTTCTTAGGTATCGCGAGGCTCTTCTTAAAGGCCTTTCCTGCCGCACCGTTGCGCTGGAAAACGCAGAAGAGGTTGAGATGTCCCACGACCTCTTCCTCATCACCAACAAGCCCGTAATGTACGTGTGCAACGTTGATGAAGCTTCGGCCGCAACCGGAAACGCCTATGTAGACGCCGTACGCGCCGCAGTGGCCTCAGAGAACGCAGAGGTTCTGGTGATAGCCGCCAAAACCGAGGCCGAAATTGCCGAAATCGAGGAGTACGAAGACCGCCAGATGTTCCTTGAAGAGCTTGGCCTGGAGGAATCCGGAGTGGTGCGCCTTATCCAGGGTGCATATAAACTCCTGGGTCTCAGGACTTTCTTCACCGCCGGAGCAGACGAATGCCGCGCCTGGACCATCAAGGCCGGAGACAAGGCTCCCCGCGCCGCCGGAGTCATTCACACAGACTTTGAGCGCGGTTTCATCCGTGCCGAAGTAATTAAGTACGAAGACTTTGTGCAGTACCGCACAGAGGCCGCCGTGCGCGCCGCCGGCCGTATGGGCATCGAGGGCAAGGACTACGTTGTCCAGGACGGTGACATAATGCACTTCCTCTTTAACGTCTAGTCTTCAGCCATATAGGGCAGTGGTCTGAGACTCCTCCAAGGTATCTTGGGCCGGAGTATGTGCGGAGCGGCTTTGTTCCGCTGGCGCCTTTGTCTGCCGCCTGCAGAAATGGGATATAGATGATATCCATTTCGGCCTGGAAAAGGCTTTCCGAGACAAAGAACATATCTATCACTTCCCATTTTCCATTGAATTTGATAGTACCTTCACCCCTTCTGTGGAACGCTTCGGCTTTATTCCACAGGAGGGGTTCAAGTTTGCGATAGACCGGATTTGAGGGAGTGTCGTTGAAATCTCCCATTGCTATAATATGCTGAATCCCAAGTGTTTTCAGGGAATCGGCCAGTTGTTTTAAACGTTCCACGGCCCTTTCCCGCCGGGGTTCAGAGATGGTGGTTCCTCCAAACTTCGATGGGTGGTGGTTGACCATCATGGCAAGGGTGTCTCCGCCCGGGCCGATGAACGTGGCAAGAAGGATGTCTCTTGTTAGCATTACGGTGGAATCGGCCTCAAAGATGTGGCAGGGTTTGGCGCTTAGAAGCCTCAGGCGGCTTTTCCTGTAAAGCAGCCCTACGTCTATCCCGCGGCGGTCAGGGGATTCAAAGTGGACCACGCCGTAGTCAAGTTTCCTAAGCGCCGTTGCCTGCAGGAGCCTCCGGAGTGTGAAGGCGTTTTCTACTTCGGCCACGCCCACGGCGTCCGGGAACGCTCCTTTTTTGGCCGATGCCCACAAGATGCCTTTGGCTATGGCGTTGCACTTTGTGTAGAAGCGTTTCTTGGTCCAGTGACGGGCGCCACGGGAAGAGAATTCGGCATCCGAGACGCTTGTGGAGTCGTTCCTATAGTCAAAGAAGTTCTCAAGGTTCCAGAACATTACGTTCAGGGAATCTGGCTGGCCCGCCAGAAGGGATAGTGCTATAAAAAATGTCTTCATGGTGCGAAGGTAAGAAAGGGCAAGGAATTCGGTGCAAGTTAAGTAATTAACATTGAGGCGTTTGCGGGATTGTCTACCAGAACATTTTCTGGTAGAAGTTTCTATAAATGGCTATGTATTAGATACTTGACCTGCACCAACGGGGGAGAATTATAGTGGGGTGGGAGAAGACGGAAAAAATGATTATATTTGTATGATTCATACAAGCACTAAAACTTAAAATAACAATATGAAATCCAGAATTCTTCAAAAGTACAAGGAACTCTTCGGAGAAGAGGCTCCGGTTTATGCATCTGCAGGCCGAATCAACCTTATCGGCGAACACACGGACTACAATGGCGGTTATGTGTTCCCCGGCGCCATCAACTTCGGCATAATGGCCGCAATCAAGCCCAACGGCACGGACAAGGTGAACGTCTTTTCGCTTGACTTCAACGAAATGTCAAGTTTCGGCCTCAAGGAAGAGGACAAGCCCGCACAGGCATGGGCCTGCTATGTCTTTGGCGTGTGCCGTGAAACCCTCAAGCGCGGCGGCAAGGTGGAAGGCTTCAACGCCGTGTTTGCCGGTGACGTTCCGCTTGGTGCAGGCCTCAGCTCCTCCGCAGCCCTTGAGAGCACCTTCGCATATGCCCTTAACGATATCTGGGACAACAAGATAGAGAAGTTTGAACTTGCAAAGATAGGCCAGAGCACAGAGCACAATTACTGCGGTGTAAAGTGCGGCATCATGGACCAGTTCGCTTCCATTTTCGGCAAGGAAGGCGCCCTTATCCGCCTCAATTGCAAAACCGGAGAATACAAGTACTTCCCCTTCCATCCCAAGGGCTACAAACTTGTTCTCATTGACTCCTGCGTAAAGCACGAACTTGCTTCCAGCGCCTACAACAAGCGCCGCGAATCCTGCGAGAAGGCAGCCGCGGAAATCAAGAAACTGCACCCGGAGGTAGATTTCCTCTCAGATGCCAAGCGCCTGTGGCTGGACGAGGTCCGCGACAAGATTTCCCAGGAAGACTTCCTCAGGGCCGAATATGTCATTGGAGAGGTCCAGAGGGTACTGGATGTCTGCGACGCCCTTGAAAGGGATGATTATGAGACAGTTGGTGAGATGATGTACCAGACTCACTTCGGCCTCAGCAAGCTCTATGAGGTTTCCTGCGAAGAACTTGACTTCCTCAACAAGCTTGCCCGCAAGATGGACGTCACCGGTTCCCGCGTAATGGGCGGCGGCTTCGGCGGCTGCACCATCAACCTGGTAAAGGATGAGCTCTACGACGCCTTCATAAAGGCTGCTACAGAGCAGTTTACGGCTAAATTCGGCCACGCTCCCAAGATTTACAACGTAGTTATTTCAGATGGCGCTCGCAAGCTGCAGTAACTGCTCAAAAACTACGGAGGTATCCGTACCCCGCAGCATCAATACCGCCCTTGATCCGGAGCTTAAAAACCGGGTCAAGGACGGTTCCCTGTTTATCTGGGAGTGTCCTTATTGCGGAAGACGCAACGTTGCCGTCTCCGAAACCCTTTACCACGACCCTTCGGCCAAGCTTATGCTGTGGCTCCTTCCGGGCTCCGGAGAACCTTCGGCCGAAGCTCAGGCTGCCGTAAAGGGCCTGGAAGGCTATACACTCCGCGTAGTCCGCGAAGTAGGGGAGCTCATAGAGAAGATAAATATTGCCGATGCCGGCCTTGAAGACACCATCATTGAAATGGTGAAGTGGGTGACCAGGCGTGAACTTTCGGCCAAAAATCCCGCCGCCGCAGACGCTTCCCTCAAGTTCCTGCGCATAGAGGGCGCAGACCACGACCTTGTGTTTGCCTTCCCGCTGGAGGGCAACATGCAGGTGGTGAACGTTGGCTTCAACGTATACGAGGACGCCCGCGGAATAATTGCCAGAAACCCTTCCGTAAAGCCTTCAGAGGGCTTTTCAAGGGTTAATTCAGAATGGCTTGAAAGATTTTTTCGGTAGGGCAGTCCTTTAGGAGCACCCTCTTCTCAGCATCCAGAAGATACACGGACGGCACAGCGCGCACGTTGTAGATTTTGTCTCCACGTATTACAAAATCGGGATCGTATCCGTTTATCCAGCTCTTGGGATAAGAGCTGGATTTTGATTTCCAGAGCTCAATGTCTTCGTCTATGTAGATGTCCACCACTTTCAGGTGGCCGGCGTCTATGAGGGAGCTCAGTTCCGGCACGCTCTCAAGGGTCTCGGTAATTTCACGGCAGGCCTGGCAGTCCGGGTTGCCGAATATGAGAAGGAGGAGTTCGGCCTTGATGGAGTGCAGCGTGCGGCGCTTCCCGGCGGTATCTATGAAGGTGAAATCCGTTGCCACCGTGCCTGTCTGGTTGAGGGCGCAGTTCCTGGCGTCCCAGGCATATCGTGCGCGGAAGTCCTGGTCAATGAGCGGGCATTCGGCAAGGCTTTTCACAAAGGGCAGATAAAGGTCCTCGGAGCGCACCGGAGAGTTGGGGTCGTAGAGGTAGCGCGTTGTAAGAGCGGCCATTTCAGGTAACATGTTGCTTTCGGGGAAAGCCCGCTGGAAGGCCTCCAGTTTGTTGTACCAGGCTGATACCGCGCTTTGTCCGGTTACAAGTGGCGCTTCCTGGAGGAGGGTTGCGAAAACTCCAATCTGGGTTTCGGCATCCTCAAGTTTGACGCCGTTTACGGTGGTGGAATCTGTGTTGTAGAGGTGCCCGGTATCCGTGAATTTGTCCCAGAAATGGTTCAGTATCCAAACCATTCGCTCCGAAGGGTCGGTAATCATTGCCGGCACTTCCACTTTAGGGAAATCCCGCGTAGAGGGGGCCGAAGGGGCTTTTCGGCCTTGGCCATTCCCGCAACCGGCAAGCATAATTACTGCCAAAATGCCATAAACAATCCTTTTCATAAGGCAAAATTAAGTAAAATAACCTATTTTTGTGCTATGAGACGGAAACTTATCATACTTGTTGCACTGCTATTCAGTGCATTTTCTCCCCTGAAAGCTCAGTTTGTCCTTACCGGAGACGACCCCGGCTACCTTCGGTGGTACTCCATAGACACACCTTATTATAAGATAATTTTCCCTGAAGGGGCCGATTCCCTTGCCATTAATTACGGCCTCCTTCTGGAGAAATTCCGCCCCGCAATAGGTCTCAGCCTTGGTTTTACTCCCGGAGAGGGCCAACTCCGGATGCCGGTTGTGCTGCATACGCATAATCCCGTCTCCAACGGTTCCGTCGCCTGGGCTCCCAGGAGAATGGACCTTTTCACCGTTCCTGAGGCCTATGGGTCGGACCCTATGCCCTGGGACATCCAGCTTGCGGCGCATGAGCCTCGTCATCAGGCACAATTGGAGCTGGACCGCCATGGTTTCGGCCGATTTTTCTCATATCTCGTCGGCCAGGCGTGGGATCCTGCCCTCTTCCAGCTTTATTTGTCCCGCTGCCTTGCCGAAGGCGATGCCGTTACCGTAGAAACCGGCCTTACAAAGGGCTCCAGGGCACGTACGGCGGATTTCCTCAACTACTATCAGGTGTCCCTGGATGCCGGGCAGTACCGCAACTGGTACCGCTGGCGCTACGGTTCCTACAAGTATTATACGCCGGACCTCTACAAGCTTGGCTATATTACAGTAGCGGGTTCCCGTGCCCTGTATCATGACCCCTTAATCCTCTACAACGCCCTTCAGAAGAGCTACTACAACCCTTTTATCTTGAATACGCTCAACCTCCGGAAGGTTGTTAAGGAGCGAAGCGGCCTCAAGTTCAAGATGGCCTTCCCTCAGATCCTTGACAGCTTCAACGATGTCTGGAAGGCTTCGGCCGCAGAGCGCGCTCCGTTTACGGAGGCCACGCAGGTTTCGGCCACGGAGGACTTCCCGGTCAATTACAGCACTCCCACGGAGCTTGACGGCCGCATTTATCTGCTCCGCTCCGGTTATCTTCGTACAACGGAACTAGGAGAGTGGGTCCAAGGGAAATTCGTGCCCATAAGGCCTTTTGCGTCACATACGTCATCCCTTTTCTCAGATTCCGTAAACGGCAGGCTGTATTGGTCGGAAACTCTTTATCACCCCCGCTGGTCGCTTGACGGAAAGTCAGTCATACGCTACTACACGCCCGCAACAGGAAAGGTTTCGGACCTTACCACCGAAGGCCGGCTTTACAATCCCCAGCCGTCCCCGGACGGGACCAGGGTTGCCGTTGTGGAGTATCCTCTTAACGGCGGCTCTTCCGTTGAGGTCCTTAGTGCCCAGGACGGACGCGTCCTCAGGCGCATTATCGCTCCGGACGGCATTCAGGCCGCAGAACTTGCCTGGATAGGGGAAACCATTTATGTATCAGGTATTTCCGAAGGCGGATACGGCATTTACAAGATAAGCCCGGGCGGCTCCTGGAGCATAGAGCTCCAGCCTTCAATCCAGAAACTCGTAAATCTGGACAGCGACGGCGGCAACCTTCTGTGGGTGTCGGACCTTGACGGCGCAAACGCCCTTTACAGCTATTCGCCGGCAACCAGGGAACTTCTTCAGCTTAGTTCCACGCGCTTCGGCTCCACGGATTTCTGCTTTGCCGAAGACGGCATTTATAGCATCTCCCAGACTCTTGGCGGCCAGATGCTCTTCAAAACGCCATTAGATGGCCTCCAGGCGCGTAAGGCCGATTTCTCCAAGGAGCATGTGTACCCCATTGAAGACAGGATAACCGCCCAGGAACAATCCTTCAAAAAGGTTGTTCCCGAAGAAATCCCTGTTTCGGCCCCAAAGAGGTACAGTAAGTTTGCGCACCTTATGCGCTTCCACTCATGGGCGCCGGTTTACTTTGACTACGACGACGTCTCGTCACTCTCCATGGACTACTCCTATGAGTCCGTGGCGCCAGGCCTTACGGGTTATTTCCAGAATACTCTTGGAACCATGTCCGGAATGATAGGCGCGGCGTTTGCCCCTGACCCTTCAGAGCCCTCCACCTGGCGTCCGTCATTTCATGCAAAGTTCAAATACACAGGTCTTTATCCGGTAATTGAAGGTACTTTCGGCTTAGGAGAATCCATGGCCGGCCTTACCGTAAAGGCTAAAATCCGGGACGGAGAAGACGTGTCGTACGGCCTGGTTTCGGGCTCCTGGGACAAGCTCCAGGTTCATGGAACGCTAAGGGCGTATGTTCCACTTGCCTTTTCAAAAGGTGGAATCTCCTACGGTTTTGTTCCACAGCTAAGCTACGGTATCTCCAACAGCCGCTTCGACAACGCTATGCGCGGAGTTACCATAACGGAGAAAGACCAGAATACCGGGGAAATCCTTAAATACGAATGGGACGAAGGTCACAGGCCGGATTACACGCTCATGCAGAGGCTCAGTGTTTCGGCCAGGGGCTACATAATGCGGCCAAGGGCTCATTCACAGGTTTATCCCCGCTGGGGTGCCGGCTTGGAAGCCGGGTTCTCCATGCGTCCCACAATGCAAAAGACCTTCGTTCCCAGCGCCTACGTTTACGCCTACGGATACCTTCCCGGCATCTGGCGCACTCAGGGGCTTAAGCTCACTGGTATATACCAGCACAGATTATCCATGTCAGAGGAGGAGTATCAGATAGGAGAGATTACGGCAAACACCCTTCCTGGCGGCTTTTCTTCGGCGGCACAGGGCAAATTGGGGATACTTTATCCCTGGCAGCTCAATGTTTCGGCCAGCTATGCCATTCCGGTGTTCACCGGCGACATAGCCCTGCCTCCGGTGCTCTATATCCGCAATTTCCTGCTTCTTCCTAAGGCCGATTTCACGCTCCTTCCCGGAAACGACAACCTTTGGAGCGCAGGAGCCGACATAACGGCCGAACTTGGCAAATTCATAGTGCCATTCGACTGTTCCTTAGGTGTCTCCATTTCCTACCTTGGCGGCACGGCATTCGACGCCGTGGGCCAGAAGGACCGCTGGTCTATAGGAATGATTATGAGCTACGACTTCTAGTCAAACGCCCAGATAATTGCCTCTTCAAGTACCTCTCCCGGCCTTAAAACGGTTGAGGGGAAGGCCGGCTGGTTGGGAGAATCCGGGCAGTGCTGGCATTCAATGGCCACGGCGTCGTAGTCGTGGTATTCCTTGCCGTCACGGCTCTTAGGGCAGCCATTGAGCCAGTTCCCGGTATAAACCTGCACAGCGGGCTGGGTGGTGAGGACCTCCAGATGACGGCCGCTCTTTGCCCCCCAAAGCTCTGCGGCGGTGGTAAGCTGGCCGGGCATTGCGCCGTCTATGAGATAGCAGTTGTCATAGCCCTTGCCGTATTTGAGGGCGGGGAAATCGGCCTCAATATCCTGGCCGATTCTCTTGGCCTCCACAAAGTCCATGGGAGTGCCGGCTACGTCTTCTGCGGCGCCCGTAGGGATAAGGGTTTCATCCGTGGGAAGCCACTGGGAGGCGTTCAGCTCCAGTTTGTGGTCCAGGACTGAGCCTTCCCCGTCCAGGTTGAAATAGACGTGGTTGGTGAGGTTGACAACGGTAGGTTTGTCGGTTTCGGCGGTAAGGACAAGCTTCAGGGAATTGTCTTCTCCCCAGGTGTAGTGGGCCACCACCTTAAGGTTGCCGGGGAAACCGGCCTCTCCGTCGTCGGAGTAGTACATGAACTCAACGGCATTGTCCACTACGCGGCTTTCCCAAACCTGGTTCTGGAAGCCCTTAGGGCCGCCGTGGAGGTGGTTGGGGCCGTTGTTGATGGGGAGGTTGTACTCCACGCCGTCTAGAGTGAACTTGCCCTTTGCTATGCGGTTGGCGTAGCGGCCGGGGATTTTTCCGGCGCAGGGGCCGTCGGCCATATAATCCATTGCGTTGGCATATCCAAGCACCACCTCTCCAAGTTTGCCGGATTTGTCCGGAACCATGATGGATGTGATTGCTGCGCCAAGGCTTGAGAGCTGTACAGATGCTCCAGATGCGTTTTTAAGGGTATAGCGGTAAATTTCTTTACCTTCCGGGGTCTTGCCCCAAAGTTCTTTAGTGATATTCATTTTCTTGTGGTATACTGCAAATTCAAACTTAAATCCGGTTTCTGGGTCTGTGTGTGTTTCAGAGACGCTTTCCCTCTCCCAGACATCCGGGCTTATGACCGGGAAAAAGACATCGGCGTCCTTCACCTCCGTGTGCACGTGGGTGATGTAGAGAAGGTCCATTTCCGGCATTGCCATCTTGTATACGGAAGCGCCGCCAATGATAAAGCACTTGTCTTTGCCGGTGAGTTCGGCCTCCTTGTAGGCTTCCTCAAAGGAATACACGCATGTAACCTCCGGGATAGGGTCTCCGCCAAGGTTCAGGACTATGTTCTTACGCCCCGGCAGAGGGCGGCCGATGGAGAAGTATGTGCTCCGGCCCATGATGACAGGATAGCCCCTGGTGGTGTTTTTGAAGTACTGGAGGTCTTCCGAGATGTGCCAGGGAAGCTGGTTTTTCACTCCTATGCCATAGTTGTCGGCTATGGCTACAATAAGACATTTTTTCATACTATACAGCTACGGGTGCTTTAATTGCGGGCCAGGGATCGTAACCCTCCAGGGTGAAGTCTTCGTATTTAAAGTCAAAGATGGACTTTACCTCCGGATTCAGTTTCATCTTGGGTAGCGGACGGGGCTCGCGGGAGAGCTGGAGCGCCACCTGTTCAAAGTGATTCTTGTAAATATGGGTGTCTCCGGTTGTGTGGATAAACTCTCCGGGCTCAAGACCGCAGACCTGAGCAATCATCATGGTAAGGAGAGCGTATGATGCTATGTTGAATGGTACCCCCAGGAAGACGTCCGCGCTTCTTTGGTATAGCTGGCAGGAGAGTTTTCCGTTTGCCACGTAGAACTGGAACAGGCAGTGGCACGGAGGAAGGGCCATTTGGTCTACTTCGGCTGGATTCCAGGCAGTTACCAGCATTCTGCGGGAGTTTGGATTTTGTTGTATCAGGTTGATTACCCCCGATAATTGGTCGATTGCCTTACCATTGGGGCAAGCCCACGAGCGCCATTGGTGGCCATAGACAGGACCCAAATTCCCTTGTTCGTCGGCCCACTCATCCCATATAGTCACGCCGTTCTCCCGTAAATAGTTTATGTTGGTGTCTCCGGAGATGAACCATAGGAGTTCATGGATGATAGACTTTAGGTGAACCTTTTTGGTGGTAAGAAGCGGGAATCCGTCCTGAAGGTTGAAGCGCATCTGGTACCCGAAAACGCTTTGCGTTCCGGTGCCGGTGCGGTCTTCTTTCATGACGCCGTTTTGCCTGATGTGGCGAAGTAAATCCAGATACTGTTGCATAAGATACAAATTTACGAAATAAATCAATAAATTTGCAATACAAATCTCCTGGGCTAGATTCCCAGTTCTTCCTTCATGCCGCGCAGGAGGTCAAAGGCCTGAAGCGGGGTAAGGTTGTTGAGGTCTACGGCCTTCAGGCGGTCACGGAGAGACTCCAGAAGAGGGTCGTCCAGCTGGAACATGGAAAGTTGGATGGTGCCGTCGCTTTCTACGCGGCCTTCCTTAACGTTATGGGGCTTCACGGGAGTGAGGGCCCCTATTTTTTCCAGCGCCTGACTGTTTTCAAGAGCCTTCAGGGTGCGTTCGGCACTCTCCAGAACCTGCTGGGGCATGCCGGCCATACGCGCCACATGTATGCCGAAGCTGTGGGCCGTGCCGCCCTCCCGGAGCTTTCTGAGGAAGATTACCTCCTTGCCCACTTCCTTTACGGCAACGTGGAAGTTTTTCACGCGCGGGAATATGCCCTCGAGGTCGTTGAGCTCATGATAGTGCGTGGCAAACAGCGTCTTGGCGCCCTTTCCGTATTCATGGATGTACTCCACGATGCCGCGGGCAATGGACATGCCGTCGTAGGTGGATGTTCCGCGGCCTATCTCGTCCAGAAGCACCAAAGACCTGGCGCTCAGGTTGTTAAGTATCATTGCCGTTTCCAGCATCTCCACCATGAACGTAGATTCTCCGCGGGAAATGTTGTCAGACGCCCCTACGCGTGTGAATATCTTGTCAAAATAGCCTATATGGGCTTCCTTTGCAGGAACGAAGGACCCGCACTGGGCCATGAGCACTATCAGAGCCGTTTGCCGAAGGAGCGCGCTCTTACCTGCCATGTTGGGACCCGTGAGGATGATAATCTGCTGGCCTTCTGCATCAAGATAGACGTCGTTGGGCACGTATTCCTCCCCGGCGGGCATCAGGGTTTCAATTACGGGATGGCGGCCCTCCTTTATGTCGAGTACCTTGGAATCATTTACTTCCGGGCGGCAGTAATGCATCTGGACAGCCTGTTCGGCGAATCCGGCCAGCACATCCAGCTTGGCAAGGATGCGGCTGTTTGTCTGGATATCCGGAATGTATTTCTGGATTTGGCCGATAAGCTCCGCGAAAATCCGCTGCTCTATTGCAAGGATCTTGTCTTCGGCGGTAAGGATTTTTTCCTCGTATTCCTTGAGCTCTTCCGTGATATAGCGCTCTGCGTTTACAAGGGTCTGCTTGCGGATCCACTCCGGCGGCACCTGGTCCTTGTAGGCGTTACGCACCTCTATATAATAGCCGAAAACATTGTTGTAGGCTATTTTAAGGGAACTTATGCCGGTCCTTTCGGCCTCACGCTGCTGCATCTCAAGAAGGTAGTCCTTGCCGCCGGCGCTGAGGTTTCTTAGGTCGTCCAGTTCAGGGTCCACCCCCGTGCCGATAACCGGCCCCTTGCCTATCTGGATGGCAGGTTCCGGGTCCATTATGCGCTGGATTTCCTTTACAAGGGCCCCGCAGTTTTTCATTCCGCGAAGAAGCTTTGCAAGGGCCTCGGGGCCATCCGTGAGCCTTTCCCTGATTGGGGCCGAAAGCGCCAGGGCGCGGCCAAGCTGCCTTACTTCACGGGGCATGGCCTTGCCGGAAGCCATTCGGCCAAGGATACGTTCAATGTCTCCAAGCTTTCCAAGGTCTTCCTGCGTGGCCTCAAGAAGTTCCGGGGCGCCGACAAAGTGTTCCACAATGTCGTAGCGGGCGTTAAGCTCCTTGATGTCCATTATGGGCATGGCAAGCCAGGTGCGCAGCATACGTGCGCCCATAGGTGTGGAACATTTATCAAGCGGTTCCACAAGCGGAACTCCGCTGGCTCCGGAGGCGCTTTGGAAAACCTCTAAGTTCCTGAGTGTGAATTTGTCCATCCACACAAACTTGCCCTCGTCTATTCGGCCAATTGAGCAGATATTCTTAAGACCTGTGTGCTCTGTCTGCTCCAGGTATACCAGCAGAGCGCCGGCGCTGCAGATGCCAAGCGGATAAGGTTCCACGGCATACCCCTTGAGGCTGTCTACGCCAAGCTGACGCTTCAGGCGTTCCACGGCGGCGTCGTACACAAACGCCCATTCGTCTATGGACGTGGTGTAATAGTCCCCAAAGCGCTCCTTGAGGCCTTTCTCGTAGCCCCTTTGGACCACAAGTTCCCTTGGCTTCATGGAGCCTAAGAGGGTGCCGATATAGTCCAGCGAGCCCTGGGCCACCTGGAACTGACCGGTGGAGACATCCAGGAAAGCGGCTCCGCAAAGGTTTTTCTCTATTGTAATGCCGCACAGGAAGTTGTTTTCCTTCACGTCCAGCATGTTTTCCCCGAAGGAAATGCCGGGCGTAACGATTTCCGTGATGCCGCGTTTTACAAGCTTCTTGGCAAATTTTGGGTCCTCCAGCTGGTCGCAGACGGCCACTTTGTAGCCCGCCCGCACTAGTTTTGTAAGGTAGTTCTCCAGCGCATGATGCGGAAAACCGGCCATGGCCACAGGGCCCTTTTCTCCGTTGGATTTCTTGGTCTGGACCAGCCCCAGCACCTTCACGGCCGTGATGGCGTCATCCGAGTAACACTCAAAAAAGTCCCCGACACGATACAGCAGTATTGCCTCGGGGTGCTGTGACTTAACCTCAAAGTAATGCTTGAGCATGGGGGTATCTTCCGCAATCTTTGCCATAGACTACAAAGATACAAAAATTCACAAAAAAGGCGTATCTTTGTGCTGATGCGCCGCGTACTTGTCATATCATATTATTGGCCGCCGTCGGGCGGTTCCGGCGTTCAGCGCTGGGTAAAATTTGTAAAGTACCTGCCCGGGGAAGGCTGGGAGCCCGTGGTCTTTGCCCCGGAAAACGCCTCTTACCCCGTTCTGGACCCTACAATAGGCAAGGATCTTCCTGAAAATCTGAAAGTTATCCGTGGCCGAATTTGGGAGCCGTATGCCGCTTACCGCAAGCTCACGGGAGCAAAAAGCACTCAGGTTACGGAGATTTCCAGCGGCAAAAAGACCTTCAAGCAGCGCCTCAGCCTTTGGATCCGCGCCAATCTTTTTGTGCCGGACCCTCGCGTCGGATGGGTAAGGCCAAGCGTCAAGACCCTCAAGAAATACCTATCAGAACACCCTGTAGATGCAATTGTCACCACGGGGCCGCCGCATTCGGTGCATCTTATCGGCCAAAAACTGCACAAGGCAACGGGCATTCCCTGGATTCCGGATTTCCGGGACCCCTGGAGCCGGATGTACTACCTCAGATACCTTCCCATGACCGCCGCCACCTGGAGAAAACTCCGTGCTCAGGAGCAGTCTGTACTGGATAGTTGCTCTGCAGTTTTAGCCTGCACACCGCTTATGCAGGAAGACTTCCAGGCCCAGACCCACACCCCCGTGGCCATGATTACAAATGGCTATGACTCAGAGGATTTCACCGGCCCGGCACCTGCACCGGACGGCCATTTCAACATAACCCACACCGGCCTTTTTGCCGCCGACGGCAATCCCTTCACGCTATGGAAGGTGCTTGGCAACATGGCCGCCTCGGACCCCGAATTCCGTGAAGCCATGCGCCTTCGGCTTGTCGGGAAAGTGGACAAGGAGGTACTGGAGGCCATAAAAGCCGCCGGTCTGGCCGAAAATGTAGTGGCTCTGGGCCCCACGGACCACGCTACGGCCGTCCGCGAGCAGCGAAGCGCCGGCATCCTCATACTGCCGCTTCGTAACGACCCCCTGTACAGGCCCATCCTCCCCGGCAAGCTCTTCGAGTACCTGGCCTCCCGCCGCCCCGTCCTTGGAATTGGGCAGGAAGACGGCGCCATGGCCCGCGTCCTTGATACCGCCAAGGCTGGCATTACGGCCGATTGGGACAATGAAACCGCAATGCGCAGCTTCATTGCAAACGCTTGGCAGCAGCACCTTGTCGGCGGCGTCCCGGCCACCAGCGGTGATATTGAAAAGTACAGCCGCCGCTCCACCACGCACGATTTGGCGCAGCTGCTGTCGCAGGTGACAACACAAAATATCGCAGGTGAAAGAAAACAATGTCGCAGGTGACAACGCAAAATGTCGCAGGTCTGCAAAAAAAGCCCGACCTGCGACGCTATAAGCCCCACAAGGCCGATTTACGTCGCAGTTCGGCCCAAAAACACAGACCTGCGACAGTTTGGCCCCAGACCTGCGACACGGCAAACACAGACCCGCGACAACATAAACGATTATGAAGAAAGAAAACAAGATATTCAGGAAAATAGCCACTGCCCTGGGCATAGTGGTACTGTTCCTTGCGCTTAGCTATGGCTTTGTGCCTCAGGTACTTGAGGGAAAGATAGTGGACCAGAGCGACATCTCCGGCTACATAGGAATGTCCCATGAGATGAATGAATGGAACAAGGCTCATCCGGAAGATCCTGCGCACTGGTCGGATTCAATGTTCGGGGGCATGCCCACGACGGCAATATCGGCCCAAAGGAAAGGAGACCTTACGCAACCACTTTACAACCTCCTGCTTCTTGGCAAGCGTCCTGCTACATACCTCTTTGTGACGCTTCTGGGCGCGTTTTTGCTGTTCCTGGCCCTGGGCGTAAGCTGGCCCGTGGCCATTGGCGGCGCCATAGCCGTGGCCTTCTGCAGCTACAACTTCCAGATCATCCAGGTTGGGCACAACACCAAGATGCAGGCCATCGCCTTCATGCCCTGGGTCCTTGCGGCGCTGGTTTATACCTATAAACGTAGATCCTTCGCTGGCGCTCAGGATGACAGAAAAACATCCTCTCGTAACTCTGAACATTCTTGTCATTCTGAACGAAGTGAAGAATCTCCGGCCAAAATGCTTCTTGGTGCGGCCCTCTTCGGCCTGGCGCTAAGCATGCAAATCAAGGCCAACCACCAGCAAATCACCTACTACCTTGCCATAATGGTGCTGCTATATGCCCTGGCCGAATTTATCCATACCTTCCGGACAAAGGAGTGGAAGCATTTCTGGATAGCGTCGGTGCTTCTTCTGGTGCTTGGCGGGGCGGGCATAGCAACCAATGTAAACAAGCTGCTGCCGCTGGCAAAATACACTCCCAACACCATGAGAGGCGGTTCTGAGCTATCCAAGGAGGGCGCCAACGCAGACGGCCTGGACCTTGACTACGCCACCGCCTGGAGCTACGGCTGGGAAGAACTTCCCAACCTTATGATACCGGATTTCAACGGCGGAGCATCGGCCGGTGCTGTGGACCCCGACAAATCGGAAACCGTAAAACTCCTTAAGCAGTACGGCCAAAAGAACGTAAGGGAAACCGCCAAGGCCCTGCCCCTTTACTGGGGGCCGCAGCCATTCACCGCCGGGCCCATGTACATGGGCGCCATAGCCGTGTTCCTTTTCATCCTGGGCCTGGGGCTCTATAGGGGCCGGGAAAAATGGTGGCTGCTGGCGGCAACCGTCATCGCCGTCCTGATGGCCGTGGGAAACCATTTCATGGCGTTTACTGAATTCTGTTTCAAGTATTTGCCGCTTTACAACAAGTTCCGGACGGTCTCTATGGCGCTGGTGGTGTTGCAGGTATCCCTGCCGGTGCTTGGCTTCCTTACACTGGACCGCATAACCAAAGAGCAGTACACCAAGGAGCAGTTCATGAAGGCCTTCTGGTGGGCTTTCGGCCTTACCGGCGGCTTCTGCCTTCTGGCATGGCTGGCCCCCGGAATCTTCGGCACGTTCAGCGGCGCGTCCGACAACGGCATGCAGGACATACTTGTAGACGCCCTTGTCAAGGACCGCATAATGCTGTTCCGCCAAGATGCCGGTGTGTCCTTCGTCCTTATCGTCCTCAGCGCCGCGGCGCTTCTGTGGGCATATCTTCCCAAGGGGCAATCGGCTCACGCAAAGGAATTTGCCGGTTTTGGCCGAAAGTGGATTGCCGCGGTTGCGATAGGCCTCCTTTCCCTCGCGAACCTCTTCGTGGTTGGAAAGCGCTACCTCAACGCCGACCACTTCACAACGCCCAGGGACTTCAACAAGCCCTTTGCCGAACGCCCCGTAGACAAGATAATCCTCCAGGACCAGGATCCCCAGTACCGCGTCCTGGACCTCACGGTTAACGTTTTCAACAGCTCCGTGCCCAGCTACAGGCACAAGAACGTGGGCGGCTATTCCCCCGCCAAACTCCAGCGTTACCAAGACCTCATAGACCACTACCTCACGGCCGAAATAAACGGCATCTACAAGGCCCTCAATGAGGCCGAAACCCTTGACGACGTTGCCGGCTATATGGCCTCCTCAACGCCGGTCCTCAACGCCCTCAACACGCGCTATCTCATTGTAGATGAGAAGTATCCGCCCGTGGAAAACTTCGGTGCATTCGGCCCTGCATGGTTTGTGGACTCCGTGGTGGAAGCCGCAAACCCCGACGAAGAGATTGCGCTGATCGGCCAGGTGGACCTCCGCACAACAGCTGTCGTGGCCGCTTCAGATGCCCGGTCCCTGCCGGGCATGACGGGGTCCTTGCCGGGCATGACGGGGTCCCTGCCGGGCCAGCCATCCGTCATTCCCGGCTTGACCGGGAATCTTGAAATGACCTCCTACACCCCCAACGAGGTCCGGTACCACTATTCGGCCACAGAACCCCGCGTGGCGGTGTTCAGCGAGGTCTTCTACCCGGAGGCCTGGCACGCGGCCGTAGACGGAGAGCCGCTGAACCTCTTCCGCGCCGACTGGACCCTCCGCGGCGCCCTTCTTCCCGCCGGAGAGCATGACGTTGTGATGCGTTTTGAACCCCAAAGCTACAAAACCGGCGCTACGGTGTCCCTCATCGCCTCCATCCTGCTTCTCCTGGCCCTTGCCGCAGCAATATTCCTTTATGTAAAAAGAAAGGGCAATGACTAACGCAAAAACGGCCTTTTTTGCGTGCCTCGCTGCCCATTTGGTCAATGACTCACACGAAAAACGCCTTTTTTGTGCATCTCGTTGCCCAAGGCCGAAAAAATGACACCGAATCTAAGACCATATATGCAAGAAGGCAGGCTTGAAGCCGGCTGCGACGAAGCCGGCCGCGGCCCCCTTGCCGGCCCCGTGTACGCCGCCGCGGTGATACTTCCCCCGGACTTTTACCACCCGCTCCTCAACGACTCCAAACAAATGTCGGAGCGCGCAAGGGAAGAATTAAGGCCCATAATAGAGCGTGAGGCCGTTGCCTGGGCCGTAGAGGCCGTAAGTGCCGAAGAAATAGACCAGCTTAATATCCTCTGGGCCTCGGTCACCGGTATGCAGCGGGCCGTCCTCAAACTGAGCCCAAAACCGGACTTCCTCCTTATAGACGGCAACAAGTTTCGGCCTTTCAGCTGCTTCGGCTTCAAGGATTTCCAGACCGTGGTACACGGAGACGCCACCTACGCAAGCATCGCCGCCGCCAGCGTCCTTGCCAAAACCTACCGTGACGATTTCATGCGGGAAATAGCAAAAGACTACCCCGAATACGGCTGGGACCGCAACATGGGCTACCCCACGCCTGAGCACATAGAAGCAATCCGGCGCCACGGACTCACTCCATGGCACCGGAAAAGTTTTCACGTAAAGGAACTGGAACCCTCCCTGTTTTAAACCGCCGCGGCAAGTTTACGGGCAATCTCCCTGAAAGCCTCGGCGTCCGGGCGCCCGTCAATTGAGGCCACGGGAACGCCGTCATCGGCCCCTTCACGGATGCCCTGCACAAGCGGAATCTGCCCAAGGAGCGGAATGTCAAGATCCTGTGCCATCTTAATTCCACCGCCCTTCCCAAAGAGGTAGTACTTTTCCTCGGGATGCTCCAGCGGAGTGAACCAAGACATATTTTCCACAAGGCCGAAAACGGGCTTCTGCACCTGAGGGTTGCGGAACATGTTTACCCCGCGAAGGACGTCCGAGAGCGCCACCGCCTGAGGCGTAGTCACTATCACGGCACCCTCCATGGGAATGTCCCCGATAAGCGAAATATGGATGTCCCCGGTTCCCGGAGGCATGTCTATGAGGAGGAAGTCCAGCGGCCCCCACTCCGTTTGGAGAATAATCTGCTTAAGGGCCGTGGACGCCATGGGGCCGCGCCATATAAGTGCCTGGCCCTCAGTTGTTACATGCCCAACGGAAAGCCATTTTACGCCGAATTTTTCTACCGGCACAAACAGGGCGTCGTCCTCGTTTTCTCCGCGCATCTCTATCTGCACGCCGTCGGTTGCCGTCATGGTGGGGATGGACGGGCCGTAAACGTCGGCGTCGGCAAGGCCAACCCTGTAACCCTCACGGGCAAGCGCTACGGCAAGGTTTACGGCAACGGTGCTTTTACCAACGCCGCCCTTTCCGGAGGCTATCCCTATTATGTGCCGAACCTCACGCAGCTGCTCCAGATTGAACTCGATGCCCTTTTTGGCGGGCTTGGACGGCTCCTTGACAATTGTGTCCACGGTAACCTCCGTGCCACCCGGAGCATGCCTGTACAGGCAGGACTGCACAGCCCCTATAAGGTAGTTCTTGAGAGGGTCCGGGCGCTTGGGAAAAGCCAGTACAACACGTATGGCTCCGGGGTTAATCTCCACGGAGTCAATCATTCCAAGGGCTGCCAGCGGGGCGTCTCCCTTTGCGGGGTGCGTAACCTCTCCCAGCCATGAAAGTATTTGATTTTTGTCCATTTTCTCCATAATTTCCACAAAAGTACGCAAAAAACACTAAATTTGTGAAAACTATATATCAGATGAAACGTTTTCTTGCCCTTTTTACTGCCATTGCAGTATCATTTTCGGCCATCGCCGATGAAGGCATGTGGCTTCTGCCGCTCCTCAAACAACTCAACGGAAAAGACCTCCGCGCGGCTGGCTGCAAGCTTACCCCCGAACAGATTTACTCCATCAATAAAACCTCCCTCAAGGATGCCATCGTTCACTTTGGCGGCGGCTGCACCGGAGAGATGATAAGTGACCAGGGCCTCCTTGTCACCAACCATCACTGCGGCTACAGTAGCATCCAGGGCCTTTCCACGGACGAGCACAATTACCTCATGGACGGCTTCTGGGCAAAATCCCTGGACCAGGAAATCCCCTGCCCGGGCCTCACCGTCACTTTCCTGGTTTCCATGGAAGATGTCACTGACGCCATTGAGAACAAGGGTGTAAAGGCCGAAGACATTGAGAAGAAGGCCGAAAAAGCCAATCCCGGCTGCAGCGTCACTGTAACCGGTTTTTACAACGACAACATCCATTACCTCATTGTCTACCGCACTTACAAGGACGTCCGCTTTGTGGGCGCCCCTCCGGCATCAATGGGTAAATTCGGCGGAGAAACCGACAACTGGATGTGGCCCCGCCACACCTGCGACTTCTCCATGTTCCGCGTATATGCCGGCAAGGACAACATGCCCGCCGAATACAGTGAGGAAAATGTTCCCATGAAGCCCGCCAAGAGCCTTAAGGTATCCCTGAAGGGCGTCAAGGAAGGGGACTACACCATGATCATGGGTTATCCCGGCCGTACCCAGCGCTACCAGACCGCAGCCCAGCTTAACAACATGATTGAGACCAACCGCATCCGCATAGACGCCCGTACAGTGCGCCAGGACATCATGTGGGAGGCCATGTGCGCAGACCCTTCGGTCCAGCTCAAGTACGCCGACAAATACGCCGGCAGCGCCAATGGCTGGAAGAAGTGGCAGGGAGAGGAACTCGCGTTCCAGAACCTCAACATAATCGGCCGTGAAGAGGAAAAAGAGGCCGCCCTCAAGGCCTGGATTGAGGCCGATCCTTCCCGCAAGGAAAAATACGGCACTCCCATCGAGGACATTGCCGATTACGTAGAGGACAATGCCGCCGACAACCGCGCCATCACCCTTCTCACGGAGGCTCCGCTGCGCATTGAGCTTATCGGCCTTGCTGCAAGCACCTTCCGTCTGTTCTCCAATGGTATGCCCGCCGGCATAGACACCCTGGCTGCCATCAAGCAGGCCGTTGAGGTCGTCAAGGACCAGTACCGGGACTATGTGGAGCCCCTGGACCGCAAGGAAGCCGTTGCGCTTCTGGAATTCTACAGGAAAAACGCCCAGCCGGAAGACTATCTTCAGGGCCTTGGCGGCTCCGATTTCGCTGCGCTGGACATTCCCGCCTATGTCAATAACCTCTTCGACAACAGCATCTACACCTCCTACGACAAACTGAGCGCTTCGGCAACCAGCCTTGAGGCCCTTGTAAGCGACCCCGCCGTAGAGCTTTACAACAGCGCCGTCACCGTTCTCATGAAATACTACCAGAAGATGTTCATGGGCGGAAACGCCAAATACGACGCCGCCCGCAAGCACTTTGCCGCCGCCCTCATGGAGTGGGGAAAGGGCAAGGCCATGTACCCGGACGCCAACTCCACCATGCGCCTCACCTACGGCCACGTGCTCCCTTATAGCCCCAAGGACGCCCTTAAGTACGAATACTACACCACCGCCCAGGGCCTCCTGGAGAAGGAAGACCCCTCCAACCCTGAATTCATCCTCCCCGCCGGCATCAAGTCCCTCCTCCTTGCAAAGGATTATGGCCGCTGGGCCGAAAAAGACGGCACCCTCCGCACCTGCTTCCTCACCAACAACGACATCACCGGCGGAAACTCCGGTTCACCGGTGCTTGATGCAAAGGGCAACCTGATAGGCCTTGCATTTGACGGAAACTGGGAGAGCATGAGCTCCGACGTCATGTTCGAGCCCGCCCTCCAGAGGTGCATCTGCGTGGACATCCGCTATGTCCTGTGGCTTGTTGAAAAATACGGCAAGGCCACCAATATCATTAACGAAATAACTTACGCCAAATAACTTATGAAAAAACTGTTTACACTCATATTGGCAGGTGCCGTATGCCTTGGCGCCTATGCACAGGAATCCCGCATCCTTGAAGACTGGGAAGAGAAAATAGAAGAGCAGGAAAACGAATTCCTCTCGTCTTTCTCCTACCTTAATTTCACCTACAACCACAACCTCAATGCCCCCGAAGGCTACAACGCCAGCGGCTGGGGCATTGAATGGTCCATGCTTCACTTTGGATTCAACCCCTGGAGAAACGGCCGTTTCACCCTTGGCCTTTTTGACATGGCTTTTGACTTCAACTACCTGCAGAAAGGATACTGCTTTGCCCGCGGCATGGAAAACGACATCGTTGCCCAGAATGTAGTTGTCCCCGCCGGAACAGCCAGCCGCGCCACCAGGTTCGCATACAAGTTCCCTCTTGGGTACATCCAGAGATTCGGATCTTCAAAGGGCTCTGCCGCCATCCTTGTTTCTCCCGGTATTGGCTGGGACAAGTATTACAACGACATTACAAACAATAATATCAAGGAATACCAGCGTTATCTCATCAAGGGCGGCGCCTACTTCCGCCTCGACCTCCAGGTCATGGTATGGTTCAAGAATATGGGTATTACCGGCCGATATTCCTTCCCCAAGGACTTCAAGGGCCCCGGAGTCATCTCTGCCGGTCTTTCCTTCCGCCTGTAGTGCAGCCGGGTAGTGCTGAAAAATATTGTATTTGCGTGAAAAATCATTATATTTGCAGGCTACCTCAGAAAAACGCAAAAACATAATACACAACAATGAAAGCTTACACTACTAAAAACATCCGCAACATCGTCCTGATTGGCGCACCCCGCAGCGGTAAAACCACCCTCTCCGAGGCCATGCTTTTTGAAGGCAAGGTTATTGACCGCCGCGGTTCCGTAGAAGAAAAGAACACCGTATCGGACAACACCGAATTTGAGCAGACCAACCAGAAGTCCATCAACGCCACCCCCCTGTACGCAGAGTTCGGCGGCTGCAAGATCAACTTCATAGACGCTCCCGGTTCAGATGATTTCTCCGGCGGCGCACTTTCCGCATTCAAGGTGGTTGACGCTGCAATCATGGTCATGAACGGCGCAGCCGGAATCGAGGTCGGTACCACCCTCTTCGCCCGCTACGCAGACCAGTATGGCGTTCCCATGATCATCGCCGTCAACCAGCTGGACCACGACAAAGCAAACTGGGAAGGCGTCCGTAACGCCATCGCAGAGGAATTCGGCAAAAAGGCCGCCATCTGCCAGTTCCCCGTTGCTCCCGGCGTTGGCCTGGAGGGCTTTGTGGATGTGATAACCATGAAGTTCTACGACAGGAAGGGCACAGAGCTTGACATCCCTGCCGCATACGCAGACGAAGCCGAAGAACTTCGCGCAGAACTCATGGAAAAGGCCGCAGAAGGCTCCGACGAACTCATGGAGAAGTTCTTCGAGACCATGGAACTCACCACGGATGAAATCCGCGAAGGCCTTCGTCTTGGCCTCCAGAAGGGTGAAACCATCCCCGTATTCTGCACCGCAGCAAAGGAGAACATCGGCACCAAGCGCCTGATGGAATTCATCGTGAACGTTGTTCCTTCACCGGAAGGCAAGGAAGAGCCTACAGTGGACGGCGGCACCATCAAATGCGACCCCGCAGGCCCCGTTGCCCTGTTCATCTTCAAGACCAGCGTAGAGCAGCACCTCGGTGAAGTTTCCTACTTCAAGGTAATGAGCGGCACCCTCAATGAGGGCGCAGACCTCGTGAACCCCGAAACCGGCAACAGTGAGCGCCTCAGCGCCATCTACGCCGTAGCAGGTGCCAAGAAGGAAAAGGTTTCCTCCATCGCCGCCGGCGACATCGGCTGCGTCATGAAACTCAAGGCTGGAAAGACAGACGTCACCCTTGCACAGAGCGGCGTAGAGGCCATCAAGCACATGGTGTTCCCTGATGCCAAGTACCGCTGCGCAGTGAAGGCTGTTGATAAGAACGACGAAGCCAAAGTTGGCGACGCCCTCAACAAGATTGCCGCACAGGATCCCACCATCAACGTGGAATACTCCAAGGAACTCCGCCAGACCATCCTCTCCGGCATGGGCGAGCAACACATCAACTACGTCAAGTGGCGCCTCACCAACGAGTTCAAGCAGAACGTCGAATTCTACGCACCCAAGGTCCCTTACCGTGAGACTATCACCAAGATCGCAACCGCACAGTACCGTCACAAGAAGCAGTCCGGCGGCGCCGGTCAGTTCGGTGAGGTTCACCTCCTGGTATGCCCTTACGTAGAGGGTCAGGAAGCTCCCAAGAACTTCAAGATAGACGGCAAGGACGTTGTGTTCAACTTCAAGAGCCAGGATATCACAGACCTCGAATGGGGTGGAAAGCTTGAGTTCTACAACTGCGTGGTTGGTGGTTCAATTGACCTCTCCTTCATGCCCGCCATCCTCAAGGGTATCAAGAGCAAGATGGAGGAAGGCCCTCTTACCGGTTCCTACGCCCGCGACATCCGCGTGTATGTATATGATGGTAAGATGCACCCCGTAGACTCCAAGGAAATCGCCTTCATCATTGCCGGCCGTAACGCCTTCAAGGAGGCCTTCCGCAATGCAGGTCCCAAGATCCTTGAGCCTATCTACAATGTAGACATCATCACTCCTAATGAGTATGTAGGCCCTTGCATGAGTGACCTCAACACCCGTCGCGGCATGATTATGAACCAGGATATGGACAAGGGTTTCACCGTGCTCCACGCCCGCGTGCCGCTCGCAGAGCTCTACCGCTACTCCACCATCCTCAGCTCCCTCACCGGCGGTTCCGCAACCTTCTCCATGAAGTTCGCAGAATATGTCCAGGTGCCCGCAGACGTCCAGACCAAACTTCTGGCCGAATACGCTGCCCAGGAGCAGGAAGAGGACTAATCCCGCGTGGAGTCAAATTGCTGATACTCAGCTTGTTATTGAAAAACGTCTACCTGAAATCGGGTAGACGTTTTTGTATAATAGCCTGTCTATGAGCGCATTACGCCCACGCGTAACCCCCGCCCTCAAAAAAAATTAAAATATCGCTTGCGATATAAAATAATTGTGGTATATTTGCATCGTGAACGATATAATGATGATCAAAAAATTAATCCTGGCGGGCCTCTTAGGGATACTGTCCCTTTCGGCCTCCTGCAAACAAGACAAAGACATGGCAAAGATTACAGACTTCAAAGCCCTCAATAACAAGGGCGTGGAGGTAGACTTCAAAGATTATGAAGGCAAGGTCCTTCTCATTGTCAACACTGCATCCAAGTGCGGTTTCAGCCCTCAGTACGACGGCCTGGAGGCTCTTTACCAGAAGTACAAGGACAAAGGGCTCGTTGTCATCGGCTTCCCCTGCGACCAGTTTGCAGGCCAGGAGCCCGGCTCGGATGAGCAAATAGAGGAGTTCTGCCGCCTCAACCACGGCGTCACCTTCCCCCTCATGGCAAAAGGCGACGTAAACGGTGAAAACGCCCATCCCATCTTCGAGTTCCTCAAGGCCCAGGCCCCCAAGGAAGAGTACAGGGGTCTCAAGGCAAAAGCCACCCAGACCATGCTCAAGGGCATCAGCAAGAGCTACAAGAAGGAGAGCGACATCCTCTGGAACTTCACCAAGTTCCTGGTAGCTAAGGACGGTGTCACCGTAAAGCGTTTCGCTCCCGTGGCCGAACCTAAGGACTTTGAAAAGGATATTGAAGCATTTCTTTAATGGATCCCGCACTTAAACTGGAGAATCAGCTCTGCTTCCGTCTTTACACGGCATCCAGGCTCATAACTCAGGCCTATCATCCGCTTCTGAGCAAGATAGGCCTGACATATCCTCAGTATCTGGTGATGATGGTTCTCTGGGAAAACGACGGCCAGAAGGTCAACGACATCGCAAAGCGCCTCTACCTTGAAACCAACACCGTAACTCCGCTCCTCAAAAGGATGGAGGCCGAAGGTTTCGTGAAGCGCTCAAGGGGTGCCGAAGACGGTCGTCAGGTGATAGTGTCCCTTACCCCCAAAGGCCGAAAACTGGAGCAGGAGGCCGGCTGCGTCCCCTATAAAATGGGAGGAGCCGTTGCCTGCCGCTCAATTACGCAGGAAACGGCTCCGGGCCTTTTTGCAACTCTGGACGACCTCATCGGCCATCTGAGCAAGCTCTAAAGAGCGCTCATGGCTTCCCGGAGCTTTGCCTTGATTTCCTCAAGGTTCATGCGCGGGGCGTTGTCGGAGTTATATTCCTCAACAGGAGCGTCGGTGTGGTCTTTCACCGCCGGAATCCGGAAGAAGCCGCCCATGTCCTGAGCCTTTACGCCCTCCTCCTTTGTGAGGAGGGTTTCGTATAATTTCTCGCCGGGGCGTGCGCCAATGACCGTGACGCCGCTTCCGCCTTCAAGTTCGCAGAGCCCCTGCGCCTGAAGGCCGATGGTACATGCCGGAGACTTCTGAACCAGGATGTCTCCGGTTTTTCCGTTCTCAAAGGCGTAGATCACAAGGTCTATGGCTTCCTCAATTGTCATGATGAAGCGGGTCATGTCCGGATTGGTCACGGAAACCGGTTTTCCTTCGGCCACCTGGCGCTTCCAAAGAGGCACAACGGAGCCCTGGGAGCACAGTACGTTCCCAAAGCGGGTGCACATGATGCGCGTGCCTTTTCCAGAAAGCGAAACGGCAATTTTTTCGCCTATTGCCTTGGTGTTTCCCATTACGTTCACGGGGTACGCGGCCTTGTCCGTAGACAGGTAGACGGCGGCCTCAACTCCGGCCGCCACGGCCTCCTCAAAGAGGACGGTTGTGCCAAGAATATTGGTTTCCACGGCCCCTACGGGGTCTTTTTCGCAGCCGGGAATATCCTTCATGGCCGCGGCGTGGAAGAGGTAATGCGCCCCTTTTACGGCCTCCCGGCAAAGTTCCCGGGAAGTGATGCTTCCGGCAAAGAAGCGGAGCCTTGAATCCCCGTGATAGAGGTCCCTCAGGCGGGCCTGCTTGCAGGCGTCGCGGGAAAGGATCCTTACCTCCGAGGCGCCCTCGGAGAGCATTCGTTTAAGTGCGGCCGACCCGAAACTTCCGGTTCCGCCGGTGATAAGTACTGTTTTTCCTTTAAAAATAGACACGGTGTCAGTATTCGAATTTGTTGAACCAATATGCCCTGTATGATATTCCCTCGCGGCCGATTACCCTTAAGATGTTGCCCTGCAGGTCCGTGAACACGACTTTGCGGGAATCGGTGCTGCTGAGCATCATTATTCCCTCGTCCTCAAGGAACTGGGCGTTGCTGCGGTCGCGGGAACTGTATTCCTCCGGAAGGGAGATGTTCAACTCATACACGGCAGTTTTTGCCACGGGATCCACGCGGAAAATGACAGCGCTTGAACGCTTGATGTCACGCCCGTTGGAATAGCACAGGATACGGTCCGGGGCCAGCGGAGTGGCGGCATGGAGGCCTCCCGTGGGGAACTCTCCGTCCAGGGTTACATCTCCGTTTACGCCCACCCTGTATACTACGTCCCCGGTTTTCCCGTCAATCTTCCAGAGCTCGCTGAGCGCATTGAAAGTCATGTAGTAGTCTCCTTCGGAATCCAGTGCCACGGAATTGGCATGTACAAGGTCCGTAAGGCGTTTTTCGGCCTTGAGATACGGGGCAGAAAGATCTCCAAGCGCGGCAAAGCAGTCCCACTGCCGAATGACTTCGCGCTCCGGGCTCATTACGGTAAATCCGTCGCCCCATACCGTCCCTATGGGATAGTCTTTCAGTACGTTGTTCACAAACATGAGGTTGCCGTCGGCAAGAATCTTCACCTCATGGTGAGGATACTCTATGTTGCCTTTTCCGGACGTCCAGTAGAGGATGCGGTTGCCGTCAAGGTCCGTGACTACGGTATGCGCGCACAGTCTCTGGATGTCCTGGTCCTGAAAGCCTGTGAGGACGGCGATGCGGTTTGCCTGGGGGTTGCACCAGCCCACGCGGATTTCTTCCCCGAAGGCTTCGTACCAGACAACCTTTCCGTCTATGTCACAGAATGTCACGTATCCGGACGGAGAGGCCTCCCACTGCATCAGGTAGCCGTCCAGGCCGGTATTTCCGTCTTTCTCTACAGTATAAGCAGGGCAGTCGGCGGGAAGGGAGCCTGTCCTGAAGGTCATGGGCTTTGATTCGGCCGCGGCGTTCCCTTCCGGGACCACCACAAACTCATATTCCGTATTGGGATACAGGAATTTGAGCACCACGCTTTCCTTGCCGCCATCAGTGTGGCGGAAGGCCGTTTTCTGCGCTGCGGTGCGGCCTTTGGCGGTTTCCCAGTACAGGACGCTCCAGTTGCACGGCGTGGTGAAATCTACACTGACGGTAAAGCGGAGGGCGTTTTCCGTCGGGGCTATGCTTACAGATGCGGCGAAGTCCGCGAACCCTTCCGGGCTCACGGACCTGCCGCACGAAGCGAGGGCAATAAACGCTGTTAGCGCAAGTGTTTTAATTCTCATAAATTACCTGTACGGACTTCACCCAGAAGCAGTTGACTTCGTCGTTGGTGGTCTTCCACTTGATTTCCAGAAGGCCTCCAACAGGGTCCGGAGCGGAGAATGTGTAAGGCGTCATTTCGTTCACAAGGGGATAGGTTGTGCCAATCTTGGCGCCTCCAATGTAAACTTCAAGTTCGGCGGCACTCTTGTCTTCTCCTTCCTCGGGAGCGAAGCGGGCTGTGCTCACGGTTACGGAAGAAATCTTCTTGTCCGTGAAGCTTTCGGTCCACATGCGGGCGCTCTTGGCGCTTTCGGCAGCCGCGTTTACTCCCCAGGCGCGGCCAATCATAAGTCCGGCGTTGGGATTCATGTAGAAGAAAGGCATTGCGGCTTCTACCTCCACATACCAGGTTGTGCCCTGGTCTTCCATGGGCCTCACTTCTTCGGCACCTTCATCGGTTACGCCGAAGTCTCCGTTCTTGAAGCTGTGCACATAGGTTTCCTTGCCCTTGGGCTGGAGGAAGATGCCAAGCACTGAAGGGCCTTCTTCGCCCTGGTAAGGATATTCAAGAACCATTTCGGATTCGCTGACGCTTACAACGGAATACTTTCCGCCGATGCCGCTATCGTCGGCAATCATGAGCGGGAAGGCGTTTCCGCCAAACTGCACGTAAGTCACGTCACCTTCCTTTACTATCTCCCAGCTTTCATTTCCGGTCATCTCCACTTTCTGGGCCTCGTAGGTGGTGTTGTTGTAGGTGTCGGAGGCCTCTCCAAGGTCCATCACAACGCTGCCGTCGCTCTTGAAGGTGATGAAGTCTCCAACAACGGAGGCGGGGTTCTCTAATCCGCGCTCGATGTTTACCCAAGGATATATGCCGGGAGTGCCGTCAGCACCGCGGGAACCGTACTTGAGCAGCAGCCAGGTGCCAAGGAAAGCCTTTTCATCGGCGGTCATTGCGCGGGTGAGGTTCGGAAGCTCATAAACGCCGCCGGCGACAAGAGTGGTGGCGTCGGCCGAAACTTCCATCTCGTCATTGCCTACGGTGTAGGTGAGGGTGAGTTTTCCAACCTTTCCGGGGATTGCGTTCACGTAGTATGTGGCGCCGGCCTTGAAAGTGCCCTCAAAGGCCGAAACCTTGATTTCCGATGACGTTGTGCCTGCGCTGAGGACGGGTTTTCCGCCGCAGTCGATGCTCACGGTGCCGGAAAGGGCGCCTTCGGCAGTCTTGATTTTCACGGAATTTACACCCACGGCATCCTCGTCAAGTGTGAAGCTCAGAACGGCCGAAACAGGGCTGAAGGCAAGGTTGTCGCCGTCGCTCTTAGCGGCCGAAAGCACCTGGATGTCGGCGCCGCCGGCGCTTGCAGTCTGCTCGGTGGCAATCTTGGTCTGGACAATGCTGCCGCTCAGGGTTGCCGAAGCGTCATAGGGGAAAATGGCGTAGTAGGTGTCGGCTGCCACAGCGCTGCCAAGGAGTTCGGCGGTGGCGCCGCTGCCCTGTGCGCGGAACATCTTGTTGCCGGCGCCGTCAAAGACGCTCACCTTGTCGGCCTTGGTCCATGAGAGGGTAAGTCCGTTCTCAACGGTAACCTTGGTAAGGGTGGGCAGGGTGGCCTGGAAGGTCTTTTCGCCTGAAGTGGCGGGGGTGTTGTCATTTCCGCCGCTGTTTTCCTGTTTCTGGCATGCTGCGGCAAGGGTGAGGGCTGCGGCAAGCCAAAGTAATGTGCGTTTCATCTGTGAGTTATTGGTTAATGGTTTATTGCTCGGGTGTTTCTACGGTGACCCAGTCAAACTTGGCCGTGTGGTCCCTGGTGGGCATGTGGTCTCCAAGGAAGGTAAGGTTCTCTACGCTGCAGGCAACCAGGAAGTTGGAATACTTGTCCGGGCCGAAGTTCAGCGGAAGCGTTTTCACGGTTTCCCCGTCTATCACCCAGGTTGCCTTGTAGTAGTTGTTGGAGTCTACATCCATCTTTATTGCACATTCATGCCAGCCGGGCTTGATGGGCACATAGGTGGAGTTATGGGGGTTCTGCTGGTTGGTAAGGCAGGCCACAAGCTCGTCTTCGGCCGCACCACAACTTTCACGTGCATAGGCCTTTCCATAGCCAATCTCAAAGTCAAGCTCGTGTTCGTCGTTCTGGTAAATGAACGCTCCTACGCTAACCTGGGCCTGTTTTTCAATCTCAGGAACATACAGCCTCCAGGTGTATACGCCCTCTCCAAAACGGGAGTTGCTCTGGAGCTTGTTGCGGTCCATGGTATTGCCCTTGGTGGTAATTGAGAGCATGCCGCCGCTGACCGAGAAGCATGGCGCACCTTGTTCCGGGTTGTGCGTGTAATAGTACCAGCCGTCAATGGAGTCAAAATCCCAGCGGGTTACCTTGGGCCCGGGCGTGGGCGGAGTAACCGGTGTTACAGGGTCGTCATCCACTACGTCCGGCCCGGTAAACGGCTCCCATGTCCTGGCATCTTTCAATGAGGGGTTAAGGGTAACCTCGCGGTAAGGGACGGGCATGTAGCGGCGGATGTCGTCGTCGGTGAGGGTTGCAACATCCGGGTATGCAGCCCATGCCGGATCATAGTAGCCGGCTTCCTGGCCTTCGTTGGAGGCCTTGTAGGCATAACGCTGCTTTATGGTATTGATGTACTTTGTCATGCGGTCTTTCCAGAGGCCCATCCTTATGAGGTCCGGGCGGCGCAGGCACTCCATGTTAAGCTCAAACAGGCGTTCGTCGCAGATTGCGCTGCGGAGCTTTTCCCGTGTGCCGTAATTGGCCAGTTTGAGCCCGTGGGCGCTGTCCTGGAAGGCGCGGTCGCGCACCCTGTTTATGAGGTCTATGGCCTCCTGGGTGGGGCCGTTAAGTTCGTTTAGGATTTCGGCCTTGCAAAGGATCATGTCCGAAAGGCGCATGAGAGGGAGGTTGTTGGGGGTGTCGTAGATGTACTTCCAGGTGTTGAGGAACTTGTACTTCTGGGTGTATGTTTCGGCAAGCTCGTTCATGAGCACGTAGGTTTTGCCGTTAACAGTGTGGTTCTTGTTCACCGCGCCGGTTTCGGCAATGTTGGAAGGGGCCCTGTAATAGGTTTCGTCCGGGGAGTAAACGTCCTCATACTCAGTTACCTGCAGTACGGTAAGACGCTGGTCTGCGGGGTCAAACTTCCAGGTCATTTCCAGAGGCTGGTACATGTTGCCCCAGCCCATGTCGTAGTTCCATCCGGTAAACTGGAGGCCGAGGTCCCAAGAGCCTGAAGGGAGGTCGTTGCCGCTGGCCCTGATTGCAAAGATTAGCTCGTTGTTGTAGATGCCGGCCTCGGTGGTGGGGTCGAAGACGTCCCAGACGGTGGGCTGCAGGGAATACACGCTGCCTTCCAGGGCAAGCACCTTGTTAACCTCGTTGAGGGCGTCTTTCCAAAGGCCGGAAGCATCCTCGCCATTTTGGCGTGCGCGGCCTGCCTGACGCATGTAGAGGCGCGCCAGATACCCGTGGGCGGCGCCGTAGGTGGGACGTCCTGCGTCCTTGTTTGAGGCATAGGACCGGGGAAGGTAGTCGCAGGCGTTGAAAAGGTCGTTCTCAATGACGGTCTCTATCTTTGCAAGGGGCGCATAGGGCTCCCTTGCGGTAGGGTCTATTTTGCTGGAGGTGACAAGCGGCACCTGGAAGAATACGTCCGTGAGGTTGTAGTAGGCAAACGCCCTCATGAAATAGGCCTCTCCAAGGAGCTGCTCCTTTGTTACGCCGCCGGCAAACAGGTTGTCGGCCATTTCCGGCACCTGGTCTATCACGATGTTGGCGCGGGTGACAATCTCAAAAAAGCCATTCCAGGCCACCAGGATACGGTTGTCGTTGTAAATGGCAACGTCGTTCATGGACTCGAAGTAACTGTCTCTTTTGTATCCGCCGTCCGTAGAGATGTCGTTGATGTAGAACATTGGCTCCCTGTAGGTGAGGTGGAGGGAGGAGTAGAGGCTGTTCACCGCCGCCTGGGCATTTTCGGCGGTGGTAAAGGCGTTTTCATCCGTAAGGTTGGAGTACACAACCTCCTTGAGCTGTTTCTCACATGAAACGGAGGCGAGGAGCACAAGAGAAATGTATATGAGTTTTTTCATGGCTGCTTTCTTTTAGAAGGTTACTTTCACACCTACGTTAACTTGCCTGTAAGCCGGATAGGTGTTGAAATCCAGGCCCTGCGTGACGGCGCTGGCGCCGTTGGTGGAAACTTCAGGGTCAAAGCCGCTGTACTTTGTAAGGGTAAGGAGGCGGTTTGCGCCCACAAACACGCGAGCGCCCTTTATGAAGGTCACGCCCCAGTCTTTGAGCGGAAGGGTGTAACCCACTTCAATATTACTGAGGCGCAGGTAGCTGGCGTCCTCCACGTAGTAGGAGTTGACAAATGAACCGTACTGGGGACCGCCCTCACGCTGCCATGTTCCGGCAATTATCCTTGTAGAGGGGTTGGTCTTGGTCCATCTGTCGGCGCATTCCTTGAGGCGGTTGTTGTCCTGCAGCAGGACGCGGGAAATGTTTAGCATGGAGCCGCCAATTGCGGCGTCGAAGAAGATTGTGAAGTCAAAGTTCTTCCAGCGGAGGGTGTTTCCCCATCCAAGCACAAAGTCGGGCTCTCCGTGTCCAAGGGAGTGGCGGTCTTCGTCTGTGATGACTCCGTCCTTGTTGAGGTCCACGAATTTAGGCTCGCCTTCCGTGGACTTGGGCTGGGGGGCGTAAGTTTCTCCGGTCTGGATAATTCCGTCCCACTCATAGCCGAAGATTGTGGAGAGGGGCTCCCCTTCCTTCACCATGGCGTACTGAACGAGGTCGTAGCTGCCGTGAGGGCGCACCGTATAATAGGTAGGGGTCTCTATTGAAATCACGGTATTTCGGTTGTGGGCCATGTTGAGGGTGGTCTGCCAGGAGAAGTCACGGGTGTCAAACACGTGGTATTTTGCAAACAGCTCAACGCCGCGGTTGCGGATGGCGCCGTTGTTGCCCTTCTGGGTCTGGAGGCCCACCGTGCTCATGGAAATGTTGACATCCGAGAGGAGGTCCGTTGTAACCTTGTCGTACCAGTCGAAGTTGATTTCCAGTTTGCCCTCAAGCAGGGCGGCATCCAGGCCGAAGTCCAGCTGGGAGGTGGTTTCCCAGTGCAGCAGGGCGTTTCCGGCGTTGTTGGGGTGCATGCCCTTCACAATGCTGTTGCCGCCAAGGTAGATGTCCTGGAAGGCGTATGTGCGCAGGGACTTGTATGTGCCGATTCCGTCGTTACCGGTGCGGCCGTAACTGGCGCGCAGCTTGATGGAGTTGAAAAGGGGCTTTGTGAACTCCATGAAGGGTTCGTCGCCAATCTGCCATGCAAAGGAACCGGCGGGGAAAACGCCCCATTTGCTGCCTTCGCCGAAGTTGGAGGCGCCGTCAAAACGCACGCTGGCGTTGAAGATGTACTTGTCAAGGAGCACATATTCGGCCCTGCCGAAGAAGGAGATGTTGGTCTTTTCCGTCTTTGCCGTGGCAATCCATTCCTTGACATTGGCGGCTCCCATATTGTTATATGAGAAAACGTCCGTCGTGAAGTCGTGTGCCCCCATTCCGGAATAGTTGTACACGTTGTTTATCCAGCTGGCACCGCCTATCACCTTTACGTCGTGGGCCGTGCCGAACTTCTTGTGGAAGGTGAGGATGCCCTCAAGCTGCTGGTAGTGAACGTCTTCCTGCTCTACGCTTGCCTGTCCGTTGTAGGAGGCCCCCACGGAGGTGTTGCGGTCGAAGTAACTCTGGTACTTGTCGTTTTCACGGCTTGTGGAGTACTGCACGCGGGCCTTCAGGAAGGGGAAGGGGTCTACTTCGGCATACAGCGTAACGTAGTTGTTGTTTACGTTTATGTTGTAGTCCTGGTACATGGTTTCATAGTAAACCTTTTCCACGCGGGCGTCACGGCCGAACACGTCCTTGCCCTCAATTGTGTTGAGTGGATTCGCAAGGAACATCCAGTAAATGACGTTGGAGGTGGAGCTTGCCGTACCGGTGCTGAAGTAGGTGCGCTTTGTGGCGGCCAGATAGGCGTTTATGCCCATTCTGAGCCAGCTTGTGGGGGTGAAATCCGCGTTGATACGGGCGCTGGTGCGGCCGAAGTCGGAGTTCATCACAAGACCTTTGTCAGTGGTGTTCACAAAGCTTGCGGCGGCCCTTACCTTGTCGTTGCCGCCCTGAACGTTCACGGCGTGGGTCTGTGTAAGGGCGGTACGGGTCATCTGCTTGATCCAGTCCGTGCCCGCGCCCTTGAAGGCCTGTTGTTCCTCTGTATACGGAGGATCACCGGCGCTGCCGTTTTGCCGCCATACATCCATGTCGAAGTTGATTTTGTCTTCGGCATTCATAAGTTTCCAGGGATTCCTCAGGATCTTTGCCGAAAGATTATAGGAATAATCCACGGAGAAGCGCCCTGCGGCACCATGCTTTGTGGTGATGAGGATGACTCCGTTGGCGCCGCGCGCTCCGTAAATTGCCGTTGCGGCGGCGTCCTTGAGAATTTCAATGCTCTCTATGTCCTCCGGGCTCACCTGGTTGCCAACGTTGCTCTGGATTCCGTCCACTACATATAGAGGGTCATTGCTGGCCGAAATTGAGGATGAACCGCGCACGCGGATGTTGATGCCGCCGCCGGGCTCGAAGGAAGTCTGCCTCACTGCAACACCCGCTGCACGGCCTCTCAGGAGGTCTGCGGTGTTGGTGATGACGCCGGCCTTCACTTCGTCGGCCTTGATGGAGGAGACGCTTCCTGCAAGGTCACGCTTACGGGTTACGCCGTAACCTACCACCACCACGTCCTCCAGGATTTCGGCGTCCGTCTGCATGTGTACCGCCACGGAAGGGCCGGTGACGGTAACGGTTTCCGTCACCATGCCAAGGCAGGAAACCTCAAGGGTCTGGCCCTTGGATGCCTTGATCTCAAAAAGTCCGTTGTTGTCGGAGGTTACACCTGTGGTTGTACCCTGAATAAGGATGAAAGCTCCGGCCACGGGAGCGCCGTTTTCGTCCTGGACAACACCTTTTACGGTTTGCTGGGCGTATGCCGAAAAAGACACCGCCACCGCAGCAAAAAACAGAGTCAGTTTGTAAATTATACTGTGCATAAAGCAGGCTTGGTTATCGTCTTTTACAAAGATGCACAATAATTGCCAAAATTGGAGACAAATTCTGCCGAAAAAACTCACATATCGTCCAAATATCAATGCACGGGGTACTCGCCGTACACGTTTTGGGGTAAAAATGAGCACGCTCAGTACCATTTGGTACTGAGCGTGCACGTTTTCTAATGTTTTTGTTACCGGTGAGTACCGGAACTACAGGTTTTCGGCCTCTTCTACGGCTTTGAAGTAGCGGTAGCTGGAAACCTTTACCTCGGAGATGGAACTATCGTCGCAGACGATGGTTCCGGCGGGGTGGTTTTGCAGGCCGCTGAGGGTGCAGTAGTGGCTCATAGGGCCTTCTACGGCGTCCTTGATGGCGCGTGCCTTCTTGGGGCCGAAAGCCAGGATCACAACCTCCTTGGAGCTGAGCACGGTGGCTACGCCAACGGTGAGGGCCTGCTTGGGAACCTTGTTGAAGTCTCCGTCGAAGAAGCGTGCGTTTACCTCGCGGGTGTCCTGGGTGAGGGTTACCACGCGGGTGCGGCTGGAAAGAGAGGAGAAGGGCTCGTTGAAGGCAATGTGGCCGTCTTCGCCAACGCCTCCCAGGAAGAGGTCGAAGCCGCCTGCGTCCACAATGGCTTTCTCATAGGCAGCGCATTCGGCCTCAATGTCCTTGGCGTTGCCGTTGAGGATGTGGATATTTTCCGGTTTCTCGTCAATGTGGTCGAAGAGATACTTGTGCATGAAGCTGTGGTAGCTCTCGGGGTGCTCTACGGGGAGTCCCACGTATTCGTCCATATTGAAGGAGATAACGTTCTTGAAGCTGAGCTCACCGGCTTTTACCATGCGGATGAGTTCTGCGTAAGTCTCAATAGGGGTGGAGCCTGTGCAAAGGCCAATTACGAAGGGCTTGTCGGAGACAGCGGCCTTTTCCTTGATGCGACGGGCAATGTAGTGAGCTGCCCACAAAGAACCCTCGGCGGAGTTCTGTCTGATAATAACTTTCATACTTTTAGAGTTTTAAGTAAAAAAATATACCGGAATCCCATACAACGGCGGCAGGAATTCCGGAATGCAAAGTTATTAAATTTTTGAATACATTAGCACAATTTCAGGAAAACTTCAATGGCCTGGTATTCAGCCATTCCAAGCTTGTCGTAAAGCATGGCGGTGTTCTGGGTGCGTTCTTCGGCCCTCTGCCAGAATTCGCGGGGGTCTTCTCCGGGGAACGGGACGATGTCCTTCTGGGAAAGGTGGCGGAAGATGGCGTGACGCTTCTTCACAACTTCATCCGGGCTTAGCGGAACGGCCATGTCCACGCGGCCAAGCTCCCACTCCATCCATGCACCGCGGTACAGCCAGATGTGTGTTTCGGAGAGCCACTGGTTGCCTTCGGCCTTGAGCTGCTCCACCGCTTCCAGGGCAGCCTCTGTGCACACACGGTGGGTTCCGTGAGGGTCTGCGAGGTCTCCAGCCATGAAGATCATGTGAGGCTTGAGGTCACTGATGAGCTTCTTGATGATGTCGACATCGGCCTGGGAACGGGGGTTCTTCTTGATGCCGCCGCTCTCGTAGAACGGGAGGTTGAGGAAGTGGACGTTTGTATTGTCATTCAGGCCGAAGGAGCGCACTGCTCCGCGGGCTTCGGAGCGCCTGATGGCGCCCTTCATCTCAAGGAGGGCGCGGGGCTCGGGCTCACCGGGAACCTTGCTGTCCACGATGGCCTTGACCTCTGCGAACTTGTCGGCAAAACCAAGCTGGAAGGCGCAGTCCATGTGCTGGAGCACGACGTCGTCGTGGACGGCCACGTTGCCGGAAGTTTCGTAGGCAACATGAACATTGTGGCCCTGGGACACCAGACGGATGAAGGTGCCGCCCATGGAAATGACGTCGTCGTCCGGGTGGGGGCTGAAGATGAGCACGGTCTTGGGGAACGGCTTTGCGCTCACGGGACGGGTGGTGTCGTCTGCGTTGGGCTTTCCGCCGGGCCAGCCGGTGATGGTATGCTGGAGGTCGTTGAAGACGTCTATGTTAATCTTGTCAAACGGACCGAACTTCTGGAGGAGTTCGTCCAGGTTGTTGTTGAGGTAGTCCTTTTCCGTGAGCTTGAGGATGGGCTTTCCGGTTACCTCGCAGAGCCATACCACGGCCTTGCGGATAAACTTGGGAGTCCAGTCGCATGGACCTACCAGCCAAGGGGCCACGCTACGGGTGAGGAGGCTGCCGGCGGTTTCGTCCACGTACAGGGAAATGTGGTCGTGGGCCTGCAGCAGGGATGCCGGGCAGTCCGTGGTCATGTTGCCTTCGGCAATGGCTTTCACCACATTGGCCTTGTCTTCGCCCCAGGCCATGAGGATAATCTTCTTGGCGCTTAGCATTGTGCCGATACCCAGGGTAATAGCTTTGTCCGGGGTGGCCGATATGTCGTGGTTGAAGTTCTTGGCCTGACGCTTGCGGGAGTTGTAGGAAAGGCGTACCGTGCGGGTGCGTGTCTTGATGTTGGAGCCGGCCTCGTTGAAACCAACTTGACCCTGCTCACCTACACCTATTACCAGAAGGTCCAGATTGCGGGCTATGTTGTCAAACGCCATGCAATACTCGCTGAGCTTGTCTTCAGGGACAGTTCCGTCCGGGATGTGGATGTTTTCCTTGAGGATGTCCACCTTGTCCAGAAGAGCTTCATGGATGGAGTGGTTGCGGCTCTGGAGCTCATCGGAGGAAGTGGGATAGTATTCGTCTATTGTAACTACCTCTACGTTCTTGAAGGAGATTTTACCGGCCTCATAGCGGCGTGTAAGCTCATTGTAAAGCGAAGTGGGGGTGGCGCCGGTTGTAAGACCCAGCCTGAAAAGGCCGTCCTTGTGGTTTTTGATGGCATCTTCTATGATGTCTGCAACGGCATAGGATGCCGGACGTGAATCCTGATATACCTTGGTCCAGATTTTCTCATAGGTGTGCAGGATTCCTGCCGGGAGGTTTTTCTCAATGAGACCGCCCTCATAAGGTAAAGTGAAATGTTTACTCATATATATTGAATAGTTTATACTCTTCTTTATTTCACCTCTCTCTAACTACCTTATTGGAATCACAAAGATACCGATAATTTTAATAAATCGCAATTTTTCACGTCCCGGTACTCGCCGGTTACAAAAACAGCAGAAAACGTGGGGCCGACTAAAAAGATTCTTCACTTCGTTCAGAATGACAGTCTCATGTCATTCTGAGGCAGGTGAACCTGCCGAAGAATCTACTTTTTAGTCGGCCCCTCATTTTTGCCCCCAAACGTGTATGGCGAGTACCGTTACGCCTGAAGGGTGGCGATGAATTCCTCCATGCCCTTGGTGGCAACGGCGCGGATGTGGGTGATGCGTTTGTCGTACACCGGAACGTCCGCGGGGTCTATGATGTAGATAGGAGCTCCGGGAGGGGCGTAGCGGTACAGCCCGGCGGCGGGATACACCTGCAGGGAGGTGCCCACAATGAGGAGGATATCGGCCCTGGAGACCATGTCGATGGCCTTTTCAATTGCGGGGACGGACTCCCCGAAGAACACGATGTGCGGCCTCAGCTGCTTGCCGTTGGGGGCAAGGTCTCCCAGTTTCACCTCCGAGTACCCGATGTCTATGACTTCGTCTTCCTGGAATGTTTTGTCGTAGAGGCCCCATTCCGGCCGAACCTTGGTGAGTTCTCCGTGAAGATGGAGGACGCGCGTGGAGCCGGCCCTTTCGTGGAGGTTGTCCACGTTCTGGGTAATCACATCTACGTCGTAATCCTTCTCCAGCCCGGCAATGGCAAGGTGGGCGGCATTGGGCTTTGCGTCCTTGAGCTGGGCGCGGCGGGCGTTGTAGAAATCCAGCACAAGGCCGGGATTCCGGAGCCAGCCGTCGTGAGAGGCAACCTCCTGGACATCATACTGTTCCCAAAGGCCGCCGGTGTCACGGAAGGTGGCAAAACCGCTTTCGGCACTTACTCCGGCGCCGGTTAAAACTACAATACGCTTTTTCATTATTTCAGTATCTTTTCAATGCGTTCAAGCTTGCCGTCTACAGGTGCGGGCTTCACGCCAAGAAGCTTGCACAGCATGGGGTAGAGGTCCGTGTTGTGGAAGGCGCTCTGCTCCCCTTCTGTAAACGGAGCCTCATAGCCCTCCTTGAAGTCCGGGCCCACTGCGCGGAAGGCCACCATCATGTCCGTTTCCCTGGGGTCAAAACCGTGGGTGCCCTGGTTGCGGGAAGGGGCAAAGTTGAACTGCCATCCAAGGTCCGGGCTCACAATTATGTCTCCCAGCCTGTTGGATGTGCCGTAGTTAAGGTATTCCGGAACCTCACCGTGCTTCCAGACATGGAGGTGAGGGATGTCCTTGAGCCTGTTGTAGAGGCTGTCGGCATAGCCGGGCTTAGCCCAGATGCTTGTGGGAAGAGCCCCCACAACCCTCTCTGTCCATTCCTCCGGCATAACATCCCACCATCCGATGAAGCGGTCCGGGGAAATCTGGGTCATGCCGTGGTCTCCGGTCAGGATGAAGTTTATGCGGTCTCCGTGGGGAAGGGCCTTGAGCCGAAGGTAAAGCGAATGCATGAGGCTGTCCATTTGCTCTGCCATCTCCTTGGTTTCAGGTGAGAAGGGGCCGTAGACATGGCCCTGGTGGTCGGGCTCGTCAAAATAACCCATCACCAGCTGCGGACGCTCGGATTCCGGCAGGCTCATGAGCCGCACAATTTCGTCGCAGCGTTGGCTGAAGGTCCAGTGGGGCTTGGCGTCCCAGTGCCTGTAATATGTAGGGTACTGTCCCTTGATTGCGATGTCCGAGCCCACCCAGTACACCACGCCGCACTTCACGCCCTGCTTCTGGGCCGTTACCCAAATGGGCTCTCCAAGGTAGTAGCGGGGGTCAAAACGGGCTTCGGCATCCTTTATGGCATAACCGTGATTGGTGTCAGGGTTCCAGAACGTGTTGTTCACAAGACCGTGGTGGTCCGGCACCAGGCCCGTAGCCATTGTGTAGTGGTTGGGGAAGGTGCTGGAGGGGAACGACGGCTCCATCCTGGCCTTTACGCCCACCGTTGCCAGAGAGTCGAAAAACGGCATCTCATAGTAGTCCGGATAGTCCCAGCGGCTTCCGTCAAGGGATATGATAACAGTGTAATTCTTGGGTTTGCAGGCCGAAAACAGAGCCACGGCCGCAAGAAGGCTTAATACAAGAGTTTTACGCATCTTCTATTCTTTTTATCCGTGCAAATTTAACCATTCTTTTTGACTTTTCCTCCCCACCCCCTTTATTGTTCTCCCCTTGTGGTGCAGGCTAAGTGCTTGCGCCACAGCTATTTACAAAAAATTCTACCAGAAAAAGTTCTGGTAGAAATTCTCGTAACAAATTGGAAACGAGGCACTTGGCCTCCACTAACTTACTTCTTGTCGCAGGCAATTCCTTTCCAAGCGAGGGCTGCAAGAGCACCGCCCACAAGAGGTGCGCAGATGAATACCCAAACATCCTTGAGAGCCTGGCCGCCGGCGAAGATTGCAGGGCCGATAGAGCGGGCGGGGTTCACGGAAGTTCCGGTGAGGTTGATGCACACAAGGTGGATGAGGATGAGGCTGAGGCCGATTGCAAGACCTGCGAAGTTGCCTGCACCGGTCTTGGAGTCAGTTGTTCCAAGCACAACCACCACAAACAGGAAGGTGGCGATAACCTCCACAAGGCAAGCACCCCATACGCCGCCGGCATTTGCAACGCCGTTGGAACCAAGGGCTCCGGTAAGATCCTGAGCTGCAACGGTATTGGCAACAAGCAGGAGCACAGCACCGGCAAGGATACCGCCGATGAGCTGGCCGCACCAGTAACCGCAGGCGTCTTTCCAGGTCATTCGGCCAGAAAGGGCAACGCCAAGGGTGATGGCGGGATTGATGTGGCAACCGCTGATGCCGCCGATGGTGTAGGCCATGGCAACAACTGCAAGACCAAAGGCGATGGCGGTTCCGACTACTCCGGCGGGAGTGGTGCAACCAAGGAACATGGCAGTGCCGCATCCCAGGAAAGTGAGCACGAATGTGCCCAGACATTCAGCAATGTACTTTTTCATTTTACTATAAGGTTTAGTGTTTTGCTTCTCAAATTTACAAAAAAACTCCTACCCTTCAAGCGTTTTTGCAATTTTTTCTATGTTGAGGCTTCTGGCCGAAGCATCTATGATGTCCTTGTAGATGCCACCTTTCTTGTAAACGTCGTCCGGGTCTCCGTGCTGCTCAACCCGTCCTTTCTGAAGGGCGTAAATAACGTCAGAATCAATTATTTGCGAGATGCTGTGGGAAATGATTATAACTGTTCGACCCTTCTTGATGGCGTCTATGCTGTTCTTGATCTGCTCGGTTGCAACGGCGTCAAGGGAGGCCGTGGGCTCGTCAAGGAAAATGATGGGCGGGTTCTTGAGGAACATCCTGGCAATGGCAATTCGCTGCTGCTGGCCGCCGGAGAGGTCCGACGCCTTCCCCTGGAACTGCTTGGGCAGCGCCATTATCTGGTCGTAGATGTAGGACTTCTTTGCGGCGTCCACAACCTCCTCAAACGTGGCGTCCGGCTTGCCGTAGCGGATGTTCTCCTCAATGGTGCCGTCAAAGATATGGTTTTTCTGGAGCACCAGGCCGATATTCTCCCTAAGGAACTGGGTGTCATACTTTTGGAGGTCCACCCCGTCCAGGGTGATGGAACCTTTCTGCGGCACGAAGAACTTGTCCAGGAGGTTCACGATGGTACTCTTTCCGGCCCCGGAGAGGCCCACCAGGGCGGTTATCTTGTCGGGCTCGATCACCATGTTCACCCCAAATAGCGCCTGCGTGCCGTTGGGGTAGGTGAAATCAACGTCCCGGAGCTCGAACCGGCCGGAAACTTTTGCGGGCCGATAATCCCCGCTGGGCTCAACGTCGGCCTCAGAGTTCAGGATGTCGAAGAAGCCTTCGGCATAGATGAGGGCGTCGTTGACGTCGTCGAAGATGCGCTGGAGCTGGGTTATGGGGGCAATCACGTTAGAGAAGAGCATCACGTGGTACATGATTTTACCGATGCTCATTCCGGGGTACTCTATGAGCACCAGATACGCGGTGAGGATAATCACAAGCACGGTTCCAACCTGCCTTACAAAGCTCTTGAGGCCGTTGTAGTAGAAGGCAACTTTGCGTGTTTTCATCTGGTTGGCGGTCACCTGGTTTTGGATGTCAAGCTGCTTTGCGGCCTCAATCTTCTCCCTGTTGAAGGACTTGATAACGTTGATGGAATCCACAATATTCTTGATTCCCTGGCTCTTGGTTTCAAGGTGGGAGCGCATTTCACGGCGCCAACCCTTGAGGCGGCGGGCCTGGCTTATGGTTATCCAGAAGTACACCGGCACAATTGCAAGGGCCACCAGGCCTACGTAAACGTTGGCGGCGAACATGAGGATAAGCGCAAGCGCCGCGCTGGTGAACAGGGGGAGGAGGTCTATGAAGAAGTTCTGCACCGTGCGGGAGAGGCTGCTCACGCCCTGGTCTATACGGGCTTGGACCTTGCCGGTGGCGTTTTCATCGGCATTGAAATAAGCCATGCGGAAGGTGAGCACCTTCTCAATCACCGCCTGGGAAAGGTCTCGGGACACGAAGATCCGCATGCGCTCCCCGTAGTAGTTCTGCGCAAAGGTGATGAGGGCGCTAAGCATCTCTTTACCAAGCAGTACGGCCGAAATGATGGTGAGGATCCTGGCCGCCTGGCTCCAAGAGAAATTAGTGCCGATAAGCGCGTTGATTGCGTCCACCGTACGGTCCAGCACAATGGCGTTCACCTGCTGCATCATGGACCCCACCAGCGTGAGGATGAGCGTCGCCAGCACCAGCAGCCTGTACGGCTTCACAAACGGCCGGATGTTCTTAAACAGTTGTAATAAGTTCATAATGAGTGCAAAGATACGCATTTTCCTCGTTTCCGGCCCTCCCAAGTGCAAAACCACCCCGTTTTTGCACCTGGCCTGGCGTTTTCGGCCTTCCCAAGTGCAAAACCACCCCGTTTTTGCACCTGGCCTGGCGTTTTCGGCCCTCCCAAGTGCAAAACCACCCCGTTTTTGCACCTGACCTGGCGTTTTCGGCCTTCCCAAGTGCAAAACCACCCTCTTTTTGCACCTGGGCCTACGTTTTCGGCCCTCTCAAGTGCAAAACCACCCCTTTTTTGCACCTGGCCTGGCGTTTTCGGCCTTCCCAAGTGCAAAACCACCCCGTTTTTGCACCTGACCTGGCGTTTTCGGCCTTGCCAAGTGCAAAATCACCCCGTTTTTGCACCTGGCCTGGCGGTAGAACGGGGAAAAACATTATATTTGTGCTAAAAGACGTTAAGAAATGAGACATTTACCCCTCCTGGCCGCTCTGGTTTCGGCCGCAATCCTGTTCCAGCCGAGTTCCGACGCCTGCACCAACCTCATTGTGGGCAAGAAAGCTTCTGTGGACGGCAGCGTGATATGCACTTACAACTGCGACGGCTTCGGGTTTGCCGCATCGCTGGGCTTCTCGCGTCCGGGGCGCCATGAGCCGGGGGAGATGATTGCCATCCGGCAGGGCTGGGGACCGGACGCCAAGGTCAACTACATCCCGCAGGTGGAGTACACCTATGGGGTGGTAGGCCTTGTGAACGAGAAGCAAGTCTCCATCGTTGAAACCACTTGGGACGGCCGAAAGGAGCTCAGGAACCCGGACGGCTGGCTTGACTACTTCACCCTCATGAACCTTACGCTGCAGCGTGCGGCTTCGGCCAGGGAAGCCATTGGCATCATGCACCAGCTTGTGCAGGAATATGGCTACAACGCCACCGGAGAATCCTTCGCCGTGTGTGACAAGGAGGAGGCGTGGTTCATGGAACTTATCGGCAAGGGCCCCGGAAGGAAGGGCGCGGTGTGGGTGGCAAGAAGGCTCCCCGACGACTGCATCACCGCCTACGCCAACGCCAGCCGAATAAGGCAGTTCCCGCAGGCCAAGAAACTCAACAAGAAACTGGGTTACAGCATTGTAGAGGGGGAGTGCATGTACTCCAACGACGTCATTTCCTTTGCCCGTGAAATGGGTTATTATAATGGGGCCGACAAAGACTTTTCCTTCCGCGAGGCCTATGGTCCGCTGGATTTCGGTGCCATCCGTTACTGCGAGGCCAGGGTGTGGAGCTTCTTTCGGCATCACTACGATAAAGAGGTGATGGACAACTACTTGCCCTTCCTTAACGGGGATCTCACAGAGCACGACGCCCTTCCTCTTTGGATTAAGCCTGCCGCTCCCGTGAGTTACCGCGACATCCAGGAGGACATGCGTGACCACTATGAAGGCACCGCCCTTGACATGACGGCCGATGTAAGTGCCGGGCCCTGGGCGTCGCCGTACAGGAACCAGCCGGTGAATTATCAGGCTCCGGACGGGACCAAGATGTTCAGGGAGAGGCCCATCGGCTGCCAGCAAAGCGGCATGACCATGGTTTGCCGAATGCGCTCCTGGCTCCCTGATGCCGTTGGCGGCGTGTGCTATTTCAACCTTGACGACGCCACCATGGTGGCCTATGTGCCCGTGTATTGCGGAATCAACCGTATCCCGGAGCCGTTCCGGAGGGAGAACAACAATATCCGGGAGTTCTCTACGGAGAGCGCCTTCTGGATGTGCAACTTCGTGGCCAATATGGTCTACCCCCGCTGGAGCGCCCTGTACCCGGATCTCAGGGAGGCGCAGGTAGAACTCGAGGATTTCTTTGAGGCCGATGACGCCGAAGTGGTGAGCCGCGCCGCCTCGCTCACCGCCGGAGAACTCTCCGACTTCCTTTCGGCCAGTGTCATTGCCAACACGGATAAGATGATGGCCCGCTGGGACAAGCTTGCCAAGTTCCTGATTGTGAAGCACAACGACCAGATCATGCTCCCTTCCGCCGGCGGCGAACTCCTCCCCGGCCGTCACACCTCTCCCGCCTACTCCCCCGCCTTCATCAGCGCCATCAAGGCCGAAACTGGCAACCGCTACGTCCGGCCGGAGTAAACCTCTCCTGCCCCCGCTCTGGCGTAATGCCGTCCCGGTGCAGGCTAACCGCTTGTCCCTGAAGTACTTGCGCGGTCCTTTGGTAATAAATCTTTTCCCAGAGAACCCCGCAATCACCTGTGTATGAACCACTTAACCCGCACCGAGGTTGCTGGGTTTTTATAATATTGTGCTCATAAAATACAAAATTATGGTGAACACAATGTTATTTTTGGATTACAGCAACATTTTCGCTACTTTTGCATCCGGAGGGCCGGCACTATGAAAGCAAGTGAATTGAAACGGCTTCTAAAGCAGGCAGGAATATGAAAAAGTACAAAATCAAGGCTATAATAGAAAAGGGAAAGGACGGACGTTTTTCCGTTTATTCCGATGATCACATTGGTGACAGCTTCTTCGGCGGCTTTGGAGACAGTGTAGCTAAGGCTAAGGAGGATTTTATGGAGAGCGTAAAAGAAGCTCTCGAAGAGCAAAAAGAGGAGTCTTTGGACGCGGTTATGGTTAGCTATAGCTACGACCTTCCGTCGTTCTTCAATTTCTTCGACTTTATCAATGTAAGCCGATTTGCCGAATATGCCGGCGTCAACGAAAGCAAGATGCGGGCTTATAAAAGCGGGGTGTCTTTCCCAGGAGAAAAAACCACAGCCAGAATATTCAAGGCCGTAAAAAGAATTGCCGAAGACCTCTCCGCTGCGACGTTGTTATAGGCGAGGCTCCCGCCTTCATCACGTCATTTAGGCCGAAACCGGCCAGCACTACGTGAGATCAGACCGCAATGTCAAGTGATTAAGACTAGTTGTCATTCCACGTGGGCCTGTTGAAGTCTGATTCTGAAGCTTCAGAGCCGGTTAGTGAGCCATCATTGTTAACACGAATAAAGTAATAACTTCCAGGGTTGTTTCCATTCTCATCAATGACATCAATGGCGAAAGATGCTATTACGAAAGAGTTTCTGGAAACCCGATTGGACTCTATAGAGTCCCACATTCCGTGACCTTCGCCGGCTAATGGTATAGACCCTGTGGCCTTATTGTCCTTAACCAGTAAGGCAAAAGCATCATAATAACCGATTTGAGTATAATCCTCTGCCGTGTATATATAACAATTAAGTGAATCAGAAACGTCCAGCGTCCCGCAATATGTGTATAAAACGTTTGAACGAAGCGCAGACTCCACCCAATCGTGTCTGGAAATGTTTAAGGCTGGAGAGTAGTGATTTACCATGTCAAGTTGCAGAAAAGCCTTCAATGCTTCTCCTTTAATGCTTTCGCCCTCAGGCTTTTCGCATTCTACCAGTGCGTCGTCTACAAGCTTATATCCCCATTCCTTGAACGGCCATTTGGTCAAAAGTTTTGCATTACTCGAAAGGAACGCTTTAAGGTTCTCGTCAAGAGTGTTAAAGTTTTCTTCGGTAACCTGTCCAGCTTGTGCCGAAGCAAGACTTGCGCTCTTTTGACGGCCTCTGCTACCGCAAGCACAAGCGTGCGTAAAAATGATGATTATCAATATGAGGAGTGTTCTTTGCATCTTTGCGAAGGTAATCAGGCTAGAGCTCGTCTTCCATTATCTCAACAAAGATAAACATTTCACATGATTTCACCACATTGTCCGGGATTAATATGTGATTACCCCCGTTGCTGAAAGCAACAGGAGCATTTCCGTTGGAGTGACCACGGTCATTTTGTCCGGGAAGTGTCGTTTGTTGTTGGTGACCAGATATGCATCCTCTACGGACAAGGATATTTCATAAAACACGCGGTTGGTGGGATCCGGATGGTTTTCGACAGACGGCGTTCTGCCGGGGTTTATGCCATCGGTTTTGAATTTCAAGACAATAGCCGACACTATGTCCTCTGGAATACCGAGTATGGGCAGGTTGAGGATTTGCTCATATTCGTCCAGAATCTCTTCACAAATCAGAGGTACTATCGTCCCGTCAAACACAAGGGATAGTATTCTGGAGGTAGAAGAATTTGGCTTATGTGTTTTTGCCGCGGCAACAATTACATTTGTGTCAATAACTGCATATATCATTATCTTTTTCCTCTTCTGAATGTTGTTATAAGCTCATCTATTTCGTCATTTGTCCATTCGTGGTCTTCCTGGGCCGAAAGGGCCTGGATACGTTCTAATGCTTCATGGGCTTTTGCAGACCTCTGAGCCTTGGCCGTGTCGTCTGTTAACGATATTGTGAACGGTATCGCCTTTTGGCGAACTACGGTTCTAGCAAATAGGTTAAATGCGGCATTTGTGCTTATGCCAAACTCTTTGCAAAGTTTGTCAAATTGTTCTTTGATGTCGGAGTCAAGGCGGATAGAAATAGCAGTTGTTGACATAATTGTAATTGTTTTGATATTGCAAAGATAGCATAATAATATTATTTTACAATTAAATGGTTCGTCTGTTTATCAAGCGGTACCGTGCAAACATATAAACCACCAACCGGAAATCCAAGCATCACAAAAAAAGTTTTGCTGTTTTTACGGATTCAGGGACGAAAACTTGTATTTAGGGACGAATGAATCCACGACGTCAGGAATCCATAAAAACATATGTGTTGTTTCACGTTGTAATCAAGGGTCCTATTGGCGATGCCGATTTGTCATCCCGAGCAGCCTTTTTGTCATCCCGAGCGTAGTCGAGGGATCTCCCTAGTGTAATAAAAAAAGGGAGAGCCGAAACTCTCCCCGGGGCCTCCAGTCGAATCAGAAGTTCTTACGGGAATACCCGTTCAGAGGCTACCTGCGTCCCCAAACGCGACGATAGTATGAACGGACCTTCACGACCTTGCCATTAAGGAGGCGCTTGTGTGCCTTCACCTTGACAAGTTTGGGAGCCTCGTACTCTAAGCACAGACTCACCTTCAGGTGAAAAATCTTTGTCATATAATGATAGTTGAAGCTCGTAAAAGATTTTCAAGGAGGGTGCGGTAGTACTCCTTCGGCCCCTTTATGCTTCTGAGGGATAGAAAAAAGACATTCCAGTTGGGGCTGAAATGCCTTTGAATGGTTGCTTCAACTCCGCATGAGCGGTAAACCATTATATTCTGTTGCAAAGATATGCATTATTTCTGATTCACAAAACTTTTTTATCTATTCTATAATCCAGACCTCTGCCACGTCAGGCCAGTGGAGAAGAAAAAAGCGACGACCCCGGGGAGAGGTCGTCGCTGATTTCATATAAATAGTAGGGCTATTCTTGTGTTATGGAACATGGCGTAAAACTGTAGCTGTACCACCAATTAGATTCGCCGGCCTTCCAAATGGTCATATAGTAAATGTAATTCTTATCAGCGGAGATGTTTTGATCGGATTTATTTGCGTCACTACCATTGTTGTTAACTGTAAATTGAAAATTATTTCCGGACGTTGTCTGTATGTAATATTTAGTTGATAGTCCGTTGTCAAGCGACTCGCTATTGAGGCCTCCGACCGTCACTCCTGGCCATGAAGTAGAAGGTGTATTGGTCGTTCCGAAAATATGAAGATGTAGATTATAATCTCCGGTTTGGTCTTCCATATATAGTTTGTATGCGCTTGGACTAGTAGTTGAAACATAGTAATATACATCAGAATTGAAGGTTTGATTGTATAATCCAACACGCACATAATCACGCGTTCCATCACCAGTTGAGCCAACAGCTGTTCCGCTAACAGTTATTTCTCCTCCAGAAACGCCAAGTTGAGCAGCTGGTATCTCAATTCTTTTATATGAATGTCCATTGTGCGTGAAAGTATTGCCGCTTAATACATTTCCGGGCCAATTATTGGTGAACTGTACACTACTGTTTTTGGCATAAACTTTCACATTTTCCCAAGAGTCGTCAGTGTTTTCTGAAATATAAATATATGACGGCACAGTCAATTCGGCCATTCTCGTGATGGAAGCACGTGCGGCGGTGATAGTTGCCTTTGAAGTGCTGTGAGTGTAAAGAGTTTCTTTACTCTCGTTTTGGAACTCTACCGTGAAGCCGCCTTCAAAGGTTGTTACAGGAACCGGAATGAAGAACTCTGTAGCGGATGTGCCGAAATCACCAGCATTGAAGTTCACGTTTATTGTAGAACTGCCGTCGCTTTTGGCAGAAATAAAATCATCCTCACCATCTGTTACGACAAAATTACCGGTGAGATTCTTCGCGAGAACGTTGAGAACCAGTTTGGTGGCATCGGCAGGAACATAACTGACTCTTATGGAGAGAATTCCGCCAAGGTGTTTAAGATTGAGTGTTTCTGCTCCAAGGTTGACCGTGGCTTTCATGGGAGGGCACACAGTTGCTATGCCTTCGGAGACTCTGGCCGTATACTCGTCGGGAAGTTGAACCGACCCCGGAGTCTCGTTGATTGCAATGGTTGAGGGGTAATAGGCCACACCTCCATCCTTGACTTTTTTCTCGCCAAGCGAAGCCGTAAACTCTTGTGTAGAAGACGAGTAGATAAACTCGATAAAGGTGTCGTCTGTCATCTGAACTGCAATGGCATCGCCATCGGCCCATGTCAGTGCGCCGGAAGTGGTATTGATCCCGAGCTTAGTGTCTGGGGTTTCACCCTCGAAAGTTGCCTTGAATGAAACCACGTTATTGCCTTCAGTTGTGTTCAAAAGGCTTGTTGACTGTTCTTTTGTGCAGCCGACAATGACCAAAGCGACTGCAGAGAGTATAACGCTGATCTTTTTCATATTTCGTCCCTCCTTTACTCCCATGTTTCTGTTGAGTCCCATCCGCTTAATGTCTCGATGCCGCTCTCAGGCGGAGTAGTGGCCATAATCGTAAGCAGGCCGTTAGATATGGTCAAGACGCTTTCTTTACCAGAAAACGCAAATGCCTCCAGAAGAGGTGTTTCATACTTTTTTTTCATGTAGATATTATAGTTTTAGTTATTACTTCGTTTGTTTAACACTACGTGTTAGTGGCCAAATAACAAAATTAGCGATTCGCTTAAATTCGGCACGTTTCGGCATGTTGATTCTTGATGAACTGCTGCAAATTGCCGATGATTAGAGGTGCATGGCAATGAAAATAGTTGGCTCCGGCCACGAAAAACGCCAAAAACGTGGCCGGGGCGGGCAAAAACGGCAGTTCGGCCACGAAAAACGTCGAAAACGTGGACGGAGAGGT
>OCTW013408857.1_pt1 | contig 65030 bp, 50 predicted proteins | sample 1539671 | NCBI WGS metagenome assembly OCTW01 (sample SAMN02144230, study PRJEB22623) | gut metagenome | biome: sheep rumen | host: Ovis aries | place: New Zealand | reverse complement strand
GTAGATCTTGATTCCCATGTCGGCCACGTCCTTCGCCACGCTCACGGGGTCGTCCTCGTGGTTTTCACCGTCCGTGATCACGATGATGGCCCGGCTGTTCTCGCTCTGCACGCTGAAGGAGCGGGCCGCCATCGACAAGGCGTCCCCGATAGCGGTTCCCTGGATGGGGACCGATTCGGTGGTGATGGAATTCAGGAACATCTTGGCCGATATGTAGTCGGTCGTAATGGGCAGCTGGACAAAGGAACTGCCCGCGAAGATGATCAGGCCCACCCGGTCCCCCTGCAAGCGGTCCACCAGGCGCGAAATCGCCAGTTTGGCACGCTCCAGGCGGTTCGGAGAGTAATCCTGGGCCAGCATGGAATTGGACACGTCCAGCACGATCATGATCTCGGCCCCCTTGGCCTTGTGCTCCTTCAGTTTGGCACCGATCTGCGGCCGGGAGAGGCCGATGGCGAAAAAGCCGAATGCCACGGAGAACAGGACGACCTTCACCCAGCCCCGGGAACGCGACCAGCGGGGCATGAGCCGCCGCACCATCTCCTCGTCGCCGAACCGGCGCAGCCGGCGCACACGCAGATACCGGCCGATGCCATAGAGAAGCGGCATCAGGGGCACCAGCAGGAGCAGGTACAGGAAAACGGGACGGGAAAAAACAACCAGGTTCATGGCAAACGTCTGAGGATTAGGGCGGAAAGCAGGAACTCCAGCAGCAGGCACACCAGGGCTATCACCCCGTAGCGGCCGAAGAGTTCCTTATAGACCGGGAAGGAATCCACCGTGGTCTTGGCTTTCTCCATTTTGTTGATTTCGGAATAAATCTCGGCAAGCTTGGTATTGTCCGTCGCCCGGAAATACTTGCCGCCGGTGGTCTCGGCGATGGTGGAAAGCAGTTTTTCATCGATCTCCACCTTCACGTTCTGCACCTGCACGCCCCAGGGCGTCATCACCGGATACGGAGCCTCCCCATTGGCACCCACGCCGATGGTATAGACCCGGATCCCGTAGGTTTTGGCGATTTCGGCCGCCGTGGCGGGGGTGATTTCGCCGCTGTTGTTCACGCCGTCGGTGAGCAGGATCACCACGCGGCTCTTCGCATCGGAATCCTGCAGGCGCGCCACCGCCGTAGCCAGGCCGTTGCCGATGGCCGTTCCGTCCTCGATGAGGTCGGTGGAGATTTCCTTCATCAGGTTGATGAGGGTGGCGCGGTCCGTCGTCAGCGGGCACTGCGTGTAACTCTCACCCGCGAACACCACGATACCCATGCGGTCGCTGGGCCGCTGGGCGATGAATTCAATGGCGATGTCCTTCGCGGCATTGATGCGGTCCGGCTTGAAATCGCGGGCCAGCATACTCGTGGAAACGTCCATCGCCAGGACGATGTCGATGCCCTCCACGTCCACCCGCTCGGTTTCGGTCGAGGAGCGCGGACGCGCCAGGGCGATCACGATCATTACCAGGGCCACCGTGCGCAGCAGGAAGGGCAGGTGGCGCAGCCAGGCCATGACCGAGCCGCCCCCTGAGAGCCAGGGCGTCAGGGTGGATACCTCCAGACGCGGATTGCGTCCCGACAGCTCGCGGTACACGTAGAGCACCGCCAGCAAGGCCGGAACGACCAGGAGCCACAATAACTTGGGATTTGCAAAGACCATAGGCTACTTTCCTCCTTCCCCTTCGGGTGCTTGTTCCTGCCAGGTTTCGGTGACGAAGCGTACCGCCGCCGGAATCGCGGCCGCATTTTCTTCCTGGGTCGCCACATGCTTGGCAAATTTCACATAATCGGATAGCTCGAAAAGGTCCTTCATTTCCAGGAACAGCTCGGGCGACAAGTCCTTCCCCTTCAAATCAGCGAAAATCTCATCCGTCGTCTGCTCCAGGGCGTCGATTCCGTACCGGGCGGCCATGTATTCGCGCACCGTGTCGGTAATGCCGGAATAGAACTGTTTCTGTTTCTCGGGGGCCCAGTATTTGTCTCCACGCAGTTTATCCAACTTGCGCAGGGCGGTGATATAAGCCGGTTCGTGGTACACCTCGCCGGCCTCCTTGCGCTTGTGCATCATGACCAGGCAAATAATCGCGATGACCACCAGGGCCAGCAGCCAGAGAGCCGCGATGTACGGGAGGATTTCCTTGAGGGTGAGCGGATAACGGACCTGTCCCTTGATGTCGTGCAGGACAAAGGTAGCCGTATCCACCGGCATGGTGCGTACCGAAAGCAGTTTGGGATTGAAGGCCAGCGTATCTACGGTGCCATCGGGCAGGCGGCGTGCCACCACGATGGGCGGCAGCAGGAAATCGCCCTCATCGAAAGCGGTGATGACCGCGCTCACCTCAATGTCGCAAAGACCGCTTTTACGGGCGCGCTTGACGGTATCGGCCTGCCAGGAAGAAACCACTTCCACGCTGTCCATCAGTCCCTTGGACAAATCCGGCAGGGCGATCTGCGTGCCGGGCTCCACCCCCTCCAGCAGAAAGCCGTAGCGGAGCTGGTCGGCAATCAGCACGGAGTCGCGCTTCTGGAGCTGCCGGAGGAAGGATCCGTCTTTCGGGATCACCTCGCTCCGGGCCAGGAGTGCGATGGCCGCGAACGCAATTATATATAGGAATTTCTTCATATCAACGGTTCTTGAAAAAGCCCATAAGGCCTTTTACATAATCCTCATCGGTCGCGATGTCAACATGGTCAATCCGATAGCGGTTGAAGAGCTTGCGTTCGTTCTCCCCCACCCGGGCAAACCAGTCCGAATAGGCACGCCGCACCCGACGGCGGGAGGTGTCCACCCACGCATCGGCCCCCGTTTCCGGATCGGCCACATGGACCACCCCGACGGACGGGATTTCCTTTTCGCGCGGATCCCATACCTTGATGACCGACAGGTCGTGGCGGCCGGCCGCCACTTTCAGCGCGTCCTCGTACCGGAGCGCGCCGGACGCATCGGCATCCAGCATGTCGGACAACAGGAAGGCGGTGCATTTCTTCTTGAGGGCGTTGGTGAGGAATCGGAGGGCTTCCCCGATGTCGGTTCCGCCGGAAACAGGCTGGAATTCAAGCAGTTCCCGGATGATGTGCAGCAGGTGGCTGCGTCCCTTCTTGGGCGGGATGAACAGTTCCACCTTGTCGCTGAACAGCAGGGCGCCCACCTTGTCATTGTTCAGGATGGCCGAGAAGGACAGCACGGCGGCGATTTCCGCCAGCATGTCCCGCTTGGTCTGGACCCGGGTGCCGAAAGCGCCGCTGCGGCTCACGTCCACCAGCAGCACCACCGTCATCTCGCGCTCTTCCTCGAACACCTTTACATAGGGCGCACGCAGGCGCGCGGTCACGTTCCAGTCCATGTTCCGCACATCGTCACCATACTGATACTCACGCACTTCGCTGAAGGCCATGCCGCGTCCCTTGAACGCAGAATGGTACTCGCCCGCGAAGACCTGGTGGGACAGGGCCCTCGTGCGGATTTCAATCTTCCTGACCTTTTTCAGCAGGTCTGTCGCACGGGATTCCGCCATGGTTACGGGACGATAACGGCGTTCAACGTTTCGGCGATGATTTCCTCGGGCGTCACGTTTTCAGCTTCGGCTTCATAGGTCAGGCCGATGCGGTGACGGAGCACCTCGTTGCAGACGGCGCGGACATCCTCCGGAATCACGTAACCGCGGCGTTTGATGAAGGCGTAAGCCTTGGAGGCCATGGCCAGCGAGATGCTGGCACGCGGCGAGCCACCGTAGGAAATCAGGTCCTTGAGCTTGCCCAGGCCATATTCGGCCGGGGTACGGGTGGCATAGACGATGTCCACGATGTACCGTTCGATCTTCTCGTCCATATAGACTTCGCGCACCACCTGGCGGGCCCGGACAATGTCTTCCGGGGAAACGACCGCCTGCGGCTTCGGGAACTCGCCCGTATTGTTCATGCGCACAATCTGGCGCTCTTCTTCTTTTTTGGGATAGTCCACTACCACTTTGAGCATGAAACGGTCCACCTGCGCCTCGGGCAGCGGATAGGTTCCTTCCTGCTCGATGGGGTTCTGGGTCGCCATCACCAGGAACGGATCCGGAAGCTTGAACGTCTCATCGCCGATGGTCACCTGACGCTCCTGCATGGCCTCCAGCAGGGCGCTCTGGACCTTGGCCGGGCTTCGGTTGATTTCATCCGCAAGGACAAAGTTGGCGAAAACGGGACCCTTATGTACTTCGAAGCTGCCCTCCTTCTGGGAATAGATCAGCGTACCGGTCAAATCGGCAGGCAGGAGATCCGGGGTGAACTGGATGCGGCTGAATTTGCCGCCGACCGAACGGGACAGCGTATTGATAGCCAAGGTTTTGGCCAGGCCGGGAAGGCCTTCCAACAGGATGTGTCCGTCGGCCAGAAGGCCTATCAGCAGGTTCTCCACGAGGGCTTTCTGGCCCACGATGACCTTGCCCATTTCCATCGAAAGAAGGTCCACGAAAGAACTTTCTTTCTGGATTCGCTCATTGAGCTCTTTGATGCTTGTGCTCTCCATTTTTTATTGATAATTTTGCATGGTCAAACCAAATGTGTCATGCGCTACTCAATCACACTCTCTTATGACGGAGCCTCCTTCTGCGGCTGGCAGGTGCAGAACAACGCACCCAGCATCCAGGGGTGTCTGCAGGATGCCCTGAGAACCCTCCTGAATGAGGAAATCACCGTCACGGGAGCCGGAAGAACCGATACGGGCGTAAACGCGGTGGGCTATGTCGCCCATTTCGATACCTCTGCCGATCTTGACGCACCGCAATTCGGCTACAAATTAAATGCCATTTTGCCTTCTTCCATCCGGATTCATGAAATTTCTCCCATTAGGGAGGATTTTCACGCCCGGTTCGATGCGGTCCGGCGGTCCTACGCCTACTTCCTCCATCGGGGCAAAGACCCGTTTGCAGGGGCTTTTTCGTGGAGATGTCCCTACCCGCTGGACGTGGAGGAAATGAACCGGGCCGCGCAGATGATCCTGGGTACGCGGGATTTCAGCTGCTTCGAAAAAACCGGTTCTGACAACAAGACATCCATCTGCACGGTCACCCAGGCCCGCTGGGAGACTTACGAACCCGATCACGTCCGCCTGCTGGGCTACCCGGCCGCGGAGGGCGATTTCCTGGTATTCCGCATCAGCGCCGACCGGTTCCTCCGGAACATGGTGCGCGCGGTGGTGGGGACCCTGGTCGAAATCGGCCGCGGGAGGCATCCCGCCGAATGGATGCAGGAGGTCCTGGACAGCGGAAACCGTTCTGTCGCAGGCGAATCCGTTCCCGGGAACGCGCTTTTCTTGACGGAAGTAAAATATTGATTGGAAAAACCGCCAAATATTCTTATATTTGCACGATTATAGAAAACTAAAAATATAAAATACAATGCTGTTCCAACTCTTACAGGCAGGTATCGATTCGACGGCCAACGCTGCCGCCGCCGCTGCCGTTACGGTTCCCCAGGTCGCTCAGACCGAGCAGACCTATTCCCTGATCGAAATGGCCGTCAAAGGTGGCTGGCTGATGCTGGTCCTGCTGGCACTGTCCATCATCGCCATCTACATCTTCGGAAAGAAATGGTGGATGCTGAACCGCGCATCCCAGATTGACAAGAACTTCATGAATGACATCCGGGATTACATCCATAGCGGAAAGGTCAAATCGGCCATCACCCTGTGCGGAAAATACGATTCTCCTTCGGCCCGCCTGGTCGAGAAGGGACTGGAGCGCATCGGACGCCCGCTGTCGGACATCCAGACCGCGGTGGAAAACATGGGCAACGTGGAAGTGGCCCGCCTGGAGAAGGGTCTCCCGACCCTCGCCACCATCGCCGGCGGCGCCCCGATGATCGGATTCCTGGGTACGGTGCTGGGCATGGTGCAGGCCTTCTTCAACATGGCCAACGCCGGCAACAATATTGACATCACCCTGCTTTCCAGCGGTATCTACACCGCCATGATTACGACGGTCGGCGGTCTGATCGTGGGTATCCTGGCCTACTTCGGCTACAACTACCTCACCTCGCAGATCTCGGACATCGCCTTTAAGATGGAAAGCACGACCATCGACTTCATGGACCTCCTCAACGAGCCCGCCGAGGCTGAAAAATAAACAGCCATGAAATTCAGAAGAACAACGAAGGTGCTTTCGGACCTGGGGATGTCGTCCATGACGGACCTGGTGTTCCTGCTGCTCATCTTCTTCCTCATCACCTCTACGCTGGTCAATCCCAACGCCTTGAAGCTCCTGCTCCCCAAGAGCACGGGCCAGGTGAGCGCGAAAGCCACCGTGAGCGTATCCATCAAGGACTGGGGGGAGGATGTGTATTCCTACCACATCAACGGGCAGGAGGCCCCTATCGCCTTCACCGATGTGGAAGACGAGTTGATCGGCCTGCTGCAGACCGAAGAAGACCCGACCTTCTCCATCTACGCGGACGAGAGCGTGCCCATCAAGGAAGTGGTCGCGGTCATGAACATCGCCAAACGGAACCACTACAAGGTCATCCTGGCCACACAACCCGAATAGAAAGATGGAACAGTACTTGCGTGACAGACAGAAGCAGGAAAGGATTTCCCGGGTTACCGGCGTCATCCTGACGGTGGCCATTCACGTGGCGGCCGCGTCCTGTTTTGCCTTCACGGGCCTGAAATACATCTGGCCGCCGCCGCAGGAGCAGACCTTCCTCATCGATTTCGAAGAGGAGGTGCAGCCGCCGGTGCGCCAGGTTCGTACGGGCACCCAGCCCCGGGCCGAAGAAGTTGACCGGACCAAGGAACTGGAACTGGTCCAGCGCTCAGAGTCGCCTTATACGGCCACGAAGCGCAATGCGACCGCCCAGGCAAAGCCGGACGCCCACGGAGACGTGGAAGTACCCGCCCCGAAGGAGCCGGAAATCAACACCAACGCCCTTTTCCCGGGCATGAGCAAGAAGGACAGCACCAAAACCGCACCGCATTCCGCAACCGACCCGTCCAACGAGTTCAAGGCGGGACAGGTGAAGGGCAACACCAAGGTCGGGAAGACCGAGGGTACGCCCAACGCCCACCTGAAAGGCCGCTCTGTCCTGGGCACCCTGCCCCGGCCGACGTATGCCGCCCAGAAAGACGGGGTTGTGGTCGTGAGCATCTGGGTGGACCAGTATGGTACCGTTAAGAAAGCCATCCCGGGTGCGGGAGGCACGACGGTAACCGACAAAGACCTCTGGAATGCAGCCAGGAAGGCCGCCATAGAGACGCATTTCAATGTAAACGGGGACGCCCCCGCCCTTCAAGAAGGAACAATTACATATATTTTCAAACTCAAATAACATTTTATTTTTGGCGTGATGCCAAGCAAGTAAGTATGGAAGAAAAATTCAAGGGCAGTGGTTATACTGCCGAAGGAAGGAAACTCCGGCCGCGCAAGAGCGCTGGCGCCAAACCCGTCGAGCACAAAACCTTTGGTGAACACAAGAGTTTTGGTGAGCACAAAAGCTTCGGCGAACACAGAAGTTTCGGCGAGCATAAGAGTTTCGGAGAGCGCAAGAGCTACGGCGAGAGGCCGCAAGGTGAGCGCAAGAACTATGGAGAACACAAAAGTTTCGGTGAACGCAAGAGTTTTGGCGACAAACCGCGTCCGGGCGGCGGATTCAACCGCCCCAAAAAGAATTTCAAACCGAGATTCGAGAAACCCGAATTCCGCCAAGCACCCGTCTATTCCGATTTCGACAATGCCGATACCGGTATCAAGGAGGTGGTTCGCCTGAACAAATTTATCGCCAATTCCGGTGTTTGCTCGCGTCGCGAGGCCGATAACATGATCCTCGCCGGCGTGGTTACCGTCAATGGCGAAGTGGTTACCGAACTGGGAACGAAGGTGAACATTTTCAACGATGATATCCGTTTCAACGGCGAGCGCTTAAAGGGCGAGGCCAAGGTGTATATCGTGATGAACAAGCCGAAGGGCTTTGTCACCACGGCCAGCGACCCCCACGCGGAAAAGACGGTAATGGACCTGTTGAAGGCCTGCAAGACCCGTGTCTTCCCGGTGGGCCGCCTGGACAAGGCCACCACGGGCGTCCTGATGTTTACCAACGACGGGGAGATGGCCGAAAAGCTGACCCACCCGTCCTACGACAAGAAGAAGATTTACCAAGTCATCGTGGACAAGCCCCTGGAGCAGGCCGATTTCGACAAAATCAAAGAAGGCATCGAGTTGACGGACGGTCTGATCAAGGCCGATGAACTCGAATACATCGACGAGCACGACCACCGCAAACTCGGCATTGAAATCCATTCCGGAAAGAACCGCATCGTCCGCCGCATTTTCGAATCGCTCGGATACGATGTCAAGGCGCTGGATCGCGTTTACTTCGCCGGCCTCACCAAGAAGGGCCTGCAGAAAGGCGAATGGCGTTATCTGACCGAGGGAGAAGTCAACATCCTCAGGATGGGCGCCTATGTCTGAGAATAAGCATCGCGCCGGATTCGTCAACATCATCGGGAACCCGAATGTCGGCAAATCGACCCTGATGAACGCGCTGGTCGGGGAAAAGCTGTCCATCGTGACGGCGAAAGCCCAGACCACGCGTCATCGCATCATGGGCATCGTGAATACGGACGATTTCCAGATCGTCTATTCCGACACGCCGGGCATCCTGAAGCCGAACTACCGCCTGCAGAAGAACATGATGAACTTCGTGGACACGGCCATCGGCGACGCGGACATCATCCTGTATGTGACCGATACCGTCGAAAAGGCGGACAAACATGACGAATACATCGCGAAGCTCCAGAAAGTGGACTGCCCGGTGGTGCTGGTTATCAACAAGATCGACATCAGCGACCAGCCGAAGGTGATGGAACTGATGGCATGGTGGAAGGAACAGTTGCCGAAGGCCGAGATCATTCCGGCATCCGCGCAGGAGCGGTTCAACCTGGAAAGCATCATGGATGCCGTGGTGTCCCGCCTGCCGGTTGCCCCGCCGTGGTTCGACAAGGATGCCTTCACCGACCGGAACCTGCGCTTCTTCGCATCGGAAATCATCCGGGAGAAGATCCTGCTGAACTATTCGCAGGAGATTCCGTATTCCTGCGAGGTGGTGGTCGAGGCGTTCAAGGAGGGTGCGGAACGATACGAGATCAGCGCGGTCATCTATGTGATGCGGGATTCCCAGAAGGGTATCCTGATCGGAAAAGGCGGATCGGCGCTGAAGAAAACCGGCACGGAAGCCCGCCTGGAGATGGAAGACTTCTTCCAGAAGAAGGTTTTCCTGAACCTCTTTGTAAAAGTGGATCCCGACTGGCGCGAAAGCAAACGGGAACTCCGCAAGTTTGGGTACGAAGAATAACAGTGTGAGATATGAGTGATATTGATCAGGACCTCGAGCCGTTCGACGACAGCGAACTTGGCGAACAGCCGCTGGAAGGAGACGAGAACTCCGACAGCGGGAAGTACGACAGGCTTCTGGGATCGGACAGCAGCAAGTACAAGCTGTCGGGGATGTTCAAGGAATGGTTTCTGGACTACTCCTCGTACGTCATCCTGCAGCGGGCGGTGCCGCACATCGTGGATGGCTTGAAGCCGGTCCAGCGCCGTGTGTTGCACGCCATGTCGCGCATCGACGATGGCCGCTACACCAAGGTGGCGAATATCGTCGGCCAGGCCATGCAGTATCACCCGCACGGCGACGCCTCCATCCTGGGCGCCCTGGTCCAACTGGGTCAGAAAGGCTACCTGATTGACTGCCAGGGTAACTGGGGTAACATCCTCACGGGCGACAGCAACGCGGCGCCCCGATACATCGAGGCCCGCCTGAGCAAATTCGCGAAAGAGGTGGTTTTCGATGAAAAGGTCACCAACTGGATGACCTCCTACGACGGTCGCAACAAGGAGCCGATTGAGCTTCCGGTCCGATTCCCGCTCCTGCTGGCACAGGGCACCGAGGGCATCGCCGTGGGTATGGCATCGAAGATCCTCCCGCATAACTTCAACGAGCTGATGGATGCATCGGTATCCATCCTCGAGGGAAAAGATTTCGAGATTTATCCGGACTTCCCTACCGGGGGGTCCATCGACTGTTCCAAATACATGGACGGCCACCGCGGCGGCGTGGTGAAGGTTCGCGCGAAAATCGAAAAAATCGACAAGAACACCATCTCCATCAACGAGATTCCCTACGGCAGCACGTCCCACAGCCTGATTGAATCCATCCTGCGCGCGAAGGACAAGGGCAAGATCAAGATCAAGAAAATCGAGGATATGACCACCGAAAAGGTGGAAATCCTGATTCACCTGCCGGCCGACGTGTCACCGGACAAGACCATCGACGCCCTGTATGCCTTTACGGACTGCGAGACCACCATCAACCCGAATGCGTGCGTGATTGTGGACAACAAACCGCAGTTCCTCTCGGTGAAAGATATCCTGATTTACGATACCAACCACACCAAGGACCTGCTGGAACAGGAACTCCGCATCCGGCTGAGCGAGCTCGAAAACGATTGGCATTACACGTCGCTGGAACGCATCTTCTTCGAGTACGGCGTTTATAAACTGCTGGAAAGCAAGGACTTCCCTTCCTGGGAAGACCAGAAAGAAGCCATCCTTGCCAAGATGCAGGAATACCGCGACCAAGTGCGCCGGGAGATTGTGATGGAGGATATCGACCGACTGGTGGAGAAACCGGTCCGCAAGATTTCGCGATTCGATACCAAAGCCATCGACGAGAAAATTACGGCTATCGAGGAGCAGATGGCCGAGGTACGCGACCAAATCGACCATATCGTCCGGTACACGATTGACTGGTTCAAGGGCCTGAAGAAGAAATACGGGAAAGATTACCCGCGGCAGACAGAGATTACCGCTTTCGAGACCATCGCCGTGACCAAGGTCGTGAACAACAATGCCAAACTCTACGCGAACATGGAGGAGGGCTTCGTGGGCATCGGCCTGAAACGGGACGACAACGGCATCTTTATCGGCGACTGCTCCGACCTGTCGGAGATCATCGTCATTGGCCGCGACGGCAAGTATCGCGTGACAAAGGTGACCGACAAGGCTTTCTTCGGGAAGGACCTGCTGTACGTGGGCGTATTTAACCGAAACGATACGCGCACGATCTACAATGTGATTTATCGCGAAGGAAAGACCTCGATTTATTATGCGAAACGCTTTGCGGTGACGGGCATTACCCGCGACCGCGAATACGATATCACCACGGGCGCGCCCGGTTCTACCATCCTCTGGTTTACGGCCAACCACAACGGCGAGGCCGAGACGGTCCGGGTGAACCTGCGGGCCAAGCCGAAACTGAAGAAGCTTTCATTCGAGTACGACTTCTCCGAACTGGCCATCAAGGGCAAGACCTCGCGCGGCAACCTGGTGAGCAAGAACGTCATCCAGAAAATTGTGCTGAAGGCGAAAGGCGTCTCGACCATCGGCGGAAAAGATATCTGGTACGATCCGGACATCCAGAAACTCGACGAGGACGGACGGGGCATCCACCTGGGCCAGTTCTCGGGCGAAGACAAGGTGCTGGCCGTCTTCAAGAACGGAACCTATTATACCACGTCGTTCGATTTGTCGAACCGTTACCAGGGAGACCTGTTGTTTATTGAGAAGCTGGATGAGATGAAGACCTTTACGGCGCTTTACTGGGACGCCGCAGCCAAGGCCTTCTATGTGAAGCGTTTCTCCTTCACACCCAGCGACAATACGCCCTTCCTCTTTATCGCGGAGGGCAAGAATTCGTTCCTGGTGGATGTGAGCGCTGATGAACGGCCGCAGGTCAAGGTGACTTTCAAGGGCAAGAGTGCCCACCGCGAGCCGGAAATCATTGATGCAGAATCCTTTATCGGAAAGAAAGGCATTACGGCGAAGGGCAAGAAGTGCAGTGCGCTGGAGGTGAAGAAAGTGGAATTTATCGCCTCGGAAGTGGCTCCGGAATCTTCTGAAGAAGTGGCGGAGGGCCCGGCACCGGAAGAAAGCCCGGAACCTGCTACCGAAGTTGTTGAAAAACCGGCACCGGCACCAAAAGCGAAGAAGAAACCGGCATCGAAACCCAAGCCGGCAGAGACCATCGAACCGAAACAAATTACACCGCTGGACATTGATCTCGGAGAGGAAGACACAAACATTACGGTAGGAAAATTGGATTTGGATCTTCCGGATATCGGAGAGATGGACTTGCTGGAACCGGTTGCACGCAAACGCACCTCGCGGAAGAGCGTGAAGAAGGATCCTGATGAACCGCCGGCCGAGGATTTGACCTTATTCTAACAGAATGATTATCAGCCTTACAGGTTTTATGGGCTGCGGAAAAAGCAGTGTCGGGAAGTACCTCTCGGCGTTGCTTGGCTGCCCATTTTCAGATCTGGATGCCGCCATTGTGGAGCGCATCGGCTGCACCATTCCGGAATATTTCGCCCGATACGGCGAAGCTGATTTCCGCACCCTGGAATCCGTTGTTTTGTCGGACGTCCTGGCTGCCTCGCTTGCTGGACAGCCTCTCACCGGACACACCCCCTCTCCCCTCACTCCAGGGAACGAGGGAATATGTCGCTCGACTGCCGGACACACCCCCTCTCCCCTCACTCCAGGGAACGAGGGAATATGTTGCTCGGGGAGAGGGGGTGTGTCCGGCGGAACGGCGCCGGCCATTTCGGCCGTGCTAGCGCTGGGCGGAGGAACGGTAATGACGCCGGACTGCGCCCACATGATCCAGGAGCGGACCTGGTGCATCTATCTTCGCGCCACCGTTAATACGCTTGTCCAGCGCCTTCGCAACGAGGCGGCGGGCCGGCCCATGCTCCGGACCCGGACGCCGGACTCATGTGCCGAGCCCTCCCAAATGCCAGCCGACGCAGACATAGCCCTGCGCGAACGCATTTCCAGCCTGCTGGCCCAACGCAGCGCCACCTATGAATCCGTCGCCCATCACATTATTGATGTAGATGGCCTCTCCGTCGAAGACGTTGCCCGCAGCATCCTTTCTACCATCTAGTCCCCGTTCATCCACCAAAAAGGGCGTTTTGGTGGATGGCAAGGGCTGGCAGCCCGGCAGGCAGGCCGTCCTCCTCGAGAGCTCGTTATGGAACCGGAGAAGCGGCTTGCAGGTGACGAAAGATTTTCGTATATTTGTAGGAATAACCTTTAATATATGAATATTCTTTCAATATTTCTTTCTGTCGTGGTCGGCGGCCTGCTGGGCGGAGCCGTTGACAGCAACTACCAGGGACGCATTTCCCAATTTGTAGCAGGACCGCAAAGCGCGGCAATCGAAACGTTTTCACCTGAACAGCAGGCCCTTGGGAAGGGCGGCTGGCGGGGCGAGCATGCGGGCAAGTGGCTCTATGCCGCTTCTTTGTCGTACGCGCGCACGGGCGATGAGACCATCGGCCGGCAACTGGTCGAAGTGGCCGACCGTCTGCTGGGCTGGCAGGAAGAGAACGGTTACCTGGGATGCTACCGCACCGACAAGCGCTACTATGTCCGCCCCTCCGAAGAGGCAATGAACGTGGGCTGGGACGTGTGGATCAATACGTATATGCTCAAGGGGCTGTGCGCAGTGGCGCAGGTTACCGGCCAGGAGAAATACCTCGATGCTGCCGAGCGGATTGCCGGCCTCATGTACGATACCTTCATCGTCCGGGGCCTGAAGATTGCCCAGACGGGCGAGCATTCCGGCATGGTGGGAACGGGCAGCGTGGAGCCGTTGTGCGACCTGTACGCCCTGCGTCCCTCGCCGAAGGTGAAGGCGCTCATCCTCCGCTGCATCGAAGAAATGGACACGACGCCGGGCCTGGGCCTGGTGGGCCGCCTGTCCAAGGGCCTGGACGTGGCCCTGGTGGGCAATGCCAAGATTTACGAGATGGTGCGCAACCTCACCGGCCTGGCCAAAGCCTATTCGCTGCTGGGCGAAAAGACCTGGCTCGATGCCTGCCTGAACGGCTGGACCAGCATCGTCAATGACCACCTGACCCCGCTCGGTGGCCCCTGGGGCGGCATCAACCTCTGCCAGGAAGTCTTCAACCGGGACTGCTGCTTCGCTCCCTGGCAAGTGACCGAGACCTGCTCCGTCATGGAATGGATGCACCTGAACAAAGCTCTGCTGGACATTACCGGCGAGGCCCGTTTTGCCGCCGAACTGGAAAAATCGGTCTACAACGCCCTGATGGCAGCCCGCGCTACCGACGGCCTGCGCTGGATCTATTACGTGCGGACCAACGGTGTCTATGGCCGTGGCAATGAATGGAGCTGTTGCTGGTCCAGCGGAATGATCGCCGTCGAAGACATTGCCAACTACCTCTACACCACTTCCGGCAAGACCGTCTATGCCAACATCCTCTCCCCTTCCACCGCCGAACTGACGCTGGACAACGGCAAGAAGGCCGCTTTCCGGCAGGAAGGGAACTATCCTTTTGATGGCCAGACATCCTTCGTTATCACCGAGGCGGGGTCCTGGACCCTGGCCATCGCCCGTCCGGGCTGGGCAGACAGCGTTTCCTTCAAACTCAACGGGACCCCGGTGCAGGCCAAAGAGAACAAGGGATATTTGTGCATCAAACAGGACTGGAAAGCCGGAGACCGGCTTACCGTGACGCTTCCCTACGGGACCCGTCGCATCGAACGCGTGCGGGAATACACCCATGAGACCCGCTGGGGCTTCAACGCCTGGTATCTGGGGCATCGCGAGCACTACGTCTGCTACGCCCAGGGGCCGCTGGTGTATCTGGCCGACTATGCCGATGCCGTCGATAAGCCCAACCCGCTGACCCTTTCGCGCGACGAGGCCGAGGCGGTGCAGATCGATGCCCACCGTTTCTGCGTGAACGGGACCGAATTCCGCCCCGCCTGCCAGATGCCGCCCTATGAAGGCTCGGACTTCCGGACCCTCTGGATCAAAGTAAACAACTGACGAAATGAAACCGTTCCCCAAACTGCTTGCCCTGTCGGCCATCCTGTCCGGATGGCTTGCCTGCGATACGTTGGACCTTCCCGTCCCGGAACCGGAGCCCTTCCGGCTGGAAGATTATGAGATCATCGTGGAGGCCACCGCCGGGACCAAGATGACGACCGCCGGAACGTGGGAAGACGGGGACGAGATTTATATCGCCCTGGACGGACGCGACAAGGACGTGTACCGCCTGCAGTACAGTGCCGGGACGGACCGTTTCACCATCTACACGGTACCGGGAGCGGTGAACCAGGGTTTCCGCGACGCCGGCACCACCGTGGCCCTGCACGCGCACAAGGCCACCCTTGCCTTCAAGAACGGAAAGTTCTGCGGCACCACCGACGGCGATGTGGTCTATGCCAAGGACGGAACCTACACCAAAGAAGGGAAGACGGTTACGTTCAAGATGCACCTGGGCACGCGTGACATGTCGCTGGTGAAAGTACGCGGAGCCGGCCGGTCCTGCAAGATCCGCAACCTGGTGAATTACACCTCCCTGACCTCGCTCGCGGACCTGGAATGGGACCTCACGTCCACCCGCGTATCGGCCATTTACGACAAGGACGCCGATATCGCCTACTGCTACGGAAGCCTGCCGGAAGACCGGCTTGTGCAACTCCAATACGACAATGAAGCGGAACAGGCCTGGTACCGCAAGGCCACGGTCACGGCGCTCTCCGGAAGCGAAATGACCACCATCGACGGTCCGGTGAACGCTCCCGGGGATTGGGACCTCCACTACGATTTCGACCACTATGAAACCGGAGACATCATCACCTGGCACACCGCCACAGTTACCTCCCCGGTCCAGATTATCGTCACGGGCGACGGTTTCGACGTGTACGACCTCAAGAAAGGCGGAAACTTCGAAAAATGGGGTTCCTACGTCATGGAGAAACTCTTTTCCATCGAACCCTACAAGACCTACAAGGACTGCTTCACCGTAGTGCTGGTTGCAGCCGTTTCTCCGGAACGGGGCGTCAGCATCGGCGACAACAAGAAGAATACCTATTTCAACGTGGGCTGGCAGGACGCCACCCATTACGGTTCCATGATGAATGCCACGAGCCGTGCACGCCTGCAGAGTCTCGCCCAGCAGATTCCCGGCTATTCCACCACCCGTTCCTTCGCGCTGGTCCTGTGCAATACCGACACCTACGGCGGTCTGTGCTATTGGTCCCAGCATGTAGCCCTGGCCAGCATGTGCCTCAACTCTTCGTGGACGGCCCCGCGTTCCCTTACCTGGAACGGGCGCTGGGATACGTCCACCGGCCAGACAAGCGGAGACGTCGCCAACCTGGTGGCCCACGAACTGGGCGGACACGCCATCGGCTACCTTACCGACGAATACCCCAGCTCAGAATTCAACCGCACATCCATCCTGTCCAATCAGATGGTCGGATTCGCGAACAACCTGGCTCTGGACAAGTCAAACCCCGGCTGGAAGAGTTTCAAGCAGGAGATTCAGGAAGCGGGAGGCTATGCCACCGGCAATGCCGGCTTGGGTGAATACCTTTGCAAGAACGATGTGTACCGGTCCGATTATCAAGGCTGTATGGCCGATAACCGCCTGGTCTGGGGCGTCTGGAACCGGTATCTCATTGCCAAGCGGATCCACTCGCTTACCGGCCAGGACTACAGCGTCAGCGACTTTATCCGCGAGGTTCCCAAACAGGTTACCGACCCCACCTGGAAAATCCAGCGCAGCAAGGGATTCCCTCGCAGCAGCCTGATCGATTACTCCGAAAACACCTTCGTCCCCCTGGGTGCTGAACCGATAAACGAATGATTCTTGAATAGTATTTTATCTTTATTTACGATATGAAAATCAAACACATCTTCATCGCCCTCGCGGCAGTCTTGATCCTGGCGACCCCTTCCCAGGCCCGCAAACCGAAGGTTCCCGCCGAGGTCACCCTTTCCAAAGAAGTCCTCAAGGACAAGATCAAAGGCGCCTGGGCCGGCCAGATCATCGGCTGCTCCTACGGTGGCCCCACCGAATTCAAGTATGCTACCACCATCGACCAGAAAATCGACATTCCCTGGCCGGAACACGGCATCAAACGCTGGTACGACCGCTTCCCGGGCCTGTACGACGATGTGTACATGGACCTGACCTTCGTAGAAGTATTCGCCAAGGAAGGCCTGGACGCCCCCATCGAATCCTTTGCCAAGGCCTTCGCCAACGCGCCCTATCCGCTTTGGCATGCCAACCGCCAGGCCCGTTACAACATCCTCGCCGGCATCATGCCGCCTGAATCGGGCCACTGGCTGAACAACCCGCACGCCGATGACATCGACTTCCAGATCGAGGCCGACTACGCAGGCATCATGGCCCCCGGCATGGTCAATGCCGCCGCACACTACTGCGACGGGATCGGCCACATGATGAACTACGGAGATGGCTGGTACGGAGGCGTTTACGTGGCGGCCATGTACGCCCTTGCCTTCGTAAGCGACGATATCGACTTTATCGTCAACGAGGCCCTGAAGGTCATCCCCGAAGGAACCCGCTACCATACGGCCATGTCCGATGTTATCCGCTGGCACAAGCAGTATCCCGATGACTGGCACATCTGCTGGGCCCTGGTGAACAAGGAACACGCCTTTGACATCGGCTGCCCCGGCGGCGTGTACAGTGCCTTCAACATCGACGCCGTCCTGAACAGCGCCTACATCCTCATCGGCCTGCTGTACGGTCAGAAGAATTACTATCGCACCCTCGACATTTCCACGCGTTGCGGCGCCGATTCCGACTGCAACCCGGCATCGGCCGGCGGCATCCTGGGCACCATCCTGGGCTTCGAGGGTATCCCCGAGTACTGGCGCAAACCCATCTACGAAGTACTGGACCGCGATCTGGTCTATACCGATATTTCCGTGAACAAGGCTACCGATATGTCCTTCGACCAGGCCCTGCAGGTCATCCGGCTCAATGGCGGCACCGTAGCGGACGACAAAGTCATCCTCCCCTGCCAAAAACCGGTACCGGTTCGCTTCGAACAGTCCTTCCCCGGCCACTGGCCCCAGGAAAAGAAAGACATCAAACGTTACGTCGACAAAGCCGGAGAACTCTGCTGGGAAGGCATCGGCGTGGTGTACAGCTTCTCGTGGCAGAAACCCAAGGACTATCAGGAGCATGGGTACGAAGCCGAAGTGGAATGCTACCTGGACGGCAAACTGGACAAGACCGTGCGCATTCCCAGCGGGGGCAACAACCTGGCCAATGAACTGTACTTCCATTACAATCTGCCGAAAGGCAAGCACACCGTTTCCTTTAAACTGCTGAATCCCGAAGAAGGCGTCCGTCTGATTATCGGAAGCCAGCTCACCTATTCCGATGAACTCCACCTTACCCGACATGAAGACAAATAAATTGATCCTTACCCTGGCCCTGTGCCTGCTGTCAGCGGTATCGTTGCTGGCAGAAGCTCCGCTCGAGAACCGGTACCGCCCCTTCGTCCGCTGGTGGTGGAACGGCGACCGCGTCCAGGCCGAAGAACTGGTCCGCGAGCTGCACCTGCTCAAGGACGCCGGTATCGGCGGCGTGGAAATCAACCCGATTTCCTTCCCCTCCGGATCCGACACCCTGAACACCAAAGAGCTGAAATGGCTCAGCGATGAATGGATCGACATGCTGCAGGTCGTTTTTGACGAGGCCGAAAAAATCGGCATGACCTGCGACCTGATCATCGGTTCCGGCTGGCCGTTCGGCGCCGAGTCCCTGAACCGTGACGAACGTGCGCGGGTGCTGCTGACCCTGGCCCGCGAGGTAAAGGGCGGCGAGACCCTGGAAGTTTCCAAGTTCGCCATTTTCAAGGAACTGGACCCGGGTGTATCGGTCGTCAACCCCCGCCGCACGCCGCATTTGCTGCGCGCCCTGCTGGCACCGGACCCCATCAACTCACTGGACGAGGCCATCGACGTGACCGACCGCTTCGATGCAGACGGCATCCTCTCCGTGGAGGTTCCCGAGGGCAAGCACCAGTTCTACGCCCTGGTGGAATATGATTCCTTCGCCTGTGTGATCAACGGCGCACCCGGTGCGGCCGGCAGCATCCTGGACCACATGAACAAAGAGGCCGTGCTGAAGTACCTCAACCACATGACCGACACCATCGAGGGTCGCATCGGCCCCCTCAACAAGCATATCCGCGCCTTCTTCGTGGATTCCATGGAGCTGGAGGGCAGCAACTGGACCTCCGACATGGCCGAGGAATTCAAGAAACGCCGCGGGTACGACCTGATGCCCTGGCTGCCTTTCACCATGTTCAAGGTGGGACGGCTGGGCAACGTGCTGGATTTCAACTACGGAGCCAAGAAGGGCGAGCAGTTTGCCAACGAGGTAAACCGTGTCCGGTACGATTTCGAACGCACGAAGGCTGAACTCCTCCAGGAGCGGTTCTTCTCGGTCTATGCGCAATGGTGCCGCGAAAAAGGCATCAAATCCCGCGCACAGGCCTACGGCTGCGGTTTCTTCCCGCTGGAATCGTCCATGAACCTGGACATCCCCGAGGGCGAATCCTGGACCACCAACTGGCTCAAACACCGTCTGGGCGAGGAAATGGGCGACGAGGACTATCGGCGCGGCCGCGGTTACACGATGATTGACAAATACGTCTCGTCGGCGGCCCACCTGACGGGCAAACGGCTGGTGAGCGCCGAAGAGATGACCAATACCTACAAGGTCTTCGGCACCTCGCTGGAATTCATCAAACTGGGATCCGATATGGCCGCCTTCTCCGGCATCACCCATTCGGTCTGGCACGGTTTCAATTACTCCCCCGCCGAAGCGGCCTTCCCGGGCTGGGTGCAGTATGGCTGCTTCCACAACGAGCGCAACCCGTACTGGCCGTACTTCCACCTGCTGAACGAATATCGCGCCCGCATGAGCAGCCTGCTGCAGAATGCCGATATGTACACCGATATCGCCCTGCTGCCCGCCAACAACGATATGTGGAGCGAAATGGGTGTCCAGCAGGAACCCTTCCCCGTTAAACTGAACATTCCCTATACCTCGCTGGTCTGGGAAGCCATCCACAAGAACGGTGGCGGTGCCGACTATGTGAGCGAGGATATCATCAAGGACGCCACCGTCAGCCCCGACGGCAAACTCTGCTACGGTCCCAAACGATACAGCGTACTTTTCCTGATCGAGGTTTCCTCCATCATGCAGGAATCGCTGGACAAGCTGGAGGAATTCGTCGCCAAGGGCGGCCGGGTGTTCTGCATTGCCAAGGCTCCCGAAAAGTCGTTGGGCCTGATGGACTATGTGGCCCGCGACGAGCAGGTCCGCGCCTCGGTGGAACGCCTCAAAGCCACCGGCCGCTTCATCGTCCTGGACAAGCCGGCCGACAACAAATTCCTGGAGTGGTACAAGGACGTGATGGAGCAATACAACCTCCCGCACACCGTTACCATCGGCCAGCCCGACCGCTTCCTCCTCCAGAACCGGTACGTGATGGACAACAAGGAGAATTTCTTCTTCTTTGCCAACGCGAACCTGCACGAGCCCCGCGAGACCGACCTTAGCTTCCCGAAATCCATCTGGGCAGGCCGCAAACCGGTTATCTTCAACCCGGCCGACGGTCTTTCCTATGACATCCCGGTGGTGAAAGGACAGTATCACCTGGCCCTGGGCCCGGCCGAGACCGTCCTCATCCGCTTTGGCCGCAAGGCTGCCGGACGCGCCTGGGCTCCCGCCCCCGTCGCCGGTGCCGATTCCCTCTGCGTCAAGGGCTGGAAGGTAGAACTCCGCAACCCGCAGGACAGCGTGGAAGTCCGCTATCTGGATATGGAGGAGTTGAAGGACCTGAAAGATATCGAGGAATACACACATTTCTACGGCACGGTCACCTACAAGACCACGGTCTCCCTGGACGGCCCCAGCCTGCCCAAGTACCTGAACCTGGGCAAGGTCTGCGAAATCGCCGACGTCAAGGTAAACGGCCAGAGCGCCGGTGTGAGCTGGTTCGGCCGCCGCATCCTGGATGTTTCCAAGCTCCTGCATCCGGGCGACAATACGATTGAGATCAAGGTCAGCACCTTGATGGTCAATTACATGTACACGCTGAAAGACAATAAGGTAGCCCAGCGCTATGTCATCCGCCGCGAACAGCCGATGGCCTCTCTGGGACTGCTTGGACCCGTAAAACTTTATTAATCCGATATGACCAAACAACTCTTCCGGGGCCTTGCCCTCTTTGCAGCCCTTGCCCTGATGCTTTGCGGCTGTACCGCTAAACCGGCCGCCGACAGTGGCAAAGACTATCTTGCAACCGAATTCGGCGCCGTTGCAGACGGTGTCACCCTGAACACCGCCTCTGTTCAGGCCGCCATCGACTATATCTCCGCGAACGGAGGCGGACGTCTTGTCTTTACGCCCGGCACCTTTGTCTGCGGTTCCATCTACCTTAAGAACAACGTCACCCTGCACCTGCAGAAAGACGCCGTCCTGCTCGGTTCGCTGAACCCCTGGGACTTCATCCGCGACACGGTAGCCCACTGGACCGCCTTCGTGCTGTCCGTGGACCAGGAGAACATCGGCGTAACCGGCGAAGGGACCCTCGACTGCCGCGGTTTCCAGGTAGCCAACAACCTGGTGCAGTATGTCCACCTCGGCCTGCTGGAGGATCCCCTCGGACTCGACCGCGTCCAGGAAGTCAAACGTCCCGAGCTGATTCACTTCTTCCGCTGCAAGAACATCGTGATGAAGGACATCACCCTCAAGGATCCCGCCAGCTGGACCCAGCAGTACGACCAGTGCGACGGTCTTCTCGTGGAGGGCATGAAGGTCGATGCCAAATGCTACTGGAACAATGACGGTATCGATGTCGTGGACAGCAAGAACGTAACCATCCGGAACTGCTACATCGACTCGGCCGACGATTCCTACTGCTTCAAGAGCCACAGCGCCTCCGGCGTGAGCGAGAACATCCTCGTGGAAAACTGCATCGGCCGATCCAGCGCCAACGGCGTGAAGTTCGGCACCTATACCCGGGGCACCTTCAAGCACTTCCGTTTCAAAAACATCAAGATCTTCGACACCTATCGCAGCGCCTTTACGGTGGCCAGCGTGGACGGTGCCTCCATCGAGGATGTGGAAATCGACGGTCTGCAGAGCCTTCATACGGGCAATCCGTTCTTCATCCGTCTCGCCAGCCGTCACGAAGGTGAGGCACCCTGCCTGAAGGATGTGGTCATCAAGAATGTGTACGCCGAGGTTCCCTTCGAGAAACCGGATGCCGGCTACAGCTATGAAGGCCCCGTCGAGGACCTGCCGCGCAACGTCTGCCCGAGCATCATCACCGGTATCCCCGGTCTGAGGATCGACAATGTCCGCTTCGAAAATGTGGAAATCGTATATCCCGGCCAGGCCGATTCGACCTATGCCTATCGCGGCACCTCCCCCGAAGAACTGGCGGCCATTCCCGAACTGGAAAGGTCCTATCCCGAGTTCTCCAATTGGAAGGAACTCCCCGCCTGGGGTTTCTACATCCGCCACGCCGACGGCCTTTCCTTCCAGAACGTAAAGATCAAGGTGGTCGGTGAGGATTATCGTCCCGCCGTGGTCGCCGATGATGTTAACGGCCTGAAGATGACCAACTTCGTCATCAGCCAGGCAGATGCAGCGGAAGGCAAGCAGCAGATCATAACCCACAACGTCACCGATTTCGAATGCAACCAATGAAAAAGATACTGATTTTTGCGGTCCTTGCCCTGGTGAGCCTCCAGGCAGCCGCACAGGTAGAATACAAGGCTTCCCGTTTCGGGATCAAGAGCAACGGCCTGATCGATAACACCACCTCCATCCAGAAAGCGGTGGACTGGATTGCCGAACAGGGCGGCGGTACCCTCGTGTTTAACGTGGGCCGCTACCTGACCGGTTCCGTCCAGCTGCGCAGTGGCGTAAACATCCGCCTGAACGAGGGCGCCGTCATCGTAGGTGCCGCCAACATCTATGCCTACAAAGGCCGGAAAGGCATTTTCTGGGGTGAAGGCCTGGAAAATGTAACCATCTTCGGCAAAGGCGTGATCGACGGCCAGGGGCCGGCGCTGAAAGCGTTTATCGAAGCCCAGCAGAAGAAGGGTTATGTAGCCGCCGATGTTCCCGTTCCCGCCATCCTTTCCTTCAAGGACTGCAAAGGAATCGTGCTGCGCACCTTCATTTTCCGCAATCCCGCCACCCCTTCGCTCTTTGTAGCCGAGAATTCCGAGGTGGTTGAAGACGGTTGTTACACCGATACCCCGTTGTAATGAAAAAATACCTGTTCATGATCCTGGCCCTCTGTACCGGTTTCCTCGCCTTGGCGCAGGAACCCGTCTGGAGGGCCAGATGGATTTCCAAGTCCCAGAGCAACAGCGGCTCCAACGAATGGATTGCTTTCCGCAAACGGATCAATCTGGACAAGGTTCCCCAAAGCCTGCCCGCCCGCATCGCCGCCGATACCAAATACTGGCTGTGGATCAACGGCGAACTGGCCGTCTATGAAGGCGGTCTGAAACGCGGTCCCGCCCCCGGCGACGGCTATGTAGATACGGTGGATATCGCCCCGTGGCTGCGCCCGGGCGAAAATTTGATTTCCATTCTGGTCTGGCACCTGGGCCGCAACGGCTTCAGCCACCTGGACAGCGGCATGGCAGCCCTGCTCTTCGAAGCCATCGGAGATGGCGTGGAGATTCTTTCGGACAAAACCTGGGAAGCCAGCGTCCATCACGGCTACCAGACCGCTCCCGGTCCCAAACCCAATTACCGCCTGCCCGAAAGCAATGTCCGCTTCGATGCCCGCGCCTACCCCTTTGACTGGTATCTGGGCAAGAACCCCAAATGGCTCGGAAGTGCGATGGAATTGGGATTCGCCCCCGGACAACCACCCTTGGGCGCCCTGGTGGAACGTCCCATTCCTTTGTGGAAAACGTACGGACGCCGTCCCTATGAACAGACCGAGATGGTGGACGGGACCCTGGTCTGCACCCTCCCCTACAACGGTCATTTCTCTCCTTTCCTCAAGGTTAAAGCGCCTGCGGGAAAGGTCATCGGCATCCATACCGACCACCTGACCGTGGGTACAGAGCAGTGCGTCCGCGCAGAATACGTTACCCGCGAGGGCGTGCAGGAATACGAGCATTTCTGCTGGATGAATGGGGAAAAGATGTTCTATCAGATTCCCGAAGGTGTGGAAGTGCTGGAAGTAGGTTACCGGGAGACCTCGTACGACACGGAATTTACCGGTTCTTTTTCTTGTGACGATCCTTTCCTGAATGCGTATTGGCAGAAATCGGCCCGCACCCTGATGGTGTGCATGCGGGACACGTATTACGACTGCCCCGACCGCGAACGCGCCCAATGGTGGGGCGATGAGGTGAACGAGCTGGGAATGGCTTTTTACGCCTTGAGCCCCTCCTCTTGGGCCCTGGCACGCAAGGGTATTTACGAACTGGTGAACTGGCAGAAACCCGATGGCTCCCTCCACGCTCCCGTCCCTGCCGGCAATTACGTATCGGAACTTCCCATGCAGATGCTGGCCTCCGTGGGCTGGTACGGTTTCCATCAATATTATTGGTACAGCGGTGATTCTACCTTTGTGGCGCCGGTTTATGACCGGGTGGGCCGCTATCTTCTGGAGACCTGGCAGCTGGACAAAGACGGCATGCCGCTTTACCGCAAGGGTGACTGGGACTGGCCCGATGCCGGCAAAAACCAGGATCGGTATGCCCAGGCTGTCCTGTGGTACTACCTGGCCCTGAAAGGACAGTTGGCTTTCGCCCACATGCTCTACCGGCCGTCCGACGTGGTCCTGCTGGAAGACATGATGGAGAACATCGCCCGGCGGTTCAACGCCACCTGCTGGGACGGAACCGGTTACCGGACGCCCGGACACGAGGGACCGTATGACGACCGCGTCCAGGCCCTGGCCGTGGTGAGCGGCATTGCCGGAGCGGACAAATACCCGGCCCTGAAAGCGATTTTCGCGCGGGAATACCACGCCACCGTCTATATGCAGAAATACGTCCTGGAGGCCCTCTTCCTCATGGGCGAGGCCGATATGGCCCTGCAGCGCATGCATAAGCTCTACCCGACCGTCATGAAGGACACCTGCAGCACCCTGTGGGAGCACTGGAATTTCGACGGCAGCAGCAACCATGCCTGGACCGGCGCCGGCATCATCGTACTGGGCGGCAAGGTCGCGGGACTCGAACCGACGGCTCCCGGCTGGCGGCGTTTCCGTGTCGCTCCGCAAATGGGCTCGCTGAAGCAGGTTTCCTGCACGGTCGATACCGGTTTCGGACCGATATCGGTCCAGCTGGACCGCCGGGGCAAGCGCATCCGGGCAATGCTCACCGTTCCCGCCGGAACCACCGCTGAAGTTCCCCTCCCCAACGGAAAAACGGCCTTCCTTATGGCCGGAACACATACATTGACTTTATGAAAAAGATACTCTTCTGCGCCGGGGCGCTCTTCGCCTGCCTGGCCGCCTTTTCCCAAAACCCGATGGTTTTGTTTTTCGACCAGCCGGCCAACGTTTTCGAAGAGGCCCTTCCCCTGGGGAACGGTCATCTGGGAGCCATGGTTTACGGACGGATCGGCGACGAACTCATCCGTCTGAACGAGGCCACCCTGTGGAGTGGCACCGGGGCCGATACCGATCCCATAGACGGACGGGCCCTCCTGGCCGATGTCCGCAAGGCCCTGCTGGCCGAGGACTGGGCCCTGGGGCACGAACTGGCCAAAGGCTTGCAGGGACGGGATGCGGAGGCCTTCCTCCCCTTGGGCTCGCTGCACCTGCACCAGACCTTCGGCGCAGAAGAGAATCAATCCCAATACGCTGCCTATAATGGCAAACGTACGGAAAAGACAGGTACCGCTCCCGCCCGGATAAGCGACTATTCGCGAACCCTGGACCTTGCGCGCGCCGTGGCCACCGTCGCCTTTACCTGCGACGGTGTCCGCTATACCCGCGAAGTCTTTGTATCGCATCCCGACCGGGTGCTGGTCCTGCGGCTCACAGCCTCCGAAAAAGGCAAATTGGAGTTTGAACTGGACGGCAGTACCCCGTGGAGCGGTTGTAAGGTCGAGAGCCTGGGAGACGCTTCTTTCGTGGTGAGCGGACGGGTAAAAGGAACGGCGGAAGAAAAAGGCATGCGCTATCAGTTCCGCGTCCAATGCGTGCAATGCGATGGCCAGCTGTACACCATGCCGGGCATCCACGTCAGTGGTGCCACCGAGGCGGTCGTGCTGGTAAGCGCGGCCACGAGTTTCAACGGATTTGACCATCGTCCGGATGCGCAGGGACGGGACGAGGCGGCGCTGGCGGCATCGTTCCTGGATGCCGCACGGCAGAAATCCTACGAAGACCTCCTGGCAGCCCACACAGCCGACTTTGGTGCCCTCTTCAACCGTGTCTCGCTGACCCTGGGGTCTGCGGTCATTGCCGCCCAGACTGCAGCCGGGGCAGAAGAGTGCCGAGGAGCATATTCCCAAGTTCCCTGCGACGAGGTACCTTCGGGCCCGGTCGCGGGAGAGGCGGTGATAAGCGTTCCGCAGCGCGTGGCAGCATACGATGTAGAGAAGGGCGATCCGTTCCTGGAAATGCAGTATTTCCAGTTCGGCCGCTACCTGCTCATTTCCTCCTCCCGCGAGGATAGCGAAGTCCCGTGCAACCTCCAGGGTATCTGGAACAAGGACCGCCGGCCCGCCTGGGGCAGCGACCTGCACACGAACATCAACGTCCAGATGAATTACTGGCCCGCCGAACCGTTGGGCCTGAGTGAACTCACGAAACCCTTCCTGGATTACGTGGGCCACTGGGCCGTAAATGGAGCCGGGACCGTCCGGGATTTCTATGGCATGGGCGGTTGGACGGTACACCACACCAGCGACATCTGGGCCCGGACCAACCCTGTGGGCAACAAGAAAGGAAGCCCTTCTTGGGCCAACTGGGCCATGGGCGGCGGCTGGGTCTGCCAGCATGTCTATGACCATTACCTCTTTACACAAGACAAAGACTGGCTGCGGGAAACCGGCTACCCGCTCATGAAGGGCGCCGGTGAATTCCTGATGGACTGGCTCATCGAGAAGGATGGCGAGTACATTACCGCCCCGTCCACCTCGCCGGAAAACGCCTTCCTGGACGACAACGGGCGGCGCGGCGCCGTGACCATCGGCACCGCCATGGACCTGGAGATTTGCTGGGACGTGTTCAACAACCTCATCGAAGCCAGCCAGGTGCTGGGAGTGGATCCCGACCTGCGCAAACGGTGGCAGCACTACCGCGACCACCTGCATCCCTTGCAGATCGGCGCCCGCGGCAACCTGATGGAGTGGTACAAAGACTGGATGGATACCGAACCGCATCACCGCCACGTATCGCACCTGTACGGGCTCTATCCCGGACGGCAGCTGTCGCCCGTCACCACCCCTGAACTGGCGGCGGCAGCCCGCAAGACCCTGGAGTTGCGGGGCGATGGCGGTACCGGCTGGAGCAAAGCCTGGAAGATCTGCTTCTGGGCCCGCCTGCTGGATGGCGACCATGCCTACAAGATGTACCGCGAGCTCCTGCATAAATCCACCCTGCCCAACTTGTTCGATACGCATCCGCCCTTCCAGATTGACGGGAATTTCGGCAGCATTGCGGGGGTGAGCGAGATGCTGCTCCAAAGCCAGACGGGAGCCCTGCACCTCCTCCCTGCCCTGCCGGCGGCCTGGCCCTGCGGCTCCGTCAAAGGCTTGCGCGGCCGGGGAGCCTACACGGTAGATATCGACTGGGACAAGGGGACGCTGACCACGGCAACGGTTCGCGCCGGAATGGACGGAACCTGCATGGTCCTGTCTTCCAAACCATTGAAAGTGAATGGTGTACGCTCCCGTTCCACGCGTGACGGAGCCTTCTGGAAAACCACCTTCTCCGCCAAGGCGGGAAATACCTATACCCTTATTCCGCGATAAGGGAACGGGATCGGTAATATCGATAGGAAAGATAGAGGGTCCGCACCAGCAGATGGGCGAAATAGGCCGCCAGCAAAAAGTGCAGGGCCTCTTCCGGCAGGAGGGAACCGCCCCGGACCGCATAGCCAAAGAACCACAGCCCGAAGAAGGCGAGGAGGGCCCAGACCAAGGAATTGCGCAGGGAACGGGAAGCCGTCGCCCCCACAAAGACGCCATCCCAGGTGAAGGCGGCGCAGCCGATGGGCGGCATCAGCAAAAGCCAGAAATAAAACGGCCGGGCGGCATGAACCACCTGAGCGTCAGATGTCAACACCCGGAAAGCGGGATCACTGCCGAACAGGTAAACCAGCACGAAAAACATTCCAACCCCCATGCTCCAGACAAAGACGTGGCGGACGGTCATCTTCACGGCCGGAATGTCCCGACGGCCGATAAACTTCCCCACCAGGGCTTCGGCCGCATAGGCAAAGCCATCGGTAAAGAACGAGAACAGCAGCAGGAGTTTCATGAGAATGGCGCCGACGGCCAGGACCAGGTCGCCGTACCGGGCCGATATCATGGTGAATCCCACATAGATGGCCACCATGCAGAGCGACCGGACGAACAGGTTTCCGTTCATCGTAAGAAACGCCCCCAAATCCGCACCCGATACCGCCTGCCGGATGCCGCCCTTCCCGGGTGGCATTCGGCGGGCGATCAGGACCCCGGCGAAGGCCAGGCCGGTGAACTGGGCGATGACCGTACCCCAGGCAATGCCGGCAAAGCCGATCCAGCGGCCCAGGATAACGCTGGCGACAATGTTTACCACATTGACAACCAGGTCGGTAGCCATGGAACTGACGGTGTCCTGCATCCCAATAAACCAGCCCTTGATGGACATCAGGGAAAGGGTGGCCGGCGCAGCCCAGATGCGGATAAAGAAGTAGCGCAGGGCCAGTTCGCGCACGGCATCGGAACCGTGGGTGACATACAGGGCCAGGTGAACAAAGGGCCATTGGAGCACCAGGATCAATGCGGCAATCAGCAGGGCCAGGACCACCCCGCGGAACAGGATTACCCGCGTTCCTTGCCAGTCTTCCCGTCCATAGGCCTGGGCCGTAAGGCCTCCCGTCCCCACACGCAGGAAACCGAAGTTCCAGTACAGCAGGTCGAACAGCATGGTTCCCACCGAGACCCCGCCAATCAGGGTCGCCGCCTCGCCCAGGGAGCCCAGATGCCCCGCCACGGCCAGATCCACCATCCCCACCAGGGGAACGGTAATATTGGCCAGGATGCTGGGCAGGGCCAGGCGCAGAATTTCCCGGTCGAGCGGTTTCATCGGAATTTCTTGTCTTCTTCCAGCATGCCCAGGTAGGAATTGTAGCGCTCCGCGCTGATGGTTCCCACCTCAACCGCCGCCTTTACGGCACAGCCGGGTTCATGGGTATGGGTGCAAGGGGTGAAGCGGCACTCGCGCGAGGCACGGAGCATCTCCGGGAAATACAGCGGAATCTCCTCTTTTTCCAGATGCACCAGTCCGAAGCCGCGAAGCCCCGGCGTATCAATCACATAGCCTCCGCCCGAAAGCGGGTACATTTCATATAGGGAGGTGGTGTGCTTTCCCTGGAGATGCACATCCGAAATGCGGCCCACCTTGGGATCCAACGAGGGGTCCAGGGCTTTGACCAGGGAAGATTTCCCCACGCCGGACTCTCCGGAAAAGAGGATGACTTTGCCGGCCATATCGGCCCGCAGCGTCTCCACACCCTCCCCCGTCACGGCCGAGGTTTCGATGACCGGATAGCCCGCTCCCTCGTAGATCCGCCGGAAATCGGCTATTTCATCGGCACACTCGTCCCGGTACAGATCCACCTTGTTCAAGACCACCGTTGCCGGGATGCCGTACACCTCGCACGTGACCAAAAGGCGGTCCAAAAAGGCCAGTTTGATCTGCGGAAAGTACAAGGTGACAATCAGATAGGCCCGATCGATGTTGGCGGCAATCACATGCGAGGTTCGCGACAGGTTCGTGGATTTCCGGACCACGTAGTTCTTCCGGTCCAACACCTCCGAAATCACCGCCGGGGCCTGCAGCGAAGGATCTCCCTCGCTGGACCAGCGAACCAGGTCGCCCACCGCCACCGGGTTGGTAGAAGACCCTCCTTTCAGACGGATCTTCCCTTTCAGGACGGCCGGGAAGGGCGCCCAGACGGGCAGGGCCGAAAGCAGGTAATGGCTTCCGGCATTCTTTACCACTGTTGCTGTTCCTTCCATCCTGTCAATCTACCATAAAACGATGCGTTCCCGAGCCCTTTTCCAGCGGCCGGTCCTGGCCGGGCAGATAGACCGTTGCCGTGGTATTGGCCGGAAGGGTAATCTCCCAGATAAACTGGCCGCCCTCTTTCTTCCAATTGCTTTCAATGGTTCCGTAACCGCTTTCAAACGAGCACTTTACCCAATCCAGTCCCGGAATAGGCAAGGGCCGCAGTTCGATCTTCCGGAAACCGGGAGCCGCTGCCCGGATCCCCGCCAGGTACGCATACTCCCATGTCAACAGGTCGCCCAGGATCATCACATGGTTGCCGGAATTCATGGACGGATCGGCCGTATTGCCGTTCCAAAGTTCCCAAATGGTGGTAGCCCCGTTCCGGGCCATATAGCCCCAGGAAGGATAGGTGTCGGAGGAAGCAATCTTCAACGCCAAATCGGGCCGGCCGTACTCGGTGAGCACCCGCATCAGCTGCTGGATGCCGATGACCCCGCAGCTCACGTGGCCATCCCACTCCTTCTCCGTCTTCTCCACGATGTGGGCGAACACCCGGTCGCGAACCGCTTCCGGAGCAATCCCGTGCCACAAGGCCAACAGGTTGGCTGTCACGGTGTTATTGCCGTAATAGCCTTCCTCCTCGTGCCAGTATTCCCGATTGAAGGCGGCATTCGTCAAACGCACCTCGTTTTCATAGAACGGGATATCCTCCTCCTGGCCGACAATCCCCGCAAAGCGGGCCATCAGCCGGCACATCCAACTATAGAAGGCGGTCGCCATCAAGGGGCCGGACGTGATGCGGGAAGGGTCCTTGGAATGAATCAGTTCCAAGGATTCCGGCGGCATGCACCAATCGCCAAAGATGTCTTTTTCAAGGATGCCGTCGCGGTCATAGTGCTCCTTCATGTGCGCCAGCCAACGTTTCATCTGCGGATAGTGGTCACGGATGGGCTGCGCATCGCCAAAGTGGGTATAAAGCATATCGGCCGCCGTCAGGAAGACCGCCGGCCAGGTCATATTGTCGCCCAGGATGTCGTAGAAACGCGGAACCACATTGGGCAGGCTGCCGGAAGGTTCCTGCGAATCGGCAATATCCTGCAGCCATTTGGCATAGAGCCGGCGGTTATCGAACAGATACGATTCGCCATAGCAGCCGGTGGTGCGGTCGCCCAGCCAGCCCATGCGCTCGTCGCGCTGCGGGCAATCGGTAGGCATGCCCCGATAATTGCCGCGGATGCCCCAGAAGGCGTTCCGATAAACCTGGTTCATCACCTCGTTGGAGCAGGAGAAATGGCCGGTCGTGGCCATCCTGTCGTAGAAAACCTTGCCCACCAGTTGCGGGACATCCTGCGTCCCCACAACTTCCACATAGCGGAAGCCGTGATAGACAAAGGTCGGCTCCCAGGTAAAACGGCCGTTACGGGCAGGGATATACAGATCGCGCACCTCGGCGCTGCGCAAATTGGCGGTATAGAGTTCTCCGTCCCCGGTAAGGGTCTCGGCAAAACGCATCATCACGGGGACGTTCTGCAGGCCGATGGCCGAGATTTCCGCCCATCCCACCATATTCTGTCCCATGTCGATGATATACCGTCCCCCGTCCTTTTCCGTTACGGAAACCGGGCGGACGATATCCTGGATGGCGATATTGGGGTTGGGTTGGGCCAGCAGGACGCCTTTGGGCGCGGGAAGTTCCTCGGCCGCAGCCCACTGGCCATCATATCCCGCCCGGGTCCAGGCGCCCAGTTCACGGTTGGCATCGTATATCTCGCCGTCAAACTCATTGTTCGCAAGGATGGGGCCGTCACAGGTCGCCTGCCAACTGGTGTCCGATACAAACACCTCCGTACGCCCGTTCCGATACGTCACCTCCAGCTGGCAGAGCAGCACCGGGGAACCATAATGCCGGATATCCGGAATGTTGAAGGGTTTGCCGGGGTTGCGCAGGGAAACGTAGCGGCCGCTTCCCACGGCCACGGCCAGGGCGTTTTCACCGTGGCGCAGCAGCGGGGTAACGTCAAAACTATTGTAATAGACGTGCTTGTTGTAATCTGCCAGGGTAGGAGAAAGTACCTGGTCCGGCGCCACCTCGCGCCCGTTCAGCCAGGCCTCGTACAGGCCCAGGCCGCAGATATATAGACGGGCCGATCGCACCCTGCGGCCCAGCCGGAATTCTTTCCGGAGATACCGGGCCGGGAACCGGGATTTACCGTTCAGGCTGTCCCCCGGATGGGTCAGCCCGATCCATCGGGCCTGCCAGTCGGCAGCATCGTTCAGTGCTACCTCCAGACAAGCCGGCCTGCTTTTCGCGACGCCGCTGTTGGTATAGGAAATCACCCTCCACAGGCCCTTGATCCTGCTCTTCAAGGGTTGCCCCACATAGGGAATAAACCGGCTTTCCGGGCTTTCTACCACGCCGGAGTCCCAGATATCGCCCACGCCCTTCCGCAGATTCCGGCGGGAAGAAGAGACGATAATCCGATAGCTTTCCTGTACCACATCCGGAGCCGTGGAAACGATGCGCCAACTGAACCGCGGCATCGCCTGCCCTTCTGCAGACAGGCCCTCTACCCGGGGCTTATAACCGGATTTCGCCGCCATGCCCAGGCACAGCAGCGAAATCACGGCCGCGAAAAACAGCCTCTTCATTTATTTCTGTTTCTTGAGCAGATCGCGGATTTCTTCCAGAAGAACCACATCGTCCGGTTTCGGTGCGGGAGCCTCGGGCTCTGCAGGAGCCGGTTCTTCTTTCTTCTTCATGGCATTGATGCCCTTGATGACGGCAAAGATGCAGAAGGCCACAATCAGGAAATCTACCGTAACCTGGATGAAGTTACCGTAATGGAGGACAACCGCCGGTTTCACCACCGTCTCGCCATCCATAACGGCCTGGCGCAGGGTGGCGGAAAGCGTCGTGAAGTCCACGTTACCGATGAGTGCGCCCACGAGCGGCATCAAAAGGTCGTTGACCAGCGAGGAGACAATTTTACCAAAGGCACCACCGATGATGACACCCACAGCCATGTCCATCACGTTGCCTTTCATGGCAAACTCCTTGAACTCTTGCAGAAACTTCTTCATAAGAAATTGGATTTAAAGGGTTAGCGTATATCTCTTACAAATATACGCAATTCTTTCAAAATCCGAACAATTTTCTTTTAGAACTGAATCGGGGCCTTGGTGAGGGCCTCGCGGAGCTGGTCGTCGTAGCGCAGACGCACCCGGATTCCCGCTTCCTGCCAGTAGTAGCGTACGGCGATTTCTTCCTCGATGAACGGGATAATCTCGTCCTTCTTCAGGCGCAGGAAGGTCTCCTTATCCATTTCCAGGGCTTTCTGCATGGCCTCCAGCTGGGCAGACATGCTCTCCGCCAGGCCATCCTCCTCCAGCGTTTTTTTCATCTGGTCGAAGTAGGTCCGGGCCGATGAGCGGTAGTCGAACTCCTTGTCCATGGCGAAGGTCACAAAGTCATCGTAGTCCGTGAAGTGGAAATCGTCCACGGCCGGGATGGTGGGATGATTCCGCACATACTGCAGGGTGTATTGTTCCACGATGCCGTTCACCACCAGCGAATAGGTCAGCCGGCTGTAATTGTGGCCTTTGATGATGTAATCCGGAGTGATGCCGCCACCATCGCGCACCGTACGGCCGTGAGCTGTCTTAAATTCGTGGGTCAAGGAATCAGGGGCATTCTGCACACAGCGGCCGCTCGGGGTGTAGTACTTGGCCGTGGTCACCTTCATCTGGCCGTTGTACGGTAAGGCTACCATGCTCTGTACCAATCCTTTCCCAAAGGTACGCGTACCAATCACCGTTGCCCGGTCCAAATCCTGCAGGGCACCCGACACGATCTCGGAGGCCGATGCCGAACCGGCATTCACCATCACGACGATGGGGAGGTCGGGTTCGATGGGGTCGGACGAGGTCCGATACTCACGGGTCTGCAGGGAATCGCGGCCACGTGCGCTCACCACCAGGGAACCTTTGGGGACGAAGAAGCCGACGATCTTTACGGCTTCCTGCATGATGCCGCCCCCGTTGTTGCGCAGGTCCAGCACCAGGCGCTCCATGCCCTGGGCCCGCAGGGACTTCACCGCTGCTTTCACCGCATCGGAAACGCCCTCCGTAAAGCCGCTCTGGTAGATGTAACCCGTCTTCCCGTCCTCCAGGATGCCGGCATATTCCACATCGGGCAGATGGATGCGTTCGCGGGTCACCGCCACCTCCAGGGTATCCCCGGAGCGCAGTTTTTTCACCAGGAACTTCACAACGGTGCCGGGCTTTCCCTTCATCCGGTCGCTGCACTCCTTGGTTTCAAGTCCGTGGGTGCTGACCCCGTCGATGGCCAGGATTTCGTCCCCGCACACCAGTCCGTTCTTATAGGCCGGCGAATCCTTGTAGGGTTCGTTGATGATGACATTTCCGTCTTTTTCAGGCTTGAAGATGATGGCGCCGATGCCGCCGTAGGTTTTCCCGATCATCATCTGGAAGTCCTCCTGGGCCTCCTCCGGAACATATTCCGTGTAAGGGTCCAGTTCCTCCAGCATCGCTTCGATTCCCTTGCGATGCATCCGGTCCAGCGGAAGGGTATCCACGTAGTTCCGGTTGAGTTCCCTCAGCAACGCGTTGTGGATTTCCACCCACTGGCCCAGTTTGAAGCCTTTCGACTGCGCCCCGGCAGGCAGGACGGCCACGCAGCCCATCAGCAGGGCGGCAGCCCAAAACAAGACGGTTCTTTTCATAAACAATTAAATCAGCGGTTCCGCGGTCATCTTCGGGGGCTGCGGGATGCCCATCAGCTTCAGGATGGTCGGCGCTACGTTGCACAGGGCACCGTTCTTCACCTCTTTCACCGCATCACCGGCATTGATCACCACGAACTGAACGGTATTCAAAGAATGTGCCGTGTTCGGCGTACCATCGGCATTCACCTCAAAATCGGCATTGCCGTGATCGGCCGTCAGCAGGACCACATAATCCTGGGCGATAGCTTCCTCCACGACGCGGCCCACCAGTTTGTCGATGGTCTCCACCGTCTTGGTCACGGCGGTATAGACACCCGTATGGCCCACCATGTCGCCATTGGCGAAGTTCAGGATGATCATGTCCTCCTTGCCGGTCCGGATGACGTCGATGAGTTTCTCGGCTACCTCGGGGGCACTCATCTGCGGCAGCAGGTCGTAGGTGGGCACCTTCGGGGAGTTCACCAGGATGCGGTCTTCGTTCTGGAACTGGGCCTCGCGGCCGCCGTTGAAGAAGAAGGTCACGTGGGCGTATTTCTCGGTCTCGGCAATGCGCAGCTGGCGTTTTCCGGCGGCCGCGACGGTCTCACCCAGGGTCTGGTCCACCAGTTCCTTGTCGAACAGGATGTGGACGCCTTTGAAGGAAGCGTCATACGGGGTCAGGCAGCAGTAGTACAGCGGAATCGTGTGCATTCCCTCCTCCGGCATATCCTGCTGGGTAAGGGCGGCGGTGATTTCGCGGGCACGGTCGTTGCGGAAATTGTAGAAGATGACGGCATCGCCTTCTTCAATCTTGGCGAGGGGCTCGCCGGCGGCATCGGTAATGACGCAGGGTTTTACGAATTCATCGGTCACGTCGGCATCGTACGAAGCCTGGATGGCATCGATGGCGGACGTATATTTGGCACCTACGCCGCTCACCAGCATGTCGTAGGCTTCTTTGACGCGGTTCCAGCGTTTGTCGCGGTCCATCGCATAGAAACGGCCGCACACCGTGGCAATCTTACCGGTGGTTTCGGCCATCTTGCCTTCCAGCTCCTCCAGGAAGCCGCGGCCGCTGCGCGGATCGGTATCGCGACCGTCCATGAACGCGTGGACATAGACCTTGTCCAGGCCTTCCTGCGCCGCTACGGCCAGGAATTCATACACATGCTCCAGGGAGCTGTGCACGCCGCCATGGGACGTAAGGCCCATCAGGTGGAGCTTCTTTCCGGAGGTCTTCACATACTCATAGACCGCCTTGATTTCCGGATTGTCCAGCAGTTTGTGGCCCCGGCAGGCCATGTTGATCTTGACCAGGTCCTGATAGACCACGCGGCCGGCGCCCAGGTTCATGTGACCCACCTCGGAGTTGCCCATCTGCCCGTCCGGCAGTCCTACGTATTCGCCGCAGGCCTGCAGCGAGCTGTGCGGATATTTTGCGCGCAGGGAATCGATTACCGGCGTTCCCTGGGTCCAAATGGCGTTGGAATAATCGTGACGGCCTTCTCCCCAGCCGTCCAGAATCATCAGGAGTACTTTTCTGTTCATATCTCTTTTGTTATTTTATTTTCGTACCTTTGCGGGTGCAAAGATAATCATTTAATCTCATTATTATGTACGCAAAAAGACGTAAAAGCAGTGATCGGGTAAACGAAAAATCCAAAAATGACAAAAAACAGAAAAAATCCGTTCCGGAATACGAAGGCAAGGTACAGATGACGCGTGAAGGCGCCCTCTATGTCATCGTAGAAGGATTGGAAGGAGATATCCATGTCAAGGCCGGTAAAACGCAGGGTGCGCTGAATGGCGACACCGTCCGCGTGGCCGTCACCAAGGCCACTTCCGGACCGCGCCCCCAGCGCGAAGGAACGGTAAAAGAGATTGTCCGGCGCAGCGGAAAGCCTTTCGTGGGCGTGCTGCACATCGTGGGCCCGCAGGCCTGGGTGCTCATGCAGAGCCGCAACATGCCGTACGACATTTCGGTCGATATCGTCAATGAAGAAGGCCTCCCGCTGGTGCGCCGCCGCTCCACCCTCCAAACCTCGGCCCGCCGCAATTTTGCCGGTGCGCTGACGCGCCACGAGGATGGTTCCTATACGGTTAACGGCGTCCACGACGCCGATGGCGACCTGAAAGCCGTGAGCGGCATGAAGGTGGCCGTGGTGGTGGACAGCTGGCCGCGCGAGGAACCTACCCCGCACGGCTATCTGACCGATGTGCTCGGCACCCCCGGCGACAACAACACCGAGATGCACGCCATCCTGGCCGAATACGGCCTCCCCTATCGGTTCGAAAAAGAGGTGGAAAACGCCGCCGATTCCATTCCGGACGCCATTACAGCCGCCGATATCAAGAGCCGCCGCGACCTGCGGGACACCCTTACCTTCACCATCGACCCCGCCGACGCGAAAGACTTTGACGACGCCCTCTCCTACCGGAAACTTCCGAACGGGAATTTTGAAGTGGGTGTGCACATTGCCGATGTTTCGTGGTACGTGCGCCCGGGCTCGGTCGTGGACAAGGAAGCCCGCGAACGCGGCACATCGGTCTATCTGGTGGACCGGACCGTCCCGATGCTGCCGGAAAAGCTCTCCAACAAGCTTTGCTCCCTGCGCCCCAACGAGGAGAAACTAACCTTCAGCGCCATTTTTGAAATCACCCCGCAGGGGCAGGTCATCAACCAATGGATGGGGCGCACCGTCATCCGCTCGGATTGGCGTTATGCCTACGAGGAGGCGCAGGATGTGCTGGAAGGCCGTCCTGCCGCCAACCTTCCCAAAGAACAGGTGGAAGCCCTGGTGGAACTGAACCGGCTGGCCCTGATTTTCCGCCGCAAGCGTTTCGCCGCCGGTGCCATCAGTTTCGAGCGGCCGGAAATGAAGGTGGAAGTGGACGAGAACGGCAAACCGATCCGCATCTACGAGAAGATTACGAAAGAAGCCAACTGGCTCATCGAGGAATTCATGCTGCTGGCCAACCGCACCGTAGCCGAGTTCGTGGCCACCGGCGGCAAGATGAACGGCAAGGCCGAAAAGAACGCCAAGACCTTTGTCTATCGGATCCACGACGAGCCGAACGAAATGAAAATCGACTCCCTGCGCAGTTTTGCGGGGCATTTCGGATACAAGATGGAAAAGGCCGAGAGCGGCCGGGGCGTAGCCAAATCGCTGAACAGCCTGCTGGATGCCGCCAAGGGGACCCCGGAGGCAGATGCCTTCCAGATGATTGCCCTGCGCGCCATGGCCAAGGCCTGCTACAGCACGGACAACATCGGCCACTACGGCCTCGCCTTCCCCTTCTACACCCACTTCACCTCCCCGATCCGCCGGTATCCGGACTTGATGGTGCACCGCCTGCTGGCCGCCTACCTCAAGGGTGGCGAATCCGCCAAAAAAGACTACTACGAACTGGAATGCCAGCATGCTTCCGAGCGGGAGGTCATTGCCGCCAATGCCGAACGCGACAGCATCAAATACAAGCTGGTAGAATACATGATGGACAAGGTGGGCGGCGAGTTCGACGGCCATATCTCCGGTCTCACCGACTGGGGCATGTATGTAGAAATCGAACCCAGCAAGGTGGAAGGCATGGTGTCGCTGCGCGAAATCAAATCCGATTTCTACGAATTCGACGAGGACAACTACCTGATTCGCGGCAAACGCACCGGCCACGTGTTCCATCTGGGCGATGCCGTCCGCATTCGCGTTAAAAACGCCAACCTGGAGCAGCGGATCATTGATTACGAGCTCCTTGAAGAGCCTCTCCCGAAAACGGAAAAGCCGAGAACGGCCAAACCCGCACAATCAACGAGAAAGCCCGCACGATCAACGAGAAAAAAATAACGATATGAAACGGTTCCTTACGGCAGCGCTCTGCCTCTTTGTCTGCACCCTGGCCCTTCAGGCCGCCAAACACCGGGTCAAATATGGCCCCTGGGTCCCTGTCGTCGACGAGACCTCCTTTACCGTAAACTGGGTTACGGAAGTACCCACCCAGGCCTGGGTGGAGGTGGCACCGGACGACGGCACCAATTTCTACAAAATGGAGCGCCCGCGTTTCTATGAGACCCTCGGCGGACGCACGGTAACCCGGACCAGCCACAGCGTTACCGTGACCGGCCTTAAGCCGGGCACACGCTACCGCTACAAGGTCTGCGGACGCGAGCTCATTGACGGAACCAATTCCTACAGCGTCGTTTTCGGACAACCGGCATGCTCCTACACCCCCACGACCGTAAAGACCCTGGATGCATCGGCCGCCACCTGCAAGTTTACGGTGGTGAACGATATCCACGCCCGGGATGCGGTGTACAAGCAGCTGCTCGCCGGGAAAAAGGGCACCGATATGGATTTCCTGGTGATGAACGGAGACATGGTTTCGCATAACATTCATATCGACACCACTTTCAAGCACGTGTTCCAGCCCGTTCAGGAGCTGCTGAACCACACGGCGGCCATTTACGTCCGGGGCAACCACGAGAGCCGCGGCGAGGAATTCGACCGCTTCCCCGAAGCCTTCCCCATGCACAACGGGGGCTGGTATTTCACTTTCCGTCAGGGTCCGGCCGCCTTTGTGGTGCTGGACGGCGGAGAAGACAAGCCCGATTCCGATGTGGAATACAACGGCACGGCCGCCTTCGACCAGTACCGGGCCGCCGAACTGGCATGGCTCAAGACCGCCGTGAAAGACCCGGCCTTCCAGACTGCTCCGGTAAAGATCTGCCTCATCCACATCCCCATGAGCTGGTATGAGGACATCTGGTACACCCAGCGCCGCCTGTACGAAGACTTCCTGCCCGTGCTCAACGACGCCGGCATCACCCTCATGCTCAGCGGCCACCTGCACAAATACGTGGTCTCTGAAAAAGGCGAAGGCAACAATACGTTCCCGATCGTCGTCAACAGCAACAACGAACGGATGGACGTGACCATCGAGGGCAAAAAGATCACCCTCCGCTTCTACGACACCGCCGGGAAGCTGGTCCGGACGCTGAATTACTAGGGAAAGCCCGCTTGGCCGCCACCCCCCATATCCCCAAAACCAACGCCGCCCGGCTTGTCGAGGCGGCGGGGATCCCTTTTGAGCTGGTGCCGTACGAGGTGGATGAATCGAATCTGGCGGCAGACCATGTGGCGGAGCAGCTGGGCGAGCCCATCGAACGGGTATTCAAGACACTGGTCCTTCGGGGAGACCGGAACGGCCTCTTCGTCTGCATCATGCCGGGAGACATGGAGGTAGATCTGAAGGTAGCGGCCAGGATCTCCGGGAACAAGTCCTGCGCGATGCTCCACATGAAGGAACTCCTGCCCGAAACGGGTTATATCCGCGGCGGCTGCTCCCCCATCGGCATGAAAAAGCCCCTCCCCACCTTTATCTACGAATCGGCCCTGCTGTACGATGCCATCTACATCAGCGCCGGCGTGCGCGGTCTCCAGATGAAAATCGCCCCGGAAGCCCTCATCAACTTCATCGGCGCCGGCATCTATCCGCTGTAAAGGAACACCCCGGTTTCTGGTTTATCGGGCCAGCCGGTAAATGGCTGCCATGTCCGCACGGGCAAGCGGTTCCAGCGTGCCGATAGTAAAGGTTCCACCCCGGCTGCAGCGGTCGGCCAGGTCATCGATCTCAGCCTCCGTCACCTCGCGGCCCAGCAACTCGTGCAAATTCACGGGCATGCCGATTTCGCGCAGGAAGCGCTCGAACGCGCGGATCCCTTCCGCGGCGGTCACCGCAGGGTCCGATGCATCCGGCTGCACGCCCATCACATTCACGGCAAACTGTGCGAAACGGGCGATGTGCTTCGCATACACATACCGCGCCCAGGCGGGCCAGATGGCAGCCAGGCCGGCTCCGTGCGTCACATCGAACACCCCGCTCAGCTCGTGTTCCAGTTTGTGGCAGGACCAGTCCCGCACCAGGCCGCACTCCGTCAGGCCGTTGTGCGACAGGCTTCCGCCCCACATGATTTGCGCGCGGGCCCGGTAGTCTTCCGGATTGCGCAGTACACGGAACACATTTTCCTTTATGGACCGCAGCAGGGCCTCCGCGATGCCGTCGGTCAGGTCCATGTCGTCCTCGCGTGAGAAATACCGTTCCATCGTGTGCATCATGATGTCCGTCACGCCGGCCGCCGTCTGATAAGGCGGCAAAGTATAGGACAGTTCGGGATTCAGGGTGGCAAAACGCGCCCGGCCGAAGGGGCTGGAAACGCCCCGCTTGTCCAGGTTCGCCTCATCAGTAATCACACAGGAGTCGCTCATCTCGCTGCCAGAGGCCGGGAAGGTAAGCACGCAGCCCACGGGAAGCGCCGCCTGCGGTTTCGCGCGCCCCAGGAAGAAATCCCACACATCGCCCGCATAGGGAACCCCGTACGCAATGGCCTTGCACATATCGATCACGCTGCCGCCGCCCACGGCCAGCAGGAAATCGATTCCTTCTTTCCGGCAAAGGTCGATACCCTCCCGCGCCATACCCAGGCGCGGATTGGGGACCACACCGCCAAACGGCAGATAATCAATTCCTTCCTGCGCCAGTTGGCCGCAAACCCTGTCCAGCAGGCCCGACCGGCGCACACTGCCACCGCCGAACACGACCAGCACCCTGTGGCCGCCATATTTCTTCAGCAGGGGGGCCACCTGCTCCTCCGCATTCCGACCGAAAACCACCTCGGTCGGCGTGTAATACGTAAATCCTTTCATTATAAAACTTGTATTAATATGAATGGAATTTTCATTATTTGGCAAGTTATTGATAATTTATCTAATCTGCAAGACCGTTTCTTGCAATTTTACAATACTTTTCATAACTTGCGTGAACCAATATTCACCGCATTATGTCACGCCAGACTTCGACTCGCTTCAGCTTCCTCCTGAACCTGGCCAGCAGCGCATCCCTGCCCGGCGGGACATTCTCCTACACCTGGCTCAGCGACGGTACCAAGGTCTCTGCCCGAGCCGACGACGGAACGGGGAACGGCGTCCAGAAGCGCTACTTCGGGTCGTTCGTGTATACCTCCAATGCGGGATTCAGTACCGGGATGAGAGTTCCTGGCAATATTTATTTCGTCAAACATCAAATCGATATTTTGGAAAAGGTTTACCTCAGGAATAATATCAAGTCATGAAAAGAGTTATCATCGTATGCCTTGCAGTCTTATTTGTGGTTGGGTTAGTACTTATAACAGTATAAAATTAGCCAATCCTGGAGGAAAGATCTATAAACCCAGTAAATACTAAAGCACTATGAAGAAAAGCCTTTGGATCATTACAATACTGCTAATTACAGTGATAGCGGCCAAGTTTTGGGATCCTTTTAAACTTGATAATTTGCGATCTTTAAAAAACAGGCATATAATAGACGGGATTGTAGAAAACTTTTTTTTTGGATGCCCTGCATACATTCCATCTTCAAACAGTGAAGAGGCAAAAGAACGCGGATCATTTATCGACGATTACCAAATACTTCCTGTTTTAAATACTAGAGACAGTCTTGTTAGAATAGACCTTCAAGAAGCTTTTTTGGAGCATGGACAGGTCTATAAGCTGCTTAAGGACGCATTAATTAACAAAGAAGATAGTTGGAATCTCGTTTTAGTCTATACAAAACGAGGGCAGGAGATGGCTACCGATTGGAATAAGAAGCATTACTATTTTGAAATGGCAGACAGGTCATTCAAGCGATACTTTTATAAAGCTTGGGATCCGATTGACAAAATCTATGCTGATACGCTCATCCTTGATATAAAGGATATGTTTTCACCCCACAACTATCGGCCATATGATGTGATTGATATTTGGTTGGATTATACCGATCTTGGGAAGATTATGCTGATTAGAAATAATAAGGAAGGGGGAGATCCCGCCGCAGCAAAATGGAACGTTCCATTAGATGATTATAGACCGGACTCTTTTTATTACTCGAATCGTTACTTAGATAAAATAAAAAAAATCAAGAAAGACACCAACGGAGTCCTGGGGCGTCCTGTCCCTCAGGAAACCATTCCCTCTCAGTATTTTGTAACGGAACAGCTTGGAACAAAACACAATAGAGATACGCTAATTCATCGATACAAAACCCCACCTGTTATAGATTATCAACTAAACCTTGTCAAGTTGGATTTTGCGGATGTCTATCTAGAGAAAGGGGAAAACTATAATCTTGTCTTTGTGTATTCAGATGAGGGAAAGAAAATGGCGGATAAATGGAATCAAGATCATGGTTACCATAAGTTATCTTGGGAAAAGGATGGTAGTTTTACCCTTCCTCTCAGCCCCGATACGCCCCTTGACACCCTTCTCGCGGATACACTAGTCGTGAATATCAAGAATCTATTCAAAGAGAATCCCAGACAACCGCAGCCGGATCACGTGCGGAAAATCTGGGACGAACTCTATCAATTCGGAACCATTACCCTCGTTAAAGAATAAACAAACAGATTCATCAGCAACCATTAATCCATGCTCCTCTTCATCGCCAACTCGACTGGATCGCAAGCCGGAACGAAGACGTTCTCCTACGACGCCTTCACCGCACGATGGACTGCCGTGGATCCCATGGCTGCGAAATATCCTGGACATAGTCCGTTTAACTACTGCGAAGGGAATCCATTGCTATTTTACGATCCGGTAGGACAAACCATTTGCTTTTTTCATTGGGTGTCCGATGAAAACAAAACCATAGGGGGATCGTGGATAGACGGTGCAGATGAGGCATTTATACACATGGATAGAAATTATCCTGAAATAATAAATGCGAGTGTATTGACTAAAGCAAAAATAAAGCATGATAACACGCTTAAAAAGCAATAATAGGCTTCAATTTTTTCGTGCCCTCTTCCTTCTACTGATATTATGTTCATGTTCAAAGAAGGATTATTCAAAAGACTATTTTTTGTTTTTCTCTATTCAACGGAGAGATGAGAAGGTCGTTATTACGGACTATCGAATGGACCAAATAAGACAGTATTCTTCCCAGGAACAAGAAATAAGGTCTTTTACATCATCTTACTCTAAAAAAAAGAAGAAATATCTAACATATGTTTCCAATGTGCAGAGAATAGTTTTTACAAAAGATTCCCTTTTCAAAGGTTGTATCAATGATAAGAAGCCATTACTTACAACTAAAACAATTAAGCCTATTATATGCGGAGATCCAATCAAGCCTTCATTCTTTCAGTATGTAAAAGACACAAGTTTATTTTTATTAGGGAAAAACATCCGAACCCATTTGTTTATTACAAGACCCTTTTATTATAGCAATGATACGTTATTTGTTGGAGAAAAAACTTTCCCTTATTATTGCGATGAGACGTTTCACCCAGTTTATGTTCATGCGCCCTTTCAGCCCATTATCTATGAAACGGATAATAAAGATTCGGATAATCTGAACAAAGAAATCATTATAAGCCGTATCGATAAAAATAGCGTTCCTCCTAAAATTGCGAAGGATTTATTACGATTATGTAAAAAGAATAACAATACTGATCTACTTATATTTTAACCCATGTGTTTAGACCCGAAATGCCTAACGAGAATCCACGCCAGGGGCAACCTCACCTATGACGGACGCAAGGGAATGAGTGTGAACTGGAACATCCTACACCTGGCTCAGCGACGGCACCAAGGTCTCCGTCCACGCCGACGACGGCTCCGGGCACGGCGTCCAGAAGCGCTACCTGGGGTCTTTCGTCTATTCCAACAACACGGACCTCAGCACGGACAGGCCCACCGAGGTGGAGAGCATCGCCTGGGACGAGGGACGCCTCTTCTTCGACCTGGTCCCGGAGATGCAGGAGTTTCCCGACGAGCCCTATATAATCAAGACTCATTAGTCTTCCCTGTTTTAGTCAAAACTGATTGATAATCAATCAAATAAGTTGAAATATTGCTTGTTTTATTTGCAGAAAATGAAAAGAATAACGACAATTATTTTACTATTCATATCTTGCATTTGTCCTGCTCAAGATGAATGGGAGAGAATCTCTGATTCACTAACATATGAAAGTAGAGGTAAAGCAGATGTGGTTTTAGCTAAAATCCGTTCAAACGGGAAAATGATGCTATTGTATTCATTACAGGATAAGTATTACTATGTAATCATTAAACAACAAAACTGGTATTCAGAATTCTACATTATCATGAACGACATTTCTTCAGCTCTTGATATTATACAACATGATCACACTATAATAAACGAACAGCAATCTAAGAAAAGACAAGACAAAAAAAAATTAAAACAAACACAGTGGGAATACTGGGTTATCCAAAGGGCTTTCAATCTGGATCAATATAGTACCACGTGCACAACTAGGATACCCAATGCCACCTATATTGCAGGAGTTCCCTCTTATTTTGTTATAAAAGATGAGAATAATAAAAGATATGGCGAGTATTCTTTATCTTCAATAACAATCCCTTGTCCAATCAATCCCGAATTATGGGTCTTCTTACAGAGAAAAATGCAAACGTTTTTCGACGGTTCTACTCCGCCACTTCAATAAAGACGTGTTCCTATGACACCTGGGGCAACCTCACCTATGACGGACGCAAGGGAATGAGTGTGAACTGGAACATCCTGAACCTGGCAAGCAGCGCATCCCTGCCCGGCGGGACATTCTCCTACACCTGGCTCAGCGACGGGACCAAGCCCTCATCAATTGGGTCCTTTTATTGAAACAATAAGAATGAACAAATCGAATCATAGATTCCGATTGAATTCATTCTTAATCTATTGAGGGATAAAAGCATCCCTTTAATTCTTACTCTATGACAGATATGCCATTCTTAGATAGAAGAGTATTGAGATCTATCATAGGGATGGGATACTTTTCGAGTGGGGTCTCCAACGTGCGAGCATACACAATTCCTCGAAGAGAGCTATAGGCTGCACCAAGAAGGGTGGGGAAAATATTAACCTTCATATTCAGCTTTTTATTCTCCTTATCCACATCCATTACAGCATCGAGAGAAAGTACGGAATAAACAAACTCTGCACACGATTCAAAAAGGACGGCACCCCCGAACATATATCTGATGCTGGGGACAACAGTGATTGTATTCTCGGCCAATTTGATTACTGTCCCAATCTTGTATTGGAATTGCAAGGATTCTTCTGAAATAGAAGAGAGATCAATACCTTCAGGGATCGTTGTGGTTTTCTCGTTAGCAATCGAGACAAGCCTGAACTTGATATTATTAGGATCTTCCATAACCATATCTATTATATGCCACAGGTGGCCCAACGCGGGTTCTTCATCGATAGTGCGATGGAGGGGAAAACCAATGGCATTATTTCTTCATAATCAATGTAGTACACCTTCTCAATAGAATAGGAAACAGGCTCGGAGTAAGATTCGACCAAATCTTTGACTCTTGTATAGTCTTTTCCCAACTTTCCACGAGCATTCTCAATACTCTTCAGAAGAGATGTCCTATCGAATAAGGACGCCAAGCGCAAACCGATAGCCAGGGTTGGCATTTCACCATTCTCGTATAAACCATATTGATTAATACCGATTCCGGCTATCTTAGACATTATATGAGCAGAGAGTCCATACTTTTCGCGTAGGCTCTTTAAATCAGAAGGAGAGGGTATCCCATGCCGCTCACGATACTGGGCGTACAAATCAGCCATTACCTTATCATCAACTTCGGCATTGGAGAAAGTCCGTCCAGTATCGACACATTGATAATAGAATCTCTTGACTGTATACTTTTCATTCCTAAAAGTATAAGTCTCGTACTTAAAATGTTTCGTGACGTTTCCGCCGGTAAAAGGACTTTTCATAACGTTGCTTTATAAGGGAATGTCATTTCATACTTTGCTATATGGAACGAGATACAATAATTAGGGGCACCATTAACTTTGGTGATGTAAATCTTGATATAAATAGGTATCTTTTTGCCCCGTCCTCTTTTCTTTATCCCGATTCCAAACATCCACACATTACCCTCTTCGGGATCGTAGTCATTAACATCTGGTCCTTGGTAATAATCCTCTGGTTTTAATGACAAGATGTACTCGTCACGCTTGCTCGCGGGAATTTCAAGGTCAAATAGTGTTTGCTGGTTTTCCTCTTTATCGATGTTATAATCTATGCCGAACACTTTTGCTTTAACTTGAAACTCTTTCAAGAAAGCGTCAACTTGTTCTAATGTCGCATTGTTGTCGGCCATTGTTTTCGTTTTGGAATGCAAATATACAAACAAACATACAAACAAACAAATAAATCCGTAAAAATCGAAACGAATTCGTTTTGATTATAGGGATGGATGGAATGAGATTAACAGCTTTGCGTTTATTCTCATCAACTATTTACCTCCAATACGGGAATCAGTTCCGACCACCTGGGCAACGTCCGCACGGTGATCGACATCACCACCGACCTGGTGTCCATTCGTATCTGCGAAAACTATTATAAATAAAGTCCGTAACTGTGTTTGATTTCGTCCATGACAAAGGAGGACTGAATGCTGCCGATGGCGTCTATGGTACCCAGGACATTGATAATAAAGTCATTGTAGTCCTTCATGTTCCGCGCCCGGATTTTCAGGAGATAGTCATACTCCCCCGAAATATTGTAGCACTCGGCCACCTGGGGAATATCCCGGATCACGCGGGTGAACGCCCGCGCCACGTCCCGCGTCATCTGCTTCAGCTTCACCGAACAGAACACCTCGAAGCCCAGGTCCAGCTTCTCGGCATCCAGCACCGCCACATATTTCTTGATGAAGCCCTCCCGTTCCAGACGCTTCAGGCGCTCGAACACCGGCGTAGTGGACAGGTTCACCCGTCCCGCCAGTTCCTTGGTGGTAAGCCGCGCATCCTCCTGTAACAAGCGCAAAATCTTCAAATCTATGGCATCCAAGGATGTTGTCATATCCATTCTAATTTCTGACCGCAATTTAGAAATAAATTCTATAATTCCCAAAATATTTGGCATAAACAGAATTATTTTCCTTTTTCATTCAGGCACTTGCCTAATTCCCGCCTCCGCCGTATCTTTGCACCCAATTAAAAGAAAGAGATATGAGCAAGAAGCAAGGAATCGGGACACGATGCGTCCATGCAGGCTACAACCCCGGAAAGGGAGAACCGCGCCAGATACCCATTTATCAAAGTACGACCTTTAAATACGAAACATCGGACCAGATGGGCCGGCTCTTCGACCTGGAAGAAAGCGGCTATTTCTATACCCGGCTGCAGAACCCCACCAACGATATCGTAGCCGCCCAACTCGCCTCCCTGGAAGGCGGCGTAGCCGGCATGCTCACTTCTTCCGGCCAGGCGGCCAACCTCTTCGCCTGCCTGAACCTGTGCAGCGCGGGCGACCATATCGTGAGCGCCGGCAACATCTACGGCGGCACCTTCAACCTGCTGGGCACCACCCTCCCCAAGATGGGCATCGAAGTCACGTTCGTCAACCCGGATGACGACGAGCAGACCCTCAACGCAGCCTTCCGCCCGAACACAAAACTGCTGTTCGGCGAAACCCTTTCCAACCCCGGCGTCGAGGTGCTCGACATCGAAAAATTCGCCCGTATCGCCCATTCACACGGGGTTCCGCTGATCGTGGACAACACCTTCCCCACCCCCGTCAACCTGCGTCCCATCGAGTGGGGGGCCGATATCGTCACGCACTCCACCACCAAATACCTGGACGGTCACGGCGTAGCGGTGGGCGGCGCGCTCATTGACAGCGGCAACTTCGACTGGGAGGCCCATGCCGACAAATTCCCCGGTCTCACCACCCCCGACGAATCCTACCACGGCCTGGTTTATACCCAAGCGTTCGGCAAACTGGCCTTCATCACCAAGGCCACCAGCCAATTGATGCGTGACCTGGGTTCCATCCAGAGCCCGCAGAACGCCTTCTACCTGCACCTGGGCATCCAGAGCCTGCACGTGCGGGTGCAGCGTCACTGCCAAAGCGCCCAGAAAGTAGCTGAATTCCTGGTGAACCACCCCGACGTAGCCTGGGTGAAGTACCCCGGCCTGCCGGGCGACAGCCAGCATGAAAAGGCTTTGAAATATCTCCCCAACGGTTCCAGCGGCGTGCTCTGCCTGGGCCTGAAAGGCGGCCGCGATTTCGACAACCGCTTCATGGATGCCCTGCGGCTCGTGACCATCGAAACGCATGTAGCCGATTGCCACACCTGCATCCTCCACCCGGCCTCGCATACCCATCGCCAGCTTTCCGACGCGCAGCTCCGCGCGGCCGGCATCGACCCGGGCTTGATGCGCCTGAGCATCGGCCTGGAAGATGCGGACGATATTATAGAAGATCTCAATCAAGCCCTTGAAACCGCCCACGTATGATCCGACACGAACTGCATACCGGTCCCTTCAACTTTGAAGCGGGCGGCCGGCTGGACAGCATTCCCGTCGTTTACCACACCTCCGGAAAGCGCGACGGCAAGGTGGTCTGGATCTGCCACGCCCTCACGGCCAACAGCGATCCGGAAGACTGGTGGCCGGAAATGGTCGGTCCCGGAAAACTGATTGATACGGAGAAGTATTTCGTGGTCTGCGTGAACATGCTGGGCTCTTCCTATGGCTCAGCCGGGCCGGCCACGGTGAATCCCCTTACCGGAAAACCTTATTTCTTCGATTTTCCCGCCATCACCATCCGCGACATGATCCAGGCGACCGAGCTCGTACGCGCGCACCTGGGTGTTGAAAAGGTGGACCTGCTCATTGGCAGTTCCATTGGCGGATTCCAGGCGTTGGAATGGGCGGTGAGCGCCCCGGATCTCTTCCAAAAAGCCATCTTCATTGCCACCGCGCCGCGGATTTCTCCCTGGCTGGCAGCTTCGGCGGAAGCCCAGCGGATGGCCCTGGATGCAGACCCCACCTTCCGTGCCGCGCAAAGCCTGCAAGGCGGAACCGAGGGTTTGAAATGCGCCCGTGCCCAGGCCATTATCTCCTACCGCTGCTTTGAAGGGTTCCAACACACCCAGTTCGAGCAGGACGAAGACTGCCTTTTCTCCGGACGTGCAGCCTCCTATGAACGCTACCAAGGCGAAAAACTAATCCGCAGAGGCTTTGACGCCTATTCTTACTGGTACCTCTGCCAGGCCTTGCACAGCCACAACCTGGGCCGCGGACGCGGCGGCGTAGCCAAGGCCCTGGGCAGCATCCAGGCCGCCTCCACGGTTGTCACCATCCATACCGACAACATCTTTCCGCCCCAGGAAATGGACAGCTGGGCTCCGCTGATCCCGGGAGTCGATTATCACCACATTCCTTCCCTTTTCGGCCACGACGGCTTCCTGCTGGAGACAGCCGCCCTGACGGCCATTATCGAACCCCTTCTATGCAAGTAATGAAATTCGGAGGCACCTCGGTCGCCTCTCCCGAAAAACTGATCGATATTGTCCGCAAAGCGGTGGAACGCGACCGTACCATCCTGGTGTGCTCCGCCATCAGCAAATGTACCGACACCCTGATCCGGCTGGGAAAACTCGCCTCGGAACGGGACGAGAAATACCTCGCCGAACTGGCCGCCCTGCAGGACCGCCACCACGCGATGATTGCCTCCATCATTCCCGCCGACCGCCAGAAAGCGGTTCAGGAGACGGTGGACGGCCTGTTCGATTCACTCAAGGGCATCCTGCACGGGGTGTTTCTCCTGGGCGAGTTGAGTCCTACCAGCCTGGATGCCGTCCAGAGCTTCGGAGAGTTGTTCTCCACCAAGATCCTGGCCGCCAAATTCTCGTCGCTGGGACTGTCCTGCCAGTGGCTCGACGCCCGTGACATCATCAAGACCGCAGGCGGCAGCGTGGAAACGGCCAAGACCAACGCCAACATTGCCAAAACCTTTGCACAATACCCCCACACGGCCCTTTTCATCGTACCGGGCTTCATTGCATCCGACGAACAGGGACGAACGACCACCCTGGGCCGCGGCGGTTCGGACTACACCGCCTCGCTGCTGGCGGCGGGCATCAAGGCCCGTCTGGTGGAAATCTGGACCGACGTGCCGGGCATCATGACCACCAACCCGAAGACCGTCCCCACCGCGCGTCCCATCCGGAACATCTCCTACCGGGCCGCCCAGGAACTGTCCCACTTCGGCGCCAAAGTCATCTTCCCGCCCACCATCCAACCGGTTGTGCATGAGGGGATTCCGATCTATGTGAAGAACACGTTCGATCCGGACGATCCCGGCACGCTGGTAGAAAAGAACCCGCCGCGGCGGGAGGAAGCCCTGCTGGGCATTTCCAATTCGGACGATATCGCCCTGATTTCGCTGGAAGGAAGCGGAATGGTGGGCATTCCGGGCTTTTCGTCCCGGCTGTTCGACGCCCTGAGCCGCAGCGGCATCAACATCATCCTGATTACCCAGGCCTCTTCGGTGCATACGATGTGTATCGCCATTGCCGCGAAAGATGCGCCCAAGGCCAAGAAAGCGGCCGACGACTGCTTCGCATACGAGATTTCGCTGGGAAAACTGAACCCGCTGAAGGTTGAAAAAGGCTATTCCATCGTCTGCCTGGTGGGCGATGATATCCTGGGGCACAGCGGAGCCACGGGCCGGATGCTGGCCGCCCTCGGCGGACGGGGTATCCCGGTGCGGGCAACGGCCCAGGGTTCATCGGAACGGAACATCTCGGTCATTGTCTCGTCCGACAAGGCGGACGACGCCATCCGCGCCATCCACAACGAGTTCTTCGACAAGAGTTCCGTCCAGAACGTCAACCTCTTCATCGCCGGTTACGGCACCGTGGGCAAAGCCCTGGTACAAATGATTCTGGATAATGCCGACACCATTGCCGCCCGAACGGGCAAACAATTGAAAATATGCGGTTTGGCCAATAGCCGCCGCTACCTGTTGGATCCTGCCGGCATTGATCCGGAAGCCCTGTCAACCGCCCCGGAAGGTTCCTTCTTCGATGCGCTGGCCGACCTTTCCCTGGAGCATTCCATCTTTGTGGACTGCACGGCCAGCAGTGAAACGGGCCTGCGCTACCCGCAGCTGTTCAAGGCGGGCTACAGCGTCGTGGCCTGCAACAAGATTCCCTTCGCCGGTCCGTATGAGGCCTATGCTTCCCTGAAAAAAACAGCCGTCCAGGCGGGTGTCAAACTGCTCCATGAGACCACGGTGGGCGCCGCCCTCCCCATTCTGGAATCGCTGAACCGGCTGGTGGTTTCCGGCGACAAGCTGGACGGCGTAGAAGCCCTGCTGTCCGGCACCCTGGGCTGGCTCTGCAGCCATTATGAGGGCCACGATTTCGAGGCCCTGGTAGAGGAAGCACGCCAGAAGGGTTATACCGAGCCCAACCCGGCCCTGGACCTGAGCGGCGAAGACGTCCGGCGCAAGCTGGTCATCCTGGCCCGTGAGGCAGGCATCCCCCTGGAAGGGTCCGAAGTGGATCTGGAGCCGTTCCCGTCCGGGAAGGTCCTGGAGCAGGCCTATGCCGATGCGACCGCAGCCGGAAGACGCCTGCGCTATGTGGCCCGGCTCACCCGCGATGCGGCCACCGGCTGGAAGGCCAGTGCGCGGCTGGAAGCCGTGGGTCCGGAAAGTCCCCTCTTCGGCTTGAGTGGCACAGTGAACTGCTGCGCCATTACTTCGGCCGATTATCCTTCTCCCCTGGTGATCCAGGGCGGTGGCGCCGGAGCCCGTCAGACCGCCGGCGGTGTTTTGAATGATATCCTGTTCATTTAGTATATGAAAGTAGCAGTTGTAGGCGCCACCGGTCTGGTGGGCACCAAAATGATGCAAGTCCTGGAAGAGCGGGACTTCCCGGTAAGCGAATTGATTCCGGTCGCCTCGGAACGGTCGGCCGGCAAGACGGTTTTGTTCCGCGGGGAACCCCTTACGGTGGTGACGGCCGCTGAAGCCATCGCCCGGAAACCGGTCCTGGCCATTTTCTCCGCGGGTGCGGGCGCTTCGCGTGAACTGGCCCCGCAGTTTGCGGCAATCGGCTGTCGCGTGGTGGACAACTCCTCCTGCTGGCGGATGGATCCGGACAAGAAACTGGTGGTGCCGGAAATCAACGCCGACGTGTTGACGGCGGACGACTACATCATCGCCAACCCCAACTGCTCCACCATCCAGATGCTGCTCCCGCTGGCTCCGCTGCATGCCGCCTTCGACATCAAACGCATCGTGGTTTCCACCTACCAGAGCGTCACGGGAACGGGACAGAAAGCCATCGTCCAGATGGATGCCGAACGCGCCGGCGCCGCGTGGGGAACCTATCCGGCCGTGTACCCCTATCCCATCGACCGGAACATCCTCCCGCACATCGATGCTTTCCTGGAGGACGGCTATACGAAAGAGGAAATGAAGATGGTGAACGAGACGCACAAAATCCTGCGCGATGACCGGATCGGCGTGAGCGCCACGACCGTCCGCGTGCCGGTGCGCGGCGGCCACAGCGAATCCGTAAACCTGGAATTCAACCGCCCGTTCACCCTGGAGGCCGTTCGCGACATTCTTTCCCACACCCCCGGTGTGGTCCTGCAGGACGATCCCGCCCACAACATCTATCCGATGCCGCTCTATGCCGAGGGCCGCGACGAAGTCTTCGTGGGCCGCATCCGGCGCGATACTTCCGTGGAAAGCGGCCTGAACCTCTGGTGTGTATCCGACAACCTCCGCAAAGGTGCCGCCACCAACGCCGTCCAGATTGCAGAAGTGCTCCTGAAACAAGGTTTTCTCGCCGAATAATCGTATTTTTGCACCATGTATCCACTGCTGTTTGAACCCTTCCTTCGTACCATGGTCTGGGGCGGCGAAAAAATCGCGCCCTTCAAAGGTATCACCACCAACATTCCCAAGATTGGCGAGAGCTGGGAGATTTCCGGCTACCGCGAACACCAGACGCCCGTGGCGAACGGGGAATTCAGCGGGATGCTCCTGAACGACCTGGTGGCCTTAAAAAAAGGGGAACTGGTGGGCGAAAAAGTATACCGGGAATACGGCGATGAATTCCCCCTGCTCATCAAGTTTATCGATGCCCGCGCCGACCTGTCCATCCAGGTGCATCCGGACGATGCGCTCGCGCGGGAGCTCCATGGCGAAAACGCCCGGGGCAAGACCGAAATGTGGTACGTGGTAGGAGCTGACCCGGGGGCTTTCCTATTTAGCGGCCTGGCCCAGCCCATGACCCCGGAATCTTATGTGGAGCATATTGAAAGCCACACTATTACCAATGTGCTGGCCCGCCACCAGATTGCGCCGGGCGATGTATTCTTCCTCCCCGCAGGACGCATCCACGCCATTGGTGCCGGTTCGTTTATCGCCGAAATTCAGCAGACATCGGACCTGACCTATCGCATCTACGACTACGGACGCCTGGGACTGGACGGCATGCCCCGCCAGCTTCATACCGACAAGGCGAAACGAGCCATTGATTACACGGTATATCCTTCCTACAAAACGGATTACAAAGCCGTCAAAAACGGAGAGACCCCGCTGGTAAACTGCCCCTTCTTTACCACGAGCCTGTTCGCGCTGGATGATGCCGATGCCGTGACAAAGAAAGACCTCCGGACACTGGACTCCTTCGTAACCCTCATCTGTGTGGAAGGGGCCGGAACGCTCACCGACCATGAGCCGGAAGGCGACTTCTCCCTGAGCCTGCGCCGCGGCCAGTCCGTCCTCATACCGGCCACCTCCAATGGCATCACTTTCGCCTGCGAGCCGATTCCCGCCGCCTCCTCGCTCAAGGTTCTTGCCAGCTGGATTGCCTAGCCTGTAAGATTCTCTTCGACAGGGCCACCGGGTCGCCGGGGGCGGTATAATCGATGGGGGTCCGGGCCGGTTCGGTCCAGTTGATCTCGTGATAGCGCAGCCGTGCGTCGAAATTCTTTTCGCTGGCCAGCCGGCCGTCTTCGATTCCGGCGATGATATCGTCACAGAACATCATCCAACGGGGTTTGTAGTAGCTTTTCACCAGACCGGCCCACTGCCGATTCGCATAATCGACCAAGTTGGTGCTGTTGCCCCAGATGGTCAGGATGGTGCGGGCGCATTTCTCGTAATAGTCCTTTTCCGCAGGCGTCTTGCCCCAGCGGCGCGCCGCCTCGTTCCAAGACTGCAGGTTCATCTCCGGCACGCAGGCAAGCAGGGCGTCCATGTCATCGAAAACCTGGCTCATCTCGGCCTTGATGGCACGGGCGCGAACGGCATCCCGTGCATTCCACGCCAGTTCCAGGCTATCCTTCAGCATATCGAAATAATCTCCCAACGCCTGCCGCCCCAGGTTGACAAGGTCATACCGGTATTCGTAGCGGGTGGAAGGAATCTCCAGCATCTGCCGCCACGCATGATCCATGATGGGCGTACGTCCCTTGATATCGGGATACTTCACCGTCCAGTTCCAGTTCGCCCCGAATTTGGGATGAGCGTTAGCCGATACACCCGTGCCGGTATATCGGGGGGCGATATCGAATACAAGCTCCTGCCAGAGGCGGCGGGCCGTGGAATCCACCCTGCCGATGTGCCGGTCCGCAAGACCGTCCACCCACTCGCGGGGCGTTTGCGGATAGTTCCACGCCTGGCTCATCACAAATTCGTAATAATAAGGATTGGTGCCGAAGCCTTCCAGCGTGGAGCCTATGCCGCGCAAGTTCTTGCCACCATCGCGGAAGGTCTCCTCATAGAACGGAATCAAGGTGGGGAAATTGCCGTTGAACAAGGTGTTGCCGCCAAAATTCAGCAGCGCACAGGCAATGTAGTCATGGCCATAGAACCGTTCTGTCAGTTTCCAGCCCAGGATCCAGTCGCAATGGTAGTCGAGCAGGATCATCCTGCCGCGTGGAACGCTGCCCAGGAAGGCTTCCATCCGTTCCGGCGTCCAATGGTCGCGGTCATTGATCAGGAACCATCCCATTTGGAGCCAAATAGCATCCGGGTCGGCGGCAGCCAGCGAGGCGTAGAAGTCACGGCCCATACCGGCAAGCACTTCGGGATCCCAGGACGGAGGGTCCACCTCGTTGAACGGATCCAGGCCATAGATGTGTCCGGTTCCGAACAAAGCGGTCTGTTCCTCGATAAAGGCTTTCTGGATGGCAGGATAGAGACTGTCCGACGGGGCGAGGAACCAGCACCGGTACGGATCACCGAATCCGCCCCAATTGGAGACCTTGGTAATCTGCGCATCGGGATGCATCTCCTTGAAGACAGCCGGCACGCTGCCGCCGAAAGCCGGCAGCACAGGCGTCATGGACAGTTCCCGTTCGCGGGAGAGAATCTGTTTTTGCAGGTCGGCCTGGGCATCGATCCAGTCCTGCGGCAGCGGGCCCTGGAAGGAGTTGATGTTGCACATCCGGTGCCAGGCCAGATGGGCCGGTCCCGTAAAATGGGCGCAAATCTGCTCGTCGGTCATGCCGAAACGGCGCCAGACGCGCTGCCAGACGGCCTCTTCGCCCGTAGTAGCCAGCGGCATGTTCACGCCGTTCAGGGCCATCCAGTCGATGAAGCGCTCCCATTCCTTCCAGCTCCACCAGGGCATGGCGTAACCAAAGGTACAGTAATTCAAGTAAAACCGCCAGGGCACTTTTGCGCTTACCGTCACGGCTTCCCCGACGGGAGGCAACTGGGCAGGCATCTCCACAGGGTGTGCGGCATATTGCGACACCGTCGTGTGGCAGTACCAGTTCAGGTAATAGTTCAAACCCACGGCCATGGTCCCGGCATTGTTGGCGGCGATGACAATCCTGCCGTTTTCACTTGAGAGCGTAAACGTATCGGCCTCTCCCTTCGCCGGAACTTCCCGGAATTCAAACCTGCGGGCATATTCGGGAATGAGCCGCGCTGCCAGCGCTTCGGCGCTGCGGACGCTCTGCGGACGGTTATCCGCCGGCGTACAGCCCAAAAGGCCGGCCAGAGCCGCTATCAAAAAAAGAATACGATGATTCATGGCGTCGCTACTCCATCAGCCCGCGGGCGCGCAACAAGGCGTCCGGGTCCGGATCTCCGCCGCGGAATTCGCGATACAGGGTCATGGGCTCTTCGCTGCCGCCTTTCTCCAACAGGATCCGGCGGAAGGCATTTGCCACGGCCGGGTTGTACAGGCCTTCCTGCTGGAAATGCTCAAAGGCGTCCTTGTCCAGGACCTCGGCCCACAGGTAGCTGTAATAGCCGGCGCTATAACCGCTGTTGAAGATGTGATTGAAATAGGTAGTGCGGTAACGCGGGATAATCTCATCGATCAGCCCCATCTCCGCACAAGCCTTCTTCTCAAAGGCTTCCACATCCACATCGGCCAGCTGGGCAGCCGTCAGCTCGTGCCACTTCATATCCAGGATGGATGCGGCACACAGTTCGGTGGTCATGAAGCCCTGGTTGAATTTGAGGGCTTTGTTGATTTTGGCTACCAACGAGTCGGGAATCATCTCTCCCGTCTGGTAATGCCTGGCATACAGGGCCAGGATTTCCGGCTGGAAGGCCCAGTTTTCGTTGAACTGCGAGAAGGTCTCCACAAAGTCACGGGCCACGGACGTACCGCTCACACTGGGATAGGTGCACTTGGTCAGCAGGCCGTGCAGGGCATGTCCGAACTCATGATAGAGGGTCTGCACGCCGTCGATGGTGATGAGGGATGGCTTGTCCTCCGTGGGAGGAGTCATGTTGCACACATTTACGATGATCGGCCGCACATCGGTCCCCTTCGCATCGATATACTGGTCGCGGAAATTGTTCATCCAGGCACCGCCCCGCTTCGAGGAACGCGGCAGATAGTCGGTAAGGAAGATACCCAGCAGAGAGCCATCGGCATCCGAAACCTTGAAGACCTCCACCTCGGGATGATACACCTGGATTCCTTCCAGCGGTTCTATCTGGATGCCGTACACTTTTTCGGCCGTTTTGAAGACGCCGTCGCGGACATTCTCCAGCTTGAAATACGGGGCGGTCTGGCTCTCGTCCAGGGCGTATTTTGCCGCACGCACTTTCTCGGCATAGTAGAACCAGTCCCAGGGCTGGATGCGGGAACCCGCCGGCAGAAGGCCGGCCGTCACATCGGCATCCATCATCTGCTGCATATCATATACTTCCCGTTTGGCCTTCTCTACCGCCGGTCCCATGATCTTGGCCAGGAAGGTATCCACCGTTACGGGATCTTTGGCCATTTTATTGTCCAGCTGGTAGGCCGCGAAGTTCGGGAATCCCAGCAATTCGGCCTTGCGGGCACGCAGGCGCAGGATTTCCAGGCAAAGGGCGTTGTTGTCCAGCTCGCCTCCGTTGTTGCCGCGCGAAGAATAGGCGCGGAACATGGCCTCGCGGCGGTCACGGTCGGCACACGTAGTCATCTCCGTCGTGTAAGAAGAAATGGGAATGCCGAACTTTTCCTTGAAGGCATTGTTCTCCGCCAGGAGGTTGTTGCCGAATTTCTGCTGGGCGGCGGCGAGCTTCAGGTTGATCTCCTTCATCTCTTCCTGCTCGGCTGCGGGCAGACCGATACCGCTGCGCGTGAAACCCTCGTAGTGCTTTTTCAGCACCATCTGCTGCTCGCGCGTAAGACCGCTCTGGTCCGCATCGTACACGGCTTTCACCTTGGCGTACAGGTCCGGATTCATGCTCAGGGAGTTGTCATGCTCGGTCAGCAGAGGCAAGGCCTCATCCATGATAGCCTCCATCTCGGGGCTGTTGTCGGTTTCGGACAGGTTGAACAGCACGCCCACCACCTTCGAGAGGATTTCGCCGCTGTGCTCGTAGGCGCCGATCACGTTGTCGAACGTAGGAGCCTCAGGATTGGCCAGAATGGCCTCCACTTCGGCATTCTGCTGTTCGATGCCGGCCTTCAAGGCAGGAATATAGTCGTTAAGTTCGATTTTGTCGAACGGAGGAATACCGTACGGGGTATTCCACTCCTGCAGGAAAGGATTCTCGCGGGAACAAGAAGCAAGCGCTGTTGCCAAAGCCATCATGGAAAGGATTTTCTTCATAAATGGATTATTCGTTGATAGAAATGCTGTTTTCGTCGATCAGGGTAAACTGGATACCCCCGTTGTAAATGGCCAGGATACCCGTTACATCAATGGTAACCGCGCCCGTAAGGATGCGCGGGTCCATCTGGGAATCCGCGAAACGGGCATAGCCGCTGGTACGGATCTGGACATCGGTCTTCCCCACGATGAAATACTGGCTTACGCTGTAGGCGCTGGCATTCTTGACGAGGATGTCCTTCAAGTCGGCCACGGAGGTGGAAGCCCTGTCGGGATAGTACGGGGCCGAAGAGGTCGCCTTGTCAAAGTTACCCGCATTCAGATAGGCCAGAAAACCATTCTTGGTCATCGCCCAGGTGGTCACGCCGTAGGTCTGGTCCGACAGGAAAATCCGGTTCGATGCCAACTTGGTATCCTTGTCATAGTCGATATAGACCAGGCAGAAGATCTTGCCGTTGTATTTCAGACCCTTGAGCGTCACCAGGCGGCCGAACTTGTCGCTCTTGAGACTGCCTTCCTTCAAAGCTTCGACAAGATCCGCCTCCTTCATTTCAAGCGGCTGTACCGGGGTATCCAGTTTGCCCTTGAACACATGCGTGGCGATGATGTTCTTTTCTTCCAGGTAGGCGGTCTCATAATCTCCGGACGGATCCATGAAGCCAAGCTGCAGCATGCCGCTGTAACTGCCCAGGGTAAGGCCGGAGCATTTCACATAGACCCACTGGCCGGGTTTATAGTCGTTGTACATGGAATACTGGCCCATCTTGATGGAGATGGCGCCCGAAGCGTCCTGGATGTACAATTCCTTGTAGATGTTGCCGGAACGGTCCTCGGAAACCACCTGGCCGCCGATGATGAGTTCTTCGTCGATCTTCACCGGGTCCCCTTCTTTCTGGTACAGGGCCTTCAGTTCGGCGATGGTGATGTTCGGCGTCATTTCAACGGGCTTGAAGGTCGGATCATCACCATACTTCGTGAATACCGGCTCCCACTCCTCGCAGGAAACGAGAAGGACGGCCGCGAAAGCCAGGGAATACAATATCTTTCTCATATCCTTAGAATCTGAAATAAATGTTCAACATATAATTGGTACCCGCCATGTAGAAATATTTCGGGTCAAAACGGTAGTAGCGTTCCTTGCCGGACGTGTTCTCCACGATTCGCGTCTGCTCATAACCGCCGGTCTTCACGCTCTTGTTATTCAGCACATTCTTGACGTTCAGCGAGAACCCGATCTGGTATTTGCGGTGGATGTACCACGATTTGCCCACGCTCACGTTCACGAGCCAGGCCGGATCGAATTTTTCCTGCGAAGCCATGTATTCCACTTCCGGATAGGTAACCATCTTGTCCGGACCGGCGGTCGCCATATCGGTACGATAGAGCGGGTTCATGTCCAGATAGGCCTTGTCGAAGTAATCCACATCTGCATCGATGAACCAGTAATTCTTGTTCCAGGCGAAGCCCAGGCTGGCCGCCAGCTGCGGCGTGGACGGCACATAATGCTGCACCGTTTCCCCGTCTTCGGTAGGATGGCTCTTCCAGTACGGGATGGTAACGCCGTAGGTATCGGCCACGATGGTGGCGTTGTTGTCCACGGTCTGGTACATCTTCGGGTTGGACGTATAGATGTACTTACCATAGCTCAATACACCCTGCATGGAGAGGTTCGGGATGAAGGTAGGTACCTTGAAACCGAACTCCATACCGATATGACGCTCATCGATGCCGCTCATGGCGAAGTTCGTCATGGAGTTCTGGGAATCATCGTAGAAACTCATCACCTTGGACTGGTCCTTGATGGTGGTGTAGTAACCGGTCAGACGGACATTGTAGCCGTTCGAGCTGAACTGGTAATTCACATCGCCCGTGAGGATCTTGGTCGTCGTCAGGTCGGGCACCACGGAGTTGCGGGTACGCGGCGACATGAACGCCTGGTTGAAATGCGGCGCTTCGTTGAAGTAACCGCCACTTGCATAGAAGCGGTGCCCGCCCTTGATGACATAATTCAGGTTCACCTTGCCGGAATAGGTACAGAATTGCTGGACCTTGGACGTTCCGTACGAGGTAATCGGCTGTCCCTCATCGTCATACGTGGTAATGGACTGGCCGTTCCAGATAATCTGCGCACCGGTTTCGGTTACGCCCGGGAAGAGGCCCTTGCGGACCAGGCCTTCCCGCCAGAAAGCGCTGAAGCCGACTTGTCCCGCCACGTTGGCGGAGAAATTGCCCAGGGTAAAACGGCCGCTGGCCCATAGGTTGCCGTTGCGGATCTGGGCGTAGTAATCGTTGCCGTACTTGTCGCCCTTGCGCACCTTGCGGGCATGCCCCTCGTGCATGAAGTAATCCAGGTCATTCTGCACCATGGTCGGATACGCGGCGAAATCCCGTTCGGCGAAGTTATCCACATCCAGGAAGTAATCGCCGCCCAGCAGGTCGTTCACCACGTTGAAGAATTCGGTCTGGTTCACGCGGATATCGGCACCGCCGGTCAGGGTGAAGAACTTCGCGGTACGCCAGCGGAAATTAACCGCGGCATTGAAGTCATTCTGGTCCACGCGGCGTTCCTGTACGATGTATTTCGCGCGTCTCTCCCCTTCCTCGTAATTCTGGCTGTTCACATTGATCATGCGGTCCCAGTCCACATGGACGATCTCCGGAATCTGGTAATCCCACGAATCGCGGGCCCAGGCCGCTTTCGCCGGATTCAGCCGCTTGTAGTCGGTGTTCTCCATGTAGAAGTAACTCGGCAGGTTCTTGTAGTAATCCGGGCGGGGGTCGGCCGCATCGTACCAATCCAGGGCCGTGTTGCCATTCCGGCCGAAGCGGTACAGCAGGGTTGCGCTCCCCTTGAACTTGTCGGACGGCGTGAAGTCGTACTTCAGGATGGCAATCGGTTCATGGGTGATGGACACGCGCGAATTGCGCACCTTGCCGTTCTGGTAGCCCCAGTTGGAGTTGTACATGTTGTCTCCCATCAGGTCGTAAACCTCCTGGGTAGAAGCGTTCGCCTTGCCGCGCTCACCGGGAGCCGCCATGAAGACAAAACCCAGTTTGTGCGTATCGTTGAAGAATTTCTCCACGGCGCCATAGTAGGCGAACGAGCGGTAGTACACGCCCCGGACCCAATCGTTTCCTCCCATTCGGACCGATGCGTTGAACGCATAGGACCAGCCGTTGTCCAAGCGGCCCGATGCATAGGTGAGCATCAGGCGGAGGCGGTATAAGGCGCTGTTGGTCAGCACGCTTCCCCGCCAGCCCGTGCGGACGTTCGAGGCATTCAGCGGCAGGTTGGTAAGGCCGTTGTAGCCGCCCACGCCATAGTCCGAAATCTCGGATCCGCTGACGGAACTTTTGGTACGGGTGGCTTCGTTCAGGCCGCTCCACAGCGAATAGGGCGAGTAACCGGTAACGGCATCGTTCAACCGCACGCCGGCCACATACACATCCTGCGTCTCGCTCGCATAACCGCGGGCACGGAAACGGACGGAACTGAAGTTGTATCCGGCAATATTGTTGAACACATCATTCTGTCCGAAAAGGATGGTCGGGGTATCGGCATATCCGGTGTCGTCCATATCGAACTCCTCAAAGAACTCATCCGTCACCTCGCTCTTGACCAGCGTCAGGGAGATGGTGAAGAGATTCTTTACGTATCCGTCGTTCACGGTCACGTTCACCCGGGTTTCGAGGTACTCGGCCGCATTGACGACCAGGTCGTACATTCCGTTCTCCAGGTGCGGAATCAAGAAGGCACCCTGTTCATCCGTTACCGTCTCGGCAACCGTCACCGTCCCCTGGACCAGCGTGATAGCCGCATTCTGGATGGGCGCCCGGTCGGTACGGCTCACCACCGTACCTTTCACGCCGCCGGTCGGCTTCTGGGCTTGCATTCCCAAAGCCGCCAGCAACATGGCAAGCGCCAATGTAACTTTCTTAAACATATTGATTACTTATTACTTACAACAATATAGGTTGGATAGTGGTCGCTGTAACCGCCGATGAACGCGCCACCGGAGAAGGTCCGGAACGGCGTTCCGGCATAGGGGCCCTCCTGCTGCGTCATGAACGGCGGATTGAAGATTCGCCCGTAAAACTTCTTCTTCACGATGGGGCGGATCTTCAAGCCCTCGCCCCGGCACAGGTTGGCGTTTACCACGATGATATCGTAGATGTTCCATTCACCCTGGTAGGCCAGCGAGCCGTAGCCCGACTTCAGCATGGACACGAAGGGCGAGAAGAAATCCTCTTTTCCCACCTCGTCGATGTTTTCCTTTCCATGCATGTAAACTGCCATGGAAGGATCGGTGGGGTTGTCGTTCATATCGCCCATGGCCACGATCTTGATGTCGGGGTACTCCGCCATCAGCCGCATGCTTTCCTGGTACATGATTTCGCCGCCACGGCTGCGAAGGTCGCCGCCTTTGCCACCGATACGGGAAGGCAAGTGCGCCACGAAAAAGGCAAACATCTCGTTACCCAGCATGCCACGCACCATCAGGATGTCGCGGGTACGGAAATAGGCTTTTTCCTCCTCGTTCAGCGAGAATGCAATACTGGAATTGAAATCGAAGGGAATGGACTTGCTTTCCAGCACCTTGAACTGACCGGGCCGGTAGAGCAGGGCCACATCCACACCGCGGCGGTCGGGGCCGTCGTAATGGACGATCTGGTAGTTCGCCTCCGCGATTTCCGGCTGTGATACCAGGTCTTCCAGCACGTGGCGGTTCTCGATTTCACTCACACCCAGCACCGCATGCCAAACCTTGTTCTCATCCTTCATCGCCCGGATGACCGAGGCCATGTTGTGGAGTTTTTTGGTATATTTCGCTTCGGTCCACTGGTTGGCGCCGTCGGGAAGGTATTCGTAGTCGTTCTTACCCTCGTCGTGGTAGGTATCGAACAGGTTCTCCAGGTTGTAGAACCCAATCACATAACTCCGTTTCCCCTGGGCGCAAGACGTCAGGGGTATAATGAGTAATATAAGAATTACAAAAAAATAAACTCTCTTCATATATCTGAATAAACTATTGCCACCACCAGGCGACAGTCTTGGGATCCTGTGACTTGATCTTGGTTGCGGTCTCCGCGCCCACCTTGGCCGGCAGATTCACGAAGAACTGATAACCAAGTTTCTTCTCCAGATCCGCGATAGATATGGACATCTCCTTGTTCACCGTCGTTTCGGAATAGCTCCGGTGCTCCAGGTAAACGGCACAGCCCGCATAGTCGCTGAATCCGAACGTGGAATTGGCCTTATATCGCAAGACGGCTTTGAAATAGCCTTCCGGCACTGTTACGCTCTTGCCCATGTTATCTGTGGCCTTTGTCGTACTCTTGCCCGGCACGCAGCCCGTCACCACATACAGGGTGTCGGAACCATTCCCCCAGGAACGGACCCTGTTTTCAAAATTGGCCCAGATATTCTGGTTGAAGGCGCTCAGCTGCGGGGTCATGTTCGTGAAATAGAAGGTCGCCACGTTGGCGCTATAATGGAGCCGGTCGGCCGACGGAAGCTGGTGTCCGCGGTCATAGGAACCGCCCTTGTAGCCACTGTACAGGACAGGCTGGTATTTTTCGGCCAGCAAGGGATCCAGTCCCCATTGGTCCGAACGGCTGCCGGTACCCACCAACCACGCATTCAACGGATAGGCCACCCACCAGGCCACCAGGTTCTGATAGTCCCAATAGAAGGAATAGTTGCGGATGTGGGTGCTGCCGATGGTCATATCATGCGTATAGACGCCGTATCCGTCGTGAGAAGCGGGAATCTCGGGCATTTCCATCCAGCCGGGCGTTCCCTTCACATTCCCGGCCGGATAGGTGCTGTCACCGCCGTCGCGAGGGATCACTTCGGGTACGCCCAATTGGGTAAGGACCAGCTGGGTGGATTTGCCGCCCACGTTCAGAATCAGGTCCGCCGTCCGGTCCGGGGAACCCGATGCCGAATTGGCACTCCAGCTCAGGACCACGTTGGACGTGGAGCCGGAACCGGACGAGGGACTGACCGTCGCCCAGGCAGCCGAGGAAGAAAGCGTCCAGGAACCCGACGCCGTCACCGTCACAAACTGGCTTCCCTTGGCACTGGAAACCGGATTGGTCTTGACGGACAGCCTGGGCTCCACGCCGGCGGGATCGTTGCTCCCGCCGCCGCAGGACATCAGCGCCAGAAACGCTGCTATATAAACGAGCCGTTTCATTCAGATACAAAGCCAAAGAGAACAACACGGGTATTCGTAGAGCCTTCGGTGGTAACCGTCACCGTAGCCGCACTTCCCAGGGCGGAACCCA
>OCTW011594784.1_pt1 | contig 65033 bp, 50 predicted proteins | sample 1539671 | NCBI WGS metagenome assembly OCTW01 (sample SAMN02144230, study PRJEB22623) | gut metagenome | biome: sheep rumen | host: Ovis aries | place: New Zealand | reverse complement strand
AAACCTTGGGAGTCGCTATGGGGTTCGTCGGCGACTACGCCCCTTGTGGACTTTCACCACAGACTAACGGCATGCCCGTCATACTAAAAATGCCACTTTGTTGCGAGCAACAAGTGGCACTTTTATTTTCCATGACCTGACAGTTACTGTAATAAGGTGTACATGACTGCCTTCTCAGCATGTCTTCTGTTTTCTGCTTCATCCAGAATATGATCAAGATTCTTATCAACCACACTCTGTGATATCTCATATCCTACATGCATAGGCATATCGTGGAATACGATAGCTTTACTGTCCTTCATGAATTCATCATTTATCTGATATGGCATCATCTTACGAAGAGTCTCTTCCTTCTTCTCCTGATATTCAGGATTATTGAAGAATTCCATATCTACCCATGTATCTGTGTAGATTACATCCATTTCATCAGCATACTTCTTTGCCTCTTCCATGGTCATACTGTCATCCAGCTCAACATAGTGTCCGGTTGCCTTAGCCTCTTCATAGAAGTCAGGGCCGCAGGCTGTATCATTTACAAGTGGAGTAAGTCCATAAAGAGTTCCCTGCTTCATCTTTGCAAAGAATTCAACAAGTGAATTGAATACATTATTCTTCGCACCGATGTACATGAACTTTACATTTATGGTTCCAAATTTCTCAAGAACGGTGAGCATATCTGCGAGTATCTGACATGGATGATAAGAATTGTCACAGCCGTTAATGAAAGGAACCGTTACATTTTTACCGAACTTCTCAACGGTCTCATTCTTTACAAGACGAGCCATGATGATATCAACGTTACGGCATACATACTTAATCTCTGAAACAGGCTCACCAAGAACAAAGTTGCTGTCCTCCCAGAGCTGATTGAAATAATGACCACCAAGCTCAGTAATTCCTGTTGCAAATGAAAGATAAGTTCTTGTAGATGTTTTCTCAAAAAGTGTATAGAGCTTCTTACCTTCAAGTGAATGTGCATACTTTGCAGGATCCTTCTTCATGTCCTGCGCAAGTGTAAGTATATCCATCAGCTCCTCAGGGCTGAAGTTTTTGAAATTGAGCATATTCTTCATATCTTAATTCTCCATTCAATTATCTTAAATGAAAGATCTCAAAGCTTATGCCAGATATCCGGCAAGCTTCTCGGCAACATCTGTCTTTTCCCATGGGAAGGTAACATCCGTTCTTCCAAAATGTCCATAAGCTGCAGTCTGCTTATATATTGGGCGTCTTAGGTCAAGCATCTTGATGATTCCTGCCGGACGGAGATCGAAGTTCTCTCTTATGATCTCGACGAGCTTCTCATCAGAAAGCTTTCCTGTGCCAAATGTATCGACATTTATTGATGTAGGTCTGGCAACGCCTATAGCGTATGAAAGCTGAATCTCGCACTTATCTGCAAGCCCAGCTGCAACAATATTCTTTGCAACATATCTTGCTGCATAGGCTGCGGAACGATCAACCTTTGTCGGATCCTTTCCTGAAAATGCACCGCCGCCGTGACGCGCATATCCACCGTAAGTATCAACTATTATCTTACGTCCTGTAAGACCTGAATCTCCATGAGGTCCGCCGATAACAAATCTTCCTGTAGGATTGATAAGATATTTGGTTTCATCATCTATCATATCTGCAGGAACTATAGGTGCGATAACATACTTCTTAACATCCTCATGGATCTGTTCCTGAGTAACTTCTTCACCGTGCTGTGTTGAAACTACGATAGTATCTACTCTTGCCGGCTTACCATCCTCGTCATACTCTATAGTAACCTGAGTCTTTCCGTCAGGTCTGAGATAAGGAAGTGTTCCGTCTTTTCTCACATCGGTAAGTCTCTTTGCGAGCTTCTGTGCAAGTGATATTGGATAAGGCATAAGCTCAGGCGTTTCATTTGTAGCATATCCGAACATAAGTCCCTGATCGCCGGCACCGATAGCTTCAAGTTCCTCATCAGTCATAGTATTCTCTCTTGCCTCAAGCGCCTTATCAACACCCATGGCTATATCTGCTGACTGCTCATCTATTGCCACGATAACTCCACATGTATCGCAGTCAAAACCATATTTAGCTCTGTCATATCCTATCTCGCGGACAGTCTCTCTGACTATCTTCTGAATATCTACATAAGCATTTGTAGTGATCTCACCCATTACAAGGACAAGACCTGTTGTTGTTGCAGTTTCGCATGCAACTCTGCTGTTTGGATCCTCTGCGATAAGTGCATCAAGTATGGCATCTGATATCTGATCGCAGATTTTATCAGGATGTCCTTCGGTAACGGACTCTGATGTAAAAAGTCTTCTTTCCATGATTAAATCCTTTCTTTGTTTTAAATCTGTTCAGGATTCAGTATCTGTGAAATTAAAAAATCCGATTAAATAAATAATCGGATTTGATAATCAAATATGATACAAATCCTCTTATTGCTCGTGATATATCATCACGCTCAGGAAGGCACCTTCCGTATGGGGGTTGCCGTGGCTTCATCGTCCCTTGTGACTCCACCACTCTGAATAAGAGATTTTCTTCAGATAAAGAGGACTGTACACCAAATGTACAGTCCTGTCAACAAAAATGATTGTATTACGTTGAAATATTGAATACTATTGCTCAAAATCAAACTTATAAGGAAGATTTAATGCATCTCTCACTGTCAGAATATCCTTCTGAACAGCTTCTCCTACCGGCACACCCTTGTCCTTACGGAAGAGCCACATCTCATGTTCCTTCTCACCGGCCGTGAATATTCTGTCCTCGCCCGGAGCCTTCTTTGAAGCTCTGAGTCCTCTTACTATATCGCCGGCTATCTTCTTAAATTCGTCAAGCCCCATAAATGCTTCAGGATCAACTACAAAGAAGAAGTGTCCCAGATGATACATTGAAGGTTTACCCTCGCCGTCCACTCCGGTCAGAGCCTTCATGAACTGTCCGCCTGATAAAGCTGCCGAAAGAATCTCAACTACTGTCGCATATCCGTAACCCTTGTAGCCGGCCAGTTCTTCTCCGATTCCTCCAAGAGGTGCAAGTGCAGCTGTACCGTCAACAAGCCTCTTCAGTATTTCCTCACTGTCAGTAAGCGCCTCGCCGTCTTCACTTATAACCATGCCCTGAGGTGTAGGCTTTCCTTCTCTGGCATAGTACTCAATCTTACCTCTCTGAACTATGGACGTAGCACAGTCAAGGCAGAACGGAAAATCTTCATCTGTAGGAATTGAAAATGTAAGGGGATTTGTTCCCAGCATGTTCTCAACTCCGAATGTAGGTGCTATAGACGGTCTTGCATTTGTTCCGGAGATTCCTATAAGTCCCTCTTTTTCTGCCATCCCTGTCCAGTAACCTGCTATTCCGTAGTGGGTCGAATTCCTTATGGCACCACCTGCCATACCATACTGCTTTGCTTTCTCTATCAGCTTCTTCATCATATGGTAGCTCGCAACCATGCCCATTCCGTCATGTGCATCCATAACAACGGTAGTAGGAGTTTCCTTGATAACCTCAAGATTAGTGACCGGAAGCAGTGTTCCTTTCACAATCCTGTCTATATATATAGGCTTAAATCTGTTACAACCGTGACTCTCTATACCACGTCTGTCTGACTCAAGCAGAACGTCAGCACATATCTTTGCATCCTCTTCAGGAACACCATATCCTTTAAATGCATCGATCATAAATGAATTCATCAGGTCCCATGGAACGAATGGTCTTGTTTCTGTTATATTCATGTTTGTCCCCCCGTGATTAATCTTTATTATTCTATATAAATCCGCAAATTAAATATTGCTGCCGAGCTCAGCTGAAATCTTCTCCTGTTCAGCAGGATCTACCTCAAGCTGCTTCCAGAGCAGTCCCATATTGTCATCCGTATATCTCGGGATAACATGCACATGCAGATGGAATACTGTCTGTCCCGCTGCAGGCTCATTGTTCTGAAGTATGTTTACTCCGTCACAATTAAAGGTCTTCTTCATTCCATTTGCAATCTTCTTCGCAAGCGGTGTGATCTTTGCAATCATTTCATCATCAGCATCATATATATTATCAACATGCTGCTTTGGTATTATAAGTGAATGTCCCTTTGCAGCCGGTGCAGCATCAAGGATTACTCTGAAATCATCGTCCTCATATACTGTGTTGGTTGGGAACACTCCATTTGCAAGTTTGCAGAATATGCAATCATCTTTAACCATCTTTTCTTCCTCCATATTTTCTTCATTTATTGTAAAAGTTTCTGAAGAGAGAGCTTTTCCCTGCTTCAGTGCATTTCTTTGCTCATTATATGATTCAATCAGCTTCAGCACTACTGAAGTAGCTACTGTTATTCTTTCGTTTTCATCATATTGATTTTCTATAATCGTTTCATTTTCATCACATTCAATACTGTAGAGATTGCCCGCAAAACTGCGCTTTTCCCCACTGAGCCCCGCCTCGACAGTCTCAAGAATATCTCCCGGGAAATTTCTGAATTCCGTATTTATCAAGCCCGAAAGAGGTATATATTGTTTATCTTCAGGGTCTATGAGGAGACTCTTTCGTCCATTCTTAAGTTCCAAGATTCGAAAACTATAATTCATTTACTTTCCTCATCTTATTTGTCTATACTAATATCGCTTTTTCTGAATCAGTCATCATATATAGGAAATGCTGAGATTATCTTATCATCATCCGTAAGATACATGTCTATAACTATTCCGCTGTCAGATACCCCTTCATAAGTATTTCCGCTGACGTGCTCACGATTATTATATGCTTCAGTGATGGCATCAATAACCTCCTGAGGCGAAAGCTCTATAGGGAAGAAAGAAGAATATCCGCCATTTCCCTTTTTATTTGATCCATTTATAGTGACCTTTGCAGTATATACTCCGCTGTCATCCGGCTTTGAACGGCTGTCCGGATCCGCCTTCCCCGGAGTATCCTTGATACCCTCATAATGATAACCGCCGCCATTGCTGCCCTTGAAGATATGCTCTATGGCTTTTTTTGTGAAGATTTTTGTACCTGAAAGCTTTTGTATTTCAATTATGCTGTATCTGTAATACAGTTCGTCCCTGTCAGCAGTTTCTGGTTCCGTTGTTGCCTCAGTCTGTTCAGTATACGACTCATCCTCCGTAAACGCTTCGGTCTGATCAGTTTCTGTCTCTGTCTCCGTGACTGCCTCAGTCGTCTTCTGCTCGGTAGTCACTACTTCAATTTGCTGCGTCGTGGTCTCAGAAGCGGTCTGCTCATCACCCTTATTCTCGTAGAAAAGCAGCAGTCCAAGCAGGACAAGCATAACTGCTATGGCAGCTATCATGCCTATTCTTTTTTTCATTTCATTACTCATCTATATATGCGCCTTTTTCCTATTCTACAATCTCGTCATTCATTTTTATTATGCCTCTTGGAATGGCATCCTTTGAATTCTTCCAGTCGGCATCTTTATTTCTGTAATCATATTTATCTATGAACCAGGATACATCTCCCTCTACGCGCTCTATATTTTCAAAGAACACCTTGTTCAGAGTTTCAAGGAATTCATCATAGCTACTGCCGGAGAGTTCCTTTCTTGCCCCTGCATATAATATGCCATAATGATGCACACAGAAGCCTTTGCCGGCTTTGAACTTCTCGCGGAATTCAGCATCCTTCTTCCATAAATGGAAAATGGTATTAATATATCTCGGAAAACTCATATCTATCCTGTCACAGATAAAACAGCTGTGATCAAGTTTTTCTATATATTCCTCGACAGCTGATTTCTCTTTTTTACCTCCAAAGAGTGAAGGCTTTGGTGCCGGATTCTCCGACGCTTTCTTCAGGTCTTTAATGACCTTCTTCATATGGGTATCCATCATAAGTGCAAGTCCCAGGCGGTTCTTGTTCGCATACATCATACGCATATGGCGCTTACAGAATCCCAGCTTATCAGTAACCTCGCGGTTATCATCCTCCATATATGAAGGTCCCATAGTGAATTCTATGGCATCTTCTTCAAGCTTCTTATATATACTGCAGAGAGGGCATTCACACCCCTCGTCAAATGCATCATTTACAGGAATTGTAAAAAGCTGTTCTGCCATGACAACCCGACTCCTTTCGAGGACTTATTCCGATCCCTGACCGGCTTTACCAAACAATGATAAACCAACAAATATTATACCATCTACATACGTTATCTAAAAGTGAAAAAGTGATAATCATTTTAATAGACGAACCCCACAGGTTATGGTAAAATATGTTAGTGTATGTACATATAAAGGGAGGCCTTATTATGTCTTTAAAAGCAGAAGTAACAAAGTACAAAGAAAAAGATGTTATATCACTGGCAGCCGGCAGATATACTGCCACCATCGCTCCATTTCTTGGAAGCAATATCATCAGGATGCAGGACACTGAAAACAATGTCGATTTCTTCAGAAATGATGAAGCTCTTTCAGTTGAGGAATTACAGAAGTCCCCTGAGGTTTATGGTTTTCCGACACTGTATCTTCCAAACAGACTCAGTAACGGAAATCTTCGCTGTTCAGACTATACATACAAATTTCCGATGAATGATCCGCTTGGCAATCATATTCACGGATTTCTTCACAAGCGTGAGCATGATATAGTTTCAGCTGAAGTTATAGACGGGGCTGCTGTTGCAAAGACCTCATATACATATGATGAGAAGGATCCTTTCTTCGATACATTTCCGGTTAAGTTTAAGGCAGAATATACATTCACACTTTCTGAAAATGGAATGGACTATGCATTTACACTTACCAATATGTCCGACAGACAGCTTCCATTCGGCGTATGTAATCATACAGCCTTTAAGGGTCCTTTCGTAGAGGGCGCTGAACCTCTTGATACGAGAATCTATGTTCCTATCGGAGACAAATGGCAGCTCAGCACAAAGTGCATACCGACTCTGGATTTTACAGAGCTCGATCATCATGACAAACAGTATCTTACCGGGTCAATGATTCCGGTTAAGCATGATATAGACAATGATGTTTACTTTGCTGAGGAAGGCGAGATAGATGGTAAGCCTTTCTATGGTGCGGTAGCAACAGACCTCGGAAGCGGAATACAGATCCGATATGAAGTCTGCAGAGATTTCAAGTACTGGGTAATCTGGAATGATCATGGTGACAAGGGCTACTTCTGTCCTGAACCTATGACATGGATCATAGATGCTCCTAATCTTCCACTTCCAAAGGATGAGACCGGATACGAAGAGCTCGCTCCGGGCGAATCCAAGACCGTAACAGAGCGCATTTACACTTATATCGAAGCATAGGCTTCATGAACATGCATACTTGTAACCGTTATGAACAGTTACTAGGAATATAAATACAAACATAATAAAGGGAGGTACAATACATGAAGTTCGGTTACTTTGATGACGCTAACAAGGAATACGTCATCACATCACCTAAGACTCCGTATCCATGGATCAACTATCTTGGAACTGAGGAGTTCTTTTCACTGATTTCAAATACTGCAGGAGGATACAGCTTCTTCAAGGACGCTCGTCTCAGAAGAATTACCCGTTATCGTTATAACAATGTTCCTGTTGACGTAGGCGGAAGATATTTCTATATCAACGAGAATGACGTTGTTTGGAATCCGGGCTGGTCACCTGTTAAGACAAAACTCGATTTCTATGAGTGCCGTCATGGTATGGGATATACTATTATCACAGGTAAGAAAAATGAACTTAAGGCAGAAGTTACTTTCTTCGTACCTCAGGGCGTAAGCACTGAGATTCAGAAGGTTGTTCTTAAGAACGAAGGAACAACTCCTAAGGAGTTCACTCTTTTCTCATTCCTTGAGTGGTGTCTCTGGAATGCAGAAGATGATTCAACAAACTTCCAGAGAAACTTCAGTACAGGCGAAGTAGAAGTTGAAGGCTCAACACTCTTCCACAAGACAGAGTACAAAGAGCGTCGTGATCATTTTGCATTCTATACAGTTAATTCTGACATAGACGGATATGACTGTGACCGTGAATCCTTCCTTGGGCTTTACAATGGATTTGATAAGCCGGACGTAGTATTCGCTGACAAGTCTTCTAACAGCAAGGCTGACGGATGGTCACCTATAGCTTCACACTCAATCAAGATGAAGCTCGCTCCCGGTGAAGAGAAGGCTCTCGTATTCATCCTCGGCTATGTTGAGAATGGTGCAGATAAATGGAATGCTGACGGTTCAATGAACAAGTCAAAAGCATACGCTATGATAGAGAACTTCAATACTGCAGAGAAGGTTGACGCTGCATTTGCTGCAAACAAGAAGATGTGGGATGACCTCCTTTCCAAGTATACAGTTAAGACACCTGATGAGAAGGTTGACCGTATGGTTAACATCTGGAATCAGTATCAGTGTATGGTTACCTTCAATATGTCACGTTCAGCTTCTTACTTCGAGTCAGGTATCGGCCGTGGTATGGGCTTCCGTGATTCTAACCAGGATCTTCTCGGATTCGTTCATCAGATTCCTGACAGAGCTCGTGAGAGAATACTTGACCTCGCTGCTACACAGTTTGAAGACGGTGGATGCTTCCATCAGTATCAGCCACTTACAAAGAAGGGTAATGATACTCTCGGCGGTAACTTCTCAGATGATCCACTTTGGATGATTCTTTCAACAGCAGCATACATTAAGGAAACAGGTGATTACTCAATCCTTGATGAGAGTGTTCCATATAGAAATGATGAGTCACTTGCACAGTCAATGATGCATCACCTGAAGCAGTCCTTCTACAAGGTTGCTAATTCAGTAGGTCCTCACGGACTTCCACTTTCAATGAGAGCAGACTGGAATGACTGTCTCAACCTTTCATGCTGGTCAGATACTCCTGGTGAGAGCTTCCAGACATATACATCACCTAAGTATGGTGACAAGGGATTCTCAGATGTTGCAGAATCAATCTTCGTTGCAACACTTTTCACATATGCAGGTCCTGAGTACGTAGCACTTTGCAAGTACAAGGGAGACGAAGAAGGCGCAGCTGCTGCACAGGCAGAGATCGACAAGATGAAGAAGAACATCATGGACTTCGGATGGGACGGTGAATGGTTCCTCAGAGCATATGATGATCTTGGAAGAAAAGTTGGTTCAAAGGAAAATGAAGAAGGCAAGATCTTCATCGAGCCACAGGGCTTCGGTATCATGTCAGATATCGGTAAAGAAGAAGGTTACGCTGATAAGGTACTTAATGCAGTCGAAGAAAGACTCGGATGCAAGTACGGTCTTGTTCTTAACAACCCTGCATTTACAAAGTATTATATCGAGTACGGTGAGATCTCAACATATCCTGCAGGATATAAGGAGAATGCCGGTGTATTCTGTCACAACAATGCATGGATGATCGCTGCTGCTGCATATGCAGGCAAGGGCGATACAGCATTTGACTGGTATTCACGTATAGCTCCTGCATTCCTTGAGGATATTTCAGATCTTCACAGAACAGAGCCATATGTATATGCACAGATGATAGCTGGTAAGGACGCAGGACGTCAGGGCGAGGCTAAGAACTCATGGCTTACAGGTACAGCTGCATGGAACTTCGTAGCTATAAGCCAGTACATCCTCGGTATCACACCTGACTGGAACGGACTTTCAGTAGATCCTTCAATCCCAAGTGCTTGGGACGGATTTACAGCTACACGTCAGTTCCGTGGCGATACATACGAGATAGAGGTTAAGAATCCTGATCACGTATGCAAGGGTGTAAAGAGTATGACTGTTGACGGCAAGGCTGTTGAAGGAAATGTTATCCCTGTTATCGGTGATGGCGCAACACATAAGGTTGAGGTAGTTCTCGGCTAATAATTATAAAACTCTTATGGGATCAGGCCACCTGACGGTGCGCCTGGTCTCATTTTATGTTATAATGTCCGCTGGGTATCCCGATACAAACTTTATTTCTATTATTAAGGAAACTAATAAGCCCTTCAAAAAGGAGTTCCACAATGAATTATCATAAGTCAAAACCTGCAATTTCACATTTCAGATTATCTCTTCTTTTTCTGCTTGTCGCAGTGGTGATGATTCCATTTACATACGCAAAGGCAGATTCAGATAAAACAGAGATATATACCGCTGATGACCTGATGTCCATTCCCGATGACGCATCCGGCAGCTACGTACTCATGACTGATATAGACATGAAGGATTATGAATGGACCCCTGTAGATTTCAAAGGCACCTTCGATGGAAACGGACATGCCATATTGAATCTCAAGGTGACAGAAACATCAGGAGCTTTCAGAACTACCTATGACGGAAATTATAAGGAATATGATACTTACTTTGCCGGTCTCTTCGGTATTCTCGAAGGCGCTACCGTAAAGAATCTCACCCTTAAAGGTCTTGATGTGAAAGTCGAGAAAGACGCTCCATGCTTCGCCGGAACTATCGCCGGATTCGCTGAGGACAGTCATATAGAGAACTGTGATATAGAAGGTACAGTTCGCCTTGATGCAAACTCAAAGATGTTCGGTGTCGGTGGTATCGTCGGCTATGGTGGAAAGGGTTATATACACGAAACCAATACTGACATCACTCTTATCTGTATCGACCATGATGCAGAAAACCGCGATGAGCAGTTCCTCGGCGGCGGATATGCTGCAGGATATCTTGATGTAGATAAATGTAATGTTAAGATAGATGGCTATGATTCTGATCACGGATATGTTCATAACGGCGGTCTTGTCGGAATGTACATACTCTATCCTCAGGGAACAGTGTACGAGGGTTATATTAACAACACCAGAGTAGAAGGAATCATCACCTTCTTCGAGGATAATACAGATCGTAGAGCATACTGTAAGGACTTCTGCGGAGAGGTTATGCAATGGACCTATGAATTCGTAGGCTGCTCTTCTGCTTTTACTCCTAATGAGATAAAAGACTATTCAAAGGATCTCCTTCCTCATTACTGTACCGGAGATAACTACACTTCAACTGTTATCAAGCCTACCTGTGATGAGTTTGGGTATACGGAATATAAGTGTAATGAATGTAATGACTATAGCTACAAGGCGGATTACACATTAAAGAATCACAAGGTTGATAACTGGGCTACGGCAATTGATGCCACATATGAAAAGGAAGGCATAGACGAAGGAAAATGTACCGAATGTGGGGCAACTGTCTATAGAACAAGCCCAATACTCAAAGAAGAAGTAACTGAAGCTGTTACCTCCACTGACAAAGCAGACAAAGTAACTGATGACACAAAAAAGACCCCTTCCGAAAAGAAAGACTCCTCAGGAAAGGGTATACTGATATTCATTATCGTTGTGATCATAATACTGATCATCATGATAATCGCTATGTTGGCATACATGAATAAAGTAAAAAAAGAACGTGCCAGAAAGGCACGTCGATATAAGAAGCGCTAATCTTCGACACCGAGCTCCTTCAGAATTCTGATAAGGTCCTCGACTGTCTCAACTTCACTTGTTTCTTCCTCACTGACCTCTACATTGAATTCTTCTTCTATGGCCATAACCAGGTCATAGAGATCCAAAGAATCTGCAGCAAGATCATCCTTAAAGGATGTTTCAAGTGATATATCCTGTGGCTGAATTGTAAGATGTTCAGCGATTATCTCAACAAGCTTATCAAATATCATGGATTAATTCCTCCAATAAAAATGGTGTACAGTAAGATTTGACCCTTACTGTACACCACGTTTTTTTATATGTCAATAATAATTATGACTTAAGCCTTAGGAAGATTTACTCTTACCTTCTTAAGCTTCCAGATATCCTTAACATACTCTTCTATAGTTCTGTCAGATGAGAACTTACCTGAACAAGCTGTATTCATCATAGCCATTCTAGCCCAGCCTGCTTCATCTCTGTAAGCTTCATCAACACGTCTCTGAGCATCTGCATATGAATCAAAGTCTTTAAGGATGAAGTAAACATCTTCCTTTGTAAGTGAATCATAGAGATCTCTGAAGAGCTCTGTATCCTCTGAGTACTGACCGTTGATAAGCTGTGTAAGTACACGTCTTACGTTCTGGTTTGAATTATAGATATCCCAAGGATTGTATCCACCCTCACGCTCATACTTCATAACTTCATCAGCTGAAAGTCCGAAGATAAATGCATTTTCAGCGCCAACCTCTTCAACTATCTCAACGTTAGCACCGTCCATAGTACCTATTGTAGGTGCACCGTTAAGCATGAACTTCATGTTACCTGTACCTGATGCCTCACGCGAAGCTGTAGATATCTGCTCTGAAAGATCAGCAGCAGCTACAAGTATCTCAGCATTTGATACTCTGTAATCTTCTATAAATACAACCTTGATCTTTCCATTTATGGACTCATCGTTATTGATAACATCAGCAACTGAGTTGATGAGCTTGATAGTAAGCTTAGCTCTCTTATATCCGGCAGCTGCCTTTGCACCGAAGATGAATGTTCTTGGGTACATATCAAATGACGGATTCTCCTTAAGCTCGCTGTAAAGATGCATAACATGAAGTATGTTGAGAAGCTGTCTCTTATACTCATGAAGTCTCTTGATCTGAATATCATAGATTGAATGAGGATCGATATCGATGCCGTTATGCTCTTTGATATACTCAGCAAGTCTTACTTTGTTCTGATACTTAATGTTCATGAATTCCTGCTGATACTTAGGATCATCAACATGGAGTGCAAGCTTCTTGATCTTGGAAAGATCTGTGATCCAGTCATCACCGATCTTCTCGTTCAGCCAGTTTGCAAGAAGTGGATTACCGTGAAGAAGGAATCTTCTCTGTGTAATTCCATTTGTCTTGTTATTGAACTTTTCAGGTGCCATCTCGTAGAAGTCCTTAAGCTCTCTCTTCTTAAGAATCTCTGTATGAAGTCTTGCAACACCGTTTACTGAAAAGCTTCCTGCTATAGCAAGGTGAGCCATCTTAACCTGACCATCGTAAAGGATAGCCATTGACTTAACCTTGTCATGGTTGCCCGGATAGAGCTTCTCTATATCAAGAACGAATCTTCTGTTGATCTCTTCTACTATCTGATATACACGTGGAAGAAGTCTGCTGAAGAGTTCGATAGGCCACTTCTCAAGTGCCTCTGACATGATAGTATGGTTTGTATAAGCACAGGTCTTTGTTGTGATATCCCATGCCTCATCCCACTCAAGTCCTTCCTCATCCATGAGGATTCTCATGAGCTCGGCAACACATACTGTAGGATGTGTATCATTTAACTGGAATACAACCTTCTCAGGAAGCATTCTGATATCATCATTGTTTTCCTTAAACTTAAGGATAGCTCTCTGAACAGATGCAGATATGAAGAAATACTGCTGCTTCAGACGAAGCTCCTTACCTGAGTAGTGATTATCATTTGGATAAAGTACTTCAACTATTGTACGAGCAAGGTTAGCCTGCTCAACAGCCTTCTCATATTCACCCTTATCAAATGAAGTGAGGTTAAATTCCTGAGTTGCCTCAGCATCCCATATACGAAGTGTATTAACAACATTGTTGCCATAACCAACAACCGGAAGGTCATAAGGCACAGCCCTTACTTCCTGATATCCTTCCTGCTTGAATACGTTCTTTCCGTTTACATTCTCAACCTTTACGTATCCACCGAATTTAACATTGACGGCATACTCAGCACGCTTAACCTCGAAAGGATAACCATTCTTAAGCCAGTCATCCGGCTCCTCAATCTGATATCCGTCCTTTATAGCCTGCTTGAACATACCATAACGGTAACGTATTCCGCAGCCATACGCAGGATATCCAAGTGTTGAAAGTGAATCAAGGAAACAAGCAGCAAGTCTTCCAAGACCACCATTTCCGAGTGCAGGATCTCTCTCCTGATCCTCGATGAAATTAAGGTCGAATCCCATCTCCTTAAGAGCCTGCTTGATGTCATCATAGTAACCTATGTTGATCATGTTGTTACCCATAAGTCTTCCGATAAGGAATTCCATTGAAAGGTAATAAACCTTCTTAACGTTCTGCTTCTTATAAACCTTGTGTGTTGCTATCCATCTGTCAATGATATCTTCCTGTACTGCATGTGCTACAGCCTGGTATACCATCTGTGGTGTTGCTTCGTCCAGAGTCTTTCTGTAAAGAGTCTTGATGTTAGCCTTGACCTCCTTCTTGAAAGCTTCCTTGTCGAATTCTGCCATCTTTGCCATAAATTTTTCCTCCTGTTTTCTGAAAAGATAACCCTTGTCCTCTCTAAGTTATCCTTCCTAATCAGCCATTTTTACTACGGCTACGCCAAATGTAACATCCTCACCATTGATGTTCCAATCTCTGCTGAAGCCCTGTACCTCGCCAACTATGACGGCATCTGCAAGAACGGCTGTTTTAATCTTGTCCTCGTTGGCAGCTATGATATCTGCAAGCTTGTCATTGCCTGAGATATATAGATTTATCCTGTCCATAACGTTGAAATCTGCTTCCTTACGCATGGACTGAATCTTTGAAATTATCTCTCTTACGAAGCCTTCTTCTATAAGCTCAGGTGTGAGTCTCTTGTCGATAACTACGGTTACATAGTTATCACCTTCTGTTACGAAGTCTTCAGACTCTGCAACCTCTATAAGAAGATCTTCCTCAGCAAGAACTACTTCAGTATCTCCGACATTAAATGTAATGTTACCCTTTTCTTTGAGCTCTGCCATTGCAGCTGCGCCGTCGATATTTGAAAGGTATTCTCTTATGCCTCCGAGAGCCTTGCCGTACTTAGGACCTACTGTCCTGAGCTGTGGCTTGAAGATATATGTTGTAAATCCGGATACATCATCCTTCCATTCAACATTCTTAATATTAAGCTCGTCCTTGATGACATCAATATAATACTGATCAAGAACCTTATCTGACTTAACGAACATATTAGCTATAGGCTGTCTGTTCTTAAGGTTGGATGCATTTCTTGCAGCACGTCCCATAACAACTATCTTAAGGACGCTGTCCATGCTTGCCTCAAGCTCCTCATCGATGAGCTCTTCATTTACAGCAGGGTAGTCACAGAGATGAATGCTTATAGGCGCATCCTTATCTATGTTTCTCACAAGATTCTGATAGATGCTCTCAGCCATAAATGGAATCATAGGAGCAGCAACCTCTGAGATGGTTACAAGTGCTGTATAAAGAGTCATGTAAGCGTTGATCTTATCCTGTGGCATATCCTTTACCCAGTAACGCTCACGACATCTTCTTACGTACCAGTTACTCATGTCATCCACGAACTCTGACAGAACCTTTGCAGCCTCAGGAACCTTGTAAGCTCCCAGGTTCTCATCGAACTTCTTAACTGCTGTATTGAGCTTGCTGAGAAGCCACTTATCCATAACGGAAAGCTTTTCAGGATCAAGTTCGTACTCAAGTGGATTAAACTGATCTATCTCTGCATAAAGTGTATAGAATGCATATGTATTCCAGAGTGTTCCCATGAACTTTCTCTGGCCTTCTGTTATAGCGTCCTCATGGAATCTGTTAGGAAGCCATGGTGCGGAGTTGGTATAGAAGTACCATCTTATCGCATCTGCTCCGTACTTTCCGAGAGCTTCCATAGGATCAACTGCGTTACCCTTGGACTTACTCATCTTCTGTCCGTCCTTATCCAGAACGTGACCAAGAACTATAACATTCTTGTATGGAGCCTTGTTGAAGAGGAGTGTTGATTCTGCCATAAGTGAGTAGAACCATCCTCTTGTCTGGTCAACTGCTTCGGAGATGAAATCTGCAGGGAAGTTGTCCTCGAATATTTCCTTGTTCTCAAATGGATAGTGCCACTGTGCGAATGGCATTGCTCCTGAATCGAACCAGCAGTCGATAACCTCAGGTACTCTCTTCATATCATGACCACAGTCAGGACATGGGATGAGGACTTCGTCAACGTAAGGACGGTGAAGCTCTATCTCATCAGGGCAATTCTTACCCTTCTCCTTAAGCTCTGCGATACTGCCTATGGAAATCTGCTTACCGCAGTCAGGACATTCCCAGATATTAAGAGGAGTTCCCCAGTAACGGTTACGTGAGATTCCCCAGTCCTGAACATTCTTAAGCCAGTCACCGAAACGTCCCTTACCGATACCTTCAGGTATCCAGTTAACTGTATCATTATTCTTAACCATATCTTCTGATACGGCTGTCATCTTGATGAACCATGACTCTCTTGCATAGTAGATAAGCGGAGTATCGCATCTCCAGCAGAATGGATAGTCATGCTCAAACTTAGGAGCTGAGAAGAGAAGTCCTCTTGTCTCGAGATCAACTAAGATCTTCGGATCAGCATCCTTAACGAAGAGACCTGCAAATGGAGTCTCCTCTGTCATATTACCCTTGCCGTCTACGAACTGTACGAATGGTGAATCATACTTACGTCCAACACGTCCGTCGTCCTCACCGAAAGCAGGAGCTATATGAACTATACCTGTACCATCTTCCATGGTAACGTAATTATCACATACTACGAAATGAGCCTTCTTATGCTGCTTCTCTGCCTTCTCTCCGGCACAGGCAAAGAGTGGTTCATATTCTCTGTATTCAAGGTCAGTACCTTTATACTCTTCAAGTATAGTAAATGCAGAGCCATCCTCGTTGGCAGTGAACTTTGCATTTCCTTCCTTGTCCTTCTCAGCAAGAAGTCCGCCGAGAACCTTCTCAGTAAGAGCTTTGGCCATGATATAAGTATATCCGTCCACAGCCTTAACCTTCACATAGGTCTCATCAGGATTAACGCAGAGAAGTGTATTACTTGGAAGTGTCCAAGGAGTTGTGGTCCATGCAAGGAAGTAATACTGCTCTTCACCCTCTGCAACCTTAGCCTTGAATCTTACAACAGCGGAACGCTCCTTGACTGCCTTATAACCCTGAGCAACCTCGTGACTTGAAAGAGGTGTACCACAACGTGGGCAGTATGGAACTACCTTAAAGCCCTTGTAGAGAAGACCCTTGTTCCAGATCTCCTTAAGAGCCCACCACTCTGACTCTATGTAATCATTATGATAAGTAACATATGGGTCATCCATATCAGCCCAGAAGCCGACCTTTCCGGAGAACTCTTCCCACATGCCCTTGTATTTCCAAACGGACTCTTTACATTTTCTTATGAATGGCTCAATACCGTATTCCTCGATCTGCTCCTTGCCATTGATACCAAGAAGCTTCTCAACCTCAAGCTCAACTGGAAGTCCGTGAGTATCCCAACCGGCCTTACGTATGATCTTGTGACCTTTCATAGTCTGATAACGTGGAATCATATCCTTGATAACACGTGTCAGAACATGTCCTATATGTGGAGTACCGTTTGCTGTTGGAGGTCCGTCATAGAAAGTATATGTCGGAAGATCCTTCTTCTCATCGATACTCTTTTCAAAAATTTTGTTCTCATTCCAGAAATCCAGAACCTTCTGCTCATTTGTCACAAAGTCCAGTTTCGGAGAAACCTTGTCGTACATACGAAATGTCCCTTTCTATTTGTCACAGTATTAGGACGCAAAAACGCCCATAGACGCTTGGAATTATACCATTTTTTAAGGTTAATGTCTAGCGTATGGACGTTCTCTGCATATTTATTTAGTATTTTTCTTCTTTTTTCAGGGTTTTATTCGCCCTTTGCCTCTTTCACTTCTCTGTCTGCCACTTCCTGTGGAGCCTGCTCGTATCTAACGAATTCATATGAGAAGATTCCGCTTCCTCTAGTCATGGAATAAAGCTTTGTATCGTACTCATAAAGTTCGATGAAAGGTATATCTGCTACAAGTTCCTGGTTTCCGTCTCCAAGCGGATTCATACCCATAACTCTTGCACGACGCTTATTGAAATCACCAAGTACTGCTCCTGTGAATTCATCCGGAACTATAACCTTAATATTTGCTATAGGCTCAAGGAGTACAGGACCTGCTTCCATGAAGCCCTTCTTGAATGCCTGCTCTGTAGCTGTCTTGAATGCCATTTCGGATGAATCAACCGGATGATAGCTTCCATCGTAAAGAACGACCTTAACACCTGTAACAGGATAGTTAGCAAGAGGTCCTTTCTTTACTGATTCTGCGATACCCTTCTCAACTGCCGGGAAGTAGTTCTTTGGAACTGCACCACCGACTACGATCTGCTCAAACTGATAAGCAGATTCCATGTCGCCTGATGGCTCTATAGTAATCTTGACATGTCCATACTGACCATGTCCGCCTGACTGTTTCTTATATTTGTACTCTGTGTCAGCCTTCCTTGTAACTGTTTCCTTGAAGGCAATCCTTGGACGCATGAGTTCAATATCAACCTTATATTTCTCTGCAAGCACACTCTGTACTACTTCGAGGTGCTGCTGGCTTATACCATAGATAAGTGTCTGACCGTTTTCACTGTCATTTATTAACTTAAGAGTAAGGTCTTCCATAAGGAGCTTGCCAAGTGCCTGTGAGATTTTATCTTCATCACCCTTATTCTTAGCTGCGTATCTTCTGTATACGTAAGGCTTTGAAATGTTGGCACGGATATATGTAACTGAATTCTTTCTGGTAGAAAGAGAATCTGTTGTCTGAGTTACAGCAAGCTTAGCTAGAGCACCTATGTCACCTGCGTGAAGTTCCTTAACCTCTTCAACCTTATTTCCACAGATAGTGTAGAGCTTACCAAGTCTCTCATCTGCATCACGGTGATAATTGAAGAGAACATCATCCGGTTTAAGAACTCCGGAATTAACCTTGATAAGTGAATACTTACCTATATATGGATCAGCGATAGTCTTGAATACGTATGCTGACTTAGGCTTTGAGAAATTGTAATCAGCTTCAAAGACTTCGTTATTCTCTGTATTGATACCTGCAATCTTGCACTTCTCAGGACTTGGTAAGTACTTGATAATATCAGCCATGAGTGTATACATACCTCTTGCAAGAGTGTTTGAACCCATGAGCACAGGTACAACTGAACCGTCACATACACCAACATGAAGAGCCTGTCTGATCTCATCCTCTGAGAACTCATCACCCTCAAAGAATCTTTCCATATACTCTTCGCTTGTTTCAGCAACTGCCTCAATAAGTGCATCACGACAGATATTGAGATTTTCAAGTGAATAATCAGGAACATCAAACTTATCAACTGTTCCCTTATCATTCCATCTCTTTGCTTTCTGCTGGATTACATTTACGTATCCCACGAACTGTTCATTTTCACGTATTGGAAGATGGAACGGTGCTATACGCTTTCCGTAAAGATCCTGAAGTCCCTGAACAACCTCTCTGAAGCTTGCCTTGTCATCGTCCATCTCTGTAACGAAGATTATTCTTGGAAGCTTACGCTTCTCACACATTTCCCATGCGCGCTTTGTTCCAACTTCAATACCTGACTTTCCGGAAACAACTATAACTGCAGCATCTGCTACAGATACAGCTTCTTCTGTCTCACCAACAAAATCAAATGCACCCGGTGTATCGAGGATGTTGATCTTATATCCATCCCATGGTATAGGAATAACAGATGTCTTGATTGACATCTTTCTTTTTATTTCTTCCTTATCGAAATCGCTGAGAGTATTTCCGTTCTCTACATTTCCCATACGATTCGTCATGCCTGCAAGATAAGTAAGTGCTTCTGCAAGCGATGTCTTGCCGGAACCCCCATGTCCCAGCAGAACTACGTTACGGATTTTATCCGTGGTAAAAACATTCATGTAACCGTCCTCCTTAATAGTTTCTTGTCCCTCATTGCATGATCCAGGTCACCTTCTCTGCATCCTGAATCGTACTATATAAGTATATTAAATTATGGGCTTCTTTTCAACCTTAAGATACTATGAATCTACCCCTTCTGTACTGCTTTCCTGGAAAAGTATCTTAAGTGTGGCGAGGCATATCTTCATATCCTCTGCCATGCTCGGATTTGCTATATACATAAGATCCATCTGAAGCTTGTCATAAGGACTTGAGTTGTATTTACCATAAACCTGGGCATACCCCGTCAGCCCGGCTTTGGCCTGAAGTCGGAGACTGAATTCCGGCAGTTCTTTCTCATACTGCGCAGCTATCTCAGGTCTCTCCGGACGAGGTCCCACAACCGACATATCCCCCTTCAGAATGTTGATAAACTGCGGTATCTCATCTATTCGTAACTTCCTTATGACTCTTCCGACCTTGGTTACTCTCTCATCTTTATCTCCGGTAGAAAGCCTTGCAACTCCGTCGCTTTCAGCTCCCACCATCATAGATCTGAACTTTATGATCTCAAAGGTTTTTCCATCCTTCGTAAGCCTTGTCTGTTTATAGAATACAGGTCCCTTGTCCGTTTTTACAGCAATGGCGGTTATGAGTATGACCGGCGAGAGGACTATGAGCATGATCACAGAAAAGACCACATCAAAAATCCTCTTCATGAAAAGATATTCCGGAACAGGGCTGTAGCGATCAAGTCGAAGTATAGGAAGGTTGAACATGTGGAGCTTCTTGGCCCCACTCATAAGAAGATCCCCGACTCTCGGAATGATGTATACTACAATGCCTTTATTAATGCATTCCTTCAGAATAATATTTCGGTCACTGCTGTGAACTCCACAGAGATACACCGCCTCAATATCAGGCGTCAGCTGGGAAAGTCCCGTAGAGAGAGCCTCTTCCGTAGAGCAGGTTCCGACAACTGAGAACTTTGAAGTCATCTCATACTCATTTATCAGATCTTCCATGCCTTCTCTCATATCATATATGATAAATGTTTTTGATGCGCCGAATGATCTGTAATACCATCTGTGCGCTACATTTGACCAGAGAATAGAAAACAGTATCTGAATTCCGAGGCATACCAGCATCGGAAGTACGTTAGGAAACTTTCTCTCGAGAAGAAGCGTCGCAACATACATGACTCCGTCAGAGAATACAAGAGCAAGTATCTGACTGTATATCATCTCGGCGATACGATTCAATGAAATGAGAAATGCATCGTAAATGCGTCCGAACATAAAATATAAGAATACAAAGAGCCCGCATATAGCATAGTAACCATTTCCCCAGAAAGGCTTCATGTACAGCTTGTCACCGTAGTAGTTATACCACACAAACATAAATACGCCCGTCATGAAGATAACGTTCAGGAGCTTAAAGCTTCTGACCTGTATATCGTGCAGGATCTTTTTTCTGTTTTTTTCTTTTAACTCGTTCATGGCATATAGATTATCATTTTCGGTAAACTTTGTCTATACACAGCGTTCGTAATAATGTTATACTGTAGGCAGGATTGCGAAGCAATCATGCTCTGAGCGGAGCGAGGACGCATCGGCATAAAAGGCAGGATTGCGAAGCAATCATGCTCTGAGCGGAGCGAGGACGCATCGCGCGCTGCGCGATAATTCGGCGAAGCCGAATCAACGATGCAAAGCATCGTTAGCGCATAAAAGGCGTGAATCCACAGGAATGAATTACAAATGGAGGGTTTTTATGAAGCAATTCGACGGATATATGCATGGCATCAACCTGGGAGGCTGGTTCTCACAGTGCGATCATACCAAAGAAAGATATGATAATTTCATAAAAGAAGAAGATATAGAAAAGATCAAAAACTGGGGACTTGATCACATAAGAGTTCCTGTTGATTATGACCTTGTAGAAACAGACGCCGGAGAATACAAAGAAGAAGGTTTTGCTTACCTCGATAAGGTTATCGGCTGGGCAAAGAAGTACGGACTCAATATGGTTCTCGACCTTCATAAGACCTACGGTTTCAGCTTCGATGACGGTGAAGAAGAGTTCGGATTCTTCGACAGCGAAGAATATCAGGAAAGATTCTATAAGCTTTGGGAAGTGTTTGCCAAAAGATATGGTTTAATCGGCGACAGACTCTGCTTTGAACTTCTGAACGAAGTTACAGACAAGGAATTCTGTGATAAATGGAATGAAATCTCAACAAAGTGTATCAAGAGAATCCGTGCTATAGCTCCGGATGTAAAGATTCTCCTTGGAGGATATTACAATAATAGTATCGAGGCCCTGAAGGATCTTGCAGCTCCATACGATAAGAATGTTGTATATAACTTCCATTGCTATGAACCTCTGATCTTTACACATCAGGGTGCTTACTGGATAGAAGGCATGGACACTTCATTCCGTATGCCGTTTGATGTTCCATATTCAGTATATGAAGCAAATACCGCTGCACAGCTTGATCGCTTCGTAGAAGGCTTCGGTGAATATGACCGGGATAAGCACATGGGCACAGAGTATTTCGAGAACATGGTTAAGGAAGCTGTTTCCGTTGCAGAAGAAAGAGACACTGAACTCTACTGTGGTGAATTCGGAGTTATCAATCTTGCAACTGCAGAGGATACATTAAAGTGGTACAAGATGATATGCGAAGTATTCAACAGATATGGTATCGGACATGCTGCATGGAGCTACAGAGAAATGGACTTCGGATTTGTTGACGACCACATGAAGGATGTCGTAGATGAAGTGATCAAAGTCCTGTAATCACAAATACCAATATAATTGTTTTCATTTGTTACAATAAAAGAAATATGCCGGGTCATTCGACCCGGCATATTGTATTAAGGGAGGTAAAACTATGAAAACAACTTATAATTATACTAATCAATCGTTATTGTCTGTCCCTCGGAAACTTTCTCCGGAAGCTTAGGAACCGTAACCTTGAGGACTCCATTTGTAAATGCTGCTTTGATGTCATCCTGAGTTACTCTGTCACCTACATAGAAGCTTCTCTGAACCTTTCCGTAATAACGTTCTCTTCGGATGTACCTTCCGACTTCTTTCTTCTCCTCGGTATCAACCTCTGTTCCAGGTTCTTCTTCAGCTTCCTCAGATACTTCTGCTTCAGGGGTTTCCTTTTCTTCCTTCTCTTCCTCATGTCCTGCTCTTACAGTGAGGTAACCATCTTTAAGTTCAACATGTATATCTTTCTTATCATATCCCGGAAGATCCATATCAAGCTCGAATCTGTCACCGAATTCCTGAATATCTGTAAGCGTATTTCCTATTCTCGGAAGAGCTGCTTTTGCCTTCTCACTCTTATAAGGTGTTCCGAACATCTCATCGAAAAGGTCCTGTACAAAACTGTCATTAAAAAGATTTGGATAATACATAAGTCACTACTCCTTTCAATAATATATTCGCCTCATATGAGGTTTGTTTTTTTGTTGTTGATTATGTTATACCACTTTTGTTAGCACTCGTCAATAGTGAGTGCTAACAATTTAATGACTTTTTTGTGAAATATTTGAAAACCAACTCTTGACAGTTATATTGTTATTATTTTTCCTCTATGGTATATTCATGAATGCAGATAAAAACAACGTATAACTAATCATAAACGGAGGCTTATATGATTTTAATTAAAGGCGGAAGGGTAGTCGATCCCGTAACAGGAACCGATGCCTTACTGGACGTACTGACTGAAGGCAACCGCATAGTTGCTGTTGAAAAAGATATAACAGACGAAAATATAGCACTGATAAGAAAGAATCTTGAGGAAGCAGGAGAAGCTCCCGGAGAGCTCATGACCATAGATGCATCCGGACTCGTCGTAGCTCCGGGACTTATGGATGCACATGTACATTTCCGTGATCCGGGCTTTACATATAAGGAAGATATAGAAACCGGTGCAGCTGCTGCAGCAAGAGGCGGTTTTACTACCGTTGTCTGCATGGCAAACACCAAGCCGGTAGTTGATAATGTAGACACCCTCCATTACATACAGGAAAAGGGTGAAAAGACCGGCATTCATCTCCTTCAGACTGCTACAGTTACAGTCGGAATGCAGGGAAATCAGCTGACTGACATGGCCAAGCTGGCATCGGAAGGTGCAGCAGGTTTTACTGATGACGGCCTTCCTATCATGAACGATAACCTCCTCCTGGCCGCACTTATAAAGGCCAAGGATCTGGATCTTCCGATAAGCCTTCACGAAGAAGACCCTGAATATGTCTGGGGTGCAGGAGTTAACAAAGGAAAGGTTTCTGATGAGCTGAACTATGGCGGTGCATCAAGAACAGCCGAAGACTCAATGGTAGCAAGAGACTGTGCCATAGCACTGAATACAGGTGCCACACTCTGTATTCAGCATATCAGTTCCAAAAATTCAGTTGAGCTCGTAAGAACATTCAAAAAACTCGGAGCAGATATCCACGCAGAGGCTACCCCTCATCATTTCACACTCACTGAAGATGCAGTTTTAAAATATGGAACAAACGCAAGGATGAATCCGCCTGTACGTACTGAAGAGGACAGACTCGCCATCATAGAAGGACTTAAAGACGGAACTATAGATATAATCGTAACAGACCACGCTCCACACAGCAAAGAAGAGAAAGCTCTTCCGATGGATAAGGCACCGAGTGGAATAACCGGACTCGAAACCTCTCTTGGACTTGGTATCAAATCCCTCGTTCAGACCGGCGAGCTTTCACTGATGCAGCTTCTAGAGTGCATGGTTGTAAATCCGGCATTGCTCTATCGTATGGAGCCCGGCAGCATAACAGAAGGTACCGCTGCCGATATCGTCATCTTCGGCGAAAATGAAACGTGGACCGTAAAAGAAGAAGAGTTCGCCAGCAAAGCTTCGAACAGTCCGTTCATCGGCTGGGAACTCCCCGGAAGAATCCACTATACAATATGTAATGGAATAATAGTATATAATGTTTAAATATACATATCCGAGAGGCGTGTTTTCTCGGATATGTATATTTTTCTATACTTCTTCAATTTTAATGAGATTAGTGTTTCCGCTCTGTCCGTTTGTAATACCACCTGTTATTATGACCTTATCACCCTTAGTCAGAGAAAGTGTTTCTGTCGCGATCTTCTTGGCGCCGTAGAAAAGAACGTCTGTTGAAGGGTACATCTCACACATCTTAGGGATAACGCCCCATGATAATGAAAGCTTTCTATAAGTTCTTACATCTGTAGTCAGGCCTATGATATCAATAGGTGACCTGAATCGTGAAACCATTCTGGCTGTTATTCCGGAGATTGTACATGCAACGATTGCCTTAGCATCTACATCTATAGCCATGCCGCAGGTTGCGTGTGATATTGCATCAATATCATTTCTGATATCAAAATCAAAATTATGGAATCGCTTCTTGTAATTGATATTCTGCTCTGTTGTTTCAGCAACCTTTGCCATAGTCTCAACAGCTTCAACAGGATATTTACCTGCAGCAGTTTCGCCTGAAAGCATTACTGCACTCGAACCATCGTAAACAGCATTAGCAACATCAGATACCTCTGCTCTTGTAGGACGCGGGCTGTGTATCATGGACTCAAGCATTTCAGTTGCGGTAATTACTCTCTTACCCAGCATACGGCATTTTGTTATAAGCTTCTTCTGCATTGCAGGAAGCTTATCATACGCAACTTCTACACCGAGATCACCTCTCGCAACCATTACACCTGCACATTCCTCACAGATATCTTCGATATTATCATATCCACTCTGGTTCTCAATCTTAGCTATCAGCTCAACTCCTTCAGCATCATGCTCTTTAAGGAGAGCCTTAACATCCAGAAGATCCTGTTTAACGGAAACAAATGAGCATGCTATAAAATCAACTCCCTGTTCAAGCCCGAAAAGAATATCACTCTTATCCTGCTCTGAGAGATATTTCTGCTTTATAAGCTTTCCCGGAAAGCTCATGCTCTTCTTGTTGGAGAGAACTCCGCCTACTTCAACAACAGTCTTTATATCATGACCTTCTGTGCCTGTAACACGGAAAGTCAGAAGTCCGTTATTTAGGAGTATCGTATCTCCAACCTCCAGTTCATCAGCGAGTCCGGGGTAACTTACTGAAACCCTTTCCTTATTTCCTGTTATCTGATCTACTGTGAAAGTGAAGTTATCACCTTCCGATAGCTCTATACTTCCATTTTCAAATGTACCGATCCTATATTCAGGTCCTTTCGTATCGAGCATTATTGCTATAGGCATCTCCAGCTCTTCACGGACTTTCTTTATTGTCTCTATTCTTTTCTGATGTTCCTCATGAGTTCCGTGTGAGAAATTCAGTCTCGCTACATTCATTCCTGCCTTGCAGAGTTTTGTAAGCATCTCTTCGGAATCACTGGCAGGTCCTATGGTACATACTATCTTTGTCTTTCTCATGTCTATCCTTCTTCAGCTTCATACTGTTCTAGTATCCAAGCTTCTCCATAACATCCATTACTTTATCTTTGTTTGCATCACTGCTGTATGCAACTATTACAGTGTTGTTTACGCGGATGGTATAGTAGAACTTTCCACCGTAGTTACCCTTGATATATTCATAATTCTTTCCATTTACAGTTGAATATGAACCGGAGCCTTCTCCACTGTCAAAAGCATATTTGGTGTAAAATGTTCTTGCGCCATCCTCTGTAGGGAACTGCTCAAGCTCCATGAAGACTTCCCAGTCCTCATTATATGCATACGCCGAGGTTATAGCATTCTCAGGATTCTTACTTGCATCTTCTTCCTTGTATGATGTAAGTCCCGCTTCGGTACAAGCACTCATAAAGCTTCCCGCTGTTGCTTCAACCTTCTCTTTGTTTACCATATTCAGTACTACTGCAACTACGGCAACGATTGCACCCACTACAAGAACTCCAACTATCGCAAGTATTATTGCCAGAGTCTTTCCACCTGACTTCTTAGGCGGCTGACCGTTCATTATCGGTCCCTGGTTAAACTGCTGTGGCTGGTTCATTCCAGGCTGGCCGTATGGCTGATTCATTCCGGGCTGCTGTCCATAAGGCTGACCCATTCCAGGCTGACCATATGGCTGATTCATTCCGGGCTGGCCGTATGGCTGGCCCATTCCAGGCTGGTTCATTCCAGGCTGACGGTTATATGACGGATTCATAGCAGGCAGACCCTGTGACTGATTCGGCTGGCCGGTGAGCTTTGTCGGAAGATCATTTGGCTGTCCTCCGTATGGCTGGCCCATTCCAGGCTGCTGTCCAAAATTATCCATATATTTTTCCTCCATGACATTTTCCTGTAATATCAAATTACATAATCAAAATAATCAACTCCGTACTGGTACTGCTTACCCTTAAGTGTCAGCTCCTGATTCTTGATGCTGACCCTTGTTTCAGGAGCAACTGAGAATGTAATGAAGCAGTTACCACCTATAACAGAATCATGACCTATTACGGTCTCGCCTCCAAGTATGGAAGCATTTGAATATATTGTTACATTATCCTCTATGGTTGGATGTCTCTTATCGCCCTTCAGATGCTGTCCTCCCTTTGTGGACAGAGCACCTATGGTAACACCCTGATATATCTTTACATGATCTCCGATTATTGAGGTCTCACCGACTACAACACCGGTTCCGTGATCTATCATAAGATACTTTCCAAGAGTTGCTCCCGGATGTATATCTATACCCGTTCTGCTGTGAGCATATTCTGTCATAACTCTCGGAATAAGCGGGACCTCCAGAAGATACAGTTCATGCGCCATACGATTTATAGTAGTCGCCAGAAGTCCCGGATACGAAATGATTATATCCTGCTTATCATAAGAAGCCGGATCCCCATCATAAGTAGCCTGAATATCTGTATCAACATACTCTCTTATCATAGGAATTCTTCGGAAGAACTCTGCTGTAAGTTCGTCAGCTTTCGGTCTGAGAAGCTCTTCCTTCTCATCCGTGAAGTCCGGTCTGTGACGAAGCGCTACTTCTATCTGCTTCGACAGATTGTAGAATGTATCTTCGATGAGTATGGAGAGTCTGAATTCATTATTATTACTCTTATAAATCTTTTCCTGATAATATCCCGGAAACAGAATATGTATCAGCTTCCTTGTCACGCTCCTGACCTCATCCCTGTCAGGCTGACCATGGATATCCATCTCATCTATATCTCTGCCTTTTTTGTAATCATCCAGGATCAGAGAAACCAGTTCTTTGATCTCAGCATCAAGATTATTGGACATTACTATCCTTCCTCTCTCGTTTTAATCAATCTACACCGCAGAAAAAAGCTTTCCAACAAATGCAAATATCAGTCCATATTCGGTCTTATTCTACCAAATATGGGCTGATATTTGAAGTAAAATGTATAAATTCCTGTATACATTCCTATTCGTGCTTTACTCGTATCTGAGAGCCTCGATAGGATCGAGAGCTGCCGCCTTCTTTGCCGGGTAGCTTCCGAAGAACACACCGACAAGCATCGAGAAAAATACTGATATCAGTATAGCTTTTATCGATGGAGTGATGGAAATCTCAAAAAGATTCGACAGACTCGAATAGCTGTTCATTATGAATGCCTTAGCAACCTTTCCTATGAGCACTCCATTTAATATACCGATAAGAATACCTATGATGCCTCCTATGAGGCATATAACAACCGACTCAATGACAAACTGCCTTCTTATAGTTCTCTCTTTGGCACCAAGTGCCTTCTCTATACCTATCTCACGAGTTCTCTCTACGACACTGACAAGCATTATATTCATAACGCCGACACCGCCGACTATAAGAGATATTGCAGCTATAAAGCTTATCGCTATTGTTATGACATTCAGGACTGCATTAATCTGATCCAGAAGCTCTGATTCATTTGTGATAGTCGGATACCAGTTTTGATTCTCCTTATACTTATCATCAAAGAAATCCTGGAGCTCCGCCTTCATCATCTCCGGATCCTCATCTACGTTCCAGCTGATACTTAAATAACTCTGAACCTCTGGTTCTGTATTCAGCACATCATACGCCGTATATGCCGGAAGAAAAACCGGTGTCGATTTCTCTGACTCTTTCTGTGTAGGTGAAAATGAACCGAGCACGGAAGTAGAGTATTCATAAACCCCGACTACTGTAAGGTCTACAGCAGAGCCCTCATCCAGAACAAAGTTTATGGTCTTTCCCAGAGGATTCGTGCCTTCTTTAAAATACTGTCTCACAAAAATATCTGAAATAATACAGGTGCTCTTATGCCCTCTTACATCGTCAAGAGTAATAGTCCTACCGTAAATAATATCCAGCTTATATGATGTTATAACCGGTGCGGTCGCTCCGGTCATGGTAAAGAGACCCTTTCTTCCGTCCGGACTGACAGCCTTACCGCTGCCTACAGGTACCGTGATGGAAGCTTCAAAATGTCCCGGATAGGTATCATACAGCTCTTCCAGCATATCAGTGGTAAAGAGGTCATCTTCAGTAAGATCCGGATATTCATAATCGCCATTCATAACATCTTCCGTATTGATATTCGGCATAAGCTGTACATCGAAGATATTAACACCCATCGTGTTAAAGGTATTTGAAAGAGTCTTCTGTATCGAATTACCTATGGTAGTTATGGTAATAACCGAACTGATACCTATGATTATTCCGAGCATGGTAAGGAAGGAACGAAGCTTATTGGCTCTTATTGTTGCGAGGGCAAGTCTGATGGTCTCAAAGAACCCCATTCGATGCACCTCCCTTCGTATCCCCTGTTATCTCTCCATCCATGATGGTAACGATACGCTCTGTTTCTTTTGCAAGCTCAGGGCTGTGCGTGATAAGAACTATGGTTCTGTGTTCCTCTTCATGAAGCTTATGGAATATGTCCATAACAAGATGTCCTGTCTTTGTATCAAGCGCACCGGTAGGCTCATCTGCGAGAATAATGGAAGGACTGTTGGCCATGGCTCTTGCTATGGCAACTCTCTGCTTCTGACCACCGGACAGCTCGTTCGGATTATGGAGCATACGGTCTTCCATTCCGACTATCCTGAGAAGTCTTTCTGCCTTCTCACGTCTCTCCCTTTCCCTCATACCGGCATACATCATGGGCATCTCTACATTTTTCAATGCATTTATACGCGGAATGAGATTAAAGGTCTGAAAAACGAAACCTATCTTCTGATTCCTTATCTCACTCTGCTCATCGCTGTCCATAGAGCTTACATCCACTCCATCCAGATAGTATACCCCTTCAGTAGGACGATCCAGTGCACCTATGATATTCATAAGTGTACTCTTTCCGGAACCGGACGGACCGACTATGGAGACAAACTCTCCCTCCGAAACGGTCAGATTGATCCCGTGAAGGATTTCCAGCTCGTTCGGCTCGCCGATGTAGTAGCGCTTTATGATATTCTGCATCATTATAATATCTGACATAGCGCTCTCCCGTTTATTCTTCCTCTGTAGAGGTATTGTAAATCGTTGTGAAATCTATTACCGCAAAAGTCTGGTCTTCAGAAACCATATCAGGAGTAGTTACAACTGTATCTCCCTCTTTGAGGCCGTCCTTAATCTCAACATAATAGCCCGTTTCCATACCAACAGAAACGAAGGTCTTTCTGGCTATATATACATTTGGCTGGGCAGGATTGCCTTCAGCAATATATACGTATGTATTATCATCCTCATCAGTCATTACAGCATCATAAGGAACGGCAATAACATTCGGGATCTCATCCAGAACTATCTTGCCTGTTGCATTCATTCCGATAAGGAGATCTGTATCCTTATCTTCAATAACTATCTCTGCAGAATACCCGGTACTCATTCCCTTTTCATCTTTAGAAACCACCTTAACAACTTTTGTGACTTTTCCTGTGAATTCCTGATCTCCGGTCGCAACGGTCTTGATAACTGTCTTCTGACCTTCCTCAACCTTGAGTATGTCACTTTCATCTATGGCAACTGTAATCTTAAGCTTCTTGCTGTCCTCAATAGTCATAAGGACATCGGACCCTGCCATACTTCCTTCTGCAACATTAAGAGATGTAATGATTCCGTCCATAGGGGCAGTAACCTTACATTCCTCCAGCTTTCTGTCAAGATCCTCAAGCTTATCTATAAGTGATGTATCCTCTACTTTATAATTGGACTCCTCTATGGCGTCATTTGCCGCATCTATCGCTGTATCAGCTGTCTTTGCAGCAGCATTGTAAGCATCCTGTGCAGCCTTTACTGCATCATCAAATGCAGAGAGTCCTTCTTTAATTTCACCAAGCTCTTCTGCAAGTGAAGATATCTCATCTGAAAGCTTAAGAATATCTGCCTCAACCTGCGCAAGCTCCTCTTCCGGAGTCAGTTCGCCATCAGCAGGAACATCTTCACCGCCTTCACCCGGATTCTCTCCTTCACCACCGCCTGCGGCAGCAGCATCCTCGATTATCTTTTTTAACTCTGCCTGTCTTGCAGTAAGTGCCTCCATATCAGACACCTTACTGTTATACTGCGCGAGCAGAGAATTATAACCTGCATATGCAGAATCTCTTTTTGCTGTAGCATCATCAACCGCTTTCTTAGCGTCTGCAAGCGATTCATTTTTATCACTCTTTGCATCGGCAAGATTCTTCTGAAGCTTTCTCTTCTGATAAGCTTCATATGCATCTGTACCTTCTATCTGTTTAAGAAGACTGTCGTGTTCCTTCTGGAGATCTTCATCTTCAAATTCACAGAGAACATCTCCCTCTTTAACATAGTCTCCGACATCTACATTGAGTTCCTTTATGGCTGTTCCGGTAAGTGTAGTAGTAATATTAACCTTGTTCTGGCTCTCTACTACACCTGATACGCTTATATAATTCATAAGGTCCTGCTTCTCAACATTCTCAATAGTAGGCTGATTCAGAGATGACAGAGCCTTCATTCCTTTATTTACGAGATACGAGCAGCCACCTATGATAAGAACAAGCACACCAACAATAATCCCCACTACTATGAGTGCGGTTTTTTTCTTCTTTTTCTTCTTCGGCTGCACCGGTGGAACTGCCGGATACGGCGGGTACTGATACTTGTTCTGAGGCTGTGGTGCTGTCTGATTTTCCGGCATTACTTCAGTCTTCATCTCAGTCTCCGGGATTACAACTGTTTTATCCACGCCGTCACTCACCGTATCATCGATTATTATTGTATTATTAGTATTCTGTCCGTCCATATAGTTAGTCTCCTTGAAAAAATATAGCCGGTTACGATATAACCTTTTTAACCAATGTAAAAAGAATAACTGATGCATTGAAAAAAATCAACGCACCAGTTACTAAATTACCTTAATATTCTCTTAACAATGAAATACTTAGAACTCTTCAGCAAGCTCCAGTGAATGCTCTTCATTCAGGTTCTTACATACCTCGATGAATCTTTCGAGCGGAATTCCATTTGCCTGCTTATTACCTCTGATATTGACAGAAACTGTACCTTCTTCAGCTTCCTTATCACCGAGAACAAGTACATATGGCTCCTTGAACTTCTTGAAGCCCTTGATCTTATTCTTCATGTTATCATCGCTGTAATCAGCTTCAACTCTGATTCCTGCCTTGCGAAGAGCCTGCTCAACCTTCTTTGCATATTCATTATGCTCTTCTCTGATAGGAACTATACCTACCTGGAATGGAGAAAGCCAGAATGGGAATGCTCCCTTGAAGTTCTCTATAAGTATACCTATGAATCTTTCAAATGAACCGAATATAGCTCTGTGGATCATAACAGGTCTCTGCTGTGATCCGTCCGGTGCAACATACTTAAGATCGAAGTTGAGAGGAAGCTGGAAGTCGAGCTGGATAGTACCCATCTGCCACTCACGTCCGAGACAGTCCTTCATCTTAAGGTCGATCTTAGGACCATAGAATGCTCCGTCGCCTTCATTTATCTCATAGTTTCCTTCACCGTACTTCTTATCAAGAATTCTCTTGAGGGAAGCTTCAGCTGCATCCCAGAGTTCAGGAGAACCCATGAAATCTTCAGGTCTTGTTGAAAGTTCAGCTGCATATGTAAGACCAAATGTCTCATAGATAAACTTTGCGATATCCATGATATCACCGATCTCATCCTCGATCATATCCTCTGTAAGGAAAGTATGATCATCATCCTGATGGAACATCTGAACACGGAAAAGTCCGTTCAGCTCGCCACTCTTCTCACGTCTGTGAATAACCTGAGTCTCGCTGTATCTGATTGGAAGATCCTTATAGCTGTGAAGTCCGTTCTTATATACATTTATAGCATTCGGACAGTTCATAGGCTTGATAGCATATTCAACGTCCGTGCTGATTACTTCCTCGCCGCTTTCTTCATCTACTGATGCATTTGTAACAAGAAACATATTCTCTTTGTAATGTCCCCAGTGACCTGATGTCTCCCAAAGCTTTCTGTGGTTTATAACAGGAGCAAGTATCTCCTGATAACCATGCTCCTCATGGATATCTCTCCAGAAGCTGAGCATTGCATTGTAAAGCTTGAAGCCTCTCGGAAGCCAGTAAGGCATACCCGGAGCAGATTCATCAAACATGAAAAGCTCCTGCTCACGGCCGAGCTTCTTATGATCACGCTCCATAGCTTCCTTAATGAAGTTAAGGTGCTCCTTGAGCTGCTGCTTGTCAGGGAATGCATATACATATATTCTCTGAAGCTGGTCACGCTTTTCATCACCTCTCCAGTAAGCTCCTGAAACAGACTTAACCTGGAATGCAACGTTCATTAATTCCTGTGCATTATCAACGTGAGGTCCGCGGCAGAGATCCACGAAATCATCACCTGTATAGTAAAGTGTAAGAAGCTCATCTTCAGGAAGATCTTCTATAATCTCATGCTTAAATTTCTGGTCTTTAAAGAGCTCGAGAGCATCATTTCTTGATACTTCAACTCTCTTAAAGTCCTCACGACGCTTTATAACTTCACGCATCTTGTCTTCGATCATCTTGTAGTCATCTTTGGTTATAGTTCTCGGAAGTACGAAATCGTAGTACATACCGTCATCGATCTGTGGTCCAATGGCATACTGTACATTTTCCTTACCAAAAATCTCAATTACTGCCTTTGCGAGAATATGTGCCAGTGAATGTCTGTAAACACTCAGGAAATACTCTCTTCTTTCTTCCTTATCCATAGTTTGTCTCCTTTATCTGAAATATAGTAATGAATCATATATATTATTCGCATTCAGTTCATAACCTTATGCGATATTGTTTTTGCTGTCTCGCCGCAGTTCCATATTATATAAAACTATATATCAAGTTCGTACTAAGATATATTTCTCACATACCCGATTGAAACATATCTATCCAGCAGAGCTCTGTAATCAGTATCATCCTCTGCTTCTGAGCAAAAGACTCCTTCGACCATATATCTTACGCTTCCGTCAGAGAGTTCTTCTTCAACATTGTAGTGATCTCTGTAAACCATAAGCCGTGACACCTTGCGGTCACGAAGTATTCCCTTGCATTCCGATGCGGTACAGTACGGAAAATTCACATTCAGTATCTGTCCCGGAACATAAGGCATATCTATATATTCATCCAGAATCTGTTCCAGATACATATCTGTCACTTCATGTTCAGGCCTTGATGCTTCTGAAAATGCTATAGCCGGATAGCCCTGAAATTCTGCTTCAAATGCAGCGCCTGCAGTAGCAGAATACTGGATATCTGATGCAACATTATAACCGAAATTGATTCCGGATAAAACTATATCCGGTTTCTCCGGCATAACATTTAAGCTTCCGACACGAACAGCATCTCCCGGAGTACCGCTGCAGCTATATGCCTTAACACCTGAAACAGGAAAAGTGACAGGTGTAACGGTGACCGGATGTCGGAGGGATATACTATGTGATGCCGCACTTCTTTGGGAATCAGGAGCCACTACCCAGACTTCGCCATACTTCTGCGCAGCCTTTGCAAGTCTCACGATTCCATCCGATAAGACACCGTCATCATTTGTTATCAGAATTCTCTTCATATTCCTCCGGATATTTTATATAGTCTTGAAGCTTTTGTCCAGTTGCGAGTATAAGACAAACTACGATTCATTTCAAGGATTATTATTTATGATTTCTCATAGACTTTCTGCCATTGTCAGGATTATTCTTCTTGGCATTCCTTCGGATTTCCTTTGCATAAGCCTTCTTCATCTGGAAATCTCTCTTCTCACTGTTAACCATTGCCTCCTGCTTTTCAAGGTCAGTCTTCGGTCCGGCCAGATGCGCTTTAAATTCATTCGCATATTTTAACATCTGTTTTGCATAATCAATATGCTTCTGCTCATATTTGTTTTTGCCCTTAAGCTTTTCGAGGGAAGAAACACCCTTTTCATCCATTTTATAAGCCAGATATGCATCTGCCTTAGTTATAAGCTTATCAAATGCAGCCTTCGAACCCTTAACAGCATCCATGCCATCTATCTCGGTAAGCATGGCTCTTTTATCTATATCTTTATTTTTGTAAAGCATTGCAAATTCTTTCATCGTATCTGCAACAGCTTCCAAAAGTTCACCAAACTGTTCTGATTTGCCCCTTGCTTTTGTTACAATATCGCTTTCGTTCTTTAATGCAAAAGCCGTAAGCTTTCTGAGTGTATCCTCAACTCCGGCAACAGTACCCTTCCTCTCCGTCGCACTGATTGCCTTCAAAGCCGGCGGCTCAGGTTCATGATCCAAAGGCACAAAACCAAGTCCAAATCCGTAACCCCTTACCTTTATTAAATTGTCTTTTACAAATTCCTCAGTTTTTTCAAACAGGTTCGGCGCATTCTTCGCCGGGGACTTAAGACTTTCAAAACTCAGCCTGCCCATGTCCTTATCATCTACAACCGCAATCTTCTTCTGTTTTATACTTGTCTTAAGTATATCAAGCCTTTCTGCGGTTTTATTCAGCTCATTCTCAGAGAGTCCTTTTCCTCTTAATGCGAATTTGAGCATCTCCGGGGTAAGCTTCTCCAGATTCTCAGCCATACTCTTGCTTACAACCCTGAGCTTATTGATATCTCTTGGTGCAATTTCTCTGATTCCAAATGAACTGTCGTTATCTATACCCTGAATTCCGATTATATTTCCTTCCTGATCTACCTGATACATCATATTTCCATTATGACGATCCACATTCAATCCGAGAAAGTCAACTATCTGAAGATCGGAAAGCTGCTTTATGAGAGAACCCTTTTTCTTAAATGGTTTGTTGCTTACATGTGCGAAAAGTTCTTTGTTTCTGTTCAGATCAAGTCCCTTCGCAAATTCCATAAATGTACCTTCGACGGCATTACCATTCTCATCGATATAATTCATGTTTTCAGATCTTGCTATTATTTCAGGAACACCCAGAACTTCAGCGATCGTACTGAGGCAGGTGTTACGATTATCCAGTCTGTCGCCCTCTTTCAGCTCCAGATTAAAGTTGTTAATCTCAACTCCTACATCATCTATGAAATTTGTCAAATCATTTGCCAGGATCTTGAATGAGGCGGAGGATATCTTATCCACATCCATTTTCAGACTCTTCTTACAAAAAGTCTTCAACTTACTGCTGCTGAGGCCATCCGGATATTTATGATCGATCTCTTTTCTAAGGTATCCGATGAGATAATCATCATCTACTGTATCTGTGATTACTGCACCGTTTCTTTTATGTGCCTGTCTTGCGATCAGATAATTATTATAGCTGTGCAGGAACCTATCAAGCTCTTCCTGCCCTTCAGGAGAAGATTTTTCTTTTGCCCTCTCGATCAACTTATAGAAATCACTCTTGATATGATTATGAGTCACCTTTGTGAAGACACCCTTCTTAACATCTCCATTTGAATCAAGAACAGACATAAGAATACGGGAATTCTGCATGTTCCCCAGCTTTGCCAGAGATTCACCTCTGAAGTCTATGGTTTTTGTCCTGGCCTTTTCCTGTATCTCCGGAAGAGTCAGCTCCTGATTTTCTTTATATCTTGATATGGCATCGAAGTCTCTCGCCATCACTCCCTGGATTCTATTAACCATTCCCGGGATACCTTTCTCGAGATTCTTCTTCTGCCTTTCCATTTCCGCAAGAAATGTCTCGCCCGCCTTTCCTGCTTCACTGATAAGCCTGAGGAGATTATCCTTATCTTCGTTCTTTAAATCAGGTGGAACCAGTCCTGAAGCCGGATCATCAGGATTTACCTCCGGTGTCGAAAGTTTTTCCATCTCGCGGTCCATTTCACGTATGGCATTGGCAAAGTTCTGATACAATTCATTTTCGTTCAGATTATCATCATTATTTCTTTCAAGCTCTTCAAGCTGCTCAATGAGCTTTTTTCTTTCTTCTATAGTTGGAAATCTGTATTTAGGCATAAGTATCCTCCTCAGCTAATACATATATATAGTTCATTTTTCAATTATATAATAGAAAGCGCAACAAAAGAACAACACTTTATGATAAATATGTGGTATTATAGTAAATTATTTAGAGGAAAAATTATAATGAGTTTCAGAATTATCACATATCTTAAGAAAAGAACTGCATACTGTGTACTGCTTCTCATTCTTCTGATGTCACTCACAGCCTGCGGAAAACCACAGTCTGCGAAGTCATTATACAGAACAGCCAAAGCCACTCACGGAAAATGTACCATTGTTTCCAAGACTGAAACAGCGGACAAAACAGAGGTTGTTCTTCACGATAAGCTTCAGGATTTTGATTATACGGTGACCAGCGGTATGAATGATATCGTTATAGACGGTTCATCCTTCGGCTCTCTTCCAAGCAGTACGGATGGTTTTACAGTTGCGCTCATGAAGAAAGTTATATCAAATGTACAGAGCAATCTTGATGCAGCATGCAGCGATCCGTCCCTAAGATACGGGACACCGGAATTCTACTCAAAGGACTTAATACTCATAGTATACTGCAAGGATCAGTCTAAAGGAAAAACCGCTGCTGTCGAATGTGCCAGGGCTCTGCAAACCCAGAACCTTAAGAATCGTATGGATGGTTTCCTGATCTACCTGGTCGAGGATACCGGCGGCAAATGGACTGATGGCGAGCATTACGGAAGTGTCAAGCTTCCTGACACAAGCTTCAGAACTCCCGAGGACGAGAAGATAGATTATTATACTGAGATAGCACATATGCAGACGGATCCAAAGGCTAAATATCTGAGAAAAAGGACGGGAACATTTTCTGAGACCGGTTTAGACCTTAATTTAGTTGTAAATAATCTTGGATCTGACTACCCAACGAAACCAAGCTCTCCCGTTACATTTTACTATTTTGAAGATTCTAAGGGCAGAGAATACTATCTTTGTGATTTTAATTATTACGATAAGAATAACAATATAGCATGGTTTACAAATTATGCCGGAGAGTGATCCATCAATTTTACCATATGTATTCAGTAAAAACATAGGTATTCGAGCACATCAAGTGTTCGAATACTGTACCGCCCCAGCTCCGAAGAAACTACCCGTGGAGTTGTCGAACGGCAATAAATAATAAATTCATCAGCAGGAAAGGAAGCGACAAAACTTGGAAACATTAGATATTTTCAGAGAACTCGCAATCATCATTATCGCCGCAAAAATCTTCGGACTTGCAGCAAAGAAGCTAAAGGCGCCTCAGGTGGCAGGTGAGATAATCGCCGGACTTCTTATAGGTCCCAGCGTGCTTGGACTGGTTGAGTCCTCTGATTTTCTTTCAGCATTTGCAGAAATCGGAGTTATACTGCTTATGTTTTCAGCAGGTCTTGAAACCAATATCTCGGACCTTAAGAAGACAGGGCTTAAGGCTACACTCATAGCATGTGCGGGCGTATTTGTTCCTCTTGCATTAGGAACGATACTTTACATGGTTTATTATGGCGTTCCCGCACTTGGTTCTCAGGACTTTTTAAAGGCTGTTTTCGTGGGAACCATACTTACAGCAACCTCCGTAAGCATCACTGTTCAGACGCTCCGCGAGCTCGGTCAGCTTTCAAATGAAGTAGGGCAGACCATCATGAGCGCTGCCATAATTGACGATGTTATAGGAATCCTCGTTCTGACCGTAGTAATCGGTCTTAAAGATCCGGGCTCCAAGATTTCTACTGTATTTATCCAGACCGGGCTTTTCTTCGTCTTTGCCATCGGCGTTGGTTTTGTTGTATATAAGCTTTTTAAGATATATGACGCTAAACACAGACACACAAGACGTATTCCTATTCTTGCGCTTGCGCTTGCCTTCGGTCTTTCATTTGTTGCTGAAAAGTATTTCGGAGTTGCTGACATCACCGGTGCTTATATAGCAGGTGTAATTCTCTGCCAGCTCAAGGACTCGGAATACATTTCCGAAAAAATGGATATAAATTCATATATGCTTTTCGGGCCTGTGTTCTTCTGCAGTATCGGACTTCGTACTGATGTAAAAGAGCTTGATATGTCTATACTTTTCTTCTCTCTTGCATTTGTTTTTACAGGGCTTATCAGCAAGATTATTGGCTGTGGTCTTATGGCAAGGCTTTGTAAATTCAAAGGTAAAAACTGCTTAAAGATAGGAGTCGGTATGATGACAAGAGGCGAAGTTGCCCTTATCGTTGCACAGCGCGGACTTGCTGCCGGACTTCTCGAACCGCTGTATTTCACCTCTGTAATTCTTCTTATTATAGTAAGCTCTATAGCTACGCCTTTACTTCTTAAGGCTCTTTATTCCAACGATCCGGCTGCCGGTGGTGATTCCGGAACCACTCCACCGAAACCTGAGGGCACTCTTGTTGCCGGAGAGTAATTCTAACTTATATAATATCCGATTGAGTAAAACATCAATTTCGCAGGTTTCTGTATAAATTCAGGGAGGGTGTAACTTACCCTCCTTTTTTAGTGATCTCCCTCCATAAAATGCATTTTTTTCTAAATCCCCAAAATAATATTTATATTTTAAGTTTAATTTAAGCTTGCCCCGTTAATATCTAGCCATAACATGAAGAGATGACGCGTGGCAGCTTTCACGACTGTCATCTTCCGGAGGGGAGTGATCTGAATGAGCGGATATATCGGAAGTTTTGAAAGAATAGAATTAAAATATATGGTTCCGGCTGAAAAGTATGATGAACTGATAAGAAGGATAAGCTCAGACTTAGAACATATGAGGTACCGTCAAACGAGAGCCCTTCATTTGTCGAGATAAAGAAGAAATTCGACGGCGTAGTTTATAAAAGAAGGATCAGCCTCCCTTACGAGGCGTCGATTACACATCTTGTATCAGAAAAAAGTTTTTCTTCTGACAGCAAAAGCTTCATGGACAACCTGCGAACAAAAAACGGGAACCTTGAAATCAGTATAAGCAGAAGCCTGACAAGGCAGGAAGAACTGTAGATGTAAATATGTAAAAGCAAGCCAGTAATCAGTTGATTGCTGGCTTGTCTCTAATAAATTGAATATGCTACCTCAATTGTAATCCGAGATTCCATACCCAGTATCTCGGATTACAATTGAGGAGTTGACAGAAAAGGCCGGTTAGCTTTATTTTGCTAACCGGCCTGTATTTCTATCATAACAATTGCCATACACTAATCCTTAAGGCATCCTATCGGTACCACATACACTCCATCCTTTCTTCTATACGCAAATGGAGCAACCCCACACAATACCATTAAGAAGCTTGGCTCATGCATTTTATCTGTATCTATTTTCTCTTTTAACTTCAGAAGATTACTTGCACCTTCTTCTATTAGCTTATCCCCTCCTAGTTTAATCTCAATGAGACCATATTTACCATTTCTCAGGTGGACAACTGCATCACACTCCAAGCCGCTCTTGTCACGGTAATGATACACGTTTCCATCTATGGCATCAGCAAAAACTCTGAGATCCCTGACACACATATTCTCGAACAAAAGTCCCGCCGTTGATAGATCATTTATCAGGTCATTCGGACCAATACCCATTGCAGCAGTTGCTATAGATGGATCCACAAAATATCTGGTATCGGTTGTCCTAATAGCAGTCTTTGATCTCAGATTAGGATTCCACGCATGAGTATCTTCTATCACATATATTTTTTTCAAAGCAGAAATGTAGTTTCTTAATGTATTTTCACTAAATGAATCGTTTTCATCTGTACGAACGTCCCTTAATAGCGCTGTAATTGTGGTTTCCGTAGAAACCCCTCTGGCATAAGCTTTTAAAACACGTTTAGCCCTTTCCGGATCACGATATATATCATCTACTCTTGAAATATCTGATTCGACAACAGACTCATAGTAATCAACAGCTTGAGATAGAGCTATCTTTTCTTTTTGCCCTACTGCTTTAGGCCACCCGCCCCTGCATATCAGATAAGTTATATCATTTAAGGTATGACTGCAATTTCCGCTGACCTGCAGGTTATCTGAAAAAAGTGACCCTAACGATACATTTCCATTAGAATCCCCTGATTCAAATAAGCTCATCGGCCGCATTAAAAGTGATGCTATTCTTCCAATTCCTGTATGTGAGATTTCAGAAATATCCGGTGGGACAGCCGATCCGGTCAAGATAAACTGCCCAAACTCATTTCTTTTATCCACCTCAAACCTTACTGCATCCCACAACTTAGGCGCTAATTGCCACTCATCTATCAAATGCGGAACATCCCCCTGAAGAAGTTGTGACGGATCAACCTCCGCAAGTTCCAGATACTGTCTTTTTCTTGCCGGATCCTCAATATATATTACAGATTTTGATATCCTCTCCGCTGTAGTTGTTTTGCCACACCACTTGGCTCCCTTTACTAGTACCGCACCTTTTGCTTCAAGCTTATCACTTAAAACTCTGTCACATATTCTATTATAATATTTGTCTACCATAACATCCTCCAAGCCAAAAACCACGTTTCTCATATGAATTATACTTCCTGTTGATGAGTTTGGCAAGCTTTCGTTGATGACTTTGGCAAGTTTTCATTGATCACTTTGGCAAGTTTTCATTGATCACTTTGGCATCTCGAATCAGTCCTCGTATGAGTATATGTACTATATATTTGTATGCTATATTGGTATATGTTAAAATAATCTACGTACTAAAAAATTATCAAAGAATTGTTTTGCCTTGTAGAACTGTATTGATAACTATTTTATGAATTAATACTCTTTTAAATATCATGTATTGTCCTAGATTCACATATATCAATTATCTATTCAAGGACTTGGCATTTTTCTATTCGTCGTTTTGACGTTTGAAAGCATATATGAAATCGCCGACACGTCCGCGTACCATCTTGAGCTTTGCGAATAAAGGATTGAATGATGACAGTGTGAGAAGCTTTTTCTTATCCTTTTTCTCCATAGCATCTACGTATTTAGTAAGGAATTTATCCGCTTTTTCGAACTCATCTCTGTCCGGCCAGGATGGGATCACCTGAACGCCCGCTCATTGTAAGTTCAATATCCACACCACTGATACTTAAGGCACTTTACAGTGGCAGCTCGAAGAGTAATTGTTGACTGATTGTTGATACCATTTTCAAAATGCAATTATCACTGGCAAAGTACACATTTACTTCAGAATAAACAGCTTGACTACGCCATTTTCCGGCTATATATTTTAATTGGTGGTCATGTATATCCTTCATGATCGTTTTAAGCAGGAGACCGCCTGAACGATACATTTATATGAAAGGAAGGATATTATATGGCAAAAGAAACACAGGCACCGAGAGACAGCGTTTTCGTTGATCTCTTCCAAACAAGTGAATTCGCAGAGGCGAACGCAAAGGAACTCTCCAGATGGTTACTTAATCTTGGAGATGACTGGGATGGTGAGATACAGCCGTTCCGTATCGAGAATGCGATGTACAAAGATTACAGAAACGATGTTTCCTACATCGTTAACGATCGTTTAATAGTATTCTCAGAGCATCAGAGCACTGTTAACTACAATATGCCTGCAAGGATGTTCATTTACACCGGGAGAGTGCTGGAGAGATATCTTCCGTCAGACAAACGATTCAAGAAATCTCTTGTACCTATACCACATCCCTTGTTCTACGTTTTTTACAATGGTTCAGACAAACTGCCATTAATCTCTCATCTTAATCTTCGTGATGCATACATGGATGTAAAAGATATGCTTCATAACATTCCGGATGAGTATAAAGGCGGAGAACTGGATCTTTCGGTCACGGTGATAAACATTAACCCTTATATCGACGGCAAGGAAAATGAACTGATCAAGAAGTGCCCCGTTCTGTGGGAGTACTCTCAATTCAGTCAGATGGTGAAGAGTAGTCTAAAAAACGAGTCGGACTGGCTCGAGACCATTATCAAAAGCTGCATCGATGAAGGTATATTGAGAGAATATCTTATATCAAGAAGCTCGGAGGTATTCAATATGGTATTTGGCGAGTATAACTACGAAGAAGATGTTGCTGTTCAGAGGCAGGAAGCAAAAGAAGAAGGTAGCAAGGAAAGATCCATCGAGATTGCTAAAGAATTGATCGCACTCGGGGAGATTGCTTCTGAGAAAATTGCTGAGATTACCAAGCTGCCTGTTGAGACTGTTATAGAACTGGCAAATGCAGAGAATCATTAATTACATTTAAAAAGATCTGAGCTATTTGGTTCAGATCTTCTTTTTTATCCATTCGGTAATTTTGTGCTTTTTCATTCAGTCATCTGACGCTTGAAAACATATATGAGGTCGCCGACACGTCCGCGAACCATCTTGAGCTTTGCAAATAAAGGATTAAAGGACAGCATAAGAAGCTTTCTCTTATCCTTCTTTTCCATAGCATCTATATATTTCTCAAGAAATGCATCTGCTTTTTCAAAAGCATCTCTGTCAGGCCAGGATGCAATCACCTGGACATCCGATGCAGCTTCAGTATTCTCTGCTTGATCACCATTCCACCCGGTCAGACTGTGCGTGCGGTTCATGTATGCCATATACATCCTCACAACTCTGAGCGCATCTCTGCCCTCCTTCAGACGATACTCGCTTGAAAGCTCATCACCGTCCAGTCCAAGACCGACTGCATTATCCGGATGAATTCTGTATTTCACCAGACTCTTATTGTAGAAGTAGAAGCCATTCATTCCGGCACCGATAATTGCGATCTGCCAGTCATGAGGTATCTCTTCTGAAAGACTTCTGATAATCTCCTTTCTGATATTTCCACGGAATGCCATGCATGCTCCCTGACATATATTATGGAACATAATCTCAGTTGGTGTTATCTCCGTAAGAGACTTTTCTGAAACCTTATTATGATAGAGGTTGTTGTTTGACCATCCGGATCTTGGCTTTTCAAATAAAGCCGGATAATTCTTCCTGCCTTCTTCTATATCAGCTTCCGGAAGGAGTGCATAATCTTCTGCCGTTCTTCCATCTCTGTCCATAATAGAAAATGAACAGCCCAGGACTTTTATCGCCTGCCTCTTCTCCATAAGCCTGGTCATTACCTTGATCTTATCAGGTTCCCAGATATCATCCTGATCCGCGAGAAAGATTATATCTCCTGTAGCCGCATCTATAGCCCTCTTAAAATTCGCAGAAAAACCAAGATTCTCATTGTTCCTTATAAGTCTGAACTCTACATGCTTTCCGTGAGTATCTGCATCAGAATAATCATCAGAGTCAAATCCTTCCCCTTCGAAAGCATCTCTGTATTCCTCGAGAATTTCATAAGTTCCGTCCGTCGATGCATCATCTGAAACAACAATCTCATCCGGACAAACCTCACCACCCAGTATCGAGTCAAGCTGTTCCCTTATATACTTTTCACCATTATATGTAGCCATCGCTACTGTAATTCTCATGATTTAATCCTCTTCCATTTCCTGGTAAAAACTATGATGTTTATTATAGATAAACAGCTTGATGCCATTGCAAATGGCATCAAGCGTCGTTTTAGCTATATATAAAACATCTGCCCTATTGAACGTACCATATCACTCTTAAGTATACGATATTTAACCAGCGTGCGTACCCTCTGAATCTTCGGCTTGTCACGCATCAGAAGGAAATCATCCAGAAGCTTTCTGGATTTATCCGGCAGCTCATCTCCGAATCTTTCCTGCAGAAGCTCCATCGCGTCATATGCATCATTTTTTGCATTTCTCGTTGCAGGATCAAGAAGCTTAAGCAGCCTGTACCGGAAGCTCTTCACATCCTTTGCACCGACTTCATTTTCTGAATGTTGTCTGTAGAGCATAAGCTTTTTAGGAAAATGAACAACCTTTCCTATAGCACTTGTGTAGAGCGCTATCCACCAGTCATGCATGTCCATTCTTTCATCATATTCACCGAACATATCAGCCGCCCTGCGGTTTATGATCATGGTACAGCCTGTAACATAGTTCTGAACTATAAGCCTGTTGAAGGTCGTATAATGCTTTGCAACTTCAAGGTTCTTTTCATTTACATCGAGAGGATTCAGATTCTCGTCCACAACCTCATAATCTGAGAACACTACCAGCGGAAGAGTATTCTCATACTTCTTCTCGGCCGCCTTCATGGCTCCGAGCATGAGTCTGACCTTGTCCTTGTCCCATACATCATCCTGATCACAGAACATGACATAGTCTCCCTTGGAAAGGCCGAGCAGAAATGCGAAGTTCCTTCCCGGGTCACCAAAAGAAACCTCATCCTCGATATAAACTATCTTTGATCTGAAGCTGTCTCTGTATTCCTTAATGACGTTGACGGTCCCATCATAGGAACCGTCGTCATGTATTATTATTCTTATGTCTTTATAAGTCTGCGAAAGCAGAGAGTCAAGCTGCTCCCTGAGATACTTTTCGCCGTTATATGTTGCCAGTAAAATGTCAACCACTGATACTTATCTCCATTCAATAATTCAAACTCACATAGTATTTTCCGAGGCTTTTAGTTTCCAACAATCGAGAATGCATCTGTCGAACTGGCATCCTCAGGCATTACAAGAAACTCTTTACTAACTACAGTATTGAGAGTATTGATAAGCGAATCATATGAATAGCTTCCGTCATAACCACGGCATCCATGATTTGCAGCCATCTCAGGAGTGTAATCCTTCAGCCAGTAAACTCGTGAATTCTTTGAACCATAATCGTAGTAAGTTACATTCGGAATAAGCTTCGGATCCTCAATTGTTATAGTCCAAGGATCATCGCCCTCTCTGTAGCAATGGAACTTACAATCAATAGTAAGACCAACAAGGTTATTCGGATGCTGCTGTGTTGATACGAAGTTACCGAGTGAGTATGCACAGAATACCTTTCTGCCATCCTGAGCTGTAATCCACTCAGCAGTCTGAACTACGTGAGGATGTGTACCTATGATGATATCAGCACCCCAGTTTGCAAGCTTCTGAGCCATATCCAGCTGCATTTCTGAAGGAGTATGACTGTACTCAACTCCCCAGTGGGCACTTACGATAACCATATCAGCCACATGTCTTGCATGATACAGCTGCTTTTTGATAAGTTCTTCCTCGTCAAATGTAATGACTCTGGTCTCAGAAGCCTCAGGAGTCGGTATTCCGTTTGTTCCATAGGTATATCCAAGACATGCTATCTTGATTCCGTCATATTCATATACAGGTATATATTCAAGATCATCCTTGTTCCAAAGACCGAAAGCTACAAGGTCATCCGGCATCTGATTGTTCCAGAAATCCATTGTTGCAGAAAGTCCGGCTGCACCACAGTCATAAGTATGATTGGTAGACAGATTGAAGAGCCTTACATTTGCATCATAAAGTGCCTGACCGCACTGTCCCGGAGTTGAGAAAGTTGGATAACCTGAAGGTGTAATCTCAGTATTTACTATCGTCTCCTGGTTGATGAAGTTAATGTCATGAGCCTTCCAGAAGTCAGCAACATTTTCGTAAACGTATGTGAAATCATAAGTTCCATCATTACTTCTGGCCGCTGCAGACTTGAATATTCCCGAGTGTATAAGGTCATCACCGCTTGCTGTGAAGGTTATGTCCTTCTCTTCAATAGGAACTTCTGTAGTTATCTCTTCTTCCTGACCTTTTTCAGCGAGATAATTATCCACTCTGCCCGCAATGCTGTCTGTATCCGTTGCATCACTTACAGTATGTGCATCCGGATATCTGACATCCTCGTTGGAAGCAGTCTCCTTACCGCCACAACCTGAGATTGTAAATATCATAGCCAGCGAAAGTGCTATGATCCTGACATTCTTTCTCTTCAATATTTTTCTGCCTTTTCTAAACATTTGAAATCTCCATCGTCAGTTTTTTAGTTAGATATATAATTCACAGCCTCCAGCGCTGCAACGGCTCCGTCTCCGGCTGCAGTCACAAGCTGTCTGACCTTCTTGGTCCTTCCATCACCCGCCGCGTATATTCCGGGTGTTCCTGTATGAGTATCTTCACCGGCTTCTATATATCCTGCATCATCAAGCGTTACCACATCTGCAAAGTCCTCATTCTGAGGCATCTGTCCTATGGCAACGAAAAGTCCTGATACTTCTATCTCCTGTTTTTCACCGGTATTCTTATCCGTAACCTCAACCCCGGTCAGTACACTGAACTTATCTTTCTCTTCAGTAATCAGCTTCGTTACATTTGCATTAAGGATAAATGTAACGTTCTCCTTCTGCCTCAGCGCCTCCAGAGTTTTAGGCTCACCACGGAAGCCCTCACGTCTGTGAATTATGTAAACCTTATTGCAATAGTTCGTCAGGAACATTGCATCCTCCAGAGCGGTGTTTCCGCCGCCGTTAACTGCAACATCCTTACCTTTAAAGAACGCTCCGTCACATGTAGCACAATATGAAACACCATGACCGATCAAAGCTTTCTCGTTTTCAAATCCCAGCGGTCTGTTAACAGCTCCGGTCGCAAGTATAACTACACCTGCTTCGTAAATCTCGCCTGAAGCACCGGTAATACAGAAATCTTTTTCTGCCCTCTTCTCTATTTTAACCGCCTTGTCAAATATGACCTCTGCACCAAGCTCTGTTGCCTGTTCATAGAGCCCCATGGCAAAATCAAATCCTGAAGTCTTTTTGATTCCGGGATAATTCATGATATCCGGTGTATTCACTATCTGTCCACCGAAAGTATTTGCCTCAAGAACGGCTGCACTCTTTCCGGCTCTCTCAACATATATTGCCGCCGAAAGCCCAGCAGGTCCGGCTCCTATTATAATTACATCTTTTTTCATTGCAGCCCCCGAACTACCCATATGGGATTACGCACTATACTCCAAGGAAACTCTTAAGTTTATCAGCAGGCACAAAACCTACACTTCTGTCAGCCTCTTCACCATTCTTAAAAAGAATAAGACATGGGATACTGCTGATACCGTACTTTATCGCAAGTCTTTCCGCAGAGTCAACATCTATTCCTACAAATTTAACACTGTCAACCTCTTCAGAAATCTTCTCCACAACAGGAGAAAGCATCTTACAAGGTCCGCACCATCCTGCCCAGAAATCAACCAGAACAGGCTTTTCGCTCTGTAATACTTCTGCTTCGAAAGCATCTTCGTTTATCTGTAAAACTGCCATATTGTTACCTCCTAACTCTTGATGATCTCTATGAGTTCATCCTTTGGTACCGGTTTTGAGAAGTAGAAGCCCTGGAGATACTCTACTCCCAGCTTCTGCAGCATTTCAACATGCTCCTTCGTTTCAACACCTTCTACTACTATCTTTCTGTTCATGCTTCTGATCATATTGATACTGTTCTCAAGTACTATACGACCGAATTCTGTTTTTTCCGCTGCCCAGAGTATGCTCTTATCTATCTTGACTATATCGAAGTCAAGTGAGAAGCTGCTCTGCATATTCGAGTATCCGGTTCCGTAATCATCCATTGAGAAATGGAATCCGGCTTTCTTGAGATCGGCCATAACCGTACTGAGTATATCATAATCATCCGGCTCAACCGACTCAGTTATCTCAAAGTTAACAAGCTCCTTCTTAAGACCATAGCTTTCTACAACGCCTAAAACTCTTGCAGCAAAATCCTTCTTGATACACTGAAGAACCGAGAGATTAACATTTATACATTCCATGCCATATCTCTGCGGAACTCCTGACTGAAGGAATTCACATACGTTCTTCAGAACAAATTCACTTATCTCATCTATGATACCTATCTGCTCAGCAACAGGAATGAATTCATCCGGCGGTACATTTCCAAGCACACTGTCTTTGAGACGGAGCAAAGCTTCTGCTCCATAAAGCCTGAAATCATCGGCGTGATATGTAGGCTGGTAATATACCTCGAATTCTTCGTCCTTAAGTCCTCTTATGAGTGCCTTCTCTACTTCCATCTTTCTGAGTGCAAATGAAAGGTCCTCGCCATAAAGAAGCTTTCTGTTATAGATTCTCGGAACGCTGCTGTCTGCAACGAAGAGTACTTCAGATGCCTCAACCAGCTCCTTCGGGAATTCTGCTATAGCCACTGTTACATCAAGAATAACCTTTGATCTTCCGATAAGCCATTCATGATCAAATCTCTGGAGTATGCTCTCTGATATCTCTTTTGCTGTCTGTTTTACAGATAATCTTCGAAGAAGGTATTCCATACTCTTCCTTGACCCATCCGCCGTTTTTTCCTGCATCAGTATTACAAACTGACCAGGCGAGGTTGCATATATACAGGTCCTTGGAACCATAGTCTTGAGGAATACACCCATGATTTCTGTACAGCCGTCCATATTTGTTGAACCTGTTCTCTTGAGTGCTGTATCAAGATCATTTACTTTAACGAATATTGCCTTGGTAGGAATATGCAGCGTTCTTATATTATTAAGATCCATAACCAGAGCTTTACGGTTATAGATTCCTGTATCCTGATTTACGAATTCATCTTCACCTTCCAGAGCAAGAAGAAGTCCGAGCATTGCCAGTCCTTCAGCGAAAAGCTCGCTCCTTATTGAAGGAATAAACATCTGAATGAGTATTCCCGTAACAACTATGGTGAGGAAATACAGCAGCGCAATCTTCTTCTTGGTAGTTATAGCCTTCCAGCTTCTGAGGAGGTGGATGACAGAAACAACTATATATACTGCCGATGCAACATAGATGAAAGCCTCTCCCCAGCCTCTGTGGAAAACTCTGGCTTCATCATAATAGAAAACAAAGTTTGTAAACGGCTGAATCACCGTAAGTGCAAACATTATTACAAACAGCAGTGAATCTCTGAAAAACTCACTGTCTTTCCTCTTTCTTATAAGACTGGTTACGCACATCTCATAATAGTAGAAGCAAGGAGCCAGTGCGGAATGCACCAGGAAATAAACCGTATCACAGGTTCTCATAATAAAGAAAGCCTGATCATCCACATGAATAAACGGACGCACTATTTCCAGTATGATTTCAACTGACGAGCTTATTATGATAATTCCGAGCATGGCAATATACGCTACATTCTGGTACCTGTCGGTACGTTTCAGAATCAGCGTATAAACAAGACACGTCATAGAAAGAAGAAGTGCCGCGATATATAAAGCTATATTTGATCCATTTATGACCGGCATAACATGCCCTCTCCCAAGTATTTACAGTACTCTTTATTATACCCCAAAACCTTCCATATCTGCAATCTGAAACTGATATGACCGCTCACCTCTGAACCACGACTCCTCAAGGGTTCCCGAGACATGGAAGACAGATGGCTCACCGAGTTCTCTGTACTTCTTTGCTATATTGAATCCCAGAAATGTAACGCCCTCCGAAATGAACTTGATATGAGCGTTCTGTCCGAGATAATTCACAGTTGCAGGGTCTATATTGCAGACACGGTGGAATATCGGTTTCGGATTACCTTCACCGTAAGGAGCGAACCTCTGCTGTTCTTCCATTAAGGCATCGAGCGAGTTCTCAACAAGTTCCAGATCATACTCTATCTCAGGAATCCTGTCCCAAGGATACTCCCCTTCAATCTGATCCTCGCAGGCCTTACGGAATGCATCTTTAAACTCTGCAAAATTCTCTTCTTTTATCGATAACCCGGCTGCACCTGCATGACCGCCGTACTTGTAACAGAGATTCTGTATGCTGTCGAGCACGTTCTTTACATGAATCTCAGGAATGGATCTTGCAGAACCCTTAAGGATCCCGTCATCCTTTGAATCAGTAAGACAGATAACCGGACATCTGTATTCCTCACAAAGCCTGCCTGCTATAAGACCTACTACTCCTTCACCAATACCCGGCTGGTATACAACTATAGGTTTCTGAATGTTTGCTTCCGAAACCTCGTCTCCTCCCATGAGCTGTTTTCTTATCTCATCCATGGCAAGTCTTACAAGCTCTTTCCTTCTGTTATTGTTATTCACAACTCTCTCAGCTGTAGGAAGAAGCTCCGGATTTCTATTCCCCATGGTAAGCAGTCTTACTACCATCTCAGAGCCATCGTCATGAAGCCTTCCCGGCGCATTGAAGAGAGGGGCCAGAGTAAATCCATAGTCAACTTCATTTATATGGTCACCCAGTCTCGTCAGAGCGAGAAGCGCTGAAAGACCCGGTAAGACTGTCTCGTCTGTCTGTTCATTTATCGCCTGAAGCCCTTCTTTCACAAGCTTTCTGTTCGCCCCGTATAACGGCATAACATCTGCAACTGTTGCGACAGATGCAAGCACCAGGAGGGTTCTGAGTTCCTTATCCGGATTAAGCCCTCTTGCAATACGATAAGCTATGCCTGCGCCACAGTAATCCTCGAATCCGGAATTCTCAGGATTGACGTGTGGATCAAGTATGATATCTGCTTCAGGAAGAACCTTGTTACCATCCTCACCTATTGCAGCAAGATGATGGTCCGTAATTATTACCGTAAGCCCCTTTTCCTTCGCTTTCTTTATAGCATCGATGGCTGCAATACCGTTATCAACAGTAATGAGAAGTCCGTCATCTATACTGTCTATGATTCTTTCATTTATTCCATAGCCTTCGGAGAATCTGTGCGGGATCCTGAGTTTTGGCTGAGTCCCTCTCAGCATAATACCTGCAGCCATGATTGTCGTCGCACTTATTCCGTCGCAGTCATAATCTCCGACTATAGTGATATTCTTTTTATTACCATCCTCACTATCAAGGAAACTGTTGATGAGGCTTATCGTTTCATCAAGATTTTCTATATAAGGTTCTCCCTTATCTTCCATAAACTCCTCGAAGCTTACGGGGAAATTCTTGTCAACATTCTGTCTTACGACTTCCTCTATACTGTTGCAGGTCCCAATTTTACGCATAATGTCTCCTTTAGATTAACAGGCTTTGTACTCCTTGTTTTAACCAATGGGGACGGTTCCCTTCGGTCGTGCAATCGCGTCCTACCGAGAACCGTCCCCATCGGCTGCCAACCATATCGGTCAGCTATTAGATCAATCTATTAATTCGATCCTTTTCTGCCTTCTTTTTTACCATAATTTATGTAGTGCATATAATACTTCTGATTATCGTTTCCAAATGCTTTCCTGAGATCAGCATACTTATTCTTATAAAATGTCATATTGAAGCTTGCCTTTCCCTGACGTCCTTCCTTCATTCCGTAATTTACAAAATGCTGAAGTGTCTTAACATCGTCATTTCCGAAAGCCTTCTTTATATCAGCGTACTTATTCTGATAATAATTAAAATCATAAACCGCACTGTAGTCAACCCCGTTCAGCTTCGTAACAGCTCCCTGAACCGTTGATACACCGGTTGCTATTCTGCCTTCGCGCTTTCCGTAATTCATGTAATGTGTGTAGTACTTCTTAAGATCATTTCCGAAAGCAGATCTCAGATCCGGATACTTATTCTTATATGACTGAACATCAAACGAAGCGCTAGCGCGACGTCCTTCCTTCATTCCGTAATTTACAAAATGCTGAAGTGTCTTAACGTCATCATTTCCAAAAGCCTTCTTTATATCAGAGTATTTCTGCTGATAATAATTGAAGTTGTAAACTGCACTGTAGTCAACTCCGTTAAGCTTCGTAACTGCTCCCTGAAGTGTCGTAACTCCTGTCGCTACTCTGCTTTCCTTCTTGCCATACCGTGCGTAATGCTCATAGTACTTTCTGAGGTCATTTCCGAAAGCACTTCGAAGATCCGGATACTTATTCTTATATGACTGAACATCAAATGAAGCGATCGCACGTCTGCCTTCCTTCATTCCGTAATTAAGGAAATGCTCAAAAGCTTTTGTCTTATCTGTTCCGAATGCCTTCTTGACATCTGCATTATTTGAAAGGTAATAATCTGCATTGAATACTGCACTGTAATCAATACCGTTTCTGACAAGGGCTCCCGGTCTTACCTTAGCCTGAAGAACTCTGTCGCCGAAGTCCTGTGCCCAGTATATTCCGTAACCACTGCTTACCTTAACACAGCCAATACCTATAGCTTTATAGTTTGAATTGAGGATATTCTTTCTGTGTCCTGAAGAATTCATCCATGCATTTACTACAGATGCAGGTGTCTGCTGTCCGGCTGCTATATTCTCGCCATAAGCATATAATCCTGATGGGAAAGCTGTAAAACAGCTTGTGCCATTTGGTCTCGTATGATCGAATTTTGTTGTTATCTCTGCCGCACGACCGACAGCTGTATCATAAAGCTTAGCATCCATCGTGAGAGGTGCTATTCCCTGCTTTGCTCTCTCCTGATTTACAAGGTCAAGAACCTGCCATGCAAAATTCTCATCTACTGTACCGGCATAGGTTTTTCCGCCGAACGTTACATTTCCAAGTACCGATCCGCCTATAGGTGATTCTTTTATAGGTGCCGCTGCATATACCGATCCAACAGGTGCAAATGAAAGGACCGCCGCCAAAACGAGTGCCAGCAACGCACTCTTTATTCTTTTTCCCCTACTTAACATATAAAACCCCCTGTTTCTATATAGTAATAAATAAACAAAACCCACTAACCTTATGATACTATGAAACTCCCCATTTGCATAGTTCAAATGAGGAGTTTGCCTTACAAAAATCATGTTATTTTTATAGTAAAAGTGCTACATATGCGGTCTCTGTCGTAACATGTCCCAGGTCTATCGCACCCGCATCCAGAAGAGACCTTCCGACGGCATATCTCATCAGGTCTGACCCGCCATAAATACACTGAGACTTCGCATATACTTTAACACCGCCTGACACCAGAGATTGGATTTCCTGCAGGATGCTCGACTTACCAAAACCGGCCTCTTCCGTGTCAGGCACTCCGCCTGCCCCGAAGGTCTCAAGGATTACAGCATCGTAACCCGAGTAGGCTTTCAGAAGCTCTGCATCAAATCCGGGATACAGTCGCACGATTCCAACCTTCTTTGAGGAGCCCTCGTTCTTTGTGTCATCTGAAAAATGTATCGCTCCCGCGTCCAAGTCTTTCAGATAATCTCTGATCCATGTCATACGGGGATTATCGTCTCCGTGAGGGATTTCTATCATTGCATCCTTACCGGTCGAATCAACTTTCACCGTCCAGAGTGCATCCATCAGTTTCCCTGCGAAGTAGATATATATCGAAGATAGGTCATGCAGCTTATCAAGACTTCCCGCCAGATTTTCTTCTGCATCCGAACCATCATTTCCGAGAGGTATCATTGCGCCCGTGATGATTACGGGTTTATCTACATCTCTCAGAAGAAGTGACAGCGCCGCCCCGGTAAAACTCATAGTGTCTGTACCATGAGTTACAAGGAAGCCATCGTAAGCATTCAGATTCGACTTTATATAATCCGCCAGAACACGCCATTCCTTCGGCCCGATATTGGTAGAATCAAGATTCATAACCTCATGGATATCATATGTTGTATCCGGGTATAAACCCTTGTTCTTCCCTTCGGACAGAATCTTTCCTATAAGCCTGTCCAGGCCTTCTGTCCCGGCAGGACTGAGATTGCCTCTTTCATCCCGGATGGAAACTATAGTTCCACCCGTTGCTAAAACTCCGATTCTCATATTCTAGTACTCTTCATTTTCTCCCTGATTACGTGATACGAATACCATGCTTGCTATAAGCAGTCCTCCGAAGAGAAGTGTTCCTACTACATAAATTATAGATACAAGTGGTGACATGTTTACTCCTTTTCCAAAACCAGATTCTTCATAATTTTTCATTTATTGAGGAAGATCATCCAGATCTTCGCCGTTAGTTTCTATAACCTTCTTATACCAGTAAAAGGAATCCTTTCTGTAACGCTTCATGTCGAGCAGATCGAATTCTTCTCTGTTTACATATATGAATCCATATCTCTTTACCATACCTTCATGGGTTGAGATAAGATCAATAGCTGACCAAGGGCAGTAACCAAGAATCTCACAGCCTTCATCAGCCGCAATCTTCATCTGCTCTATGTGCTTTCTCAGGTACTCTATTCTGTAACCATCATGAACCTTGCCATCCTCGGTAAGCTTGTCATAAGCACCGAGTCCATTTTCTGTTATAAGCATCGGAAGTCTGTAACGGCTGTATATTTCTCTGAATGTAGCACGGAAGCCTTCAGGATCTATCTCCCAGCCAAACTCTGTATGCTGAAGGTTAGGATTTGGATAGTATCTGTATACTCCCGGCTCAACCATTCCACTCTGCTGATCAGCCTTACCGGTTTCTGTCTCAGTATCACCGTCATCCCATTCAACAGTTGCAGTATTATAATAATTAAATGCAATGTAATCCGGATGACCTTCCTTCATGATGTCCATGTCGCCTTCTTCCATCTCAGGGATGGCATCATGCTCTTCAAGGAACTTCCATACAAGATTGTTGTACTCTCCATTTACAGCCAGATCCAGATAAAGCCAGTTTCTTATAGCGTTGAAGTTTTGAGCCGCAAGTACATCCTTCGGCTTACAGCTTGCAGGATATACAAGAGAAATGTTCGGAGCAGGTGCTATCATGGCTCCCGGACACATATCATGGCACATCTTCATAACCTTTGCCTGTGCAAGGAGCATGTGGTGATTCTCCTGGTAGAGCTTCTTTATTACATTGTCAACTCCGTCAAGGTTGCTTGTTCCTATAGCACTTCCAACAAGTGTCAGCATGTTCTGTTCATTTATAGTCAGCCAGTACTTAACTCTGCTTCCGTAATTCTCGAAAAGAATCTTTGCAAAATTAACGAATTCGTCCACACTCTCTCTTCTTGACCATCCACCCTTCTTATCAAGAGCTGCAGGAAGATCAAAATGGAACATTGTTACAAGCGGCTCTATTCCGTATTTGAGACATTCATCTATAACATTACTGTAGAAATCAATGCCCTCCTGATTGATACGGCCTGTTCCTTCAGGAAGTATCCTGGTCCATGCAATACTGAAACGGAATGTCTTGAATCCCATCTCTGCCATAAGAGCTATATCTTCTTTATAATGATGATAGAAATCTGCGCAGACATCCAGCGGACTTGTTCCTTCCGGAACAGTCTTTACATCCTGAACGCTCGGTCCTTTACCATGTGAAAGGTTTGCGCCTTCTACCTGATATGCACTGGTTGAAGCTCCCCAGAGGAATCCCTCCTGAAGCCCGTGATGCTTTGTTATTATCATATGTTCGTACCCCCTAATCTATTACCTGATTGAAAGTTCCGCCACAGTGCCTGCGCGGCACATCATTGCCTGCACGGCACTGTGGCTATCTGGATGTTTTCTTCGAAAACATCCTAATCTTGATCCAAATGTTCACGCTGCAGAAGATTGAACAGCGCTCCATAAAGATTTGAATCATTCATGTATTTACAGGTATCAATTCTTATATGGTCAAAAATCTTATCAGGTTTCATGAGAATCTTTACATACTTTCTGATTCCCTCGATAAACCTCGGTTCGTGGCTTATACCACCACCTATAAGAATAACCTCCGGATCTACCAGAAGATATATATTTATACATTTCTTGGCTATGCTGAAATACATGTCCTCGAGAGTATCGATAGCTATCTCGTCACCCTCGTCGGCCATCTTATAGATCATCTCACCGGTCACTTCCTTGTATGGAATCCCCTTCTTCTTTGCAAACCAGTAGCACATGGAAACCGTACTGTGAGATGCAGCCCAATGGAAATATACCTTTTCCAGGTAATCAGTAAGGCCCTCGTTAGGATCCCTTTCTTCAGGTGACTTAACATTCTTCAGATCCTCACGAGTCATATTCTCAATCATATAGGAAACCTCTCCTGCGAGAAGATGCTTTCCATGTATGACCTTTCTGTTCCTTACGACTGCTCCGCCAATACCCGTACCAAACACAAGCACTGCACAATCCTTTACATCCTTTGCATTTCCGAGCCAGACTTCGGCAAGAGCGGCACATTTTGCGTCATTCTCAAGAGCAACCGGAAGATTGTCACATCTCTTCGACAGAATCTCTCCAAGCGGAACCTTATCCATATACGGAAATGCACCGCCACCATATACTATTCCGCGCTTAACATCAATCTGTCCGGGAAGTGATATGGCTATGCCCTCCGGTGACATATCCTTCTTTTCTTCATAAATATTAACAAGATTATCTATAAAATCTTCACTCGTTGCCCCACTGTAGGAAGGAACAGATCTTTTCCCCTTCTCAACAATCTCACCCTCTATCGTGATAAGCGCATATTTTACAGATGATCCTCCTATATCAAAAACCAGATACATATTCTTCCCTCGCTTAATCATCCGTTTCCGTGGCATTATATGAAATACCGCTATACTTGAATTCGTCGATAGTCATGGTAAGTCCTTCAGTATATCCTTCGAAATTATCAGGATCTTTTGCCTTTTCCTTCATGGTTGCTTCGAATTCATAAGACCCTTTGGTAAAACAAATCGTAGCTGTTCCATCTTCGCCGCTTGAACAACCGGTTATCTCGAAGCCATCATCTGACATCTGCTGACCCGTCTTACCTTTGTATGTATCCAGTTCAGCCTGGTCCGGTATTCCTGCTGTAAGATCTATTATCTCATCAACAGCCACATCCTTCAGAATATCCTGGATTTCCTTATCAGTTTCAGAATCATCTCTGTTCGGATCATTCACAGCATCTCTGTACACAGCTTCTATCTTACTGTATACTTCATCACCGGTTTTACCTATAACCTTATATGCACGGTCGTCATAATGAACAACATAAACTATTTTTTCATTGCTGGATGAATAGAATGCCTGGTCATCACCTACAGCAAAAACATCTGCAAATGTTTTGAAGTCCGGAAGATTCTGAGTCTCCTTAGCTGTGCCCGTTGTATCAGTCGTATCTCCTTTTTTGCCGCAGGCACCCATACAGACAGCCACACCCAGAATAAGTGCTGCCGTAATCATCTTTTTAGCAAGTCTCTTTTTCATTTATTATTCCCTCTCTCACTAAGTTTTTGCTTAACCCTGTGAATTATTATTATGTACGCCGTAACAAGAAATGCATCCGCGAAAACCCAGGCCAGCGGACTGGCAAGACAGGCTGCAATGTATCCGTATTTCGGTACAAGCACAAAACCTGCCAAAGCTCTCGCTATCATCTCCAGGACGCCTGCAAGTATCGCAAGTATCGAATAACCCATACCCTGAATCATGAATCTGACTACATTTACAAGTACCAGCAAAAAATAGAACATCGAATTTTACTTTAGATAAGTATATGTGTTATGTACCAGAAGCGGGCTCGGATCTTTGATGAATATTAGAGCCACATTTTTACCGAATATAAGCAGGAACAGAAATGCAAGCAGTGCATAAGCAAATCCGATAGCAACGCACCATCTGAGTCCGGCGTTGATCCTGTCAGGTTTTTTTGCACCCATATTCTGCCCGCCATAAGTTGCCGCCGTGGATCCAAGTGCATCAAACGGACAGCAGAAAAACATAGTAACTTTCAAAGCAGTGGCGGAAGAAGCCACATATACACTTCCAAGTACATTTACTGCTGATTGAAGTATAACACTACCTATAGCTGTTATGGAATACTGAAGCCCCATCGGAACTCCTATATACAGAAGCCTTCCGACATAAGCCATATCAAGCCTGCCTTCGTCATTTTTAATCCTCAAAATCTCAAATTTATGCCGCATATATAATACGCACAGCACGCCTGATATGAGCTGCGAAATAACCGTCGCCAGTGCAGGGCCGGCTATCCCGAGTGGCATCACCATAACTATATCAAGTATAACATTTATTACCGAAGAAAGCAGTAAAAAATATACCGGAGTCCGGCTGTCTCCCAGGCTCCTGAGGACCCCTGAGGAAAGGTTATACAGCAAGGTTACCGGGATGCCCAGGAAGATTATTGAAAGATAAATATTTGACTCTTCAATAATATCCGACGGTGTCCTGAGAAGGGTAAGTATATTTCGACATTCCAGGAAAACTATAACTGTTATGACAATAGCAAAAATAGCCAACGTATATATACTGTTGGCTACAAATTTGCGCATGGAAACATAATCCTTAGCTCCAAACTTCTGTGCAACAGGTATGGCAAAGCCTGAACAAAGTCCCATACAGAAGCCTATAACCATAAATGTAACGCTGCCCGTTGCTCCTACCGCCGCAAGGCTGTTTTCGCCAAGGTATCTTCCGATTATGATCGTGTCGACCAAACTATAAAATTGTTGAAACAGATAACCCGCCAGAGTAGGAAGCATGAACATAAGAACATGCTTCAGCGGCGAGCCAACTGTCATATCTACTATCTTCTTTTCTGACATTAGATACTTCTCTTAATTATTTCTTTTCCTCGAGATCGAGTCCCTCTTCAATCTTCTCTACAACCGGAATATCCTTATTTCCGACAACTTTCTTCATAACAAAGAGAGTTCCGATCATAAGAACAATACCGATAGGAAGTACTATGTATGCCTTCGGAATGAATCCGGAAATAACATACGTCACGGCACTGACACACGCAACCGTAAATGCGTATGGAAGCTGTGTTGAAACGTGTGCAACGTGATCACACTGTGCACCTGCAGATGCCATGATAGTTGTATCAGATATAGGTGAGCAGTGATCGCCGCATACAGCACCTGCCATACAAGCAGACACACATACAACTCCGAGAGGATTTGTAAGCGGGAATACGCTGAGTGTTATAGGTATAAGTATACCGAATGTTCCCCAAGATGTTCCTGTTGCAAATGAAAGGAAGCATGCGATAAGGAATATTATAGCCGGAAGCAATGACTGGAAGTTAGCTGCCCTGTTCATAACGAAGTCAGCAACGAACTCCTTAGCTCCGAGTGAATCTGTCATAGCCTTAAGTGTCCAGGCAAGTGTAAGTATGAGTATTGCAGGAACCATAGCCTTAAAGCCTTCAGGGAGACAATCCATAAGATCCTTGAACGTTAAGCTTCTTCTGAGAAGGAAATAAATGATCGTAACAACAAGAGTAACTGCCGATCCGAGCATGAGTCCTACAGATGCATCTGCATTTGAAAATGCATTAACAAAGCTTTCGCCTTCGAAGAATCCACCTGAATAGATCATTCCGATTACACAGGCAACAATAAGTACTATTATTGGAAGTACAAGGTCTATAACCTTACCCTTCTCATTGGTCTTTTCATTTGCGGCATCAGATGCCTTCTTAAGACCATTGAAGATATCGCCGTTCTTTGCTGCATCCTCATGGCGTGCCATAGGGCCGAAATCCATGTTTGAAACAGCAAGGAAGAGCATCATTACTATTGTAAGGAGTGCATAGAAGTTGTATGGGATTGCCCTAATGAAAAGGTGCAATCCATTTCCTTCCTCAACGAAACCTGAAACGGCTGCTGCCCATGATGAAACAGGAGCTATGATACATACAGGCGCTGCAGTAGCATCTATAAGATATGCAAGCTTGGCACGTGAGATGTTGTGCTTGTCAGTAACAGGTCTCATAACGCTGCCGACTGTGAGGCAGTTGAAATAGTCATCTATGAATATAAGTACACCGAGAGCAATTGTCGCAAGCTGCGCACCTATACGAGTCTTGATATGAGTACTTGCCCAACGTCCGAACGCCGCGGATCCACCCGCCTTATTCATAATGGCAACCATGGTTCCGAGTATTACAAGGAATACCAGGATTCCGACATTGTATGCATCTGCGAGTGAAGCAACTATACCGTCGTTAAATACATGTGTAAGTGTTCCCTCAAAACTGAACTTTGAGTACAGGAGTCCGCCCACAACTATTCCTATGAAAAGCGATGAGTATACTTCCTTTGTTATGAGCGCCAGCGCTATAGCTATGATAGGTGGTACCAGTGCCCAGAATGAATGGTAGAAAGGATTTCCTGCCATAGGATCGATACCGTCTTCGCCTGCCGCAAAAACTGCCGTTGTACATACGGATGCAAGCATAAGAACAAGTGCCATGATCCTGATTAATTTCTTCTTGTTCATAAATATCCTCCTAGGATTATATTATAGTGAATTCTATTCACCGAATTCCTTCAGGCCGTCTGAAACCTCATACTTGTATGATTCACGATTTGCAGTAACCAGATCATCATACATCTTTGTTCCTTCAATATAGCCTCGAGTATCATACCAGCCGTCACTGAAATCTGAACTTCCTACAATACCTTCACATGAAGAAACCATATATTCGTCATCCGGAAGCATTACAACACCGTTATATCTTACCGGATAGTAAACTGTTGTTGTATCAAACTCGCCCTCAGAATGAGAAACAGTTGCCGCGAATACAAGGTAATAAACGTTATTCTGTGCGAAATCTGTTCCCAGATCCTTAGCTACAAGGAGATATTCGCCCTTGAATGAAAGTTCACCCACGGAAACTTCTTCTTCATAATCAGATGCTATATAGCTCTTGATTCTGTCTAATGCATCTGCTTTAAGAGTTTCTTTATAGTCATCTGCAATATCAGCGATTGACTCTATATGTTCATATGCCTCATATCTCTCAAATCCATCAGCACACTCAGCATCATAATTCTCTCTGTTGCTTTCAACTATATCTATGTAAGCATTAATAGGATTAACATATCCTCTTGTTGAATACTTTCCATCTACATACGAGTTTCCAAGTATTCCTGTAGACTCATTGTAATTCACGCCTTCATCATTCTTAAGAATATCTGTGAATCCTACAGGGAAGTATACTGTTCCGGCCGTAAATCTGTTGTCTGAACTGGAAACCTTGCCCCTGTAAATAATATAGATAATGTTATATGCGTTTCCGTAAACATCTTCTTTTCTTGTAAGATAAGAATAACCTGCATACTCGAGATCGCCTACGGATGCACTGTCATCATTTGCAAAGTTAGCAAGTATTGTATCCTCTGCATCTCCTTTGATCTTATTTATAAAGTCATCCGGAAGATCAAGATATGATGCAATATATTCATCAAGTCCGGATACCTCATAGTCCTTCTCTGTCTCTGCCGGAATCTTTCCTAACCTCTCAGCATATGAACCCATATCATCACTTGGGATAGTAACTGTAACTTTATCTCCATTTGAAAGACCGTTCATAGTCTCACAGTGGAAATCATATGAATTAAGGTCTGAACCTTTATAATCAAGTACTACTCTTCCGTCAGGAGCGATTCCTTCAAACGATACATCAAGATCAGCAAATGCATCAAATGTACCGACTTCCTCAAGGCCTTCAACTTTGTATTCCTTATCCTTGAACTTTACCTTACCCTTGACGTACTTCTTGATGTAATCTTCGTCAACGTTCCATCTATATTCAATCGTATCACCATTGGAGAGGTTATCAGACGCAACAAGTTCAACTGATACTGCATCCTTAATATACGATACAGGTGATGTAACCTTATACAGGATTCCCAGCTCTTTCTTCGCTTTTCTGGTAAACTTAAGTCTCTTGCCATATTTCTGTTCTACAGCAACCCAGTCTACATATACATTAGCCTCACCATAACCTTCGTAACCGCTGGTCTCTACAACTACAAACTTGTTGAGGTTTACAGTTCTTCTTGAACTGAAGATTGCTATGCATGAAATGCAAAGTATCAAAACGAGTGCAGCTGCGCCTATTATTCCGGCAATCATATACTTCTTCGGAATCGGCTGCTTCGGAGCTGCCGCCTGCTGGCTGTAACCTGTGTTCTGTGCCGGCTGCTGGCTGTAGTTTGCATTCTGTTGGTTATAATTAGCATTTTGCTGACTGTAATCTGCAGTCTGGCCTGTTGTTGCCTGCTGATTGTAATAGGCAGTCTGATCGTATCCCTGCTGGTTGTAATCCACCTGCTGTTGGTTGTAATCTGCCTGCTGCTGATAGTTTTCAGTAGTTGGTGTTGTCACTGGCTGCTGACTATCGTCAGTAGTCGGAGCTGCCACTGGTTGCTGATTGTAATTAGTTGTTTCAGGAGTCTCGTTAGATACTAGTGAAAAACCACAATAACCGCAGAATTTTGCATCGTCCGGATTCTGCTGACCGCATTTTGGACAAAACATATACTCACCCTCCTACACCAAAGATTAGTCTTGTATAACGTAATAACTATAATGGATTTTGGGTCAGTTTTCAATGATTTTAGGACGTTTTTCAATATTTTCTTGACATAGATAAGCTTGTTTGCTATGATTCTTTAGTGCCGCATTTTGGTACGGGACAAATGTTCAGCTGGAGATGTACTCAAGAGGCTGAAGAGGCGCCCCTGCTAAGGGTGTAGGTCGGGTGACCGGCGCGAGGGTTCAAATCCCTCCATCTCCGATAATTTAATATTCCTCGATAGCTCAATGGTAGAGCACGCGGCTGTTAACCGCGGGGTTGTAGGTTCGAGCCCTACTCGGGGAGCTTCATGAGGCATCCAGATGTCCAGAGTATTATGGTGCCATATGTGCAAAGCACATATGATATCCCTGCTTCGCAGGTCTATGTTCTGCTTCGCAGAACGCATCCTCGCTTCGCTCGGACACCAGGACTCCGTCACGCCTACGGCGTGCCACCTCGTGCCCATGGCGCCATGGCCAAGTGGTAAGGCAAAGGTCTGCAACACCTCTATCACCAGTTCAAATCTGGTTGGCGCCTCTAAAAAGAACCTGCTTTTTCAAGCAGGTTCTTTCTTCATGTATATTAAGCGGTCGATTACTTACTCTTTTCAATCAGATCTTCAATTGTACATCCCAGAACTTTTGATAAACTGTATAACGTTTCTGCACTTGCCTTGTTAATATCTTTTCGACGTTGTTCATACATCTGAATAGATCGAAGACTTACTCCTGCCTGTCTTGACAGTTCCGCCTGTGAACATCCGTATGCCGTACGTATACGTTTCAAGTTAGTATCCTTGAAATAGCCTCTGATTCTTTCCTCTGCTATATCGACAAACTTAGTGATATCAGCTTCGTGCAGGGTGTGATACATCTTCTGCAGATCATCAAAAGACAATGCCTTGAAAATGTCACTGTATCTTCTTGACGAATACCATTGATAATACGCAACAGCCCAACCAATCCAGTATTCCACGGAACGTTCAAACCGCTCCTTCGGATCTGATTCTATTCGTCTGCCAGTGGTTTCGAAAATAACTTCCCAGGCTATCTCGATTCCACTTTTCCCGGCAATCACAGCCGGTTCTCCATTTTCCATTCGACGACTGACAGAACTGGAAACAAAGAGTTGCACAAAATCATTTCCGGGTATCTTACAGGTATTCACCGCATAATCGAACGCGTCACCCAGCACCGATTGAGCACTATTCAGATATGTTTCTCGGTATGCGTGAATCATCGTTCTTGATACCTCCTCTTATAATATCCTGAATGAATATACCATCAGTTTCTTCTTCCAAAATCCCCATGTAAACCCTGCCTGCATCTTCATCTCTTGTTTTGCGAAGAATATAATACTTGGCTCTATCAGCTTGTTCAAATCCTTCATACTTAATCTTAGAGAACGCAAACTTTGATTTAATAACAATCTGTTCTCCCAGCTTTCCAAGATGCATAGCTCGTGCCAACTGCTCCACCGTTATTCCGTTATTAACAAATGCCTCCGCGTAATCAAAGTAGGAATCATCCGCCCTATAACCGACAATCAGATCGAACGCATTTACATTAATGCTGAAGTTATCAATCAAATACTGTTTTGCTCTTCTTGCCACCGGTGTATTAATAGAGAATAAGCGATGCTCCACAAGAACTGCAATCCAGTTAAGGATTGTATAATCCGGAGTGTTGAGGTTTAAAATATTCAGATGTTCAGTATCAAGTGTGTACCTGTTAGAAAAACCATCACTCAGCGATGATACTGCCCATTCTTTTGCAAGTTCGTTGCTTTCGGTACAATAGAAGCCTAATCCAAAATCATTATTCTTTCTCCCTTCTCCAAAAACAGGAACTTCCACAATCTGCTTTGATCCATGATATATTGTCAGCTTCTTTTCCATTTTCACGATTTTACACCTCCCTCCTATTGTTGAAATCATTATATCACCACAGTGATAGTTTTCCAAGTAAAAAAGTGTCTTCGACACATCAGCTCCCCTGCCCCTCAATCATGAGGGGTGGGGTTTTCTTTTGTCTCTACTTCTGTCATAATAATCT